>JAABUN010000716.1_pt1 | contig 82343 bp, 69 predicted proteins | sample 5559311 | NCBI WGS metagenome assembly JAABUN01 (sample SAMN10711877, study PRJNA513370) | rock metagenome | isolation source: Antarctica rocks | place: Antarctica: Victoria Land, Siegfried Peak sud
CTGATTGATAAAACCGATATTCAAAGAGCTGGTCAGGTGCGTTCAACCGAAGGCTTGATAATTCATTGTTTGGGCAAACTAACATTTGCCTTGTTTTTACTAAATTTCTACTATTGATTCACATAAACTATAAATTTACAGGAAAATGCCGGAAAAATCACAAAATTATTGTTAAGACAAAAATTTCTTTGCGTCTTTTGAGCTTTTTGCAGTTAATCCGCGAAAGTGGTGTTCAGGCTTTTGCTTTGGAGTTCAAATTAATTATCGGCTGCTTGTCATGCAAGTTGAATTTTCGGCGCTCTTCTTTATCAGAGTTTCCGCTCTTTCGGCGTCAAGCGGTTTTGAGAAAAAGTAACCTTGTCCGAATTCGCATTTGATTAGCTTAAGATAATCCCACTGCTCACTGGTTTGGATACCTTCGGCAATTACCTTCATTTTCAAATTCCGCGCCAGTTTAATAATGATAAGGACAATCTCTGCATTTTCACTGTTCGGCTTTAGACCTTTGACGAAGGAGCGGTCAATCTTTAAATAGCTTACCGGCAGGCGGTGCAGATAGCTCAGAGATGAATAACCCGTTCCGAAATCGTCGAGACACAGTTCGATGCCGAGCGCGCGCAGGCGGTTTATAATTTCTATCGCCTTTTTGCTGTTTTCCATAATATGGCTTTCGGTTATTTCCAGCTTCAGACAACGCGGTTCGAGTCCGGTGGAGGCAAGCGTAGCGGCAATTTGTTCGTCAAGGTCGAATTGTAAAAACTCCCTGCCCGAGAGATTGACGTTTACCGTTAGCCCCGAAGTTTCGCTCGGATTTTTCTGCTGCCATTCGCGCAGTTGGCGACAACTTTCATAGAGCGTCCAGCGACCCAGATGGATAATCATTCCGGTTTCTTCGGCTACTGGTATAAATTCGTCAGGGAAAACCAATCCTCTTTCTGGATGCTGCCATCTGACAAGCGCTTCGAATCCCACCAGATTTTTCGTTTCCAGACAGTAAATCGGTTGGTAATAAATACGAAACTCTTCTCGATCGAGCGCGTAACGTATCTCGGTTTCAAGCTGAAGCTGCGAACCTGCCTGATTTTGCATTTCCAAACTAAAAACCTGATGCTGCGCCTTGCCCTTCGCCTTAGCGCGATACATCGCTATATCGGCATCACGCAGTATATCTTCCGCCTTTGTGTAACCGGCGGTGCTGAGCGCTATGCCGATGCTGACTGACATAAAAACCTTATTTCCGCCGAGTTCAAACGGAGTTTTCAGATTTTCCTGGATACGCTCGGCTACACGCATCGCATCGTCCGCCTCGAACAGTTCGTCGAGCAGAATAACAAATTCATCGCCTCCGAGACGCGCCACCAAATTGCCCGCGCGAATACAGGATTCAAGTCTGCGCGCAATGAATACCAGCAGTTTGTCGCCTTCGGCATGCCCGAGCGAATCGTTGATGACTTTGAAGCGGTCGAAATCCAAAAACAAAATGGCATACATTTTACCGTTTCTGCCTCTTCCGCGCTCGATGGTCATACGCATATGATCCATAAGCAGCGAGCGGTTGGCGAGACCGGTTAAAGCGTCGTGGAAAGCGTCGTGCAGCAGTTGTTCTTCGGCGAGTTTGCGTTTGCTGGAGTCGGTAAAAACGCCCATCGTTCCGGTTAGAACACCGTCGGCATTGACAATCGGTGCGCCACCGACCAAAACCCAGAGCGTTTCGCCGGATTTTTTCCTTAAACGTATTTCGTACTGTCCTGAAACACCTTTTAGCCTCTCCTTATTAGTTCTTCTAACCAGCCTTCGTTCTTCTTCTCCAAATAAAATATCAACCGGTTTGCCGAGCAGCTCTTTTTGTTTGTAACCGCTCATTTCGCAAATGCGGTCGTTGACGAATTCAATAATTTCGTCGTTGTTTACCTGAACTAATCCTTCGGTCATACTTTCAACCAAAGTTCGCAGTTTGTATTCACTTTCGCGCAGAGACTGTTCCGCCCGCTTATAATTACTAATGTCGCGCGCGACCCACAACACCGTATCCGAACTCAGACCGGTGATAGTTGCGTAAAAAAACATTTCGCGTCCGTCTATGTTTAATGAATATTCAAAATTAACAGGCTTTCCGCCGGAAATTGTCTGACTGACATGAACCATAAACAAACCGGCAATGTCAGACGGAAATAAGTCATAAAATGTTTTTCCGACCATCTCTTCCAACGGGCGATAAAGCAGTTCCGGATTAGTCGGCGCAACTTTTAAATACCTTCCTTCGGCGTTAATTACCAAAATCACGTCCGACATTGCCGAAAAAAGTGTCCGCAGTTCGGTTTCCGAGCGCCGCAGATCGTCTTCGGCTCGCTTGGCTTGAGTAATGTCCGTAGCCAGGACAAGCCGCGCCTGCCTGTCGCCGAACGTTACCGGCTGCGAAGCAATTTGAACCTGGATAATTTTTCCGTCTTTTTTTCGATGTCTAAACTGGTCAGTTAATAGAGTTTCCTCGGGTGCGCCTTCTCTGACAGCATATTCAGCGATACTATCGAGAAGAAGCGGAACATCTTCTGTCGGACGAATATCCTTAATTGTCATCCTTAAAAACTCTTCGCGTGTAAAACCGTAATGGCGTGTGGCTTCTCTATTGACTGCCAAAAATTCCAGCGTTTCAAAGTCATAAACCCAAATCGGATACGGATTACTGTCAAATAATTGCAGATAGCGCGCCTGACTTTCCTGTAAAGCCTGTTCAGCTTTTCGCCGCTCTGTAATGTCTCGAAAACTTAATACGCGCCCGACGATTTTGTCATTCTGCACGCGCGGCTGACTGTAACGCTCGTAGATTTTTCCGTCCTTAAACTCCAGTACATCATAGTTTTTAATCTCCGGGTGCAAAATAAGTTTTTTTGTGATTTCGGCAAATTCTTCGGCATTTTTCAATTGCGACAATACATAATTTACTGTCTTAATACTATCCAGCGACCTGACTATTTCATCGGGAATTTGCCACATATCGAGAAATTGTCGGTTGTAGGTTACAATCGTATTGGTCAAATCAACAACCAAAATGCCGTCGGCAGTGGCTTCAAACATCGAAGCAAGAAGCGAATTTTTTTCCTGTAGCGAGTCTTCAGCTAATTTTTGTTCGTGGATGTCGGTGCTTGTTCCGAACCATTTGATAATTCTGCCGTCTGCGTCGCGTCCGGCGGTGGCGCGCCCTAGGTGCCAGCGATAAATTCCGTCCGCACGTCTCAGGCGAAATTCTACTTCGTAATGATTGCCGCTTTTGAGGGACTCGATCCGGCGTTCGAGGCATCTCTGCAAATCATCCGGATGAATTGCATCTTGCCAGCCTTCGCCTATTACCTTCTCGTATGTGCGTCCCAAGTATTCGAGCGCGCGACCGTTGATATAATCCATAGTGCCGTCGGGCGTCGTCGTCCAGACCTGGTGCATAATCGCTTCACCAAGAAAGCGATAATTTTTCTCGCTTTCTTCAAGCGTTTTCCGGGATAAAGGTACGGGCGAAGAAGTGGTTGCAATAGTAGTAATATTCGGTTTATCTATATTTGCCGAAGATTCCTCGCGCGGTTTTGATAAGTCTTGCATTATTTCTAATGTGGCAAATGCCGCTCCGGTTCACTAAACTATTTTGTATGTTTGAATTATTTTATAGAACTGACCGTTTTTTGTAAATGTCTTTTCAATTGTCGATAAAGGTCTCTTTTCCGTAGAGCTTGGAATTTCGACGAAACAAAAAGGACAGGTTAATCGCCTGTCCTTTTTGTTTCGTCTTTTGTTTTATTTAAGCCGCTTCTTCAATCTCGCGGACGACTTCCAAAGCCGGAGCACGACGTTCGACCATTTCCTTGGTGATTATCAACTCTTTGACCTTTTTTTGTGACGGCAGTTCATACATCGCCTGCAGCAGAATTTCTTCCAAAATCATCATCAAACCGCGCGCGCCGACTTTTCGGTCAAACGCTTGGTGAGCGATTGCTTTGATGGCGTCCTCGGTAAATTTGAGACGCACGTTGTCAAACTCGAATTTGCGCTGATACTGCTTTATAAGTGAGTTTTTCGGCTCGGTCAAAATTTTAATCAATGCCGACTGGTCGAGTTCGTGCAGAGTTGCGAGCACCGGTAATCTGCCGACGAATTCGGGAATCAAGCCGTAATGAATCAAATCTTCCGGCTCTAATTTGTCGATTGCATCGTTCTGACGTTCCTTGCTCGATTTAATGTCGGCTTGAAAGCCGAGCGATTTGTTGCGAAAACGCTTTTCGACAACGCGGTCTAAACCGATAAAGGCACCGCCGCAGATAAACAAAATATTCGTCGTGTCGACCGGCATAAATTCCTGCTGCGGATGTTTGCGCCCGCCTTGCGTCGGAATATTTGCAACCGTGCCTTCAAGAATTTTAAGGAGCGCTTGCTGGACGCCTTCGCCGGAAACGTCGCGTGTAATCGAAGGATTGTCGTCCTTGCGGCAGATTTTATCAATCTCGTCAATATAAATTATGCCTGTCTGCGCGCGCTCGACATCGTTTCCAGCTGATTGAAGAAGTCGCAGAATAATATTTTCAACATCTTCGCCGACATATCCGGCTTCGGTCAAAGTCGTCGCGTCAACAATGCAAAACGGAACGCTCAGAATTCTCGCCAGAGTTTGCGCCAGCAGAGTTTTCCCCGTTCCGGTCGGACCGATAAGAAGAATATTCGATTTTTGCAGTTCGACATCCTGCCGAATCTTGTGCATTTCGATGCGCTTGTAATGCTGATAAACTGCCACCGACAAACGTTTTTTCGTCTCATCTTGACCGATAACGTATTCATCGAGAAACGCTTTCATCTCCTGCGGCTTTGGCAGCGCCGAGCGAACGTTCATCGTCTCCGCCTGCTCGTCGTCGTTGATTATCTCGTTGCAAATGTCTATACATTCGTTGCAGATATAGACGCTCGGTCCGGCAATCAGCTTTTTCACCTCGTTCTGCGATTTGCCGCAAAACGAACAGCGCAGGATTTCTTCGGGTCGTCGAATCATATTTTATTCGGGAATCGATTGGTTTTTGTTCGTCGGTTTATCTTGTTTGTCGTCCTCAAGTATCTCTCTGCAAATTTCAACGCACTCGCTGCAGATATAAACATTCGGTCCCGAAACAACTTTTCTGGTTCTGCTCTGCGCTTTGCCGCAGAATGAACAGGTTAAGGCTTCTTCGGGTGTTCTTGTCATTTGTCTTTTAATGTTTAACGGTAAGTGAAAGAAAGTTCCTAAACTTACCACTTACCGTTTACCACTTACCATTATTTCTCCCGGTGTTCGATAACTTCGTCAATCAAACCGTATTCTTTTGCTTGAATCGCCGACATAATGCGGTCGCGTTCAACGTCGAGTTCGACCTGCTCGTAAGACTGTCCACTGTGGTGCGAGATAATCCGCGAAGTCATCTCGCGCATCCGAAGAATTTCCTGCGCCATAATGCGCACATCGGTTTCCTGACCCTGCGCGCCGCCGGACGGTTGATGAATCAGCACGCGCGCGTGTGGCAGAGCAAAGCGTTTGCCTTTGGTTCCCGCCGTTAAAAGCAGCGCGCCCATCGAAGCGCACTGTCCGACACAGATTGTTGTTACGTCATTTTTGATAAACTGCATCGTGTCGTAAACTCCCATTCCCGCCGTAATCGAACCGCCGGGCGAATTTATATAAAGGTTAATATCTCGCTCCGGGTCTTCAGCTTCCAGAAAAAGAAGCTGCGCGACAATCAGATTTGCCACCTGGTCGTCAATCGGCGTGCCGATAAAAATAATACTGTCTTTCAAAAGCCTTGAAAAAATGTCGAAAGCTCGCTCGCCGCGCGATGTCTGCTCTACAACCATTGGAACTAACATAAATTATTTCTCTCTTTTACTGCTTATTAAATGGCTTACGCCGTATCGTTTATAAATTACTTTAACTTGGCGAAGATAAATAGTTGAAATGACAGTCATTGCCATCGGATTTCGATTCTACAACTTATCTTCAAATTTGCCAAACTGTTACAACATCAAAATTGTTATTCTACCAATACCGAATAATCGTTCTTTACCTAATATAATTTGCGGTTGGCTACTTTTATTCGGTTCGTGTAATCAGGAATTTTTATCTTTCTTCTGTGTTGTCTCCTTAGTTTCTTTTGTTTCTTTAATATCAACTTTCTTCTTTTCCGCTTTTGGTTTTTTGTCCTTTTTCGGTTCTTCCGCTTTATCTTTGGTAGAATTCGTCTTTTCCGCTTCGAGTCTCGCCTGGCTTTCGTCAATCCATTCGCCGTCTGATACCTTAGCATTTTTGAATAACGCTTCGACGGCTTTGCGCGTCCGCAAATTGCTCGCAATGTTTGCCTCGCCGCCTTGCTCGGTCAGTGATTTGCGGAGTTCTTCCGGCGTCGTGCGATAGTATTGCGCCATTCGCTCGATTTCCGCCGCAACTTCATCGCTTGTTATGTCAATGTTCTCCAGCTCAGCGACTTTTTCAAGCAGCATCGCGCCGCGTACGTCGCGTTCGGCTTGCGCTCGCATCTGCGTATAAGCCATTTCTATAAATTCCTTCTCGACCTTTTGCAAATCAACGCCGCGCTGCTGCAAATCCTGTGCGAAATTGTTCAGAAGGTTGCGCGACTGCGATTCGATAAGCGCGTCGGGAACTTCAAAAGAATGGTTTTCGATGAGCTTTGCAATCAGCGCGTTCTGCACGTTCGCGTCGGCGTTTCCAGCTGAGTGAGTTTCCAAATCTTTGCGAAGTTTTTGGCGCAAATCTTCCATTGACGAAAAGTCTTCACCGAGACTTTGCGCCCATTCGTCATCGGCTTCGGGCAGTTCGATTTTGCCGACCGACTTAATTTTTGCTTTGTAATTAACCGTTTTACCGGCTAATGCGGGCGAAGTAAAATCCTGCGGATAAGCGACGGTAAATTCCTTCTCCTCGTCGGCTTCGACGCCCGCGAGATTTTCGGTAAACGATTTCTCAATCTGCGCGTCGCCGACGGTTATCTCCAAATCATCGGCTTTTATCGGTTCAGTACCGGGTTCGCCTTCAAAACTGCCTTCCAAATCAACGATAACGGTATCGCCGGTTTCGGATTTGCGTCCTTCGACCGGAATTAAAGAAGCCTGTTCCTTTAGTTTCTCGTCAATAAATTTATCGAGTTCGCCGTCGTCGAGCGGTTTGACGCGGCGCACCGCTTCCAAGCCTTTATAAATGGGCGTCGGAATCTCCGGCATCACTTGCAGATGAACGTGCAGCGAAACCGGCTGCGAGCCGTTTAGTTTTAAATTTTGCGAATCTTCAAGATGCAGTTCGGGTTCGACGAGCGGCGTCAAATCGTGTTCACGAATGGCTTCGGTTACTTTTTCGGCAAGTATTTCCTGCAAAGTTTCCGATCGGATTTCGTCCTTGTAACGCAAACGCACAACATCGAGCGGCGCATTCCCGCGGCGAAAACCTGCGACCTGTGCGCCCTGCGCGTATTTACGGCTGACTTTATCGTAGGCTTGCTTTACGACCTGTGGTTCAATCTCGATTTTTATTTCCTTACGAGTTTGCGATACATCCTTTAATTCTGTTTTCATTTAAGTTCCAGGTGTTAGGCTTTAGTTTTTAGATTTCTATAGCTTTATGATTTTATTAACCCAAATTTCAATTGTCGATCGACCAATGCACAATCTAAAATCGAATGTGGTGCTGAGGGCGAGACTCGAACTCGCACGCCTTACGGCACGGGCTTCTAAGACCCGCGCGGCTACCGATTACGCCACCTCAGCCCAGATTTTTCAAGTGCCAAATAGCAGATTTGAATTTATCGAATTACGGTGAGAATGTCTAGCAAGCTGTTTTTTGAAGTCTTGAGTCTCAATTCCCGAGTATGAAGTCTCATATCGGAAAAAAGTTTGGCATTCGTATGGCTTTAGTGCTAAAATAACAGCAATCAAATCAAAAGGTTTTTCAAAACGGGAGGCTTGGGGGTTTTTATGACTTGCTTGCATTGCAATAACGAGCTTGAGTTTAATTCTCAAACGGACGATTCGTTGAAGTTTTACCGGTGCGCGGTGTGCGATATATGGTATCAGATGCGTAAGGAAAAAGAGAAAGTTAACGGCGCCGTGCCGGTGCGATTTATCGAATTGGAAAACCCTTCCCAAAGCCTAAGAATTAAAAATCAAGAATTATAAAGTTCAAAATTTAAGATGATTTTTGCTATTTTCATCTTGAATTTTGAACTTTTTAGTTTTTGCCTTTTTAACTTTAACCCAAAATATTCGATTTCTAATTTTAATTCCAAGTTTTTTATCTGAAATCTTAGAATCTTAAATTTTCATTTTTTGACTTTTATTGGTTTATCAGTCGCCGCAAAACATACGGCAAGATTCCGCCGTGCTGGTAATACTCGATTTCAATCGGAGTGTCAATTCGCAGTGTCAATTGCGTTTCATGCATTGTACCGTCGGCGCGGTTGATGCGTAGAGTCGCCTTTTGAAGCGGCTTGATTTGGACGTTTTCCAGACCGTTCAAATCGAATGTTTCCATGCCGTCGAGATTTAAGGTTTGCGCGTTTTCGCCATCTGCAAATTGCAGCGGAAGCACGCCCATTCCGACCAGATTCGAGCGATGGATGCGCTCGAACGATTCGGCGACGACGGCTTTGACCCCCATCAAGCGCGTGCCTTTAGCCGCCCAATCGCGGCTCGAACCCGTTCCGTACTCCTGTCCCGCGAAGATCATAAGCGGTGTGTTTGTCTCGCCGTATTTCATCGCCGCGTTATAAATGCTGGTTTCTTGTTGTTCCGGTTGCAAGCAGGTAAAACCGCCTTCTGTCGGCGCGACCATCAAATTTTTGATACGTACGTTGGCGAACGTGCCGCGCACCATTACGCGGTCGTTTCCTCTGCGCGAACCGTAGGAGTTGAAATTCATCGGTTCGACACCGTGTTCCTGTAAATAAAGTCCGGCAGGCGAAGTCGGTTTGATTGAGCCAGCGGGCGAGATGTGGTCAGTCGTGACCGAATCGCCGAAGATTGCCAAAGCGCGTGCATTCGAAATGTCGCAGAATGTGCCTGCGTCCATTGAAAAATTCTCGAAATATGGCGGCTCCTGAATATAAGTCGAGTCTTTATCCCACTGATAAACGTCGCCCTCGCTCGTCGGAATTTCGTTCCACAACGGATTTTGTTCGGCAAAGTCGCTGTAAAGTTTTTTGTAAGTTTCCGGCTCAAAGGCGGCTTCGAGAACTTCTTTGACTTCATCGAGCGTCGCCCAAACGTCTTTCAAAAATACGTCGTTGCCGTCTTTATCCTGTCCGAGCGGATGCAGATAAACGTCTTTGAGAATCGTTCCGGCGAGCGCGTAAGCGACGACGAGCGGCGGCGACATCAGGAAATTTGCCTTGATGTTCTGGTGAACGCGCGCTTCAAAATTGCGGTTTCCCGACAAGACCGACGCGGCAATCAAATCGTGTTCGACAACACCGTCTTCAATGCCCGCATCGAGCGGACCGGAGTTACCGATGCAAGTCGTACAGCCGTAACCGACAAGATTGAAACCGAGTTCGTTTAAATACGGCTGCAAACCGGTTTTCTCCAAATATTCGGTAACGACGCGCGACCCGGGCGCGAGCGATGTTTTGACATACGGCGGAACTTTTAAACCTTTTTCGACGGCTTTTTTGGCGACAATTCCGGCGGCAAGCATCACCGACGGATTTGATGTGTTCGTGCAGGAAGTTATTGCAGCGATGAGAACGTCGCCGCTGCCGATTGAAGTATTTTGCGTCGGCGTAACTTCGTCTAAATCTTCAACGCGGTTGGGCGTCGGACGGTTGTTCATCATTTCTACTTCGGTGTGGACGTTTGTGTTGTCAGGAGAAACGGTCGCGTGAATTGATTCGGGAATTGTTTTCGAGTTTTGCTCGCCGCCGCCCGCCGCGTGGCTCATCGCTTTTGCCCCCATCGTTACCATAAAGCGTTTTTCTAATTCTTCGGATGATTTGCCGTAGCCGCCGTTGGCGATGGATTTTGTAAACAATTCGACGAAACGGTCGTCCAAATACGACAATTCGATGCGGTCTTGCGGGCGTTTCGGTCCGGCAACCGACGGCGTAATCGTCGCTAAATTCAAATCCAAAACCGTTGAGTAATCGGCTTCGCCTTCCTGCGGAATACCGAACATTTCTTGCGCTTTATAGTAATTTCTAATCGTTTCGATTTGTGCTTCGTCGCGTCCGGTCGCGCGAAAATAATCGAGCGTTTTTTCGTCCACGCCGAAAAAGCCCATCGTCGCACCATACTCAGGTGCCATATTAGCAATCGTGGCGCGGTCAGTCGCGTGAAGGCTCGACGCACCTTCGCCGAAAAATTCGACAAACTTGCCGACAACTTTTGCTTTTCTGAGCATTTCCGTAATTCGCAGAACCAAATCTGTCGCAGTCGTGCCTTGCGGCAATTCACCCGACAAGTGAACGCCGACGACATCGGGCGTCAAAATATAGACGGGTTGCCCGAGCATAGCGGCTTCGGCTTCAATTCCGCCGACGCCCCAGCCGACAATTCCCAGACCGTTTATCATCGTCGTGTGCGAGTCTGTGCCTACAAGCGTATCAGGGTAAAAAACGCCGTCTTGTTCAAACACGCCTTTTGCCAGATATTCGAGATTGACCTGGTGAACGATTCCGATACCGGGCGGGACGACCGAAAAACCGTCAAATGCTTGCGTTCCCCATTTCAAAAAACGATAACGCTGTTCGTTGCGCTTAAACTCGGTTTCCATATTTCGCTGATACGCTTCTTCCGAACCGGCGTAATCGACTTGCACCGAGTGGTCAATCACCAAATCGACGGGGACGAGCGGCTCAATCAAACTTGTATCTTTGCCCATTCGCGCAACCGCAGAACGCATCGCGGCAAGGTCAACCAGTAGCGGAACGCCCGTAAAATCCTGCAAAATAACGCGCGCCACGATAAACGGAATTTCTTCGGTTTTCTCGGCGCAGGCGTCCCAGCCAGCTAGATTGCGAACATCTTTTTCCCGCACTTTTTTCTCGTCGAAGTTACGCAAAACCGATTCCAAAACGATGCGAATCGAAATCGGCAAGCGTGAAACATTAGCAATGCCTTCACGTTCTAACTGAGGCAACGAGAAAAACGTGCCGTCGGCGCCTGTTCCGGTTTTAAATGTTTGTCGGGTGTTGAAAAGATTATGCTGCATAAAATTGGTGTTTCCCGTTAAAAGGTTTTAACAGATTTGTTAAATTCGGCGTAAATCAAAGTTCAAGTTTAAGAGAGGCTGTTTGAAATTGCAACAATCAGTGATTTTCCCGATTTTCCGCTTCGCAAACTTTTCTCTTTTCATCAATCGCGTTATATTCAAATTTCGTTAATAGTCAACAGCTAATTGTTTATTGCCGAAACATTCAAAAGCAATTGACAAATAACCATCAACAATTTACAGAGTAATAATGACGGACGAAGACGGTAGTTACAATGAATTTTTCAGCGAATTCTCTCCGAAAACTCGGTTCAAACGTTAGGCGTCTACCCGCGCGCGTCCGTCGCGGAAAACTCTCCGATTATAAATTATTCGCTTATTTTGCTCTTTTAGGTCCGGGAATAATCGCCGCCAGTTCGGGCAACGAAGCCAGCGGCATCGCCACGTATTCATCAGCCGGAGCCGATTACGGTTATGCGCTTTTGTGGGCGTTTATTCCGATGACCGTCTGTTTTGTCGTCGCGCAGGAGATGTGCGTGCGGATGGGTGTCGTAACCGGACAAGGGCTTGCCGATTTAATCCGCGAGCAATTCGGCGTGCGCTGGACTGCGCTCGTAATGCTCGCTTTGTTGATTGCCAATACCGGAATTATCATTGCCGAATTTGTCGGCGTCGCGCAGGCGGCAGAGCTTTTCGGAATATCGCGTTATATCGCCATACCGATTACGGCAATAGTTATTTGGTGGCTCGTCGTGCGCGGAACTCCCAAACGGGTCGAACAGGTTTTTCTGCTGATGTCGCTGATTTTTTTAACGTATATTGTTTCGGCTTTTCTGGCAAAACCCGATTGGGGAAAAGTTGGAACCGAGTTTGTTACGCCTAGTTTCAGCCTCGAAACCGGTTATCTTTTTACGATTGTCGCACTTATCGGGACAACCATCACGCCGTTTATGCAGATTTTCGTACAATCGTCGGTCGTCGAAAAAGGAATGACGAAGGAGGATTATCCGGTAGCACGCGCCGACGCGATTATCGGCGTTTTCTTTGCCAATCTAATCGCCGCTTTCATCGTTATTTCAACGGCGGCAACTCTGCATTCGCAAGGTATAAAACTTGAAACCGCCGCCGACGCCGCGCAATCGCTCGCTCCCGTAGTCGGACAATATGCCAAATACCTGTTCGCCGTCGGTTTGTTCGGCGCCTCGATGCTGGCGATGGGCGTTTTGCCGCTCGCTACAGCTTATTCCGTGAGCGAAGCCCTGGGTTTTGAAAAAGGCTTATCGCATTCATTTAAAGACGCGCCGATATTTCTCGGTATTTTTTCATCCTTAATTTTTATCGGCGCAATCGTCGCGCTAGTTCCCGGCATTCCGCAAATAAAATTATTGATTTTAACGCAGTGTATAAACGGGCTCCTTCTTCCGGTTTTGCTGATTGCGATTGTTTTGCTCTCCGCCAACGAAGAGATTATGGGCGATTTCAAAAACTCGTTTGTTTATAATTGTCTGGCGTGGACGATTACGATTGTCGTTTCGCTTTTGTCCGTTTTGTTGATTGGAAAGACGCTTGTTGGTATTTTTTAAACCGCAAAGCGTTTATGAAACCGCTCAAACTTTACTTATGAATTTTTCCGGTCTGCGAAAAAAGTTTTTGATTTTTGTCGGCGTTGCGGGCGCAATCACGCTGGTTTTGATTTATATCGATTTCGCTGTACCGACGCTCAGAGAACAGGTCACAGGCTTTTTCGGCACGAGCGACAGACAGAGCGCCTTAAATTTGTTTGACAACCTGGTCAGCATTTTCAAGATTATTCTTTGGATGTTTCTGGTGATTGCGGTCGTGCGCTTTCTGAATTCGGTTATCTTCAACAATTTCCTGCATTCGAGCCAGTATGAAATATCGAATCTGGTGCGAAACGTTTTTTCGATAATCATCTTTGTCGCCGCCTTTTTTATCATTCTGCAATCGCAGTATTCGAGCGCTTACGAAAAACTGACACCGATTTTTACCGGCTCGACTATTCTCGCCGTCGTTGTCGGTCTGGCTTTGCAGGACACTCTGGGAAATCTTTTTTCGGGGCTTGCGATTCAAGCCGACCAGCCCTTTCAAATCGGCGATGTTATCACGGTTGCCGACAAAGGTACGGGCGTGGTAGAAAATATTTCGTGGCGCGGAGTTAAAATTCGCACCTTTCAGAATAAGTTGCTTGTCATCAGCAACAGCGTTTTGGGCAAAGAATCTTTAGAGGTTGCGCCGCGCGACAATCTCAACGCGCGGCTGCTCGGTTTCGGCACGCTCTATGCGAATTCTCCGGCGCATACCATCAAAATTGTCCGTGAAGTCGTCCGGCAAGTCGAAAACGTTTCGCACAAACTGCGCCCGATTGTTCGTATAAAAAATTTCGGCGACAGCGGAATTGATTGGGAAGTAAAATACTGGCTCGACGATTATGCCAAATACAATGAAACCGACGCGCTCGTCCGCCAGAGAATTTGGTATGCGTTTCAGCGCGAGCAAATCGATTTTTATTTTCCGACACGCACGCTTTTTATCGAGAATAAGCCGCACGAAGATTTTTTTGTCGAAAACACAAACGAAATATTTGAACGCCTCAGCAATAATTCCATATTCGCGCCGCTCTCTGATGAAGAAACCCGAAAGCTCGCTGCCGAAAGCGACGTTCAGGTTTTCGCACCCGGTGAAGCTATTGTATTGCAAGGTCAGGATGGCAACTCGATGTTCGTCATCCATCGCGGCGCAGTACGAGTTCAGATAACGGAAGACGGCAAAACCAAAGTTTTGGACACTCTGCGGGAAAACGGCTTTTTCGGCGAAATGGGACTTTTAACCGGCGCGCCGCGAACCGCAACCGTTGTTGCAGAAGAAGAAACAGAAGTTTTGGAAATCAGTAATCTCAGCTTGAAACCGATTCTCGAAGCCAATCCCGAGCTTGTCAGCAGTTTCAGCAGTTTAGTCGAAGAACGCCGCGCTTTGATAAAACAGTTAGAGGCAAAACCCGAAACAAAACAGGCGGTTGATAAAACGAGCGTATTTGACTCGATCAAAAAGTTTTTCGGTTTGAGCGATTAAATAATTTTCCAGTAATTTTTTACAAAAAAGCACGAGTCGAAATTCTTCGACTCGTGCTTTTTAATTGTTTTTATAACCGAGTTTTAGTAAATCGTAAACGAATACTCAATAACTTTCGTCGTCCCGACGGGAACACCGTTTTTCTTCATCGGTTCAAATTTGATTGACTTGGCGGCGGCAATTGCCTGTTCGGTTAAACCGTTTGGCAGACCGGAGACCGGTGAAACGCTGCCGACTTGTCCCGACGCCAGAAATTGAACGCGCAGGCGAACAACGCCCGTTACTTGATTTTGACGCGCAGCGTCGGTATAACCTGGACGCGGTTTGGAAATAATTTTGAAGGGTTCGGTTACAGCGGCAGCTGGTGGCGGCGGGTCTGCTTTTTTGACCGGCGGCGGCGGCGGCGCACCTGCTCCTTCATTTCCGTCGCCTCTACCATTGCCATTGCCATTGCCATTGCCTGCGCCAAATCCAGAACCGATGCCTGAACCGGCGCCAGTTCCGCGTCCGCTTCCCTGTCCGTTTCCGATGCCCGAACCTTGTCCGCCGCCACTTCCCATTCCGTTTGAGGACAAAGTGCTTCTCGAATTCGGGTCACCGTACGGAAGCGGAGACGGAGGAAATGTTTTGTTTCCCTGCGTCGAAGCAATCGGCTGCTTCAATTCAAAATTGTCTTTCTGCACGATTGATTTATCTGGCGCGATAATCGGTTTTTCCGTTTGGTTGGCAAGTTTGCCTAACGAAGTCGGCGTTGGTTCATCGCGTCCGCCGCCGCCGCCGCCGCCCGCGTCTTTATTATCTTTCGGCTTCGGAGTTTCTTCGACTTCCATCGGAACTTCGTCAGTTATCGGAACGGAAAGACCGGTCTCATCACCGATTGCCGCAACCGACGTATTATAATTAAAAAGCGAGTAGAGCACACCGCCCATCGCTACCGTCATCATCAAAAGCAGCGAGCCGAGCAGCAGCAGATTGCGCTGTTTACCGTTTTTGTCTTCAATCACGGTAACGTGAAATCCGTCGTCGGTTGCTCCATACGACCGGCTTTCAATCGTTCGGTAAACGTCGCTCGATGTTTGAGATGTATAACCGTTTCCGTTACCGCTTGCCGCCGCAAAAGTTTTTGTTTCCTCGACGGGAGTTTCCAGCCGTACAGCATCAAAAGCGTTGGTTTTCACTTCACTGGAAGTAATTTCAGATTTATCGAAAACGGATTTCGTATCATAAACGACCGGAGCCGGACTCGCCGCTTCAGCTTCCAAGCCGTTGGATGCTGCGCTGCCGACATTTACTTTTTCGGCAACATTTGTTGCTTCGGCAGCTACCGGATTCAGTTCAAATGACTGCATACTTTGACCGCAATTCGGGCAAAAAGAAAATTTTTCTGCAAAATTTTCATCGCACGCAGTGCAGTGTTTTACTATTTTTCCCATCGTTTTAAACCTCTCAAACTTTTTACTTGTTTGTATCAAGCTGCAAATGATGTTTCTAATTATAACCGATTTTTTTCAGATGTTAAGTTTTCTGGGAAATTCTCTTAACATTTCTACAAATTGTAACAATTTTAATAGATGCTTTTACAGTTTGACGCGATGCCCAACGGCATCTAAAATTTTCTTTCGCAAGCTGTTAGATTATAAACGCCGTCTGCATTTTATTTTCCGCCTAACAACCGATTATATATCAACTTGCAACTAATGATAAACGATTTTCCGTTTTAACATTTTCAATCGAATATAATGAATATCAAAAGCCGTCTCAAAAAATTTACGATATTGGTTCTGTTTTTGTTCCTGAATGTTGTTTTGTCCTATTCGCAGCAGCCGAAACTTGCCGCGCCGCGACAGGAAAAACTTCTCAACGGAATGAATCTGCTCGTTTGGAACGACCCGAACGCGGCAAAAGTTTCCGTCAAACTTCGCATTCACAGCGGTTCGGCGTTTGACCCGCAAAACAAAGAAGGCACAATGGCGATGCTTGGAGACATTTTGTTTCCGAGTGAGGCGGCAAAAGAATTTTTCACCGAAGAGCTGGGCGGTAGCCTTGACGTAACAAGCAGTTACGATTACATCCAAATAAATGCGACCGCAACGCCCGACCAGTTTTTGACAATGATGGAAACGCTCGCCAACGCTGTTGTAAATCCCCAGATTGACAAAGAAACAACCGCCAAAATTCGTGCCGCGCGTTTGGAAAAACTTAAAGAACTCGAAAAAAATCCGTCTTATATTGCCGACCAGGCGGCAGCAAAACGTCTCTTCGGCGATTTTCCCTACGGCAGACCGCAAATGGGGACAAGCGCATCGCTGGCAAAAATAGATTTTGCCGATTTACTTTTTGCAAAACAAAGGTTTCTAAACGCCGACAACGCGACGCTCGCCGTTGTCGGCAGCGTCAAATCGGATTTGGTTTACCGCGCCGCTCGTCGCTATTTTGGCGCGTGGACGCAAGCCGATAAACGAGTTCCGGCGACATTTCGCCAGCCGGACGCGCCCGCCACGAAAGAATTTTTATTAGAAATACCAAACGCCCAAAAATACTCTTCGCGCTTTGCAACAATGGTCGGCGCGCGCAACGATAAAGATTTTTATACAACTCAGATATTGTCCGGTATTAGGCAAAATCAATTTTGTTATAACGATGAATCCAAACGCGGCAACTCAAAATTTGAATCAAATCTTTTGCGCGGTATTTACATTATCAGTCTGGATAATTTATATTCGGACAAAATGGAAACGCCTCCGACAGGCAGAAATTCCTGTTTGAGCTTGTCTGAAAAAGACGGCAGAATTATTTATCCGCCAATCACGCAAAATGATTTTAATATTGCTAAATCTCAAGTAAGCGCGGAATATCAACAGAAAACACAATCCACTTTGAACTTAGCCGAAATGTGGCTCGACGTTACTACTTTCAAACTCGCTTCGGTCAAAGACGAAATGGGAAAATTAAGTAACGTTACATTTGCCGACGTTCAGCGAGTTGCCGAAAATTTGCAGAAGCAGCCGACAGTAAAAGTAATCGTGAAAAAATCTGAAACAGCCAAACAATAATTCAGCTTAAAATTTAATGCCAAACGAAAAAACTGCCGACGAACTAAAACACGCGCACGCCGTGCGCGAGATGTTTTCGGGAATTGCCGCGAAATACGATTTCCTGAATCATTTTCTGTCTGTCAATACAGATAAACGCTGGCGCAGGCTGGCTTCGCAAAATCTGAGAGACGTTTTGGAAAATGAAAAGGCTCTGGTTTTAGATGTCGCGTGCGGCACGGGTGATTTGTCGCTGGAACTCGAAAAATCGGGAAAGGCTAAAGTTTTCGGGACGGATTTTTGCCGCCCGATGCTCGAAATCGCTTCGGATAAAAATGAAAAGAACGCCGCAAATATTCCATACGTCGAAGCTGACGGAATGAATTTATCTTTCTCGGACGCGAGTTTCGACGCCGTTACAATCGCTTTCGGTTTGCGAAATTTTTCAAACTGGCAAAACGGTTTAATCGAACTTCACCGCATTTTAAAACAAGGCGGAAAGCTAGTAATTCTTGAATTTTCAACTCCGATTCTGCCGGGCTTTCGGCAACTGTTCCAATTTTATTTTTCTCACGTTTTACCACGCATCGGCGGTGTCGTTTCAGGTTCGCGCGGCGCGTATGAATACTTACCCGACTCGGTTTCCAGATTCCCCGACCAAAAAAACTTAGCGAAAATGATGAAGGTTGTCGGCTTTTCCGATGTAGAATATAAAAACTTAACGGGCGGAATTGCGGCAATCCATTCTGGAACGAGAAAATAATCTTTTCATTTGTCAGATACCGAAACTCCGAATAAAATCTACTGCAACTCGAATGAAATACAAAGTTTTAAACTTTTTACGTCAAACCGCGCTCCTTTTACTAGTTGTGTGGACAGTCGTCTCGCTCGTAACGCTTTTAATCGAACTCGTTCCGGGCGATCCGGCAACGGCGATTTTGGGCGAGCAGGCGACGCCCGAACAAATTGCCGGATTTAATAAAACTCACGGATTAGATAAACCACCGTTTTTCTTTTCATACAATTCTGAAAAAGGTTTTGTGTGGAACGGCGCGGACAATCGTTATCTCGATTATTGGAAAGGCGTTTTGACGGGAGATTTGGGAAACTCTTTTCGCACGAACCGTCCGGTGTTGGGTATGATTTTGGCGCGCTATCCGTCAACTATCGAGCTTGCGATTGCGGCAATGATAATCGCCGTCGGCATTGCCGTGCCGCTCGGCGTTTTGGCGGGAACAAACAAAAATTCTTTAACCGACAATTTTTCATCGTTCGTCGCGCTGCTCGGCATAAGTCTTCCGACATTCGTCATCGGACCTTTTCTGGTTTATCTTTTCGCCGTCAAACTCGAATGGTTCGCGCCGACCGGCAGCGCCAATCCCGAAGATATTATTCTGCCTGCCGTAACATTGGGCGCGGCGCTTTCGGCGATTATTACAAGAATGGTGCGTTCGAGCGTGATTGAAGAACTCGGCGAAGATTACGTCCGCACGGCGCGCGCCAAAGGTTTGAGCGAGAAAACCGTCATCTATAAGCACGTTTTGAAAAACGGCTTGATTCCGGTCGTTACAATTTTGGGTTTGCAATTGGGCGTTCTGCTGGCAGGCGCGATTATTACTGAAAAAATTTTCAACTGGCAGGGTTTGGGCTTGCTGCTTTTAGATGACGGAATCGGCAAGCGCGATTATCGCCTTGTGCAGGGCTGCGTTCTGGTAATTGCCGTTACTTATATTTTGGCAAATTCGCTGACTGACTTGGTTTATCGCCGGTTAGACCCAAGAATACGTCTTTCATGAATCATTTAACATTTATCATTTAACCAAAGGGCGGATGATAAATGTTAAATGTTAAATGTTAAATGAACAGACTCGCTTATATCGGAATCGTCGTTGCCGCCGTTTTTATTTTAACGGCAATTTTTGCGCCGCTCATTGCGACACATGATGTAACGGCGATAAATACGGCGATGCGTTACGCCGCGCCTTCAGCCGAGCATTGGTTCGGCACGGACGCTATCGGACGCGATGTTTTTTCCCGCGTTGTTTTCGGCGCGAGAATTTCTCTGGAAGTGGGAATCGTCGTCGTCGTCGTATCTGCCATCATCGGAATTTTTATCGGCGCGGTTGCCGGATTTTACGGCGGCTGGATTGACAAAGTTTTGTCCGGTTACATTTTCAACGTTTTTCTCGCTTTTCCCGGACTTCTTCTGGCAATTGCGCTCGTCGCTTTTCTCGGCGCGGGTTTGGGAAAACTTATTTTGGCTTTGTGCGTTATCGGCTGGGTCGGTTACGCGCGCGTGATGCGCGGTCAGGTTTTGAAAATTCGTGAGTATGATTTTGTGCAGGCTGCACGCGCTTTAGGCGCAAGCGATTGGCGCATTTTATTTACACATATTATGCCAAACGCGATTCAGCCTTTGATTGTTCAAGCGTCTCTGGGAATGGCTGGCGCGGTTTTGTCCGAAGCGTCGCTTTCATTTTTGGGTTTAGGCATTCCGCCGCCGTCGCCCTCGTGGGGAACAATGCTCGAAGAAGGACGCGGCATAGATATCTTATACAATGCGCCTCACGTTTTATTTTTCCCCGCAATTGCCATCGCTTTAACCGTTCTTTCATTTAATTTTATCGGCGATGGTCTGCGCGAATACCTCGACCCGAAACAAAGGAAAAGATAGGTGTTAGATGTTAGTTTTGTTTTCCTCTAAAACCTGAAACCTAACATCTAACACCTAACACCTAACACTTAACATCTATGTCTGCAATTTCAATCGAAAATCTTTCCAAGACTTACCCGCCATCCTTTCCGCGTCTAAAGAAGTTTTTCCATTTGAAAGCAAAGCCGTCGGTCGAAGCTTTGAAAAATGTTTCGTTCGAGATTGCCGACGGCGAAATCTTCGGACTAATTGGCAAAAACGGTGCGGGTAAAACGACTTTAACAAAAATAATCGCCACTTTGGTTCAGCCGACGAGCGGACAAGTTTCGGTAAAAGGCGTCGATTCGGTTGCGGATGAAGTCAAAGTTCGGTCTCTAATCGGTTTTGCAACCGCCGAAGAACGTTCATTTTACTGGCGTCTGTCGTGTGAACAGAATATGTTGTTTTTCGCCCGTCTCTACGGGATAACAGACAAATTTGCGCGCGCCAGAATCAACGAAATTTTTTCCGAGTTAAATCTCTCGGCTTTGGCAAAACGGCGGTTCGCGGAACTTTCGACCGGAAATAAACAGCGGCTTGCCGTTGCGCGCGCGCTGCTTTCGGCGCCGCCGGTTTTGCTGCTCGATGAGCCGACGCGCTCGCTCGATCCGCTTGCTGCCGACCAGATGCGCGAGTTGATTTTGTCTCTGAAAGGCGTTTCCGTTCTGCTCACGTCGCACAATCTCGCCGAAGTCGAAGAACTTTGCAGCCGCGTGGCGATTATCTCGAGCGGCGAAATTCGCGCCGTCGGCACGCCCGAAAATCTGCGGCGTTCACATAAACAAACGCAAAAAGTAAAAATTTTTTTGAACAATTTGAAAGAATCGGATTTGCAAAAACTCGCCGCCGAATGTTTGACGAATTTCTCCGTCGCCGACAAAAATGATTTTTTGACACTTGAATTCAGCCGCACAGCCGAAGACGAATTATTGGGCAAAATAATCGTGCATCTGACGCAAAACCGCGCCAAAATTCTCGATGTCGAAACCGAGCGAGCCACGCTTCTCGACGTTCTGGAAAGTTACGAATGAAGAATGAACCGGTAAAAATTTCCTCGCTCGGCGAAAATGCTCTGACGGTCAGTTTCGGCAACGAAATCTCGCTCGCACGAAACAAAAAAGCTCTGAATCTTGCGTGCCACTTTGAGAAAAATCGCTTTCCGGGTTTTGTCGAAACAGTCCCCGCTTATTCATCGCTTTCGATTTTTTACGATTGTTTCGTTGTCAGAAAAAATTTCCCTGAATTTGCCACAGCTTTTGAAGCGGTTAGAAATTTTGCCGAAAACGCTTTACGAAATTTGGCTGAAATTTCGGAAGGCGAATCTCGCCTGATTAAAGTTCCGGTTTGTTTTGCCAAAGATTTTGCGCTTGATTTGGAATGGCTTGCCGTCGAAAACAATCTTTCAACCAAAGAAGTAATTGATATTTTCACAGGGCGAATTTATCGCGTTTATATGCTCGGTTTTCTTCCCGGTTTTGCGTATATGGGCGAAGTTGACCGGAGAATTGCCACAGCGAGAAAACAAACTCCGCGCTCGCTAGTTCCGGCAGGAAGTGTTGGAATTGCCGGACGACAGACCGGAATTTATTCGCTCGCCTCGCCCGGTGGCTGGCAAATCGTCGGAAAAACAAACGTCAAACTTTTCACCCCGAAAGCAAAATCGCCGACGTTTTTGCAAGCCGGCGACAATGTGCAATTTTATGCTGCGGATTTTTAATTTTAACTTTGCGGCAAACAGATTTGGTTAAAACGAATTATACTTTGCGCCCGCGAGCAGCAGTTCAAGAATAATTACTCTTATTGAAGATAATTTTTTTATAAAACAAAGCTGTCAATGATTAATAAAACCGACAGCCGAACTAAAAAAAAATACTTTAGTCTTTTTTTGCAAAATTCAGGTTATTGACGATTTTTAAGTTGACTAAAACCTGCCAGAATTCTATATTGTCCAATGTTCCAAAATTATTGTTGGGACATAACTGCGCAAAAATGCAGTTAGCAGATATAAATTTAATCTTTGAAGAAGACAGGAGTATAGAATTACAATGAAAAAGACTTTAGCTCTTTCAGCAGTTTTAGTTATGGGCGCATTAGGTTTGGCGGCTTGCACAGATGCAAACGTCAATACCAATGCCAACAAAATGAATGGCAATATGATGAACGGCAGCATGTCAAATGGTATGATGTCGAATTCTGGTATGTCTAACAGCGGTATGTCAAACTCGGGTATGTCCAACAGCGGAATGTCCGGTTCAGGTATGTCAAATTCAGGTATGTCCAATTCCGGTATGTCAAACAGCGGTATGTCAAACTCGGGAATGTCGAACAGCGGAATGTCTGGTTCGGGTATGTCGAATTCCGGTTCTGGAATGTCGAACGGCGGAATGCGTAACGGCTCGATGTCGAACAGCGGAATGTCGGGTGGCGGCATGCGTAACGGTTCAATGTCAAACAGCGGAATGTCGAACGGCGGCAAAATGTCAAACAGACCGTAGTTTGGCGTTTTTGTTTTTAAAGCAGAAAAGCGCGTCGATTTACATCAACGCGCTTTTCTTTTTTGGCATTTATGTGAGAAAACCTATTCGTTAAAAAGCTGTTGGTTCAGCTCTTCCGTCGTTACGACCGGTTTTTGGCAGGTAAAATTTTCGCAAACATAAGCGGTCGGTTTTCCGTCAATCATATTTCTCTCTTCGAGAAGCGGAATAAAATCAAATCCTTCGTTTGTTTTACCTGCTAAAACGACGACTTTGTTAGGCAAAAATTTGCCCCAAACTTCTCTTTCGAGTTCGTTTCCTTTTTCGCCTAGAATTACGATTTCTTTTATCGGGTTTAGATAAAATTCTAAAGCCGAAAGGACGCGCCCGAATGCTTGCGGATAACGGCGAATCTGCGGCGCAATTTGTCGCAAAACGGTTGTCGCAAATCTTTCGTATTTTTCGTCTGCGACGAGATGCGATAATTTCAGTAAAACATCAGCCGCCGCCGAATTTCCCGAAGGCGTAGCGTTGTCGTAGTAATCTTTGGAGCGGATAAGAAGTTCTTCGTGACTGTTTCCCGTAAAGAAAAAACCGCCGCCGTCAGCATCCCAAAATTCCGTAATCATCAAATCCGCAAGTCGTTTCGCTTCTTTCAAATATTTGGTTTCGCCGGAAACCTGGAAAAGTTCGACCAAACCGTCCGTAAAATTGGCATAATCTTCGAGATAAGCATTTAATTTCGCTTGTCCGTCCTTGAATGTCCGCAAAAGAAAGCCGTTTTTTACAAGATTTTCTAAAATAAAATCGGCGTTTCTTTTAGCGATTTCAAGATACTCTTTGTTATCTAAAATTGCCGACGCTTCGGAAAAAGTCGCCAGCATCAAACCATTCCAAGCCGTTAAAACTTTTTCGTCGCGGAAAGGTTTTATACGTTTTTCTCGCACGGTAAAAAGTTTTTTTCTGCCGCGTTCTAAAATTTCATTCAATTCATTTTCCGAAATTTTCAAAACTTCGGCGGCTTCAGGAAAAGAATTTTTGACGTTCAGGATATTCTTTTCCTCAAAATTTCCGTGTTCGGAAACGTCGTAATAAAAATTAAAAATCTGTGCGTCTTGCTCGCCTAAATCCGCTTCGATTTCCCGCGGCGTCCAAACGAAGAATTTTCCTTCAACCCCTTCGCTGTCAGCATCTTGTGCGGTATAAAAACCGCCGTCTGCATCGAGCATTTCCCTTTTTACATATTCCAAAGTTTCAAATGCAATGCGTTTATAAAAATCGTCTTTCGTAATTTGGAAAACGTGCAGGTATATTCGTGCAAGCTGCGCGTTATCGTAAAGCATTTTTTCGAAATGCGGGACAAGCCAAATCGCGTCAACCGTATAGCGATGAAAACCGCCGCCGAGTTGGTCGTAGATTCCGCCGTTCGCCATTTTTCGACAGGTTTTTTCAACCATATCAAGCGCGTTTTTCTCTTTTGTGCGCTTATAATATCGTAATAAAAATTCCAGAGACATCGGCGGTGGAAACTTCGGTGCGCCGCCGAAACCGCCGTTGACCGCGTCGAAAGTTTTGACGAAACTTTTATATGAATAATCAAGTTGTTCGAGCGTTAAATTCTCGCTCGCCGCTGTCGTATTCTCAGAAACGTGCAGCCGAATCTCGTTCAAAATTTCATTTGCCGAATGCAGAACTTCGTCTTTACGTTCACGATATGCTTCGGAGACGCTTGTTAAAATACGCTGAAAACTCGGCATATTGTAGCGGCTGACGGGCGGAAAATACGTGCCGCCGAAAAACGGTTTTTTGTCGGGCGTAAGAAAAACATTGAGCGGATAACCGCCATGTCCGCTCGTCATCTGCACGAACGTCATATAAATCTGGTCAACGTCCGGACGCTCTTCTAAATCAACTTTTATGCTGACAAAATTTTCATTCATAATCCGCGCCGTCTCCGCGTCTTCAAACGATTCGTGTTCCATCACGTGACACCAATGACACGCCGAATAACCGATGCTGATTAAAATCGGCTTATCTTCGCGTCGTGCTTTTTCAAACGCTTCGTCGTTCCACGCAAACCAATCAACCGGATTGTAAGCGTGCTGCAGCAGATACGGACTCGTTTCGTTTATCAGGCGATTGGTTAATCTCGGTTTGTTCATATTTTTAGTTTAGTTTGTCATTTGGCATTTTCGCAAAAACTTGGAAGTTATTGCACATTTTGATATATTACTCGTGCAATTTCCAACAATTTTATGACATCGCGTTCTATTGCCAAACTTCGCCCCTGCATTTCCCGCGCAAACCTTTTTGCGGGCGACTAAATTTTTCTTCTCTCGCCATTTTTGTTTCAAAACTAATAAAAATACTTAACTTTTAGAGAGGAAAAATTTATGAAACCGACAACCGAATTACAAAAACCGATTATCAAAACCGAGCTTCCCGGCGCAAAAGCCAGAGAAATCATCGCTGCCGACGCCGAATATGTTACGCCGTCTTATCCGCGACCGGATTACAAATTAGTCGCCGAAAAAGGTTACGGCGTCTGGATTGAAGACGTTGACGGAAACGTCTTTTTAGACTGCAATGCAGGCGTTGCAGTTTGTTCGACCGGACATTGCCATCCCGAAATCGTCGAAGCAATCACCAGACAAACCGAAACTTTAATCCATATATGCGGCACGGATTATTATTACCGGCATATGCCCGCGCTCGGAAAAAAACTCGATGAAATCGTTCCGATAAAATCACCGACAAAGACGCACTTTGCCAACTCCGGCGCGGAAGCCGTCGAAACCGCTTTGAAACTGGCGATGTATCACACAAAAAGACAAAAGTTTATTTCGTTCTTCGGCTCTTTTCACGGCAGAACGATGGGCGCCTTAAGTCTAACATCATCGAAAAAAGCGCAGCGTTCGGGATTTGCGCGTCAAGCGTTGGACGTTATTCACGTTCCGTATCCTAATCACATTCGCTCGCCGTTTAAAGACGTAACCGACGCTGAAAGCGCGTCAAAAGCGACGATTGATTGGATTGAAAATCGTCTTTTTCAAACCACTACACCGCCGGAAGAAGTCGCCGGAATCGTTGTTGAAGTTGTCCAAGGCGAAGGCGGCTACATTCCCGCGCCGCCCAATTTTCTGAAGGAATTGCGCCGCATCTGCGACGAACACGGCATTATGCTCATCGTTGACGAAGTGCAGTCGGGAATGGGACGCACGGGTAAAATGTTTGCCACCGAATACTACGGCATCGAACCCGATATTATGTGCCTCGCCAAAGGTATCGGTTCGGGCTTGCCGATTGGCGTCTGCGTCGCCCGCGCAGACATTATGGACTGGCACAAAGGCGCGCACGCTTCTACCTTCGGCGGAAATCCCGTGTGCATCGCCTCGGCTTTAAAAACGATTGAACTGCTCGAAAACGGTTTGACGGAAAACGCGCGTGTCGTCGGCGATTATTTGCAAAACGGCTTGCGCGAATTGATGGGGAAATACGACTGCATCGGCGATGTGCGCGGTTTAGGTTTAATGGTCGGCGTGGAATTTGTCGAAGGCAAAGCGACTATGAAAGCTGCGCCCGAGTTGCGCGATAAAATCGAAATGGCGTGTTTCAACCGCGGTTTGATTATCTTAGGCTGCGGCGCAAACACGATTCGCTGGTCGCCGCCTCTGATTTTGACCGAGGGAAATGTTGATGTCGCGCTTGCGATTTTCGATGAAGCGATTGCAGCGTCTATTTAACGCCAAAATATTTAGCCGCAAACAAACACGAAAATTCACGAAAATTTTTTGTATTAATTTCGTGTTCGTTCGTGTTTGTTCGTGGCTAATTTTACTAAATTTATTTTCGTGCCGCTTCGCTTTCGGGAAAATCTACCGCTTCGGTTATCTCGGCATTCGCGTCGAAATCTTTCTCCAAATTCTCCAATTTCAAACGCGCGCCGCGTAGAGCGGCTTTGCCTAATAACAGATTAAACGGCGAATCTTTTCGTTCCACGGCATCGATAATCGCTCGGGCGGCGCGAATCGGGTCGCCGTCCTGTTTGCCGCTGTAGCCGCGAATCGTTTCTTTGTTTTTGTCGGCGGTTTCGCGGTAATCCAAAATCGTCGCGGGCGCGTCGTTTGCCGAGCGTCCAGCCCAATCAGTGCGAAAACCGCTCGGCTGTACGAGCAGAACTTTTATTCCCAGAGGCTCGACTTCCTTTTTTAACGCTTCGGAAAAACCGTTGACGGCAAACTTAGTCGCGTTATAATAACCGACGCCTGGATTGCCGACGAAACCGCCGATTGACGAAATGTTGACAATCGTTCCGCTGCGGCGTTTCCGCATCAAAGGCAAAACCGCTCGCGTCATCGCCGAAAGTCCCCAGAAATTCGCTTCAAACATCGCTCTGACTTCCCTTTCTTCCGATTCCTCAATCGAGCCGAAATAACCGAATCCGGCATTATTGACCAAAACATCAATCCGCCCGAAACGCGCTTCGGCTTTTTCAACCGCCGCTTTGACCTGCAATACGTCCGTTACGTCAAGTGCAACGGCAAGCGCGTTTTTTTCGTTAATCTCCACCAAATCCCGAACCTTGCTCGCATCACGCGCCGTCACCACGACGCGCTCGCCTTTTTCCAACAATTGTTTCGCCAGCTCGCGCCCGAATCCGGTCGAACAACCCGTAATCAACCAAACTTTTTTATCTTCATTCGCCATTGTGTATTCACCCTCGCTCGTTATAAAAATTTCTCCGCTTATTTAGGGAAAATTACTTTTCAATCAAGAAAAGTAATTCTTTATTGTCATCTGCAATATCGCGTATCCAATCATTCGTCCAACGCATTCCGCCCATTACGTTGCGTTTGTAATCAATTTCGACGACTTCTAACAATCGTCCGGTTTTGACGATTGATTCGTTCAGTTCCCGCGCCGTCGCTCTGCCGTCAGAACTGTAAGATAAGATAATGTATTTAGAATTCGTGTTTTCAATCAGCCGCTCGATGGCTTCGACGGCGATAAATCTTCCTTTGTCGTTTTTGCGGAATTCTTCAAAAATTGACGCGCCGATTTTATCCGAAGTGTCCGCTCGTCGTTTCGCCTTGCCGAACAAATCGGGTTTGTCGAACAAACAAATCGAAGTCCACAAATGATAATAAGCGGAATAGCGAACGCGCGACGGCGGCATTTTTTCGTTGTTTGAGCCGTAAGGCGGGTCGTAATAAGCCAAATCCGTTTCGATTTTCGGAAGCGTGTCGAAGATGTTCCCTTGATAAACTTCGTTAGTTTGCCGATTGTCGAACAACTGCGGCACTTTCAATTGCAGGCGGTTATAAGAACGCGGCGACCATTCATTTAGATAAGAAGCATAATGACCCAGAGTGCTGTCAACCGCGTCCATCGCTAAGATAAGACTCGTTAAAAGAACGGCTTTTTCAACTTCGCCTAAAGACAGCCGTTCGATTTCCTCACGAATCGCGTCCAACTTGCGCGTGTTGTGCTTTTGCCAGGGTTTCTTAAAGCCGTCGGTTTGCCCCGAATGATTATTTTGATTGTCGCCGCCGTAGTGTTCGGTGAACCAGCCGTCTTTTTCCGGCAAAGCGTTTAAATGGTTGATTAGTTCCGTATAATGGCTTTTCTGACGAGTGTTGAGCAAATAACAAGTTCCGAAAACCCGCGACCAAGCCGAAATATCATTGGCGACGACTCGATAACCGAATTGAGCGAAGGCTTGCGAAACGCGTGTTGTGCCGGAAAAGCCGTCAAATACGGATTTTGCTTTAACTTTGCTTGCTAATTTGAGTATGTAGGGCAATAACTTGAGTTTAGAACCGGCATATTTAATACCTTCGGTCGGCGGCGCATCAACAATGATGTCCTCGTTGCCGACGTGAATGGATTTGAAATCATACATATATTGATTGATGAATTCGGCGATGGCAATTTCGGCTAAATCACCGTGAGTTTTATTGCCGACAAGACGCATTGTAAAATATTGCTGAGCGTTGTAGTAATCAGTTGCGGATTTTTCCCGATGAGTAATTTTAATCTTTGCGTGAAATCAATGAAGTCTGATTTATTCATATAAAAATCTCTGATTAGTTTGGTGAAAAAATTTGAAAATTATCATACCACGCCCAAGTATCAACAAACATTTGCACAGACAAAAAAGCGGCGAGATTTACGTCTTGCCGCTTTTTGTCATCTGAATCGAATTAACTTATTTTAACCTTTTGCCTTTTTAATTTCTTCGACAAGGACGGGCATCGCGTCGAAAATGTCGCCGACGATTCCGTAATCGGCGATGTCGAAAATCGGCGCTTCGGCGTCTTTGTTTATCGCCACGATTGTTCCAGCGTTTTTCATTCCGACGATGTGCTGAATCGCGCCGGAAATGCCGAGTGCGATATAGACTTTCGGCGCGACGGTTTGACCCGATGAGCCGATTTGACGGTCAATCGGCAGCCATTCGGCGTCGCAAATCGGGCGCGATGCGGCAAGGTCTGCACCGAGAATGTCGGCAAGTTCCTGAGCTTTGGCAATGTTCTCCTGCGATTTAATGCCGCGACCAATTGCCACGATAATTTGTGATTTCGATAAATCTACCGTCGCTTTCGCTTCCTGAAACGGTTCTTCCGGTTTCATACGCGGTTCGCCGACTTCGACATTTTTGGTTTCAATCTGCGCGTTTCCGCCTTTTGCGGCGTTGTCGCCGCGATACGCGCCTGATTGAAAGGTGGCGAAATACGGCGCGTCTCCTTCTATGGTTACATCGGCGTCGAGTTTACCCAAAAAGATGCGGCGTGAGAAAACAAGTTTCCCGCCGTCATTTGTGTAGCGAATACAATCGCCGACGACTTCCTTGCCGAAACGCGCGGCAACTTTCGGCGCAAAATCTCTGACTTGATAAGTGTGCGCCATAATCACATATTGCGCGTCGGTTTCTTTTATAATCTGCGTCCAGGCGTCGGCGTAAGCGTCCGGCGTGTAGATACCGAGTTTTTCGTTTTTAGCGACGACAACTCGTTCGATGTCATATTGCGCGATTTCCTGCGCCAAACCGCAATCTTTATCGCAGGGAATAATCGCCGTAACTTTCAAATTCAAATCCGCGCCGATGCTTTGCGCGGCGGCAATCGCTTCAAGCGAGGCTTTGTTAAATGTGCAGTCTTTGTGTTCGATAAAAACTAAAATCATTTTATAAATCCTTTGTCTATAGTCTTTACTCTCTTTGCTAATTATTTCAATTAAGTTTTATCAGCTTAATTCCTAGAAAATAGCGGACGAAAAATCAACTTCAAATTACTCTAACTTCCGTCTTTAATTTCCCAACTAATTCGACCGCGCCGCGTTTTGCATCGCCGTCTCCGAGAATTTGCGTCTGTTTGGTTTTGAGCGGCAGATAAACTTTTTCGATTTTCTGGCGCGAGGCAAAACTTTCATTTGTCGGCGAAACTTCCCGGATTTCCTTCTTTTTCGCAGCCATAATTCCTTTCAAAGAAGCATAGCGGATTTGGGAAATGCCCGATTGAATCGTCAAAAGCGCGGGCAGTTGATATGTAAACCATTGATACCAGCCGCTTTCAAGTTCTCGCTTTAAGCGCAAACTGCCTTCGAGATTCGAGCGGTCAATATCAATTACAATCGTCGCGTGCGGTATGTCGAGAAGCTCGGCTAAAATCACGCCTGTTTGCCCGTAACTTGCATCGTCCGACTGTAACCCGGTGAAAACCAAATCAGCGTTTTCTTCTTTTATCGCGTCGCCGATAGTTTTCGCTATCTGGAACGGCGAAAATTTGTTTGATTCTTCAACGACAATATGAATCGCGCGGTCTGCGCCGCGTGCCAGCGCGTCTTTCAAAACTGATTTCGCTGTTTGCGCGCCGAGCGTGCAGACAACGACTTCGCCTTCGCCTTTCGCTTCTTTCAAACGCAGTGCTTCTTCTAAAGCATAACCGTCGGATTCATTAGTTTGATGAGCAATATCCGATTCCTCAATCCATTTTTCGTCTTTGCCAACGCGCAAAATCGCGTCTTTATTGGCGACCTGTTTCATTAAAACAATAATTTTCATAAACCACTCGATTGAAAGTTTTTAATAATTGATTTTGCCAATCTTCGTTAATTTCAATGTTCCGCAGAATCGCCAAAAGTCGTTCTATTAATTATGCGGTTTTTATAATTACTCATTATACCGTTTGAAAATTAAACACGCATTTGTTCCGCCGAAGCCGAAGCTGTTTGACAAAACGTATTCGACTTCTGTGTGCCGCACTTTGTTCGGAATATAATCCAAATCGCAATCCGGGTCGGGAAATTCGTAATTAAATGTCGCCGGTAAAACTTTTTCGTGCAACGCCAGAACGGAAAAAACTCCTTCAATGCCGCCCGCCGCGCCGAGCGCATGTCCAGTCAGTGATTTTGTCGAGCTGACGGCGAGTTTATAAGCGTGTTCGCCGAAAGTCCTTTTTATTGCCAATGTTTCGTATTTGTCGTTATACGGCGTCGAAGTTCCGTGTGCGTTGATATAGCCGATTTGTTCGGGCGAAATTCCGGCATCCTTTATCGCCTTCTGCATAACACGCATGGGACCTGAACCGGTTTCGTCCGGCGCGGTAATATGGTAAGCATCCCCGCTCATTCCGTAGCCGACGATTTCGGCATAAATTTTCGCGCCGCGTGCCTGCGCAAAATCGAGTCCTTCTAAAACTACAATTCCCGCGCCTTCGCCGCAGACAAAGCCTTCGCGTTCTAAATCAAACGGGCGCGAGGCTTTTTGCGGGTCGTCGTTGCGCGTTGAAAGAGCGCGCATAGCAGCAAAACCGGCAACCGACATCGGCGTAATCGCGCTTTCCGCGCCGCCGCAAATCATCACGTCCGCATCGCCGCGCTCGATAATTCTAAAACTGTCGCCGATAGCATGCGCACCAGCCGCACACGCCGTCGCCGTCGCTGTGTTTGGACCTTTAGCGCCGTGCCTGATTGAAACGTTTCCCGAAGCGAGATTGACGATTGATTGCGGAATAAAAAACGGTGATACACGGTCGGGACCGTGCGCCAGCATTTTGTCGTGTTCGCGCTCGATTGCCCAGAAATCACCGATGCCCGAACTGATATACGTTCCGACCATTTCGTCGTTAGAATTGTCAATCTTCAAGCCGCTGTGTTTTATCGCTTCGTCGGAAGCGGCAATCGCAAAATGCGTAAAGGCGCCCATCCGTCTGGCTTCTTTTTTATCGAGAAAATCCAACGGGTCGAAATTTTTGACTTCGGCGGCGATTTTGACGGAGAATTTTTCGGTGTCGAATTTCTTTATGTAACCAACCCCGCTTTCGCCGCGAAGAAGCGCCGACCAAGTCGTTTCGACATCGTTTCCGCACGGCGTAACCAATCCGAGTCCGGTAATTACAACACGACGTTTCATAAAATAATGGTGAATGATGAATGATGAATGATGAATGATGAATGTAGAACATTTATTTCATTCAGCATTTACCATTCATCATTATAAAATTAATCTTGCTTGTGCTGTTCGACGTAGGCGTAAGCGTCGCGGACGCTTTGAATTTTCTCGGCGTCTTCGTCCGGGATTTCGATGTCGAATTCTTCTTCAAAACGCATCACCAGTTCGACCAAATCGAGCGAGTCAGCGCCTAAATCCTCTATAAAGCGCGCGTTTTCTGTAACTTCCGCTTCGTCCACACCTAATTCATCAACAATAATTTGTTTTATTTTATCTTGAACTTCTGACATATTTTCTCCTGTTTATTTTGTAAAAGTTTAGAGAGTCTGGAGAATTCTGAGAGTTTATAAGTCAAATAGACTCACGACTCTCAGAACTCTCCAGACTCTCCAGACTATTTTTCAAACTATCAAAATTTTCGATATTCATACAGCGAACATCACGGTTAATTTGTTTGACCAAACCCGACAAAACTTTTCCCGCGCCGACTTCAATAAAGGTGCTGACCTCTTCAATTATTAAATTTTCTACCGACTGCGCCCAACGCACAGGCTTTGAAACCTGTTCGGTCAAAGCGCTGCGAACTCTTGCGCCTGATACATTTTTTTCAGCGGAAACATTTTCAATAATCGGAAATCTTAAATCAGAAAACTTAATTTTCTGTAAATCTTCCGCAAGTTTTTCCTGCGCCGGCAACATCAAAGCGCAGTGAAAAGGCGCGGAAACATTTAGTTTTACGGCTCGTTTCGCTCCGCGCGTTTTTAATAATTCACAAGCTCGATCAATCGCTTCTACATTTCCCGCAATCACGATTTGCGACGGCGAATTGATATTTGCCGGACTGCAAACTTGTCCTTGCGTCGCTTCCGCGCAGGCGATTTCAACTGTTTCGAGCGGCAAACCTAAAATCGCTGCCATCGCGCCAACGCCGACCGGAACTGCTTCCTGCATATAAACTCCGCGCTTGCGAACCGTTTTTACGGCGTCTGAAAAATCAAGCGCGCCCGCCGCAACCAAAGCTGAATATTCGCCCAAACTGTGTCCGGCGACAAAATCCGGTAGCGGAAAACCTTCCGCTTCCATTACCCGAAACGCTGCGACGGAAGTTGTCAAAATCGCCGGTTGCGTATTCGCCGTCAAAGCTAAATCTTTTACTGTTCCTGCAAAACACATTTCGGACAGGGAAAATCCGAGCGCATCATTAGCTTCTTCAAAAATAGCTCGCGAAGGCGGGAAATTGTCGTATAAATCCCTTCCCATTCCGACTGTTTGCGAACCTTGCCCGGGAAAAATGTATGCGATTTTAAATTTTGGATTTTGAATTTTAGAGTCTTCGCTCATTTAACGTATCGAATTTTTTTCTATAAACTTCGATTAAAAATAATCACATATTTCAAATCAATGTCCGAAATATAGAAACCAATCCAAAATCTAAAATCTTACCAAAGTTGCGCCCCACGTTGCGCCGCCGCCGAAAGCCGTCATCAAAACAAGATCACCTTCGTTAATTTTTCCGGCTTCGACACATTCGTCGAGTGCGATCGGAATCGAAGCCGACGAAGTATTACCGTGTTCGGCGATGTTTGAATAAACTTTTTCCTCTGCAATACCAAGCCGCGACCTAACGGCGTCGGTAATTCGTTGATTGGCTTGATGCGGAATTACCAAATCTACATCGTCAGCCGCGTAACCGGCTTTTTCCAGTATTTCCGCCGAAATTTCCGTCATCGAACGCACGGCGATTTTGAAAAGCTCGTTGCCCTTCATCTTAAAAAAGTGCATCCCGTCATCGATTGTCTGATGCGACGTTCCCATTTTCGTGCCGCCGCCGGGGGCGTAAAGCTGTTCTTCATAGCGCCCGTCGGAGCGAATTTTCGTCGCCAAAACCCCTTTGTCTTCCGGCACCGCGCCCAGAATTACTGCGCCTGCGCCGTCGCCGAAAATAACGCACGTCGAGCGATCTGTGTAATCAACGTATTTGGTTAAAACTTCCGCGCCGATGACCAGCGCGTAACGAATTTGTCCGGTGCGAATCATTGATTCGACCATCGTCAAACCGTACAAAAAGCCGGAACACGCGGCGAAAATGTCCATTCCGGCGGCGTTTGTCGCACCGATTTGCGCCTGAATCAGCGCTCCGGTCGAAGGCATAATTTGGTCGGGTGTAGTCGTAGCGCAGAGAATAATGTCAATATCTTCAGCTTTTAAATGGGCGCGCTCCAATGCTTGCCGCGCGGCTAAAGTGCCAAACTGTGAAGTGTATTCGTTATCGGCGGCTTTATGACGCTGCTTGATTCCGGTGCGAGTCGTTATCCAGTCATCAGAGGTATCCACTAGTTTTTCCAAATCGGCGTTGGTTAAAACTCCGCTTGGATAACTATGCCCGGTGCCGATAATTCCTGCGTTATTTCCCATTTTGGATTTCGGACTTTGGATTTCGGATCACAAATTTACACTCGATTCAAAATTCAAAATCGCAAACAATTACTCGCTTTCTTTGACTTCGATTATCTGGCGACCTTTAAACATTCCGGTCGTCGGATTGATGCGATGCGGCTGCATCGGCTCGCCCGTATCTTTGTCGATGTAGTATTGCGGCGTTTTCAGAGCGTCGTGTGCGCGCCGTTGGCGCTTGCGTGATTTTGAATGTCTACTTTTTGGATTTGGCATAATAACTCCGTTAAATTTCAAATTTCAAATTCCAAATAACCGGCTGGTTTCATTTTGGAATTTGAAACATAACATTTATTTCAATTCTTTTAATTTTGCCCATCTCGGGTCAATTTCTTTTTCTTCGCAATTACAATCTATCAAATTCCGGCTCGCGCGGCATTTTTGGCAAAGACCCTTACAATCTTCCTTACACAAAACCTGCGTCGGCGCGGCAAGCAGTATTTGCTCGCGCGCAACCTCTCTTAAATCTATCTTATCGCCTTCAAAAATCGAAACTTCCAAGTCCTGCGAATTCAGTTGAGCTTCTTTTTCTGCTGTAAAATACTCCGTCGTTACAAAGACCGCCTCAAACGGAATTTCCAGTTGATTTTCAACCGCTTGCAAACAACGACTGCATTCGAGTTCGACACGAGTGAAAATTTCGCCCTTCAAATCGGTTTGCACAATTCCTTTAGTCAGGTTCCCTTCGATTTTTACCGCGTCATTTAATTTTACTGCTTCGCCTTCCAGATTTATTTCGTCCGGCGGCAGGAGAAAATTAAATGAAGTGCGCGCCTTTTCCAGAGTTGTTAAATCAATAATCATACAAAATTCAAGGATACTCTACAGCTTTCAAACAGCGCAAAAGGCAAAAGAAATTATTATAGTCATTGGGTTGACAGTGTCAAACCGCGTCTTGTTAAAGCGTCCGATTGGTTCGAGTTTTGACAAATCTTTTTCGGGAACTTTTTCTCTCATTCGGTGTCTAAAAGATTAAAACCGCAAAGGAGAAAATCTATGAACAACATAAAACCGAGCATCAATGTAACGCCTTTGATTGATGTTCTACTCGTTTTGCTGATTATTTTTATGGTCATTTCGCCTGCTAAACCGACCGATTTTAAAGCAAAGATTCCGCAAGAACCAAAACAGGGCGGCATACCAAATCCGCACACACTAATCGTTGCCATAAATTCCGACGCGACCTTAAAAATAAACAATGAAGATGATTTCGGAACAGTCGAAGCGCCGGAAAAACTCATCGAAAAACTTTCGGAAATTTTTCGAAAACGTTCAGAAAATCACGCTTATTCCGTAGGTGCGGAATCGAGAAATGATTTAACGGAAGACGAAAAAATAGAAAAAACAGTTTTTATAAAAGCGCCGCGCGCAATCGACTACGGACGAGTAGCAAAAGTGATTGATGCCGTAAAAATCGCCGGCGCAAATCCGATCAGTTTACAAATTGACGATTTAAATTAATTACAACTGTTTCTCTTACTTATAAATCCAACTTTTGACCGCGAATTGTTTTCTTAAAATTCGCGGTTTTGTGCTACAATTTCCTTGTAAATTGCAGCGCGTTTCCGCTTGTCATCTCTCCTTTTTTCTATATTTTTAGCGATGACGGATTTTTACAAAATTCTCAAAATATCCTCAAAGGCTTCAAATGCCGAGATAAAATCGGCATATCGTCGCCTCGCCCGCGAACTTCACCCGGACGTTAACGGCGGCGCGGAAAATTCTTGCCGCGAGTTTGCGCGCGTCGCAAAAGCCTACGAAATTTTGGGAAATCCGCAGGCGCGCGCCGATTACGATAAAAAATTACTCAAACAGCAGTTTAACAAAACCGACACATCTGTATTCAGTTCTGAAAACCCGCACGCAAAACGCTGGCGGCAAATGGCTTACGACCGCCGCTACAACGAAATTATAGACCGTATGATTGCTGACGAACGCCGCGAAACTCTTGCTCTGCAAAAAATTATTTTCCCCACCGTTGCGCTTTTCGTTTCGACTTGTTTTGTCGCCATCTTTAAGCCGGGGATTTGGGCAAATTCGCAAGCCGTCGGAAAAACAATTCTGCTTGCTTTGTTCATCGCCGGAGTTTTTCACCTCGCCGGTCGCCTGCGCGGGGCTTTTGAGCGCTATACATACAGCAACGAAGAGATTCACGATTCGATTTTGCAGGAAGCCGAATCCCCCGGAAAACCATTCACGCGAGCTTCGGCAATTGGCTTTCTCGTTCTCGGTTTTTGTTTGAGTTTAGGCGTCGGACTTCTTATCGGAAATTATTTTGACGTAGTTCTAGCCGAAGCCGTGCCGTCTTTTTTCTCTTCGAATCTAAAACCGGAATTTATTTTTTACCCGCCTATTTTCGTTTTATTCGTTGATATGATGCATGCTTTTGCTTCGAGAATGGACTATTAAAACTCCAACTTGACAGCGTACAACTCAACAATTATACTTAATAGTTTCTTGACCAAAGCGGTGATTTTTCACTGGGTTTAACAAAGAATTTACGGAGAATTTTTAATGCCGAATCATAAGTCAGCCGAAAAGCGTGTCAGGCAAAATGAAAAACGTCGCGCGGTAAACCGCAGCAATCGGGCTAAATTGCGAACGCAGGTCAAAAGGCTTCGCTCCGCCATTGAAGGCAGCGACCGCACGCAAAGCATAGAACTTCTTAACCCGACCGTTTCTATGATCGACAAAGCCGTCAACAAAGGCGTTTTGCATAAAAATACGGCTGCGCGCTACAAATCGCGTTTAACATCGCATACTAACAATTTAGCCGAATAGTTAAAAAGTTTCACCTCATGTCTTCATAGTTTTCTCCTTTAATTCAACGGAAACGAGCCTTAAGTAAGTTCGTTTCCGATTTTTTATTTTAAAGATTATTCAGGAAATTAAAATGCGGTCAGTTCGCAAACCAGCATTTCAATCTGCAGGCGCGGCGTGCCTTTCGAGGTTTTGATTGCCAGATCGGTTTCGGCGATTTTACGCATTATGCGCGAGAGTTTTTCCGCATCTGCCCGACGCGCCGTCGCCAGAAAATCTTCCTGCTTGGCATAAGGCAATTTCATAATGCGCGCAACCTCGCGGCGTTCGACGCCTTGCCTCATTAACTCTTTCGATAAAAAAAGACGGTGAAAATTATTTGCAATCAAACCCAAAAGCATCAACGGTTCTGCACCGTCGTCCAGGATTTTTTTCAAAGTTAGGAGCGCATGTTTTTTATTTTTAGCAAGCAAATAATCGGTCAAATCAAAATTGGAAATCTCTCGCGAATCTGGAACAAGCGATTCGACCAAATCGAAAGTAATGAATTTATCGGGCAAAGCGGCGACCGCAAGTTTTTCGATTTCGTTTGTCAAACGCCGTGTGTCGCTTCCGACTAAACCGAACAAATGACGTAAGGCGCGCTCGTCGGCTTCGACGTCAAACTCTTTTAATTTAGTTTTCGCCCAATTGATTGACTCGGCATCGGACAATTCCGCAAATTCAACCGCGACGCAATTATCGAGCAGTAATTTGGAAAGTTTGCGGCGTTTGTCAAGTTCGTCTGCAACGAAAATCACGACCGAAGTTTCCGCCGGACGCCGCAAATATCGGGCGATAATTTCTTCATCTTCTTCCTTGAGATTATCTTTTTTCGCGTTTGCCGAAACGACAACGTTCGTAATCTTCACGACGCGGCGCGCGGCAATCATCGGAAGCTGCTCGGCGTCGCCAAGCGCGTATTGAACCTTGCTTTCCGACAAATTGTGTTCAATTTCGTTAAATTCTCTTAAAGAAGAATCCGCCAGAACTAAATCCGTAATCGTTTTCGCCGCCAAGTCGCGCAGGTAAGTTTCCGCGCCGAACAGCAAATAGACAGACGCAATTTCTCGTTTTTTCAATTTTTCGCGCAGATTTTCACGAGTTAAAATTGCCATAAAAATTTGAACCACAGATTTTACAATGATGAATGATGAATTGTGAATGGTGAATGCTAGACAGATTCTTTAATTCACCATTCACAATTCATCATTACAATTTATCTGTGATTTTCTTATTCTTTCTCTTCCTTCACAGCGAAACCGTTGATAATCGTCGAAACGACCGATTCGGCAAATGCGCGTGACATACGTTCGACCGCCGGGTCTTCTTCGTTAAAGAACGAGCGCGGGTCTTCGCTGAACTCAAACGAATCGCGGAAGATTAGATTTTGATTATCGTAGAGAATTTTATTTTCCCGCAAATTGCGGACGGTTACGGCGGCGGTAATTGTTACTTCATAAACTCTGGCGCGTCCTTGCCGGTCAAGCAAAACGCCGGAAAAATTAAAATCGCGTATCGTGCCTTCAACAACTGCGTCTGCGCCTTCCCGCGTTCCCTGCACTTTCAGACCGCGCCCGCGCTTGATGATTTCGCGGCTGACGGCTTCGGTAAAACGCGATTCGACGCGGTAGCGTGCGCCTCTGACTTCAAATTGAAAAGCGGGGAGGGCGACTTTTTTGATATTCGGCGGCAAACCCGAATTAGTTACAGGTTTGTAGCATTCGGTGAAACCGGAAACGAGTAGGAAAAGACCGGTTACAATTGCAAATTTTATAAACTTCATAAATGTTTTTTGATGGATTCAACGATTTTCAAGGTTTCGATTGTTGCACGAACATCGTGAACGCGCACGATATTTACGCCGTTCCAGACGGAAATCGCGACGGCGGCAAGCGAGCCGTTTAATCTTTCCGACGCTGGAGCATTACCTAAAATTTTTCCGATAAAAGACTTGCGCGATGCGCCGACAAGAAGCGGAAAATTCAGGAATCCGGCTGCAAACAAATTGAACTTCGCCAGCAATTCTAAATTCTGCTCGAAAGTTTTGCTAAAACCGATGCCAACATCGAGCGCGATATTTTCCGGTTTGACGCCGAAACTTTCCGCCTTTTTTATACTTTGACGAAAGCCGCCGGAAACTTCCCGAAAAATATCTTCTACCGGCGCTTGTTTGTGCATCGTCACAAAATCGCCGCGCGAGTGCATTAGAATCAAACCTGCTTTATACTTTGCCGCGACTTCGGCGATTTTTTCGTCGAACCGCAAACCGGAAATGTCGTTAATAATTTCCGCGCCTGCATTTACGGCTCTTTTTGCAACTTCGGCTTTGGTAGTGTCAACGGAAATCGGAACGCCAAATTTTTTAGAAATCGCTTCAATAACCGGAACGACACGACTAACTTCTTCTTTTGTGGAAACTCTTTCGCTGTTCGGGCGTGTTGATTCACCGCCGATGTCCAGAATGTCCGCGCCTTCTTCGACGAGTTTTTCGGCTTGCTGTAAAGCGTTTTCGATTGAGAAAAGTTTTCCGCCGTCGCTGAAGCTATCGGGCGTTCGGTTCAAAATTGCCATTACCAGCGTCTTTTCCCGAAAAGCGATTTTCCGTTTTGAAGTTTGCCAGTAATCTCTCATTCTGCACGTCAACTACAAATTTCAAATTCCATATTCCAAATAAAAGTTTAAAGTTTATCGTTATAAACGTCCTTAATCCGGAATGTGGAATCTGCATTTATTGAATCGTCATTTTTGCCACGTCTAAAATCTGGTAACGCGCAATCGCGCCGTCTTTTGTTATCAAGGTTAAAACGCCTTTATCAACCCCGACGCGCAAAACTTCGCTCATCTGGCGCTCAATTTTTGTTCCGTCCTTAAACAAAATTACCAAATGAACATTTTCAAGCGGATTCGGCTCTGCCGGTTTTTTTGTTTCTCGAACCGCAGCTTTAACCGGAGTTTTTGTTCTTGCGGGTCTAACTTTTCTTTTTACGGGAGAATTTTTTTCGGTTACTTTTTTAACAGCGGCTTTTTCCTTACCAATTGTTTCAGTTATCACAACGACAGGTTTTTCTGCGACATCAGGCGTTTTTGTTGCCGTATTCTCAGCGACTATTTTCGTGTTTGTTTCATTTTCCGAAGGTTTCTTTTCCTTGTTTTCAGCTTCAATTGCCGGCGCATTATCCTTTTTCGTTTCGTCTCTCGACACAGTTTCCTTCGAGCGCGGCGTCGGTTTCGGCTTGACCGAAATGATTGTCCCGACTGAATTAACCCGAACGTCGCTTTGGTTTTCCGTTTTAACTTCGGGTAATTCGGGCACGTCATTATCAGCAAGGGCTTGCGCGGGTACAAAACTCCCCGCGAATTTCAGATTAAAAGTTGCCGCATTGTCGTTCGGCGTGCGTCCTTGAATGCGCAAAATGAGTTTTTCGGGTTTTCGCAAATATATCACGCGCCCAGTTTCATTTTCCGAAACATCCGAAAAAACCGTGATTTTTGTCAAAGGTCGCAGATTTTCGGCAATAAAAATGTCAACATCGCCGTCAAAATTAGATGTTTTGAAGTTAATAAAAATATCGCCTTGATTGCCGTTAAAAACGTAAAAATAATTTGTCAGACGAGCGTCGCCCAAGTCGCGTGCCGCGATTTTTCCGCTGATTTCGTTTGCGGTAATCGGTGTGGGAAAACTTTGACTGGTTGATTGCGCCTGAACAGAAAAAACCAAACCGCAGAGAACGCACAAAACACAGAGGATTTTTGCCGGATACAATCGGTAATTCTTTATTCGCAATTCGTAATCTTCCATTTTACACAAGGTCTTTTCGCAAGTGAACGAGCCGTGATGTTTCTTCATAACCGATTTTTAGATGCGCGTCGAGACTTAAATCGTTTCCGATTTCCGAGTCCGAAGCCATTTCCTCACAACCCTTTTGCCGCGCCCAAATTTCGGCTTCGCGCACAAGTCGTCTGCCGATGCCGAAGCGTCTGTATTCGGGTTCGACAAACCAGCCTTCGAGATAACCGACGTGTTCGCTGTGGCAGTCTTCGACAAAGGGTCTGATACTCGCTTCTAAAAATCCGACGAGTTTGCCGTTTTCCATTTCCGCTACCAGAACAAGTTGAGTTTCCGTATGCTCATAAATATCGAGCATTTCGGTTTTATGTTCAGCATCGGTCGAACCTTCCCACAAATGCTTTCGCAATCTGAACCAATCGGTAATATCCTTTTCTTTGAGAGGACGCACTCTGAAAATTTTTTCCGTCATTCAAATTTAATTTTAGCAGTCTTTAAGGCGCGCGACAACAACTTTTATTAGCGGATAGTATCCTTATCTTGTATTGTTATAAACTTATTTTTGTCTCAAGACTACCCTTTTGAGACTCTCCAACGGACAATATTTTCTCATTGTGTAAACGGAAACCTTTTTCCCGTTTGACGAAATTGTTAAAATAATTTATGTCAAATTTCGCCTGGATGATTGTTTTGGTTTTAATTTTAACGGTGCTGGGAACTCTTATTTTGGTTTTTATCACCGTAAAATTCTATTGGGGCGAGAGAGGCACTCCGCCTTTGACAGGAGCGGAACGCAGACGGCAGAGAGAATTGGAGTTACGGCTGAGAGCTAAACAGATTGAGCATACAAAACAACATCCGTGGGAGCCGCGCAGTTCTAGTTTTTGGGACAATCAGAAAAATTCTTCAAAAAAGTGATGCCAGTTAAGTATCACAAAAACATCTTTTTTAAGGCTAATATTTCCATTTAGAATTATTTAGCTTGATTCGGGTCAAACTTCATTGACCGGTGAATCAGATTTCTACAAGAGAATTTTTATTTTCGCACGCCAAGTCAACCAATACCTTCTGTTTGTGCATCAAACCATAAGTTTTTTCAGACTTTAACCTGTATTAAATTTGTCGTTTGCTTGCCAGACTGTTTTTTTACCTTTAAAATGCAGTATTTTGTGCCTCTTGCAAATTTTGGTTTATTTAAATCGTTTCATTGTGTCCAAATAATTTAATTTCAGTATTTTTTTCGGAGGATTTTGTGAAATTTCACATTTTTATAGTTTTAATCATTATCACTCTTTTAGCGAATTTTTCGCCGGTTTCCGCTCAAGCCGATTCGTTTATCGGACAAATCACTTCCTCACCGGCAGAATCTTTTGTCGGCGGCATCAGCGGCGACGGACGTCTTGTCGTTTTTGAATCAACCGGCAATCTGGCGACGGAAAATCCGCGAAACGCCGACGGCAACCGCGAGATTTTTATTTTCGATTACGCCCAGCGCCGAATTTTTCAAATTACGGACACGAAAAGCTTGTTGACCGATACGACTAAAACCGCAATTTTCAGCAATGTTAAAGTCGAAATCATAAACACTCGTCCGGTGATCAGCAACAATGGGCGTTGGATTGCTTTCGGCTCGAATGCGACGACTTCGACGCCTGCAGCGGCAAATAACACAAATCCGGGAAGTTTTGATGCCAACTCATTTACAGATTCAACCGGCAATAATCCTCTGACGAGCGACGGCAATACTGAAATATGGCTTTATCAAATCCCTGCAGTTGCGCCCGTTAATCTATCGAGCGGCAGCGAAATTCCGTTGACGAATTTAGACGGCGGAGCTTTTACCAGAGTTACAAATACAGCGGCGAGCCGTCCGACCGTTGCCGGCACAACTACCGCCACTTCGATTATTGCTGACGACAATCGTGAAGCGACAATCAACAATAACGGCAATTATATCGCTTTCGTATCGAACCGCGATTTAGCTCCAAGCGGAAATGTCAATAATGCTTCGTCGAACGGTAACGATGAAATTTTCACTTACGTTCGTAGCAGCAATACGACCGTACAGGTTACGCAAACCCCGCGCGGAACGCTTGGCGCACCGATTTTTAACGGTAATCCTTCGATTTCCGGCGACGGATCGCGCGTGGCTTTTTTGAGCAACGCCAACAATCCGATTGTCGGAATGACAGGCGACAAAAATGCGGACGGCAACGTCGAAATTTTCTATACTGATTTAGATGCTGCTGGAACTCCAAACCGCAATCGGACGCAGGTTACCACAACAACGCGCACCGCCGCAGGACAAATCCTCAACATATTTAACCTCGGCAGACGCATGAGTCTTGACGGACGTTATATCGCGTTTGATTCTTACGCGGATTTAGCCAATGAAAACGGCGGGGTAAATCAGCCTTCTTTCGCCCTTTATCTTTATGACACGACGACTGCGACTTTTCGGCGCATCGGACCGAGAAGCGATGCCGATTCGGGCGCAACCGGCGGCGATGTTCAGCATTTTCCGGGCTTTACCGATTACGATGCTAACGGAACGCCGCAAACATTGGTTTTAGAAACTCGTCTAAACATTACAGCCGACGGAACGGTTTCTGCTACAAACGACGGGGGATTGAATCCCAATGCGGCTCGTCCGCCGCAAATTTATTCTTATTCTCTTGCAGGTCAGCGTTTTAATCGTTTAACCAAACTTCCGCCGCCGAGTACGCTGCTGGCTTCGACGCAACCGATTCCGAGTAATACATTGCAAAGAATGGCATTTTCTCTTGGGCTGACCGAAATCGGCACCGGTAATACTGACTTGGCAAACGAGGCTTTTTATCTTTTAGTGCCGAGCGTCAATCAGGCGCAGCCGAGTTCGCCGACTTTAAGTTTTGCGACCGGCGCCAGCCGCATTCCGGTTTCCGCTTCACCCGTGCCGACGCCTTCGCCTTCAACTGTAACTCCGCCTGCTGTTTTCGGCGTTTCGCCCGGTATGCTGGTGGTTGCTAATTTTTCTTCAGGAACAGCCGTTGTTTCACAAACCGCCGTCGGTTCGCTATCGAGAAGTTTTACGCTGCCGATTGAATTAAGCGGCGTTTCGGTGTCGGTAAACGGCGCGGCGAGCGGAATAAAATCCGTTAGTCAGGGAGAAGTTTTCTTTGTCGTTCCGCCTGCGCTGCCGGTCGCGACAGCCGGGACAGTTTATCCAATCGTCATCAATGATAACGGAACGGTGATTAGAGGTTCGATTACGCTTGTTCTTGCGCAGCCGGATATATTTACGTTTTCAGTCGTTCCCGGTCCGGGAGGACGCGCTCGAATTTATAACGCCACAAATCGTGTTCAAACAACCGAACCTTTTGCGTTAACGACAGTGAGAATGAGAGGCGGCGGGCGTGTGGCGACAATTTTAAGAGTTTATTTAACCGGCGTCCAGGGTGTTCCCGCATCGGCATTTTCGATTCGCGTCGGAAGCGTGGAAATTCCCAGTGCCTCGATTTCAAATGCGGTTTTGCGCGAACCGGGCGTTTATTCGGTTGATTTCACCCTGCCGGCGAATTTAAGGGGCGCGGGCGACCAGCCGATAATCATAACGGTAACCGGCGGTGGACAAACCTATCGAAGCCGTCTCGATGATACTGCACCGCGATTTAGGATTTTATAAAAATCAATTTGCAAGGTTTATAGAGTTTTGTGACTTAATCGATTAAGTCACAAAACTCTATAAACCTTTTTTACTTTTTCATCCTAAATATTTCCTTCAATTTTTGGTTTCTTGATTAAGTTTAACCATTGTATTATGCTTATTTAATACTAAATTTAGAATAAATATTTCTCTGAGATTTCAAATACTTCGTTGTTTCTACCATTTAGACAAGCCTTTTATTTCAAACTTACTAAGGAGTTTTATATTAATGTCAACAAAAGATGTCAATACAATGCGGATTGCGCCCAAAGTTTGGCGCAACGGTGAATTTATAGAATGGAAAGACGCCCGCGTACATGTAATGACGCACGCCCTTCATTACGGTTCGAGCGTTTTTGAAGGCATCCGCGCTTATTCGACCGAGCGCGGCTCGGCGGTCTTTCGTTTAACCGAGCATATGCAGCGTCTTTTGAATTCGGCGAAAATTTATCGAATGGACGTTAAATTCAAACGCGAAGATTTTTGTCGGGCGACGGTTGGTCTGCTTCGTCAGGGCGATATGGACGAATGCTATATTCGACCGATTATATTTCGCGGCTTGAACGAGGAAAAGCCTGCATTCGGCGTAAATCCTTTTCCAAATCCGGTTGATTGTTATATTGCCAGTTGGGATTGGGGAAAATACCTGGGCGAAGAAGCAATCGAGTCCGGCGTTGACGTTTGCATTTCAAGCTGGACGCGCATTACCTCAAATTCCCTGCCTTCGATGGCGAAAGCCGCCGCAAATTATATGAATTCGCAGCTTATAAAAATGGAAGCGATTCTAGGCGGATTCAGCGAAGGCATCGCGCTTGACGACCGCGGTTATGTTTCGGAAGGTTCGGGCGAAAATTTGTTTTTAGTCAACAACGGCAAACTTATCACGCCGCCGCTCGGCGCTGCGATTCTGCCCGGAATAACTCGCGATTCGGTTATCAAAATTGCCCGCGAACTCGGCATCGAAGTTGAGGAAACAACCGTTCAGCGCGCCGCTCTATATCTGACGGACGAATTGTTTTTCACCGGAACAGCCGCCGAAATCACGCCGATTCGCTCGGTTGACCGCATCACTATCGGCGACGGTAAGCGCGGAGAAGTTACAAAACGCTTGCAGGAAGAGTTTTTCGCCATTATTCACGGCAAGCGACCTGCGCCGGACAACGATCCGTGGCTTACTTACGTAAATGAAGCAGAGGAAAAAAAAACAGCTGCCGCTTCGACAACTGAAAGCTAAAAATTTTGACGATTAAACTTTAACCCGTAAAACTCGCATCATATTTGAATTGGTGCGAGTTTTCTTTTCAAATGTCAGGCAAAAATTTTATTCTCGAATTAACGGTTTTCGTCTGCGGCGCGCTGGTAATGATTTACGAAATCATCGGTTCGCGTCTGCTCTCGCCCTATCTCGGCGCGTCAACATATGTTTGGACGAGTTTAATCGGCGTAATTCTGGCGGCTTTAAGTTTGGGATATTATCTGGGCGGAAAATTCGCCGACCGACAGCCGGAAATTAAATTTCTTGCTTTTGTCATTTTTCTCGCGGGTGGTTTGGTCTCGGTTACGATTTTGTTCAAGGATTTGATTTTGTCTTTTGTTGCGGAAAGCTCTCTGATTTTGGAGATAAAATCGCTGCTCGCCGCCTTGCTTCTTTTCGCGCCCGCCAGTGTTCTGCTCGGATTTGTGACGCCTTACGTCGTTAAACTAAAGATGTCTTCGCTTGCCGATTCGGGAAAAACCGTCGGGAGACTTTACGCGCTTTCGACCGTCGGGAGTATTTTGGGAACGTTTGCGGCAGGATTTTTTCTGATTCCGTTTGTCGGAAGCGAGCGAACGCTTTATTTTATCGGAGCGAGTTTAATCGCGCTGTCGTTTTTCCTCGCTCCGTTTGCCGTAACAAAATTAAATTTCGTCGTTTTAATCGTCTTTGTTTTCGGTGTCGCCGGAAACGAATTAAAAAGCAATTATCTTGCTCAAACAAACGATTTCCGCGATATTGACACCGAATACAGCCGTGTCCAAATCTTCCAAACCGTCGAACCGAAAACAGGCAGACGAATTCGCGCTCTGGCGACCGACCCGTATTTCATTCAATCGGCAATGTTTATGGACGACGACGACCTCGTTTTCGATTATGCCCGTTATTATCATCTGATTGGTCATTTCAAACCGGATTTTCAAAACACTTTGATAATCGGCGGCGCGGGTTATTCGTTTCCGAAGGAATATTTGCGGCGTTACCGAAACGCAAAAATTGACGTGGTCGAAATTGACCCGCAAATGACGGAGATTGGGCGCCGGTATTTTCGTCTCGAAGATAATCTGCGCTTGAACATCTTTCACCAGGACGGCAGAGTTTTTCTCAATCAATCAGAATCCGGGAAATACGACGCAGTTTTAATGGACGCTTTCGGCTCGCTTTTGTCTGTGCCGTTTCAATTGACGACTCTCGAAGCGGTTCGACAAATCAACCGAGTGCTGATGGACGACGGCGTAGTGATTTTCAATCTCGGCGGCGCAATCAAAGGCGATGCGAGCCGTTTTCTGCAAGCCGAATTTAAAACTTATGCGCAAGTTTTTCCGCGTGTTTATTTGTTTAAGGTCAATGCCGATTACGATGACGAGCAGCTGCAAAATCTGATAATCGTTGCGTTAAAAGGAAAAAATGCGCCGCTCGAAAGTGACGACACGAAAACTGCCGAGTTGTTGGCGCATTTCTACAAAAACGAATTAATTCTTAAAGAAAACGTTTTGACTGACGACCTTGCACCTGTAGAGTATTACAATTCTTTCGCTCAAAGCGTCTATCGTCCGAAACAAGTTATAAAGTTAAACGCCGGTCGATAGAGACTTTAGCATTCAAGGAGAGAAACATTTGGAAAAACGGTTAAAGTCGCGCAATATCTTCGTCGCGACGAATAGTTATGAATGGCAAACCGCTTTGATTGCCGAACGGTGTGCCGCGATAGTTTTATCGAAATCTTTTTCCGCATGCGCTGCAGATACAAAACACGCCTCGAACTGGGACGGCGGCAGGTAGATGCCTTTTTCCAACATTTGGTTGAAATAACGCGCGAACAATTTTGTATCGGATTTTTTCGCGGATGCGAAATCAGTTACTTTTTCGTTTGTGAAAAACATTGTGAACATCGAACCGCAACGATTGAACGTAAAATTTTGCGATAGCTTTTTATTCGCGTCTAGCAAACCTTTGTAAAGATATTCGCAGTTTTTGTTTAAGTTTTTATAGAAATTTTTGTCTTCGTCAATTATTTTCAGTGTTTCGTAGCCTGCTGTCATCGCCAGCGGATTGCCCGACAAAGTTCCGGCTTGATAAACCGCACCGGACGGGGCAATCATTTCCATAATCTCGCGCCGCCCGCCGTATGCTCCGACCGGCAAACCGCCGCCGATGATTTTTCCGAACGCCGTCAAATCCGGCGCGATACCGTAAAGTTCCTGCGCTCCGCCGCGAGCGAGCCGAAAGCCGGTCATCACTTCGTCAAAAATCAAGAGAATGTTTTCAATCGTGCAAAGCTCGCGTAATTTTTTTAGGAAATCTTTATCGGATTCGACCAAACCCATATTTCCGGCAACCGGCTCTATAAACATCGCCGCGACTTCACCTTTATTTTTTTCAATCAGACGATAAACCGATTCGATGTCGTTATAAATCGCTGTCAAAGTGTCTCTCGCCGTCGAAGCGGTTACTCCCGGACTGTCGGGCAAACCAAGCGTCGCCACACCTGAACCGGCTTTTATCAAAAAAGCGTCACCGTGTCCGTGATAACAGCCTTCAAATTTGATAATTTTGTTTCTTCCGGTAAAAGCCCGCGCCAGACGCATCGCGCTCATCGTCGCTTCAGTGCCGGAATTGACCATTCGCACAATCTCGACGGACGGCACGAATTTTTTTATCATTTCGGCAAGCCGGATTTCCTGCTCATTATTCGCGCCGAAACTTGTTCCGTCATTTGCCGCGCGTTTAATGGCTTTGATAACTTTTTTGTGAGCGTGTCCGAGTATCATCGGACCCCACGAACCGATGTAATCAATAAAAATATTGCCGTCCGTGTCCGTCATCTTCGCGCCCTTCGCCTTTTTGATATAAAGCGGATTTCGTCCGACCGATTTGAAAGCGCGGACGGGCGAATTAACGCCGCCGGGCAGATGCTTTTGCGCTTCGGCAAATAATTTTTCGCTGGTTGATGTATTCATTTTATAAATCATAGAGATTAGGTGCCGGGAAGAATAAAATCTAACGCCTGAAACCTAATCTCTAAATCAATCTCGCCACGTCTTTGGCAAAATAAGTAATAATCACGTTAGCTCCAGCGCGTTTGATGGATAAAAGCATTTCCATCATAGCGCGTTCTTCGTCAATCCAGCCGTTTGCGCCCGCCGCTTTTATCATTGCATATTCGCCGCTGACGTTATAAGCGGCAATCGGTAAATTAAATTCATCTTTCGCACGGCGAATTATGTCTAGGTATGAAAGCGCGGGTTTTACCATCACAATGTCCGCACCCTCCGCGATGTCTTGGGCGATTTCGCGAATCGCCTCATCAGAATTTCCCGCGTCCATTTGATAAGACTTCCGGTCGCCGAACTGCGGCGCACTTTCGGCGGCTTCACGGAAAGGTCCGTAGAACGCTGAAGCGTATTTCGCCGAATAAGCCATAATCGGAATGTCTGTGAAATTGTTTTCATCTAAGACCTGCCGGATTTTACCGATGCGTCCGTCCATCATATCCGACGGCGCAATAACGTCCGCACCGCTCTGCGTGTGCGACAATGCTTCTTTTGCCAGCAGTTCGAGCGTCGCGTCGTTTGCTACATCCCCGTTTTCAATCACGCCGCAATGCCCGTGCGAAGTGTATTCGCACAAGCAAACATCCGTAATTACTAACATTTCGGGAAAACTTTTTTTGATAGCTTTTATGGCTTTCTGAATAATTCCGTTTTCCGCATACGCGCCGCTTCCCGCTTCGTCTTTACATTCGGGAACGCCGAATAAAATTACGGCTTTGATGCCCAAGTTTAATAACTCCTCACATTCTCGAACGGCAGCGTCAACCGACATTTGAAAGATATTTGGCATCGAACCGATTTCGCGCTTTATGTTGTTTCCCTCGACCACGAAAAGCGGAAATATAAAATCTTTTGTCGAGAGCGAAGTTTCACGGAACATATCACGCAAAGCGGCATTTTTACGAAGCCGCCGCAGCCGCGTTACGGGAAATGACGGAGAAAGATATTTGTTCATAAAATAAAACTTTAAAGCGGTTAAGAAATAATATTAATCGCGGATGAATGCAGATTAAGCCAAATTTTTACAGATAGAAATAGATTGTTGTTCTGTTTTTATCTCACCTTTATCTATTTTCACCAGCGTTTATCTGCAGTTAAATTACTCATCAAATAATCCGAAACTTCATCGCTCGTCATCAAACTGCTTTTGACGCAATCGCCGACCGAGACGCCACGATAAAAATTGCTGCAAAAGAAAATTCCTTTGTTTTCCCATTTGAATTTTTCAATCGCTTCAACTGTTTTTTCGTAACCGAGATTGTATTGCGGAATCGCCCGCCGCCAACGCCTGATTTTCTGAAAAACGGGTTTATTTTTCAAACAGAGTAATTCATTCAATTCGTCAAATGCTAATTCAAACAAATATTCGTCCGGTTCATCAAACAGTTCAGCGTTTCTCGCGCCGCCGATAAAAGTCGTCATTAAATAAAAATCTTCGGGCGCGCGGTTTTCAAAAATAATCGAACTCCAGAGACTGCCCAGAATTCGTCTGTTTTCAATGCGCGGAACCAGAAAACCGAACCCGTCCAAATCAAATTTCACATCTGCTTTTCTAAAAGCCGAAACGACGACGGCAAGCGGCGGATGGTAAATTCCGTTTAATTTTTCGGCAAGTTTATCATCAAGGTTCTCAATCAATTTCGCCGCGACAAATGAAGGCGCGGCAACAATAACTGCATCAAAACTTTCACTGTTTATTTCCTCATCGTCGGTTTTGATTTTCCATTGTCCGTTTTCCGCTTTAACAATTTCCGCCGCTTCCGTTTCGGATTTTATTTCATCTGGCAAAAGTTCGACAAGTTTTTCAATTACCGTTCGCATCCCGTTTTTGAACGATAACGTGCGCGATATGTTTTTGAATTCCGACGCGATTTTGTTTTCGTTTCGCGTTTTCCAAAAGCCGCGCAAAACGCCGCCGTGCGCATTTTCCAATTCAAACAAACGCGGAAAAGCGTATTTCAAACTCAGCTTTTCGGGATTGCCCGCGTAAATTCCAGACACAAACGGGTCGAGCGCGTAATCGACAATTTCCTGCCCGAAACGGCGGCGAAAAAAATCCGCGACCGATTCATTTTCTTTTGATTTTGATTTGAGAAACGGCTCGCGCAAAATCTTGGCTTTCGTCGCGCCCGAAAAAAACTGCGTGCGTATCAATCCGGCAACGCTCAAAGGCAGAGCGCGAAGTTTCCCGCCGCGCACGACGTATCTTTTTTTTGAAGTCTCGTTGGCGTTTGCGATTTCATCCAAAAGACCGATTTCCTTGACAAGCGCGAGCAGATGTGGCGAGCGCAGAACGCTGTTCGGTCCCCATTCAATCAAAAAATCGCCGTCACGTTCGGTTTGAATATTCCCGCCGCATGCCGCGTTTCGTTCAACCAGCAAAACACAAAAGCCTTTTTTCCTGAGCCGGTAAGCGATGCAAAGCCCCGAAATTCCGCCGCCAATGACGCAAACTTTTTTCATCATTAACTACTTTCTATTTCTTAAGTCAGTTGCATCTTTATTGCTCTTGCCAATATTGCATAAATGACAAAGCGTTTGATAGTTACTGAGTTCGTCCTTTCCGCCTCTGGAGCGTGGGGTAATATGGTCAACGTGAAGTATTACATCGTCTTGCGAACCTCTGCCACAAGATACACACTTCCAATTATCTCTCTGAAACACCTGCCAGCGTAAAGCAGGCATAACTTTTATGGTTTGCTCTGCGGCTTCTTTAGCTTTTAACAACTCTTCTTCTGAGAGCAGAGTGGTTTTGACTTCCATATCCTCAGAACTTTCGCCCTCAAATTCTCTTATTTTCCATTCATTAAGTTTTTCAATTAATTCATCAAACCGAGTCTGTTTATTCATTGCTATTTGAAGATATGAATCGTAAACCGGATAAAAGAAAGCGAACCTGTGAGTCAAAAATGCTAAATCATTTAAATTTATTGGGTATTTTACAAGGGAAGAAATAAAGTTGTTTTCAAAAAGCCCGCGCTCATACATTAAAATATAATGTTGCATAAATGTCGAAACAAATCCTATTTCTTCACTAGAATAAAGGTCAGGATACATCTCTGCTCGGTAGCAAAGTGTGTGGAGCAACGATTCATTTTCTATACAAAAAGCGAAAAACTTTTTATGCGATTCATCAGTTAATCCTTTAAGCCAATAAGTTTCTAGAACGGTAATTAGTCCATCTTCTGTTATCTGAAATCCATAACGAAAAGGTAGAGTCTGGACGGGTTTGCGGTCGTTTCTCTCGACGCCGAACCATTTGTCTTTCGCACTTTTCCCTCCAATCCCAACATAAGCTGCTTCGTATAAAAAATTCAACTCATTATCTCTTTTGGTCTTAAACTGCGGATAATGAGAAATTCTGGAATTTTCTAATACCTCAACGTCATAAATTTCCCGAATTAAAGATATAGACTCATTAAGGACATATCGAAGGCGCGGAAGCAAGGAATGTTTTAACGCATCCGCACGAAGGCGAAAATCATCAACTTGAAACAAATTCTTATCGCTTTCATCGAAAGTAATCTCGCTTGATTCCATATATCAAATCTTAATTGCTCGCCGACGCGGTTTTCGTTTCAAAATTTTCCGCTTTATTCAAAACCAACTGCGCCAGCGCGTCAATAAATTTCTCAGAATAATTCAAGCCTTCGGTAACTTCAAACCGTTCAACGCCCGCTTTAGTTGCGAGATGTTTAAATTCGATGCCGACTTCAAACAGCGTTTCGAGATGGTCTGAGGCAAAGGCAATCGGGACGACGAGCATTTTTTTGACGCCTTGTTTAGCTAAATCTTCAATTGTCATCGGCGTCGAAGGCGTTAGCCATTTTTGCGGTCCGACTTTCGATTGAAAACACAGATGATGTTTTTGTTTAAAACCGCCCTGCTTCATCACTGCCGTTACCGTTTCGCAGATATGACCAGAATAGGGGTCGCCCGCGCGGACGAGTTTCAACGGCGTTCCGTGCGCGCTGAAAAGTATGTGAACGTCGGCTCGCTCCGCGGTGGAAAACTTCTCCAGACCTTGATTTATGCGCTCGACAAAAGCGTCGATATACGGTGGAAAATCATAATAAGATTCAATCAAACTCCATTCGATTTTCAGCTTATCTGGGCGTAAAGCGATTTGTTTTTTCCATTCCTTAACGCTTGATTCGGTCGTCGCTTTGGAAAATTGCGGGTAAAGAGGCAGGAGAATAACTTTCGTAATGCCGTCTTTTTCGAGTTCGTCAAGAACTTCTTCGGTGAACGGATGCCAGTAGCGCATTGCCGCATAAACCTTTGCGGGAAATCGCTCGTTCAATTTTTCTTCTAAAAGGCGCGCCTGTCCGAGCGTGAAATCCTTAAGCGGCGATTTGCCGCCGATTTGTTTGTATTGCTCTTGAATTTTCGGATGACGTTTTGAAGAAATAAGGCGCGCCAGCCACTCACGAAACAGAAAACTGCCCGGAAAGTCGATAATGTCCGGGTCAACGAACAGATTATAAAGAAACGGCTCGACAGCTTCGAGCGAATCGGGACCGCCGAGATTTAATAAAACTACGCCAATTTTTTCGCTCATATTGCAATCAATTAAAACCTAAAGAGAATTAGCAGGATGAAGAGAATGAACAGGGATTTTTAAATCTTTTGTTTTTTATATCCCTGAATATCCCCTTTATCCCTGTTAATTTTCTTCTCAAACCGTTTTCGAAAAAACCGGCTTATTTACCTTTGTCATCTCCGCCAAATGCGCGTCGAAACACATCGCCACGTTGCGGATAATCAATTTACCCGCGCCTTTGATAAAAATGCGTTCGGTGTTGTTTTCCAGAAGTTCGTCGGCAATAAACGAATCGAGTTTCGGCAAATCTGCGCCGAAATAATCTTCAAAATCAATTCCGAATTTCTGCTCGATTGCGCGCTTGTCAATCTGCAAATGACACATCAACTGCATAATCGTTTCCTTGCGAACGTGGTCGTCGAACGTCATTCGATAGCCGACGTTTGTTGCCGCTTCGCTCCGTTCGATGCGCTCGTAATAATGCTTCAGATTCTTCAGATTCTGCGCGTAAATGTCTTGAAACTGGCTGATTGCCGACACGCCGAACGCGTAAACGTCCGTTCCGGCGCGCGTCGAATAGCCTTGAAAATTGCGATACAAAGTGTTGTTTTTCTGCGCGATTGCAAGTTCGTCGGTCGGTTTGGCGAAATGGTCTAAACCGATGTATTCGTAGCCGCTTTGAACCAATTGCTCAATCGTCTGTTTCAAAATAACTAGCCGCTCGTCGGGCGTCGGCATCGTTTCGATTTTGAAAATATTCTGATGTTTTTTAAGCCACGGAACGTGCGCGTAATTGAAAACGGCGATACGGTCGGGCGAAATATCTATAACCTTTTCAACGGTTTGGTGAAAAGATTCCAGAGTTTGAAACGGCAAGCCGTAAATCAAATCAAGATTTATTGAACCGAATCCAAGCTCGCGCGCCCATTCGATTGTCTGTCTGGTAATGTCTTCGGGCTGAATGCGGTTAATAGTTTCCTGAACCTGCAGGTTAAAATCCTGCACGCCGAGACTCATGCGGTTAAAACCAATTTCACGAAAAGCCGCGACGTGCGCCCGCGTCAAACCACGCGGGTCAATCTCGACGCTCGCTTCGATGTCGTCGGCGAAATTGAATTTTGATTTGATAAATTCGCCGACATCGAGAATTTCGTCCGGCGTCAGATACGAAGGCGTTCCGCCGCCCCAGTGCATTTGCGAAACTCGTCTTTTATCAGAGATTAGCGGCGCGAGCGTTTCGATTTCTCGTTTAAGCTGCTCGTTATATTCGCGGATTAACGTTCTATCGCGCGAAACCATCATATTGCAGCCGCAAAAATAACAGAGCGATTCGCAAAATGGAAAGTGAAAATAGAGCGAAATATCTGACGCCGTTTCTATATTCGTTTCGATTATTTCCTGTGTAAAATCCCGCGCCGTAAAATCAGTCGAAAAGAGCGGCGCGGTCGGATACGAAGTGTAGCGCGGTCCCGGCTGGTTGTATTTCTTGAGGATTTCAAGGTCTATTTCTGCAAAATTACTCATTTTTTATAAAACTCAAAACGAGTTTGGTCGCAAACTTAACTCTGTCTGATTGTTTGTTGTTTGATGCTCAATTCTTTAACGCAGTCAACCAGATACCTTGCGTTTTCAACCGGCGTTTTGGGTAAAATTCCGTGTCCGAGATTGAAAATGTGTCCCGAACCTTTTTCAAAATTACTCAAAATTCGTTTTATTTCCGAGCGAATTTTTTCTTTCGGCGCAAACAAAACGCACGGGTCGAGATTTCCCTGCAAAACTTTTCGCCCGCCGATTTGTTTTTTAACCGCGCCGATGTCTTTCGTCCAATCAACGCCTAAAACATCGCATCGCAAATCAGCCAGACTTTGCATATTAGCGACGCCTTTGGCGAAAACAATTACCGGCGCGCCATTTGTTTCAAGACGGTCGCAAACGTATTTTAGATATTTAAAAGAAAATTCTTCAAAATCGGATGGAGAAAGATTTCCCGCCCAGGTGTCGAAAATCTGCACGGCGTCGCAGCCGGCGCGGATTTTTTCGTTTAAGTATTCGACAACAGCGTCGGCGAGTTTTCGCAGTAATTTGTGCGCCGTTTTCGGTTCGCGGTAAATCAAACTCTTTATGATTTCGAAATTCTTCGAGCCTTTGCCCTCAACCATATACGTCGCCAGCGTCCACGGCGCACCCGAAAAACCGATCAGCGGAACGCGATTGTTCAGCTTTTCTTTCGTCATTTTTATCGCCTGAAAAACGTAATCCAGCCGCTCGATTAAATTTTCCGTTTCGAGCGATTCGATTTCCGCCTCGCTTCGCAGAGGGTTTTCAAAAATAGGACCTTTCGATTCGACGATTTCCAAACGCATTCCCATGGCTTCAGGAATCACCAGAATATCGGAAAACAAAATCGCCGCGTCAACGCCGATAATATCAATCGGCTGCACGGTTACCTCGCTCGCCAATTCCGGCGTTTTACAAAGCGTTAAAAAATCCGTCCGTTCACGAATCGCGCGGTATTCCGGCAAATAGCGTCCCGCCTGGCGCATAATCCAAGCGGGTGTTCTCTCGGTCGGCTCGCCGCGACACGCTCTTAAAAATAAAAAATCTTCGTTCAATTTTTATTCCTTAAATAACTTATAAATTCGTCGGCAAAATCCTTCGCCGAAGGTTTTGCCGAAACAAAATCAAGGCGCAAATGGCTTTGTTTCGCAAAACGCGCCGTCGTTTTTCCGATTGCGGTAACTTTAATTTTATTTTGCGAAAAATTTTCAAATTTTCGCAAAAAACTTTCAACGCCTGACGGACTGAAAAAACAAATCGCGCCGATTTTTTCTCGCTGGAACTTTTCTTTTATTTCAACCAATCTTTTTTCGTCCGGTTTTACATCAACCGTTTCATAAACAATCGTTTCGACGACATCGGCAAATCTAGAAAGCGTCTCAGGAACGATGTGCAGGCTGCGTGTGCCACACGGAAAAAGAAATCGTTTATTTACTAATTGTTCTTCTGGGATTAACCGGAAAAGTTCTTCTGCAGTCGTTGCCTGTTCGCTGAAAAACTTTTCGCTGTTTAAGTTTTTTAACGATTCGGCACTTTGTTTTCCCAAAACGAAAAATTTGCCGCGAAACCGTTTTCGAGCTTCGCCGAATTTTGCCGCAACAATTTGCGCCGCCTTTGCGCTCGTAATAAAGATTCCGTCAAAAGTTTCGATTGCCGCCAAATGATTTTCCAGTTCGGACAAATCCGCGATCGTTTCGGTTTTTATCAGCGGTAAATTTATCACTGAAAAGCCTTGCTCGATTAAAATCGAGCTGAAAACGTCCGGTTGGCGAATTACAAGAATTTCCGAAAGCATTTTCAAATAACTCGCTCCGGCGTTTTTTGCACAATGTTTCTTGTAAAATCAAGCAAACGGTTCGCGCCTTTTTCAATCATTTTTCGTCCAAGCTGGCGTCCCAAAGCAACCGCATCGGCGCGATTTCCTCGAATTGACTCGCGCAAAGCAAAATCGCCGTCCAAACTTCCCGTATAACCGGACAGATGAATTTGGTCGTTTTCCAAAAATGCAAAACCGCCAATCGGCACTTGGCAGCCACCTTCGAGCGTATGTAGAAAACTTCTTTCCGCCGAAATGCAATCCCAACTATCTAGATTATTAACGGGAGCGAGGATGTTTTCGATTTCTGAGTCGTTTTCTCTAATTTCAATTCCGACGACGCCTTGCGCGACCGCCGGAAGCATAATTTGGGTCGGAATAATCTGTTTTATGTGCGCGTCGAGTTCAAGCCGATGAACGCCTGCAAACGCCAGAATCATCGCGTCCAAATCCGAACTTTCAAACTTTTTTATGCGCGTCGGAACGTTGCCGCGGATTTCAAAAATCCTCAAATCCGGTCGGTAATTGAGCAGTTGACTTCGACGGCGCAGACTTCCCGTCGCAACTTTAGCATTCGTCGGCAAATCATCGAGCGAAGCGTATTTTTTCGAGATAAAAGCGTCGTTCGGCGTTTCGCGCTCCGTTACCGCGCCGATTTTCAAGCCTTGCGGCAAGTTCGTCGGCAAATCTTTCAAGCTGTGAACCGCCAAATCCACTTCGCCGCTCAATAATTTTTCTTCGATTTGACGGGTAAATAAACCTTTATCGCCGATTTTCGAGAGCGCCGTGTCGAGCATCGCGTCGCCGACGGTTTCGATTGTTTTTATTTCTAAACAAACCGCTGGTAAAGCGAATTGGATTTTTTCGGCGACAAAATTCGCTTGCCACAGTGCAAGGCGGCTGCCGCGCGTGCCGATGACGATTTTATCCTTCAACGCTTAATTCTCCGCGAAAGGAAATTTCTTTCATTGAAAGAAGATGATTTACTAAATTTAAATGCTCGTTCAACTCGCTTCTTGCGTCTTTTCGACGCGCCATTTTGTGAAATTGCGCGGCGTTTTCGCTCAAAAATTGCTTGATACGTTTTATTTCTTCGACCGTTTGAAAATCGGGTTTGCCCGATGTTTGGCAGGCTTCGGGAAGCAGCGGAAGCGAATAATACCAAATTAAAAAATCGCCCATTTCCTGATAAACGAGTTTTTTAACGAGCGGCAGTTCCGACAGACGCCTGGCGTGATTCTGATCGATGACTTTGTTTAAATCATCTATATTCTTGAGCGTTACAAATTGATTTTCTTTTGCTTCGGGCGCAATATCGCGCGGCATCGCAATATCAATCAAAAGAATTTTCCGACCTTGCCGGTCGAAATCTTTTTTGTGAAGAATGTATTCGGGCGCGCCCGTTGAACTGATAACAATGTCAATTTCATTCAAACTCTCGGGGAACGTTTCAAAATCGACAATTTCACTTTCAAAACGGTGAGATTTGTTCAAGTCCGCGAGAAATTCTTCGGCGTGAATGCGCGTTCGGTTTGTTACCAGAATTTTTCCGATACGCTTTTTCAAAAGGCATTCGGCGGTCAGACGCGCCGTTTCACCCGCGCCGACGATTAAAACGGTTTTGTCGGCGAGCGAGCCAAACATTTCACGCGCGAGTTCGACCGCCGCGAGGCTTATCGAGATTGCGCCTTTGTGAATCGAAGTTTCCAAATAAGTTTTCTTACCGATTTTGAAAGCTCTCTGCAGCAATTGGTTCAGAATTTTTCCGGTAAAACCGTTGTCTTTGGCAAGCTGATACGAGTGGCGAACTTGCTGCAAAATCTGCGTGTCGCCGACAATTTTTGAATCTATGCTCGTCGCCACTTGAAAAAGCTGCAAACAAGCAGCGCACGAAATACTCGAGAAAAAATCTTCGCGCCGCACAGCGCCGGCGGCATTTTTGAAATCAATCAGCAAATCCGTATAAAAATCGAAGTCAACTTTAGCCGACGGATGAACGCCGTAAATCTCTGTCCGGTTGCAGGTTGAAACAACGACGCATTCGGCGAGCGTTTCTTTGAGCCGCGCAAGCAATGGTTCCGTCTCGCTTTCGTGAACGTACATCTTTTCCCTGACTTCAATCGAAGCGGTTTTATGATTTACGCCGAAAGCAAACAGCACGGCTTGTTTATTTGCCTGTTCCGAATAAGTTTCCAAAATTTTCTGAATTACCTAAGTTAATAAATTCTAATTTTGTTAATAGTTTGCGGACGCTTCGTCTGAAGTTGAGTTTATCTAAACTACTGCTGAAAATCTATTCAGGGTTTTATAATTGTTTCTAATAATATTAGCAAATAAATCAACAAACTCAAATGGTTGCCGTTCGCCAAAACTTGTTTCGCTTTTTGTTTTGCCAAACTTTATAATAATTCCGATTACGACAATTTAATCTTCTTTGTTGTCCGAAGACAATCGCAGGCAATATAATCGAAAACATAGAATCTATATAAGGGGAATTTATCTAATGAAATACAGACAATTGGGAAACAGCGATTTGCAAATTTCGGAAATCAGTCTGGGTTCGTGGCTTACATATTCGGGCGGAATTGAACAGGAACGCGCTGCCGAATGTGTTCAAAGGGCTTTTGAAGTCGGCATCAATTTTTTCGATACAGCGAACATTTATGGCAAAGGCGTAGCGGAAACTTTTTTGGGCGAAGTTTTGCAAAATCGTCCGCGCGAATCCTACATTTTGGCGACAAAACTTTATTTTCCGATGACCGAAGAAGATTTCGGTCTGTCGCGTGTCCAGATTCATAAACAGTTGAACGATTCTTTGAAAAGATTGAAAACCGATTACGTTGACTTATATCAATGTCATCGATATGACGAAAACACACCGCTTGAAGAGACGATGATTGCTTTGTCGGAAGTCGTGCAGGAAGGAAAAGCGCGTTATATCGGTTTTAGCGAATGGAATAAAGAACAAATCAGAGCAGCAATTGAAATGACCGGAATGGAAAAATTCGTGTCGAGCCAGCCGCAGTATTCGATGTTGTGGCGCGAACCGGAAGCCGAGGTTTTTCCGCTCTGTGCGGCAAATGGCATCGGACAAATCGTTTGGTCGCCGCTTGGACAAGGCGTTTTGACCGGAAAATATAAAGCAGGTCAACCGATTCCGCAAGATTCACGCGCCGCTAACGACAAGATGAACGTTTTTATTGACCGTCTGCTGACGCCTGAAATTTTAGCGGCGGTCGGGAAATTAAAACCGATTGCGGCAAGTGAAAATCTTTCGATGGCGCAGCTTGCGCTCGCATGGGTTTTGCGTGATGAACGAGTTTCATCGGCAATTATTGGCGCAACAAAACCCGAACAGGTTAGTGACAACGCTGCTGCTTCGGGCGTAGACTTGTCGGCAGAAACTTTGGCGGCGATTGACAAAATTTTACAACCTGTAACCGCACAAACGGCATAATTATTTTGAAGCAATTTTGTTAAGTAGGACAAATAAGGAAAATTAACCACAGCTAGAATATGAAAATAGTGAAACCTGAAAAGCTAAATTTTAGCTTTTCAGGTTTCACTTACGTTATCACTTTTAATTTCTTACCGAAAACCCTGCCCGATTTGCTGCGTTCCGAATGAACCGATGCCGTTGAGCCGAAAGCTGAAAACGAAACGGTTTTCGCGCCGGACGCCGACGTTGAAGGTGTAATATTGCATCGTAACGGCGCAGCAATCGTAAGCGTACCCGACGGTGTAAAGCGAGCTGATAAGAGGCGTGAAGCGCAACGCGCGGCGGTTTTCAAAATCGAAAAACAGAGACGCGCCGCCGTAAAAACCCCGGTCGCGGTCACCTAAGAAAACCGCCGGACTCCACTGCGAGCCGCGCAGCGTTCCGGCTTCTTTGCCCGCTTGATTGTTGTATTGCTGCAAAGACGGCATTAGGGTTACAGCGCGCGTATAGTAAAAAGTTTGAAAAATTTTGAGAAGTTTCGTGTCGTAACCGACAGTTGCTGAAACGTCGCGCAAACCGTCGCCCTGCATGCCGAAATCCATCCGCGTATTGACGAAGACGGTTTTGCGCGGGCGATACGTCGCGTCGATGTTTAGCGGTGAAAACCGGCGCGGCACGCCGCCAAAAGTATAGAAACTCAAAGCCGTAATCGGCTCGATTTGGTTGCGCCTGCCGATGTCTAAGGCGCCGCCGAAACTTTTGTCGAAAAAGTATTTCCCGCGCACGGTCAAGGTAAAAATTTCATATGGCTGAATTGACAGTGGGTTTTTCTTTGCTTCGGGGTTTTCACGCAAATATTTCTGCGCTTCGTCCGTTACAGCTTCGGTATATTTGCGCGTGAAAATTCTGTTTGTAACGCCGTATTCGAATTCGTTCGTGTCGGTCTGCGTGTCGGCGTAATCGAAGCGTATTATGCGGTTGAAATTGTTGACGCCTTTTATAAAACGATACGTTAGAAAAGGCTCAATTGTGTGGCGAAAGCGAAACGCGCCGTCTTTTCGGTAAAAGTTTTTTGCCAGCGCGACAGGTCGTGCGTCGAGTTCAAATTCGCCGTATTTTCTGATAACATCGCGCCCGACGACTTGGCGCATATCGTTGAAAGAATTCGAGTAATAAGTAACTCGCGCGCCCGCTGTTGCTGTCAAATTTAAATATTTGAAATAAAACGGCACGGAAATTTGCGGATGAACGTCAAATCGCTGCCCGATTGCCGGAGTTACAACCGGGTCGTTGCCGGTCGTCTGCCGGTAGAGCGCAACATCGTCAACGTCTTCGCGGCGGCTGACGCCTTCCAAACTCGTCTTGAAAGAAAAATAAGCGTTTTTGAGAAATGAAAGCTGCGAAGGTCGCTTATCAAAATTTATACTCGGTAAATTACGCGTTTTTACGCGCACATTCGGAATTGAAATCACTTGCGAGCGCGCCAAAAGATTGAGCGTGTAATTGTTCCAGCTTTTGTTAACGAACACCTGAGAAACTTCAATCGGAGAGATAATTTGCTGTATACCGTCGGAAAAAACCTGTCGAAAGGCGAGGTTTGAAGTCAAGCGAACGTCGGCAACCGCGGTAAAACCGTTCGGAAAATAATGCACGCCGTCGGCGTAAATCAAACTTCCGCCTTGATCCGGATGCTCGGCGTCTGCCTTGTGTCCGAAAATTCTGTCTTTGACGGCATAAAAACCGAAGTTGAGATAAGAGCGCGAATTGGCTCGCGTCCGCACATCCAAACCGAAACCGACACCGCGCGCGCTGTATAAATCACCGCGAAAAGTAGCGTCTGCCGAACGTCCCAGGGTTTTGTAATATGCTCCGGCAAATCGCGCGCCTTTGTTGCCGGAAAAGCCGAACGTCGGCGTCAAAAAACCTGATGCGCGGTCGCGTTTTTTTATCGGAATCGAAGCATACGGCAAAGGCACAAGCGGAACGTCTTTGACGCGAAACTTAGCGTTTTTCAATTTTATACGGTCGTTGGTTTTTATACGCGCTTCGTCTGCCGTAAAGCTCCATTTCGGCACAGCGTCATCGCCGCAAGCCGTAAACTGTCCGCGCGTTATGACAACTTCTTCGAGTCCGACTCTTTCAACGCGGTCAGCCTTAAAATAAACGACTGTACCGTCGTTTGTTTGATTGGTAAATCCTGTCGAATCAAGAAAGAATCCTAACTTCGTTCGGTAATTAAATTCGCCGGTTGCGCCCGTAATTCGCTGGTCGTCGCCCTGGTCAAAAACGACGCTGCCTTCTGCAACCATTCGATTTTCCGCTTCGTAAATCGTGATTTTATCGGCTTGAAGGCGATAAATTCCGTAATGCACATCAACGTTTCCTGAACGAATGATTACGCGGTTTCCTTCTTTGCCTGTAATAGATTCATTGGTTGAGTAAACAACGACTTCATCATCGCCGCCTTCGAGCGGAGCCGAGGTTTCAGCTTTTTTTTTCGGTAATTTTATATCCTGTTCCTGCGCCAGAGGATTGACGTTCGGCGTATCGGTTAAAGGATTTGCCACCTGACGCTCGACCGGATTTGTATCCTGCGCTTTTATAAAAGTTACAAAACAGCAGAAAAGCAGCAGAATTTTTATGGATTTATGAAGAAACATCAAAATAATTGTAAATGAAGGCAGCGCTGAATAGTAACTTGCATGCAAAAATTTCCTTTCTTAATTTACCATTTAACATTTAACATTTACCATTAAAAAAACTATTTATCATTATTTTATATGAAAACAAACGTGCTTGTGGTCGAAGACGAAGAGTTGATGCGTTCCATTCTCAGGCAGTTGCTTGAAGCGGAAGGTTATCAGGTTTTTACCGCCGACAGCGCGGAAAACGCACTGGAGATTTTCGCGCGCGAAGACATTGCCGTTACTTTAACCGATATAAAAATGGCTGGAATGGACGGACTCGAACTGCTCGACCAGATAAAAACCGTTGACGAAGAAGCGATTGTAATAATTATGACGGCTTATTCGTCGGTCGATTCTGCAATCGCCGCGCTGCGCAAAGGCGCATACGATTATGTTACGAAACCTTTTGTCAATGAAGATTTGCTGCAAACGGTCAGACGCGCTGTTCAGACGAAAAAACTTTTCCGCGAAAACCGCGTTCTGCGCCGTGAGTTAAATAAACATTACAGTTTTTCTGAAATTATAGGCAAAAGCGAAGCATTGGAAAAGATTTTTCGTCTCATCGAAAAAGTAGCCGATACGAACGTCGGCATTTTGATTCAAGGCGAGTCTGGTACGGGCAAAGAACTCGTCGCGCGCGCGATTCACTTTAGAAGTCAGCGCGCCGGAAAACATTTTCTAGCCATCAATTGCGGCGCTTTGCCCGAAAGCCTGCTCGAATCGGAACTTTTCGGACACACAAAAGGCGCGTTCACCGGCGCGGCTGCCGACAAAAAAGGTTTTTTCCGTTCAGCGAGCGGCGGAACTTTGTTTTTGGACGAAATCGGAGAAATGCCGCAACCGTTGCAGGTCAAACTCCTGCGCGCTTTGCAGGAACACGAAGTTACGCCCGTCGGTTCGAGCGTTGCCGTAAAATTTGACGCTCGGATTATCTGCGCGACTAACAAAAATCTCGAAAGGGAAGTTTCGGAAAATCGTTTCCGCGAAGATTTGTTTTACCGCTTGAACGTGATTGAAATAAATCTGCCGCCGCTTCGCGCCCGACGCGAAGATATTCCGCTGCTGGTCAAACATTTCGTCGCAAAAATCGCCCGCGAGCAAAACGCGCCGGAAAAAGCCGTCTCAAAAGAAGTTCTTTCAGCGCTCGCCGGTTACACCTGGCAAGGCAACGTCCGCGAACTGCAAAACGTGATTGAGCGCGCCTTTATTCTCTCGAACGAAGAAATAAATCTCGAAAGTCTTCCTGCAAAAGTAAAAATCAACACTGAAAACAATTTTGAAACGCGCGACGCAGAAGGTTTTCGTCCGACACTCGAAGAAATGGAACGCCGTTATATTTTGGAGATTTTAGCCGCGGCAGGAGACGACAAATCGGAAGCGGCAAACATCCTGGGCATTGATTTATCGACGCTCTACCGCAAATTGAAAAGATACGAGGAAATTTCGGAAACTAAAATGTAGTCAGTTCCAACACAAAATAATTCGTGTTGTTAATGCGCGTAATATTGCCTTTGTTATACGGCGTTTGGAAAAAATCAGCGGCGGCAAACGTCGAACCTTTTAAGGTTTCGTCGCCGGAAAGTTGACTTTGTGCAACAAGTTCGGCGGGAAACCAGTCTTCGGCTTCAACTTCCGATGCCTTTGCGGTTTTATTATTTTCGGTTTTGGCAACGATTTTGGCTGCGTCTTCGTCTGTGAATCTCAAAACCGCGGTTAATTTTTTTCGTTCCTGCGCAGCGGATTTGCTTTCGCTAACCTGCGCGTTCAAATCGTCTTCGCGCCACGTCACTTCTTCGGGCGCGAGCGGCAGTTTTATAATTTTTCCGAGTTCATCGACATCATCATTTACACTCTGTGCGTTGTTATTTGCAGTTTGGTTCGCTTGTGACTGCGCGAGATTGGCGTTTTCTATTCTGGAGCAAGCTGTGGCAAAAAAAATGCTCAAACAGAAAACACAGATAAATTTTTTCGGGGAAAGTTTCATCAGACAATTGTAAAAATAAAAAAACGTGATTGCAATTTATTTTCCGAATATTTTCTAATACAATAAAACTCTTTTACCGGTAAAAAATGCTTCTTCTTCGCCGCATCAGAGCTTTCATCGTCCGCGATTTTCAACTCGCGCTGTCTTACCGCGTCGAATTTTTTATACGCATCATCTGGATTTTGGGCATTGTTACGACGTTTTATTTTATCTCGCGCATTTTCGCCGGTTTTCCACTGGCGCAATACGAACAATGGCAAAACCCGCTGACCGCCTGGCTGACTGGAATGGCGATGCTCAATTATTTTATGGTCGGATTTTCCGCGCTGGCAAACGCAATCAGACAGGAACAAATGCAAGGCACTCTCGAAAGCGTTCTGTTGACGCCGATAAACGTTCCGACCGTGATTGTTTCAAGCTCGGCTTGGTCATACGTTGATGCGACTTTCAACTCGTTTCTTTATCTTTTTTTCGGCTGGTTGTTCTTCGACGTTCAATACCAGGGCAATTTACTTCTTGCGCTTTCGTTTCTTATTTTAACGACTCTCTGTCTTGCTTCAATCGGAATTTTGTCAGCGAGTTTTGCAATGGTTTTCAAACGCGGCGACCCGTTTGCGCTGCTTCTCGGCGCGGGAACTGCTCTATTTTCCGGCGTTTTCTACCCGAAAGAAATGCTTCAGGAAAGTTTGGGGGAAACCGGCGGCAAAATTCTCTCTTACGCCAATCCATCGACGCATGGTCTCGACGGCATCCGCGGCGTTTTGATTCAAGGGAAAAGTTTTTCTGAAGTCGAATCGTCTTTTTTTATCCTGCTCGGATTTCTGCTTGTCTTACTTCCCTTTTCGCTCTGGATTTTCGGGCGAGCAATTCGGCGGGCAAAGCGCGAAGGCAGTTTGATTCAGTATTGATTTTGCCTCTCCATTACATTAACATTCGATTTATGTGGATAAAGGCTATCAAAATTGACCCTGAAACGATGAGTGGAACGCCTGTTTTTGCAGGAACGCGAGTGCCAATCCAATCGCTTTTCGACCGGCTCGAAACCGAAACGGTCGACAAATTTTTGGAAAATTTTCCGACCGTTTCGCGCGAGCAAGCCTTAGAAGTTCTACAGTTTGCTGAAACGCTGGTAACCTCGCCTAAAATTCTCGATGAAAATTTTGCTCGATGAAAACCTGCCGAATAAATTAAAATTTTATTTTTCGGACGAACACCAAATTTTCCCCGTCCGTGAAAAGAGTTGGAACGGCAGTAAAAACGGCGAGTTTCTAGGCTTGATGAGTTTAGACGGTTTCAACGCTTTCATCACAATTGATAAAAATCTTCAATATCAACAAAATATCCGGCGCTATCCCGTCAAAAATTTTATTCTAGACGCAACGAACAACAAACTCGAAACGCTCGCGCCTTTTGCGGAAAAGTTAAAAGCCGCTTTAGATTCAACGGACGACAATCAAATTATTATCATCTCAGTTTAAGAAACTTTCATTTTCAATAGTTCTATGAAGTCGTGATAAAATAATCTGTAAGTTTTACCAAAATAATTCATCAAACATCTAATTATGACGCCGGAAATAAAAGAAGCAATCACAAATGCGCCGCAAGAAAAAGAACGCTGGGAAGCGGAAACTTTGCAAAAAGTTTTAGACAAAACACCTGAAAGAAAACAATCGTTTGAAGGCATTTCATTAGAGTCGGTCGAACGGCTTTATACCGAAGCCGATACGCAAAGTTTAAACGAAATCGGTTTTCCCGGCGAGTTTCCCTACAAGCGCGGAATTCACCCGACCGGCTATCGCGGCAGGCTTTGGACAATGCGGCAATTTGCCGGATTCTCTTCGCCCGAAGAAACTAATAAACGCTTTAAATATTTGATGGCGCAAGGTCAGACAGGTTTATCGGTAGCTTACGATTTGCCCGCGCTGATGGGACTCGACGCCGACTCGCCGCTTTCGGAAGGCGAAGTCGGAAAATGCGGCGTCGCCGTGTCGAGCTTCGCCGATTTTGAAGCCTTATTTGATGGCATTCCGCTCGAACAGGTTACCGTTTCGCAAACGATAAACGCGCCTGCTTCAATCTTTCTGGCGTTTTATCTCGCACTAGCCGAAAAACAGGGCGCGGATTTCAATAAAATTTCCGGCACGCTGCAAAACGATATTTTGAAGGAATATATCGCGCAAAAGGAATGGATTTACCCGATAAAACCGGCGATGAAGCTGGTGATTGACACTTTTGAATACTGCACGAAATTTGTGCCGAAATACAATCCGATTTCCGTCTCCGGTTATCATATACGCGAAGCCGGAGCGACGGCTTTGCAAGAGCTGGCATTCACTTTGCGCGATGGTGTGGAATATGTTCAATACGGTGTCGAGCGCGGGTTAAATGTCGACGAATTCGTGCCGCGCATCTCGTTTTTCTTTAACGCGCACAACGATTTTTTTGAAGAGATTGCAAAATATCGCGCCGCCCGTGTGGTTTGGGCAGAGACAATGAAGGAAAGATTCGGCGCAAAAAATCCGCGCACTTTGCAGCTTCGTTTTCACACGCAGACGGCGGGCGTTTCTCTGACAGTGCAGCAACCTTTGAATAATATCGCGCGCGTTGCCATTCAAGCATTAGCCGGAGTTTTAGGCGGAACACAGTCACTTCACACCGACGCTTACGACGAAGCACTCGCACTCCCGACCGACCAGGCAGCTTTAATTGCTTTGCGGACACAGCAAATTATCGCCGAAGAAACCGGCGTAGTGAACACGGTTGACCCGCTCGGCGGCAGTTGGTATCTGGAAAGTCTGACGCAAAAAATGATTGACGGCTGTTTTGACTACTTCGACAAAATCGACGGTTTCGGCGGAATGGTCGAAGCGGTCGAAGCCGGATTTCCGCAGCGCGAAATCCAGGAATCGGCGTATCAATATCAAAAAGCCGTAGAGAGGAACGAACAGGTAATCGTGGGCGTCAACAAATACGCGATGGAAACCGAGCTTCACAAAACAGATATTTTACAGATTGACGAAACCGTCCGCGAGCATCAATTGGAACGCCTTGAACAAACAAAAAAATCACGCGACAACGGCGCGGTTGCAAACGCTCTGGAAAAACTCAAAAAAGCGGCGCAAGTAAACGAAAACACGATGCCCGCGACGATTGAAGCCGTCAAAGCATACGCGACGGTTGAAGAAATTTCCGTTGCGCTTCGTGATGTTTACGGCATTTATGAAGAACCGGCGTTTTAATTTATTGAAAAAGGTCGTTTTAATTTATGACAAGGTTGAATAGAACGGATTCAGAAAATTCACATTTTCGGGAGCTTGTGGCGCTGCTTGACCGAGATTTGCAGATTCGGGACGGCAATGAGCATTCATTTTACGCGCAGTTTAATAAAATTGATAAAATTCGTCACGTTGTCGTGGCTTATGAAGAAGAAACAGCGATTGGTTGCGGCGCATTTAAAGAATATGCGAAAGGCGTGGCGGAAATTAAACGGATGTTTGTACGTCCCGAATTTCGCGGGCGCGGGATTGCGAAAATGGTTTTGTCAGAGCTTGAAACTTGGGCGAAAGAACTTCAGTTTGCGGATTGCGTACTGGAAACCGGCTTGAAACAACCGGAAGCCGTCGGGCTTTATCGAAGCGGCGGTTACGAAACGATTCCAAACTACGGGCAATATATTGGCATCGAAAATAGTGTCTGTATGAAAAAATCAATTTGAGATGTTAAGCCCAATCATCATCGCCATACCGATTTTCGCGCTTCTGATTGCGATTGAAGCGTTTCTGGCGATACGCGAAAACCGCGAAGATTTTGACCGCAGAGATACTTGGACAAACATTTTTATCGGTTTTGTGAGCGTCGCGTGGGGCGCGGTTTTCGGGCTTTTTACAAGTTTAATTTACATTGCGGTTTATAATTTTTCGCCCTTCAAAATGCCGATTGAAACTGTTTGGGCGTGGGCGCTTTTATTCTTCATTGACGATTTCGCTTATTACTGGTTTCACCGCTTCAGCCACGAGATTCGTTTTTTCTGGAATTTTCACGTCGTACATCATTCGTCGAATCAATATAATCTGAGCGTCGCCGTTCGTCAGAGCTGGTTTTCAGGCATCGCGCATTGGATTTTTTATTTGCCGATTGCCTTTCTCGGCTTTCCGCTCTGGGCATTTCTAACGATGCACAGTTTCAATTTGATTTATCAATTTTGGATTCACACAAAGCTCGTCGGCAAAATCGGTTTCTTTGAAAAAATATTAAATACGCCGTCGCATCACCGCGTTCATCACGGAGTTAATAATCATTATTTAGACAAAAATTATGCGGGAATTTTCATCGTTTGGGATAAACTTTTCGGCACGTTCACCGAAGAAAGCGAAACACCGCGCTACGGTACGATTACGCCTTTGAAGAGTTATAATCCGCTTTGGATAAACTGGCATGGATGGTCGGAAATGCTGCGCGCGATGAAAACTAAACGAACATTTTTCGGCAAGTTACGTTGCGTTTTCGGCGCGCCCGATATGGATTTTGAAGAAAAGGTTTTAATTTCCGAAAATATCAAAACTTAAGTATGAAAATTAAATAATTCAGATTATGAAACAAAAATTTCTATTTTGTCTTTTTTTAGTTATTGCCTTTTCACCTGCCGCTTTCGCCCAGAGCATAATTATCAAGCCGAAAAAAGTTACTTATACTCGCCCGAAACCGATTGATGAATATAAAAAATCTTTCGTCGTAATTTATCCGAAGGTCAAAGCCTCGACACTTGCGTTATCTAAAAAAATTGAAAACGCAATCAGCTACGAAAAAGCTGCAAACATCAGCATCAAAGATGAAATGGGCGAGAATCAGTGGCTCGAAATTGCAAGCTATAAAGTTGATTATAACAAAAATGGCATTCTGGAAATTACGCTTTCGGCAGAAGGTATGGCAGCTTATCCTTCATCTTTCGACGCAACCGTCGTGGTTGATTTAAGAACGGGTAACCGCGACCGCGCCGTTGACGTTTTCACAAATCTCGCGGCGTTGGCGGCAAAAGGCAGAAAAGCGCAGCAAGCTGAGATAAAAAAAGCGAACGCCGATTATAAGAAAAATCCTGAAACGGCGGATTACGATGCAAGTATGTATTTCGACGAAGCAAAATTTACCATCAAAGAACTTGACGATTTTGCCTTCAGCGACAAAGGCGTAACGTTTATTTACGATTACGGATTCGCGCACGTTGTCGAGGCTCTGCAGCCCGAAGGCAGATATTTTTTCACTTGGGCGGAGATGAAACCGTTTATCAAAAGCGGCGGGCTATTCGGCAAATTTGTACGTTAACAGCATTTATGAAAAACACTTTTCTATGCATAATTTTTGTTTTTCTCCTGACCGTCATTTTTCCTTTAATATCATTTACTCAAACGAATAAAGCCGTCGTCACGCCGAAAACCGTTTTTTACAAGCGTATGGGGCTGGAAAAAATGACTCCAAAGCTACATTTACAATTGTCTATCCAAGTATCAAAATTGCCAAAAGCAAACAAGTCGAACAAAAAATTATAAAAGCACTAAATTACGAAAAGGTTTTTGATTATTCTCTCGATGATGAAATCAAAAAATTTTCTTCACTCGAAAAGGTTTACTATAAATTAAATTACAATAAAAATGGTTTTTTGGACGTTGCGTTATTTATGGAAACGTTTGGCGCATATCCGTGGACGACAAAGGAGTATTTCATTTTTAATCTTAAAACCGGCGGGCTAATAAACGTCAATGAAGTTTTTAAGCCTAATTCGAGCGCTCGATTAATCGAAAAGATTAGAATGGCGATGCTCCGAGAACTCAAACAAAAACAAATATCACCCGAAGACGCTTTTTCATTCAAAGACGGTGTAACGCTCGAAAAATTTCAGTTGAACGATTTGGAAGGATTTTCTTTAAGCGACCGAGGCTTAACTTTTATATTTGATTACAACTTTAATTTCGCCAGCAAAGGCGACGAACCGGCGGGAAGATATTTCTTCAGTTGGACAGAGCTAAAACCATTTATCCGGCGCGACGGTTTGCTTGCGCGGTTCGCTCGCTAATATAATTTGATTTATGAATGAAAGAAAAATTCGCGTTCTGGTAGCCAAACCCGGACTCGATGGACACGATAGGGGCGCAAAGATTATTGCCCGCGCATTGCGCGACGCAGGAATGGAAGTTATCTATACAGGTTTGCGCCAAACGCCGGAAATGATTGCGACGGCGGCTTTACAGGAAGATGTTGACGCCGTTGGAATCTCGATTTTGTCGGGCGCACACAACACGCTTTGCCCGCGTATTGTCAATCTTTTGCGCGAAAACGGTATGGACGACACACTCGTTCTGGTCGGCGGAATCGTTCCGCAGGAAGATATTAAAACTTTGAAAGAACAAGGCGTTTCGGAAATTTTTCTACCCGGAACTTCAACCGAAGACATTGTAAAATTTATCAACGAAAATGTAAGAACAGCCGGTTAGTAAAATCTTATATCTACTGGAATGGTATTTGCTGTATTTGACCGCAGACTCTCGAAATGTGTATCAGAAACGTTCAATTTGAATTTTTTGTCTGCATATTTCAAATCAAAATAACTTGAAAAAGAGGAACTTTATTATGAAAAAAACATTTGGTATTTTCTTTGCATTTGCAATGATTCTTTCGCTCGCTTTTATCGGTGATGCGCTTTCATCCAATAATCCATATTCGGTTCAAGCGCAAACTCAGACCAGAACCGGCAGGGTGGTTGTCAGACGAAAACGCACAGGTGGTGTAGTCGGAGCAACTGCTCGCGGCACCAGATATGTTGCCCACAAAACCAAAGTAGCCGGCAAATATGTCGCACATAAAACTGTTCGCGGAACAGTGTATGCGGGAAAGAAAACCGTTCAGGGAACTCGTTATACTGCGCATAAAACCAAAAGCGGAGCAAAAGCCGTAACCAGCCGCACGAAAAAAATTCTTATCGGAAATTAAACTTTTCACAGTGTAAATTTTCAGACGGTCAACAATCTATAAAATGATTGTTGACCGTCTTACTTTTTTGTCTTTTAATTGAATCAATATGAAAGATAAAATTCGTGTCGCCAGCGGTCAGGGTTTTTGGGGCGATTTATTGACTGCGCCGATTGAACAGGTTCGCGGCGGGCAGATTGATTATTTGATGCTTGATTATTTGGCGGAAGTTACGATGTCCATTATGCAGAAACAGCGCGCCCGCGACGCAACCGCCGGATACGCAAAGGATTTCGTCAGCTTGATGCGCGAAATTTTACCCGATTGTGTCGAGAACAATATCAAAGTTTTATCGAATGCGGGCGGCGTCAACGTTCGGGGCTGCGCCGAAGCGATTCGAGATGCCACAAAAGAATTGGGTTTGAGCGGACGGTTAAAAATCGGCGTCGTAACCGGTGACGATATTTTACCGCGACTGCAAGAATTTTTAGATAAAGGCGTTGCGATAGATAATATGGACACCGGTGAACCTTTGTCTGAAATTCTCGATAAAGTGCAAAGTGCAAATGTCTATCTTGGCGCAAAACCTTTAGTCGAAGCATTAGATAAAGGCGCGCAAGTTATTGTTGGTGGAAGACTTACCGATACTGGCTTGACGCTCGCGCCGCTGATGCATGAATTTGGCTGGACGTTTGGAGATTGGAACAAAGTCGCAACCGGAACAATCGCCGGACACATTATCGAATGCGGCGCGCAGGCATCGGGCGGAAACTGTCAATTTGAGTGGGAAACAATTCCAGACCTTGCAAATGTCGGTTTCCCGATTGTCGAAGCATATCCATACGGCGATTTCGTTATCACCAAACACGAAGGTACGGGCGGGCGCGTCAATATTCCAGCAATCAAAGAACAGCTTTTATATGAAATGGGCGACCCGCACTCCTACATCACGCCCGATGTTGTTGCCGATTTTACAACTATTCATTTGAAAGACGACGGCGAAAATCGCGTTCGAGTTTTCGGCATCGAAGGCAAGCCGAACACCGAATTTTACAAAGTTTCAATTGCGTACTCGGCTGGCTGGAAAGCCGTCGGAACACTGGTTTATTCTTATCCTGACGCTTACCAAAAGGCAAGATTAGCCGATAAAATTCTGCGCTCGCGTTTGGATAAATTGGGTTTGAAATTCGATGTAGTCTTAACAGAATTCGTCGGCGTCAACGCCACGCACGGACATCTCGCCGGCGAGCCGGCGCGCGACATTCCCGAAGTCCAACTGCGCGTCGGCGTTCGCGGTCAAAACAAAGCGGACGTTGAAAGATTTACCAAAGAACTCGCGCCGCTTATCTTAACAGGTCCGCCGTCGGTTACAGGCTTTGCGGGCGGACGACCGAAGACGGAAGAAATTATGGCGTATTTCCCTGCGCTGATTCCGAAAAATTTGATTGAAACTAAGGTTGAAATTTTGGAAGCATAGCGGTAGAGTTGACGCGACAGGAAACTGCCTGCATCAAACTAAAATTTGCAGGAAAACGCGATAACAAAATTGTTGTTGCGCGCTCGCATCCATTGATTTGTTCGATTGCGCCATCATTTTTTGCTCGGCTCTGCAAATAGTTCCGTCAACAAGTCTTCAACTTTAGGGTCTTTCTTCAACTTTGGAAAGATAACATTTCCGCCAGTTTCTTTTATAATTTTTTTGAGAAAATTTTAGACTTGTTTTGAGAACTATTACTCTCATCATGAGCAATTGAACTTTGTATTATATTGATAAAATAATTCTACCTTAATAGTAATCAACAACTACTCCTTAATTCTTAACCTCGCCTGATTTTACTTCCACGTCGGATTTCGTGAATTTGTTGTATTGAAAAGTCGCTTTCGTGTCGAGAAACGCGGAAATATTTGTGCCTTTGTCTTTCGATTTGACGGTAAAGCCGCTCAAAGTAATTCGCTTCGGCACTAAAATTCCCAAATCGCTCGGCTGATATTCAAATTCAGTTTTTTGGATGACGAGCGGACTTTGCAAGCCTGTGGGCTGGATGGTCAATTCTCTTTCTTCGCGCCGGATTTGAAAAGTCTGCGCGTCAATCCACATTTTTCCGCGCACGCGGGCATTTGGCTCTTGTATAGAATTGGGCAAATCTTCTTCAAAGTTTAAGGATAATTTTTCCTGCCTTCCTTCTGCGGTGTTGAATAGAATGTACGGTGAAACCTTTGTTTGTTGATAGCTGACGGAAAACATTTCTCTGCCGTCGAGGGTTTCGCGTCCAAGAAGCTGAAAATCGAAGAAAGGTCGAATGTGTTCGGCTAAAATCGGGGCTTGCAGAAGCGTCAAGCCGGAAATGTCGAGATTTTTGTCGTAACGTGAGCTTTCTTTTTGAATACCTTCGAGTTCCTGCTGCGCTGAAGCCGATTTTGAAAGCTGCGTGAACAAATCGGTGGCGCGTTTTTCGCTGCCGCCGACGGTTTTTCCGTCCACTTTTACGACGTTTCGATACTCGGTTGCAAGATTTTCATTTTTTGCCGATTGATAAACGACAAAATTTGATTCGACGGTTGACTGCTTTTTCGATTTGCCGTTTTTATCAAAAGTTTCAAAAGTTTTCGTTTCGTCACCGAGCAGGTTTTTAAATTCCTCCCGATAGTTTCCCGTCTGTTCGTTAGCTTTTTCAAGAATCGTCGGCAAATCAAGCAGAACTAACGAGGGCGATGGTTGCGGTAAAGTATTCTGCGGCTTCGGAAGTTCAATATTGTCTTTTGTAATAACGATGATTTTGTCGGTTTTGGTAGTCGGCGTTTTTGTCGGAGTCGGATTTTGAGCGGAAATTTCGCCGATGCTCAAAACCATCAAACTTAAAATTAAAATAATTTTTTCTTTCATAAATTCTCTCTTAAGGCAATTCAAACTTGATTATTAATTGAAACACAATTCTAATAGAAAACGAAACTTTTATGACTGGAAAGCCCGATACTTGGAAACGAAACGAATCGAAAAAGATTGCCGATTGCCGTGTCTTCAATGTACGCGAAGATGTCTCTACAAGAGAAACCGATGGCAAAAGAAGCAGTTTCTTTATAGTCGAAAATCCAGATTGGGTAAATGTAATTGCTCTAACAAAATATGGAGAAGTTGTTTTAATCGAACAATTTAGACACGGTGCGCAAGAAACGATTTTAGAAATTCCCGGCGGAATGATTGACGAAAACGAAAAGCCGGAAAAGGCAGCACGCCGCGAACTTCTTGAAGAGACCGGGTTTTCTGCAAACGAGTTCGTTTATTTGGGAAAGTCGCAGCCGAATCCGGCTATCCAAAACAATTGGATTTTTCATTTTCTTGCGCTCGATTGCGAAAAGGGGAGCGAAACAAGATTTGACGAACACGAAAGCATCGTTGCGAAACTCGTGGGTTTAGATGAAATTCCAAGGTTAATCGAAACTGAAAAAATTACACATTCACTTGTGCTTGCAGCGTTTTATAAATTTTTGTGTAAGGAAAGAAAATTAAGCAAATCAATAAACAGTTTTTGACGTAAGAAATCCTTCTTATACTTATAAAATCAATCGTTTCTTTATTTAATTGTTAAACCTAAGTAAAAGCTGTAAACGTCGTAATTCCAACTCTTAAAGTTTTAGTTAAAGTAATAAAATAGAAAAATCTATGAAAATCGAATTATTAAAATTGGCTCACGCCCGTTCGGGCGATAAAGGCGACACGGCAAACGTTGGTGTCATCGCACTAAGAGACGAATTTTATCCGCTTTTAGTGCGTGAAGTAACGGCGGAAAAAGTTAAGGTTCATTTCGGCGAAATGGTGAAAGGCGCGATTGAACGCTTTGAACTGCCGAATCTCGGGGCGCTGAATTTTCTACTGCACGAATCACTCGGCGGCGGCGGAACTTTATCTTTGATGACTGATGCGCAGGGCAAAACTTTTTCCACCGCACTCCTTAGAATGAAAATAGATGTTTCAGACGAGGAAGCGAAAAATTTAAGTTTAAGCTAATACAGTTGTAAACTTTGCAATCTAAGTTTTCTTTTTTTTCGATGATAAAATCTTTTTCACACGAATTAATTTAGATTGCAAGGTTTAGAATCGGTGGTTTGCAATGGCAACAAATTTAGAAAATATAACTTTTGACTACGCGCAAATCGGCGGCGTGCGGCTTCATTATGCCAAAGCCGGCGAAGGTGAAAAACTTGTCATTTTACTTCACGGTTTTCCCGAATTTTGGTATTCGTGGCGTCATCAAATCGTTGCATTAAGCGACGAATATACTGTCGTTGCGCCGGATATGCGCGGCTATAATTTATCGGAAAAACCGCCGTCAATCGCCGATTACGCGATTGAAAAATTGGTTGATGACGTTATTGGTTTGGTTCATTATTTCGGGCGCGGGCAAGCGGCAATTGTCGGACACGATTGGGGCGCGAGCGTGGCTTGGGCGGCGGCTCAAAAACATCCTGAAACCGTCTGGAAACTTGCCGCGCTGCAAGTTCCGCCCGCGTCGGTTTGGCGCAAAAATCAGACTTTCAAACAATTTCTGGCAAGCTGGTATATGTTCTTTCTGCAAATTCCGCGCTTACCCGAATGGCTGCTCGCCCGCAATAATTTTGCGATGCTTGAAAACGCTCTGAAGACTTCAACGGCTGAGAAAAACATTTTCACCGACGAAATTATTGCTGAATATAAAAAAACCTGGCGCGAGCCATTCGCATTAAGGGCGATGATAAATTATTACCGCGCCAACATTCTCAAACGCTTTTTCGGCAAATTCCAAACAAACGAAAAGATTCGAGTGCCGACGCTTTTTATCTACGGCGAACAAGACCAAGCCGTTTTGCCCGAAACTGTTAGAGGCATAAGTGAAGTCGTTGATGCACCGTTTGAAGAATTCCACATTCCGCTCAGCGCGCATTGGGTTCAACAAGAAGCAGCCGAAACCGTTACAGAAATTTTACGTGAATTTTTGGCAGAATAAAAAATTAATTAGTACCGGTTAACGAAATCTGCTTTACAATACAATCACGTTTTATTCACTTATCCCGTAAAACAAGGAGTTTCTATGCGTCGTTTACTATCGTTTCTTTTAGTTTTCTGTTTGCTTCATCTGGCGCTTGTCGCACAAACAAAATCAGTTGATGAAAAAACCTTAATGGGCTTTAACCGTGATAATTCAGCCCGGCAAAAATCCCTCGAAGCAAAATTTGACTCGTCGCTCAGGCGCGAAAATTTGCGCGAATGGATGAAACGCCTTTCAGCGCGTCCGCATCACGTCGGTTCGGCTTACGGCAGAGAAAATGCCGAATTTATTGCGGCGCAGTTTCGTTCGTGGGGTTATGACACAAAAATTGAAACTTTCGACGTTCTGTTCCCGACGCCGAAAGCGCGCGTTTTGGAAATGCTTTCACCAGAAAGATTTACCGCAAAACTCGCCGAACCGTCTTTAACACAAGACACGACTTCCAATCAACAAAACGAACAGCTTCCCGTTTATAACGCTTATTCGGTTGACGGCGATGTAACCGGCGACCTTGTTTATGTCAATTACGGCATACCGGCAGATTATGAAGAACTGGAAAGGCGCGGTGTTGACGTTCGCGGCAAAATTGCGATTGCGCGTTACGGCGGAAGCTGGCGCGGTATAAAACCGAAAGTTGCTGCGGAACACGGCGCAATCGGTTGTTTGATTTATTCCGACCCGCGCAACGACGGGTATTTCCAAGGCGACGTTTATCCGAAAGGAGCGTGGCGCAATGAAAACGGCGCGCAGCGCGGTTCGGTTGCTGACATGCCGCTTTTCCCCGGCGACCCTTTGACGCCCGGAGTTGGCTCTGTAAAAGGTGCGAAACGTTTAAAGTTGAAAGACGCGCCGACAATTACAAAAATTCCCGTGATGCCGATTTCTTACGCCGACGCGCTTCCGCTTCTTCGCAGTTTAGGCGGCGCGGTTGTGCCGGAGGCTTGGCGCGGCGCATTGCCGATAACTTATCATTACGGCGGCGCAAATACGGCGCGAGTTCATTTGAAACTTGCATTTAACTGGGATACAAAAACTATCTATAACGTGATTGCGAAAATGCGCGGCGCGGAACAACCCGACGAATGGATTATTCGCGGCAACCACCACGATGCCTGGGTCAACGGCGCGGACGACCCGCTGAGCGGACAAGTGGCGATGATGGAAGAAGCGCGGGGCATCGCGGAACTCGCAAAAACAGGCTGGCGACCGAAACGCACAATCGTTTATTGCGCCTGGGACGGTGAAGAACCGGGACTGCTCGGTTCGACCGAATGGGTTGAAACGCACGCCGACGAGCTAAAAAACAAAGCTGCCGTTTATATCAATTCCGACTCGAACGGACGCGGTTTTTTGGGCGTCGGCGGCTCTCACACACTCGAAAAATTTGTTAACGAAATTTCACGAGACGTTTCTGACCCACAGACCAAAATTCCTGTCGGTGAACGCTTAAAAGACAGAATTTTGGTCTACGGTTCGCCGAATGATAAACGCGAAGCCCGTGAACGAAGCGATTTGCGAATCGAAGCGCTCGGTTCAGGCTCGGATTTTACACCGTTTTTACAGCATCTCGGTATTGCTTCCTTAAATCTCGGTTTTGGCGGCGAAGACGGCGGCGGCTCGTATCATTCAATTTATGATTCGTTCGACCATTTCACACGATTTATTGACCCGAATTTTGATTACGGGATTGCGCTCGCGCAAACCGCCGGACGGATGACTCTGCGGCTTGCCGGTGCCGACACTTTGCCGTTTGAATTTACAAATTTTGCCGAAACTATTGGCGTTTATGTCAAAGAAGTTATGACTTTGACCGATACAATGCGCGATGATACGCGGGCGATGAACCAGATGATTTCAAACGGAACGCTCAAAGCCGTGCAAGACCCGACGCAAATCTTTGTAATGCCGAAAACGAAAGCGGAAGTGCCTTATTTGAATTTCGCACCGCTGCAAAATGCTCTGGTTAAATTGCAGGAAAGCGCAAAAAATTACCAAGCTGCCGCAAAAGGCAGACAAATTTCTCCTTCGATACAAAAACAGCTTGATGGAATTTTGATAAACACCGAACGCGCTTTGACGAATAATCAGGGTTTACCGCGCCGTGATTGGTTCAAACACGAAATTTACGCGCCTGGATTTTACACCGGCTACGGCGTGAAAACTTTGCCGGGCGTGCGCGAAGCAATTGAACAGAGGAATTGGATGGAAGCGACGCAGCAAATCGAAATCGTCGCCAGAACAATCGGAAATTTCGCGGCGGAAATTGATAAAGCGACAAAATTGACGCAAGGTCAATAAGGTTTTTCAAAGGAATTTTTGCTTTGCTGAACTTGATTGTCAAAACTTCAAAAGAAAATGTCTGAAATTTTAACCGCCGACGGAAACTCGGTTTTTACGATTACTTTGAATCGCCCCGAAAAGCGCAACGCTTTGAACGACGCGCTTATTAACGATTTAAAGAATGCCTTGCGCGAAGCGGACAAAGACGAAACTTTGCGCGCAATCGTCATCAAAGGCGCGGGACGTGATTTTTGTTCGGGCGCGGATTTGTCTGCGCTGCAAAAAATTTCCGAAAGCTCGATTCTGGAAAACTGGGACGACGCTGACAATTTACGCCGGCTTTTCGCGATCATCCGCAAAGTAAAAATACCCGTAATAGCGGCTGTTCAAGGAAAAGCATTGGCGGGCGGCTGCGGTTTGGCGACTGCGTGTGATTTGGTTTTGGCGAGCGCGTCGGCGCGTTTCGGTTACCCTGAAGTGAAAATCGGTTTCGTTCCGGCGATGGTAATGGCGATTTTGCGACGCAACGTTTCGGAAAAACGTGCCTTTGCGTTGGCGACGCAAGGTTTTGAATTCGATGCTGCGACCGCCAAAGATTTCGGCTTGATTAACGAAGTTTTCCCTGAAGAATCGTTTGCGGAAAAGGTTAATGACTACGTTTCAGTTTATAAAAACGTCTCGCGCTCGGCAGTCGTCTTATCAAAACGCCTGTTGTATCAAATGGACGGAATGACATTTGATACCGCGCTTTGCTCGGGCGTGGACATCAACACGATTGCGAGATTAACCGACGATTGCCGGAACGGAATTGCTAATTTTTGAATAAATAAGCCAAATCAAAACAAACATTGGCATTTATAATAATTATTGCCGGAACTATCTTTTTGATAAACTTTCAACATCTCTCAACTAATTAAGATTCAACCTGACGAAAAACTTTATGATTAATCGTATCGAAGAAATCAAAAACTATCGTAAGTTAGTTTCACAGGCTAATAAGGAATCAATCAAAAAAGAAGTCTTCAAAGATTTGCTCAATCGCTTATTCGCGCATAATTCCGAAACGAAAGCTATTGTTGACGTGATAACGAGCGGCGCGGAAAAGCCGATTTTGAACATTCCGCGCAAAGATAAACTACATCGCGGCTCAGCCGACACACTTTATAACAAAGTCATCATCGAATTTGAGAACGACCTTAAAAAGTCGCTTGCTCATGCCAAAGAACAACTCGCGGGTTATCTTTTGGGTCAATATAAATCAGGTCACGGCAGCGATTATGTTTTGATTGCTTCGGATTTAATCAATTGGAAAGTCTTTTCGATTGACGAAGAATCATTAAGTAATCTCAACAATCTCAAAGAAGATGAGGTAAAACTCAATGAAATCGTCGCTTCTTCATTTGAACTCAAAGAAACAAACGCCGAAGAGTTTTACTTCTGGATTGACCGTTTTCTTTTCAAAGAAGAAAAGCTGAAAGCGACGTTACGCGGCATTGAAGAATCTTTCGGACATCAAAGCATCGTTTTTCGTGAAGCGTATCTTGAAATGCAGACGTATTTCGATAAGGTAAAAGACACTGGTGAAATTCAGGTATCTTATGAACAATGGAAGAAAACCTTAAGTATTGCTTATGATAATTTCAACGACACGACGAACAATTTTCTCATACACACATATTTGAGCGTATTTGCCAAGATGCTCGCCTATCAGGTGATTACCAACGACGACCATATTGACGAAAGCGAGATTCAAGGCATTATCGACGGTTCGATATTTCACCGAAACAATATCAATAACTTTGTCGAAAATGATTTTTTTTCGTGGATAAAGAGCGAAGAAGCCAGACGCGAGTTGAAAAAGTCTTTTCGCCGCATCGCGCAGGAATTATCCACGTTTGATTTTTCGGAAGTTGACGAAGACGTTTTAAAAGGCGTTTACCAAGAATTGATTGATTTGGATACGCGGCTGAAACTCGGCGAATACTACACGCCCGATTGGTTATGTGAAAGAGTAGTCGCCGAATATGTTTTCAAACCGACGGATAAAATCTTAGACCCGGCGTGCGGCAGCGGTTCTTTTCTACGCGCCGTAATTGATAAATTAAAACGCGATTTGCCCGGCGCGGCAATCGAAGACATCAACGCGCAAATTCACGGCATCGACATTCACCCGCTTTCGGTGCAGATTGCCAAAACGACCGTTCTTCTGGCTTTGGGCAGAAGCGTTCGCAACGCCCGCAAGCCGATTCATCTCAACGTCATTCTCGCCAATACTTTGTTGACTCCGAAAGGCATAGAAACGATGTTTTCCAATCAGTTCAATATGGACATTGATAAAGAAACACTGTTTCTCGACACGGCAATCTTTGAAGACGGCAATCTTTTCGATAAAGGTTTGGATGTCGCCGAAGATTTGGCAAAGGACACTGTTAATCAAGCTGATATTATATTAGAAGGCTTTATCAATAACTTAAAAAGCGGTTCTGGAAACAAAGAAATCAAAAAAGAAGTTGCCGAAGATTTTTACAAAATCTATCGAGGTTTGAAACGAGTTAAAGAAACGGGGCGCGACAGCATCTGGAAGTTTATCGTGCAGAATCTTTATAAGCCTTATTTCCTCGCTGATAAATTCAATTATATCGTTGGCAATCCGCCGTGGTTCACATACAGTTCGATACGCAACGAATCTTATCAGGATACGCTCGACAAGCTGGCGAAGGAATATAACGTCAAACCCGCAAAGGCGGCAAACTATCCGCATCTCGAAATCGCCGCGATTTTTCTGGCTTATTGCAGCAGTTATTTCTTAAAAGACGGCGGGCAAATCGCTTTCGTTCTGCCGCGTTCGTTTTTCAGCGCCGACCATCACGACAACACCAGAAGCGGCGCGTCCGAAGGTTTTATGCTCAAACAGATTTGGGATTTGGATAAAGTCTCGCCTCTGTTTCGCATTCCGAGCTGCGTCTTATTCGCCGAGCGTGTCGAGCGTTCCGAAACGAAAAAGGGAAAGGAAAGCATCGAACAGCAGATTTTCGACCGCTATACAACAAACGGCATCGCGGG
>JAABUN010000717.1_pt1 | contig 82324 bp, 78 predicted proteins | sample 5559311 | NCBI WGS metagenome assembly JAABUN01 (sample SAMN10711877, study PRJNA513370) | rock metagenome | isolation source: Antarctica rocks | place: Antarctica: Victoria Land, Siegfried Peak sud
ATACATGAGAAAACTCATATTCAAAAAGCCGGTAAAGTTCGTTCTGCCGATGGCTTGATGCTACACTGTTGGGGAAAACTGGCAGTGGCTTTCTATTTGCTCGTTTTCAACTACTGATTCGCATATTCTAACAATTTATCAAAGTGAGGTAAGACGATGATCAAAACATTTGCGCTTATTTTCGGCATCATTTATGTGATTGGAGGAATATCGGGCTTTATTCCCGCTTTAAATCCGCACCATTCCGATATGCTGCCGATTGCGGTGGATTCATTTTACGGCAGAGCTTTGGGATTATTTCCCGTCAATATTCTGCACAATTTCGTTCACCTGGCAATCGGTGTCTGGGGCATTATCGGTTCGAGAAGCGTCGGCGGCGCGCGGTTCTTCGGACGAGGATTAGCCATTTTTTACGGGCTATTGGCTGTTCTCGGCTTGATTCCGGCGACAAATACGTTGTTCGGTTTAGTTCCGATTTACGGTAATGACGTTTGGCTGCACGCCGGAACTGCTTTAATAGCGGCTTATTTCGGCTTTATTGCGCGTGAACCAGACGGATTACCGGCTAATTCACGTTAATTCAGCAGCGTTTTTAGTTAAAATTTTTTTCGATTAGCTTCGTTTGCGCGGCGCGTAAACAATGATGCCAAAAGTGTGTCTCGACGTCAGCAGTGAAAATCGAAGTCGTATCGTTCGTTTGAGATTCAATTCCAAAGAAACAATCCAATTCCAGACAGTTGGCAAAAGTGACGCCGCGATTTTATAATTAAATCGCGGCGTTAGGCACAATTGGATTATATTCGCCTTTTCTTACAAAATTTAAAAATAAAATTTTTGAATTGTCAGATTTGAAAATTCTATGACTAAACTTTCGCACTTCGACGAACAAGGGAAAATCAAAATGGTTGACGTGAGCGACAAAACATCGTCGGTGCGTCGGGCAGTTGCGTCGGCAAAGGTTTTGTTGAACGAAGAAACGCTGGCGGTTTTGCAAACTCAAACAAATCCGAAGGGCAATCCTTTGGAAATTGCGCGAATCGCCGGAATTATGGCGGCAAAGCAGACCGCGCATTTGATTCCGCTGTGTCATCAAATAAATTTGTCGAAAGCGAATGTTTCAGCCGAGATAAGAGATTTCGGTGTTTATTTGGAAGCCGAAGTTAAAACGAATTCGCAAACCGGCGTCGAGATGGAAGCGTTGACCGCCGTCAGCGTGGCGGCTTTGACCGTTTACGATATGTGCAAAGCCGTGCAGAAAGATATTCAAATAACGGAGATTCAACTCAAATTGAAAACGGGCGGGAAATCCGATTTCCTCAAAAAATAATTGTCGATATAAACAGATTCGGGTTTGTTTGACGATTTGCTATTCACTATTTCGTGAACTATGTCGTAAAATAAAACGTAAGATATTCGAGAGTTTTTTACCAAGGAGTTTTCTAAAATGAAGAAATACAAAGTTGCCGACGACGCGAAACCGCAGATTTATCTTCTGCTGATTGCCACCGTGATTACGCTCGCTCTGTGGTTTATTCCGTATGCCGATTATCTGGTTTATCCGATTCGGCTGTTTGTTACTTTCGTTCACGAAGGAAGCCATGTTATCGCGGCGCTTTTGACCGGCGGTTCGGTCGAGAGTCTGACCGTGTCGCCCGACGCGAGCGGTTTGGTAATGTTCAAATATGACAGCACGATTTCGCAGTTGATAACTTCGAGCGCCGGATATCTCGGCTCGACGGCGTTCGGCGTTTTGCTTCTCGTGCTGATTCGCCGCGCTTATTCGGCACGAATCGTGCTTGCTGCTTCGGCAATTTTTGTCGGCGCGATGACGCTTTTGTTCGGTTTGTTCGCACCGATTTGGAACGTTTCAACGGTGAACGTCAGCTTTGGAAGCGTTCTTTTTACGGTCACTTCGGGCGCGATTTTAACCGTCGGATTATTGGCGATTGCGCGTTACGCGAGCGCGCGAGTTGCGCAATTTACAATGACTTTTCTCGCGGTGCAATGCGTTTTAAACGCGCTCTCGGATTTGAAAACGGTCTTTTACGCTTCGTCGCCGTTTGCCAATCCGATGCAGACCGACGCCCTGAATATGGCAAACGCCACCGGACTTCCGTCGGTCGCCTGGGTTTTAATCTGGATTGCGATTTCCGTTTTGATGATTTCCGTCGGTCTGCGCGTTTATGTCGCCCGGCAGAAAGGCAATCAATACGATTTGCCGTTTGAAGATTAAAAATTTAAGCGCGAGCGCAATATGCGCGAAGAACATTTATGCGACTAAAACTTATCGTTCCGCTTTTGATTCTCTTTGTCTGCACTAATATTTTCGCGCAAAAAAATTTACTCAAAAATTCGCTCCAATCAATCGTTGTAACGACGATTGATTGGAATGCTGTCAAAGGCAGGGCGCAACGTTTTGAACGCGATTCGACAAAATCGATTTGGAAACCGGTCGGCGAAGAATTTTCCGTCGTGGTCGGTAAAAAAGGTTTGGGCTGGAGCGTCGACGCACGAATGAAAGCCGAAACCGAACCGCACAAGGTCGAAGGCGACGGGAAATCGCCCGCCGGAATTTTCAGTCTGACTTCGGCTTTCGGCTCGACTTCAAAGCCCGATTTCGTCAAACTTCCGTTTACGCGATTGACCGAAACCGTCGAATGCGTCGACGATACGAATTCCAAACAATACAATTTAATCGTTGATAATAAAATTGTTTCGGCAGATTGGTCGAGTTCCGAAAAAATGCTCGCCGTCGGCGCGCAATACGATTTGGGCGTTTTCGTCGCGCACAATTCGATGCCGCCCGACCGCGGAAAGGGTTCGTGCATTTTTCTGCACATCTGGAAAACCGAGGCGACCGGAACATCCGGCTGCACAGCGATGAAACGCGAAAACATCGAAACCGTTTTAGGCTGGCTGAACGCAGAGAAAAATCCCGTTTTGATTCAAATGCCCGAACAGAACTATCTAGCTCATCAAAAACTTTGGAAACTCCCAAAACTCAAATAACCTTGCGCCATCTCTCGGTCGGCGCGCGCCTGCTTGTCCGTTCCAAAAAAGATTGGCGCACGGCGGTCGTCTCGCAGCTGACGGAAGATGGGGCGACGCTGATTGTTTGCTCGCCTTCGGGCAGAACATATCGTCTGCGCCGCAATTTGGAAGTCGAAATAGTTTTTGACGGAAAGATTCCGATTCTCAAAATCGAACCGGAAGAAAACTGGCGCGAAAATTTTACGAAATACGATTTACGCTGGTGATTTTAACCGGTGATTTTTTATTTCGTGCTAAATTTTGATGAACTGACGCCGATTATTCGACGGTTTCGATTCTCCTGCACAAAGACAACGAATTTCAGATTCTCGCTTTTCCAATTCGGCTGAATTTGAAAGAGGATTTCAGTTTCCAGATTCTTTTGCTCGGCGGTCAAAAAACCGAGCGATTTCAGTTCACGCACGACTGGAATATAGGCGAGAGAATTGTTATAACCCGCCCGCCGAAGATTGTTTAAGTCGAGATTGTCTTCGGCAATCGCCAAAAAAACAGTTGCGTTTTCGTGTGTCGGCAGCTCGGAAATCTTAGCTTTCAATTTTACATCGCCTTTTGTGTCTGCAACGGTCGAAAGCTGGATTTTCGCTTTTTCCCTTTTCGCGTTTTCGATGATTGCCTTTTGCACTTTTGCCAAATCGCTGCCGATAAAAGCCGATTGTCCATCGACAATCATCTGCGGCGTGAAAATCGAGCCGATATTAAATGCCTGCCGGTAAATATCCTGACGGCGCGTGAACATCGGCGAGGAAAATTCGTCTCGCCGACCGCTCGCATCCCAGTAATCGACATGCAGCGCCAGCGTGATAACTTCGGCTTGAGCAAATGGCTGTTCCTTTTCCAGAAAACCCAAATTTCTGTCGGCTGGCGGACAAGCCGGGCAAGCGACGGCGGTGTAAAGTTCGACCAGGACAGTTTGTTTGGTTTTTGCGTCATTATTTTTGTCGGGAAAATTTTGAATCGCTGGCGCTGTCTCTGCAAAAACCGCGCGGCTTTGAAAACTCCAAATATAAAAGCCCGAAAAAACAGCCAAAATCCCGATAATAAAAAGTTGCTTCATAAAAAACTCCAGATTTATTATTAACCGTTTGTAATTTATTATTCAATCAATTTTCAAATTATTCAGACCTGCAACGGATTTTTAAAAATAAAAAATTACGCGAAAAGAGATTTTCCATCAGGTGAATCACTTTTCGCGTCAGAAGTTAAGCGTTAAAAAAAACTAAAAAACTTATCCCAAAACTTTTTTACTCACACCATAAATCCTTTTCGTTTCTTTGCCCTGCACAAAAACGACGGTTTTTAGATTCTTTCGGTTCCAATTCGGTTGAAACCGAAGCGCGGCATCTGTTTCAAAACCTTTGTCCGCCGGTTTGATTTCTCCGACGAGCTTCATTTCGCGGGCGACGGAAATATGCGATAAGGTTTTTCCGCCGTTTTCGCCGCGCTTAACCTTCGTCTGCAAATTATCTTCGGCAATTACCAGCCAGACGTAGGAATTTTCGTGCGCGGGCAAATCCGCAATTTTCACTTTTACAATCGGATTTTTCGCGTCGGCGCCGTTTATAATCTCGATGCTCGCTTTTTGAATTTTCGCCGCTTCGCTGACGGCGTTTTGCGCCGCGCCGAAATTGCTGCCGACAAACTCCTTTTGCCCGTCGACGACCATTTGCGGCGTGTAAATCGAGTCTAGATTAAATCTGTCGGCGTAGCCGTTTTGCCGTTCGCTGTAAAAATGCGAAGAAAACTCGTCAGTCCAGCCGAGCCGGTTCCAATAATCGACGTGCAGAGCAAGCGTGATAATTTCGGCGTCGGCGTTCGGCTGTTCCTTTTCGAGACGCGCTAAAACGCGGTCGGCGGGCGGACAATCCGAACAGCCTTCGGATGTAAAAAGCTCGACTAAAACGGGGGTTTTATTTTTCGTCGATTCATTTTTATTTAACGTCTCTTTCGTTTGTGGAACATCGGCGGCAGCCGTTTTGTTTTGCAGCCCGCACGCTAAAATTCCCAAAAAGACACTCAGAATTCCGATTGTTAAAAATAACTTCATAAAAAACTCCTTTAGATATAATTGCAATCAATACTTTTACAATCCAATTCAAAGGAAGAATTATTCCCGCTTTGGCGCTTGCGCCGCAATTTGTTAAAATAAAATTTTGCTTAAACGACACTATATTTCATCTATGCCAGCAGTAAAGAAAGCACAGGACGTAATTGAAGTTCGCGGCGCGCGGACGCACAATCTGAAAAATATTTCCTTTTCGTTGCCCGTCAATAAATTGACGGTCGTTACGGGCGTGTCCGGTTCGGGCAAATCTTCGCTCGCCTTCGACACGATTTATGCCGAAGGTCAACGCCGCTACGTCGAATCTCTGTCGGCATACGCCCGCCAGTTTCTCGAACGAATGGACAAACCGGACGTTGACGAAATCATCGGAATCGCGCCCGCGATTGCCGTCCGGCAAAAAAACTCGACGCGCAATCCGCGTTCGACCGTCGCCACCCAGACCGAGATTTACGATTATCTGCGGCTGCTGTTCGCCCGCATCGGACAAACTTTTTGCCACGTTTGCGGACGCGAAGTCAAAAAAGATTCGCCCGAATCCGCCGCCGCTGAAATTTTGGAAAAATTCGAGAGCGGAACGCGCTTTTATATTTTATTTTCGGTCACGACTTTTTTCAATCCGGCGGCAAAAAAACAAAATTCGACGGCGGTTTTGATGAGTCTGCTCGGACACGGTTTTTCGCGTCTTCTGCGCGGCGGCGAGATGCTCGAGCTACAAAAGCCGGAAGATTTTTCTTTTGCCGATTTTGAAGATACTTTCGTGCTAATCGACCGTCTGAAAGCCGACGAGGAAATCCGGCAGCGGCTGGTGGATTCGCTCGAAACTTGTTTTCGTGAAAGCGGCGCGGCGGTGATTTTAACCGCCGGAGAAAATCCGCAGACCTTGAATTTTTCTGAAAAATTTATCTGCAAATATGACGGCACGGTTTATGAAGAACCCGAACCGCGTCTTTTTAGTTTCAATTCGCCGTTCGGCGCGTGTCCGGTTTGCCAGGGCTTCGGTAACTCGGTCGATATTGATTTCGATTTGATTGTGCCGAATCAGATGCTTTCGCTGGAAAAAGGCGCGATTAGTCCGTTCACGCGCCCGCAATACGAGTGGGCGCAAAAGGAATTAATGCGTTTTGCCCGCAACGGCGAAATTCCGACGGACGTGCCGTTTGCGGATTTGTCCGATTTTCAGAAAAAAGCAATTTTTGAGGGCGCGAGCGGCTGGCGCGGGGTGCGCGGATTTTTCAAATGGCTCGAAACAAAGAAATATAAACTCCACGTCCGCGTCTTTTTGTCGAAATATCGCGGCTACACCCTTTGCCCCGAATGTCACGGCGGAAGATTGCGGCAGGAAGCGCGTGATGTCAAAGTCGCCGGTAAAAATTTGCCGGAAATCGTCGCGCTTTCCATCAAAAAAGCGACGGAATTTTTCGAGTCGCTCGAACTTTCCGAAGAACGCGAACAAATCGCCGAAAAACTGCTTTTGGAAATCCGTCGCCGAATTAAATTTATGGTCGATGTCGGGCTTGATTATTTGTCGCTCGACCGTCTGGCTTCGACGCTTTCGGGCGGCGAGGCGCAAAGGATTCAACTGGCGACGAATTTAGGTTCCTTGCTCGTCGGAACTTTATACGTTTTGGACGAACCGTCAATCGGACTGCATCCGCGCGACAACGAACGTTTGGTCAAAATTCTGGAAAATCTGCGCGACATCGGCAACACGGTTTTGGTCGTCGAACACGACGAAGAAATGATGCGCTCCGCCGACCATATTTTGGACATCGGTTTATTCGCTGGCGAACTCGGCGGAAACCTCGTGTTTGAAGGCGATTTTCTCAGTCTGATTCAGGACGGAATGTCGCTGACGGCAAAATATCTGCGCGGCGATTTGGAAATCAAACTGCCCGGTAAACGACGCGAAGTCGGCACGCGAAACATAGAAATCGTCGGCGCGCGCGAACACAATCTTAAAAATATCGATGTCGAAATTCCGCTCGATATGCTTGTCTGCGTGACGGGCGTTTCCGGTTCGGGTAAATCGACTTTGATTCACGATGTAATCTACGCGGGCTTAAAGAAAAAACGCGGCGAATGGAAAGACCAGGTTGGACTCGTCAAAGAAATTAATGGCGCGAAGTTAATCGACGACGTGATTCTCGTTGATCAATCGCCAATCGGCAGAACGCCGCGCTCGAATCCGGTAACTTATATCAAGGCTTACGACGCGATTCGTGAAGTTTTCGCGGGAACGAATGCGGCGAAAGCGAAAGGTTTTACCGCATCGCATTTTTCCTTTAACGTGCCGGGCGGACGCTGCGAAACTTGTCAGGGCAGCGGCACCGTGACAATTGAAATGCAGTTTCTCGCCGATGTCGAATTAACCTGCGAAGATTGTCGCGGCACGCGCTTTCGTGAGGAAATTCTCGACGCGCGATACAAAGGAAAAAATATCGCCGAGGTTTTGCAGCTGACCGTCCGCGAAGCAATTTTGTTTTTCAAAGACGTGAGCAAATTAGTTAATAAAATTAAAGTTCTCGAAGAAGTCGGACTCGGATATTTGCGGCTCGGACAATCGGCGACGACCTTGAGCGGCGGCGAAGCGCAACGCGTCAAACTCGCCGCACACCTCGCGCAGAAAACCAAAACGAAAACGCTTTTTATCTTTGACGAACCGACGACCGGCTTGCACTTTGACGACATCAACAAACTGCTCGCCGCCTTTCGCGCTCTAATCGAAAACGGCGGAAGTCTACTCGTTATCGAACACAATCTGGACGTGATAAAAACGGCTGATTGGGTGATTGATTTAGGTCCCGATGGCGGCGTCGGCGGCGGCGAAATCGTCGCCGTCGGAACGCCGGAAGAAGTTGCCGAAAATAAAAGTTCATATACGGGAAAGTATCTGAAGCAGTTATTGGCGAAATCAAACTGAAAAGTTCAAGTTTTAAAATGACTAACTTTGAACTTTGAATTTTGAACTAAACTTCGGTTTTAACCCCACCAAAACGACGCGGCGATAATGCAGTAAAGCCCGATTAGCGCCAAGCCTTCGAGCCAGATTGATTCGCCATCATAGACGACAAACGCCGTTACAACCGTCGATAAAGCCAATGCAACGACCAGAAGAGGTGAGAGAGCGAAAGTTAAAATCGACCCTCCCAGGACGAACGAGAGCAAAACCAAAACGGGAAATAAACCGAGCGCGACTTGAAGCGAGCTGTTGAGAATCACGCTGACGGCGTAATCGGATTGATTGCGCCACGCGAGTTGAATACCGATAAGATTTTCAATAGCGTTACCGGCAATTGCCACGACCACCAAACCTGCGAATGCTTCTGATAAACCGAGTGCCTTCATCGCCGGTTCGAGCGCGGAGACAAACCATTCGGAGACAAACGCCGCCCCAATTCCCGCACCAGCGAGGACGGCAATCGTCAAGCCCATCGACCATTGCTGGTGATTTTCTTCGTGTGTCGGTTCAGGACTGACGGCTTTGTCGCCTTTAATTGAAAAATACACGCTGGCGGCGAGCAGAACCAGCAAAATCAACGCGCAAAAAATATCCAGTTTATCGATGTGCGCTGCGGCAGGTGTGTGTAATTCTCTCGCCAGAGTAGGAATTATCAGCGCCGAAACTGCCAGTATCATCAAGGTGGCAATCATTTTCGGAGTTTCCGATTTGAAAGTCTGCTTGCCGTTTTTTAAACCGCCAAAAAACAACGCCAGACCGAAAACAAGCAGGGAATTTCCGAGAATCGAGCCGACCAGAGCGGCTTGCACGACGTTTGCCAATCCCGCTCGCAGAGCAAATATCGAAACGAAAAGTTCCGGCAAATTTCCCAGCCCCGACTGCAATATTCCGGTTGCGCTTGGACCAAAACGACTTCCGAGCTGCTCGGTCGCATCGCCGACAATTAACGCGAGCAATGCCAGCGCGACGGCAGTAACGGCGAATGCAAAAACTTGGTTTGCGTTCGTGTAATGCAAAACTCCGGCGAAAATAGTAGCAATTAAGCATAAGCCGATAATTATCTTTTCCTTCTTTTCCATATATTTAGCGATTTTTAACAAACGAGATTTGGAGACGATGCGTGAGATTTTACAATAATTGTCGAAACACCGAAAGCAGGCGCGAAAATTAGCCACAAATTACGGTAATTAAAAATGCAAAAATAAAACGAGTTATTTTTGCATTTTTAATTTTGCAACGAATTGGTTGACGGATATTTCTTTACTCGTTTATTGCTTTCCAGGCGCGTTTCGCTTCGACGAGGCTCAAAGCCGCGATGCCGAAATTTGCCACCGCGCCGACGATGCAGTAACCGCACCAAGCCTTTTCTTTGGTCGGCATTTGATAAAAATACCAACCTGCGAGGGCGGCTTCGACGGTGGCTTTGGCAGCGAAGGCAAGCGGAACGAGTGGTTGATTTTCAGCGCGATTTTCGCCGCCGAAAGCCGCAATCGGAATGTTTACAGCAAGACTTGCCAGCGACAAAGTTCCATCAGGAACGCCGAGCGCGTAAGCCGTGTCGGAAGAATTAACTTTGTTCGAATCGAAACCGTCAATCGGCGGGTCTGGAAGATGTTTGACAATTCCGGTTTGAAAAAGCGAAACCGCCGTCATCGCGCCGATTCCGAGAAGCGATAAACCGATAATCGCCCGCCGCACTTTCATATTCGGTTCGTCTGAGTTTTGCAGCTCGCGCCGCAATTGCTGCGTTTCGTGGTGTTTGATTTGCTCGTCTTCAGTTTGTCCAGTCAGAAATTTATTCATCACTTTTGTCTCCTTTATTAGCGCGCCAAATCAAAACGCCGCCGATAATCGCGCCCGCAATTGCCAGCAAACCGTTCGACACTTTCGGATTGGTTTTCAAATAAGTATACGGGTCCCTATTGAATTGTTCCTCGGAAAAACGTCCTTCGACCGTATCGAAACCGGAAACCGGCGCGAACAAATTTCCGAAACTGTCTTCGGGCGCCGGCTCGTCGGTCGTTTGCCCGACAAAGCCGATTTTTCCCGCAAACCATCCGGCGAGAGCAGGCGAAAACCGCTCGGCTAAAACGACGCCGACGCCCGCGCCGCCCGCGATTAAATCGACGGTCGGATTTTCAGCGGCGAAAAGAATCGCGTCGGCGACGATTTTCGGATGATAAAACGGCGGCACGGCGCGCGGTTTAAACGGCATTTTGTTGCGCCCTTTATCGTAGATCGGTGTGTTGATGGCGGCGGGCAAAATTTGCGTAACAGAAACCGGAATTTCGTCGTGTTTGAGTTCGATGCGCAATGACTGCAAAAAGCCGTAAATTCCGTGTTTCGAGGCGACGTAAGCCGATTGATAGGGAACGCCGCGCCAAGCTTCGACCGACGAAATATGAATCAGCGCGCCACCGGTTTTTCTCAAATATTGCAGTGCGGCTTTCGCGCCGTAGATTTGTCCCAAAAGATTGACCTTTATCATTTGCTCGAATTCTTCCGGAGCGGTATGTTCAAAAGTCGCAAACAAAAATGTCGCCGCCGAATGAACCCAGGTGTCGAGCCTGCCGTATCTTTCGGCGGTTTGCTTTGCCACCGACTTGACCTGCTCAAAATCCGCCGCGTCCGCGACGACGTAAAACGCTTCGCCGCCTGCTTGTTCGATTTCCGCGACCAGAGTTTGCAGACCTTCTTCGCTGCGGGCGGCGACACAGACTTTCGCGCCCTTTTTTGCAAATTCCAAAGCCGAAATTCGTCCGATGCCGCTCGACGCGCCGAAAACCACGACGACTTGTTCACTAATTGATTTTAATTTTATTTTCATTTGTCTTCCCTTGTTAAAAATACGTTGTGACTAAAAAAATTAAACGGATGAATTTAATATACCTTTCGCGTTTTTTACATCGAAAAGCAAAAAAATAAAATTCCTTTTAATCTCATTCGTAAAATTTACTTTAGCAGATTCCACAAAACAGATTATTAAACGGATTTGTGTTTTTCTGTTTCATCGACTCGCTTTTGCAAATCTCTAATTGTTTTTGCTATCTCGCCCAAGCGCCGAAAAGCGGCAATCGAACGCAGCCAATCACGATTTTCAAACGCCGGAATGCCTGAAATAATTTTGCCGTTTTCGACATCGTGACTGGTTGCCGATTTTGCCGTAATAACCGCGTCGTCGCCGACTTTTAAGTGTCCGGCAATGCCGACTTGCCCGGCTAAAACCACGCGCTTGCCGATAACCGAGCTTCCGGCAAGTCCGGTTTGCGAACAAACGAGCGCGTCTTCTTCAATCGTGCAGGAATGTCCGATTTGCACGAGATTGTCGATTTTCGCGCCGCTTTTAATGCGCGTCTCGCCGACCGAAGCGCAGTCAATTGCGGTGTTTGCGCCGATCTCTACATTGTCTTCAAGCACGACTCGCCCGGTTTGCGGGATTTTCAGCCAGTGTTTTTCTTCGTCTTTGGCGTAGCCGAAACCGTCCGAGCCGATGGTCGTGTTGTTGTGAACGATGCAGTCGTCTCCGATTTCGCAGTTTTCACGAACTGACACGCCCGAATGAATCCTGCAGTTTGCGCCGATTTTCGCGTTGTCGTAAAGAGTTACATTCGGAAAAATTTTCGTCTTTTCGCCGACGCGGCAATTCGCGCCGATAACCGCATTTGCCGAAATATGGGCACTAGCGGCGACGCTGGCGGTTTCGTGAATGATTGCCGAAGGATGGATGAACGCCACAATTTCCGGTTCGGGGTTGAAAATTCGTAAAGCTCGCGTGTAAGCCAAATATGCGTCTTTGGCGCGTAGAATGGCAATGTCGTCGCGTTCGGGTGGGACGTTTTCATTGAGAAAAATCGCGCCCGCCCGCGTTTGCTTTATTTGCGGCGTGTATTTCGGGTTTGCCAGAAAACTTATTTGACCGCGCTCGGCAATATCGAGACCCGCCGCGCTTTCAATTTCTAAATTCACGTCGCCTTGTTCGATGACGGTCAATGTCTTTTCGGCTAATTCTGAAAGTTTCATAATTGTCGATTGTAAATCTCGAACCAGCCGTCTGCCAAACGATCCTTTTGATATTTTCAACCGGGCTTTTTTAAATTATGATGATTGGATGACGGCAAATACAAAAATGTTGATACTCGCTCTGCTGCTCACGCTTTTGCTGTTAGGCGTCTATTTTGTGGTCGTCCGCGCCTATTATTGGGCGGGCAGAGAAACTTCGCCGCCCGCCGATAATGAACGCAAACGTCTCCGCGAGCTGGAAGCGCGTGTCAGACAAGAAGACAAGCGGAGACGAGAAAGAGAATAATTTCGAGCGCGCGTTTGGTTTTGTTTCTCGATGCAAAAGCAGGGAAACCGCCGAAAGCTTTATAAATTTGCTTATCACCGCCAGATTTTGATAAACTTTTTGACATCGCAAAAAAATTTCAAACTCGAAATGCTAACTTTGCGACACGAAATAATCCAACCATCCCCGATTTTTCAAAAAGGAATAATTTATGAATGAAAAAGCCACATCGCCACCCGACAAAAACAACACGGTCGAAGAATATCTGCGTTCCGAGCGCGAAGGCTCGCGCAAACACGAATACATCGACGGCAAAATTTTAAGAACCGACAGCTCGAACCGCACCGGCAATTTGATTGCGACCAATGCGGTCATCGCTGTCGGAAGCCGCCTGCAGGGGCAAAAAAGCGAAATTTACGTCAACGATATGTGCGTCAAATTAAGCGATAAGCGATTGTCGTACCCAAACGTCATTCTGGTCAGCGGCGAACCGGCGTTCGTCGACCGAAAAGCGGATGTTTTATTAAATCCGGCGGTTGTCATCGAGATTTTTTCCAAAAATACGAGTTTTCATGATAAAACCGAAAAGCTCGAATGTTACCTGGCGATGGAAAGCGTCCGCGAATACATTCTCGTCAAAGAAGACGAAATGCGCGTCGAACATTACGCCAAACAAAACGCAAAGCAATGGATTTACCGCATCTACAATCTGCGCGACGATGTAATCTCGATTGACGCGGTAAATTGCAAAGTATCGCTGGCTGAAATTTACGCGCAGATAAAATTTGAACAGTCGGACGCAAAAACTCAAGCCGCAACATGAGAAGCGACAAGTGAGAAATGAGAATTATTTACAAATAATTTTCGCTTCTCACTTTTTATTTTTTATCTCACACTTAAAGAAGATTCACCGGATCAATCTCGACGTTCACGACCCGCAAATCGCAAAACTTTTCCTGCGCATCCGTTAAAGCGAAATCGAGCATCTCGCGTAATTTCGCCCGATTTCGAGCTTTGACTAAAATTTGCAGACGATATTCACCTTTCAATCGTGCAAGCGGTGCTGGCGCGGGTCCCAGAACGATGCAATGTTTCTCGACGTTCGATTTTTGTAGACATTCGCGCAAAATCTGCGCATTGTCAAAAGCGTAATTGTAATTCGGGTGTTTGATTAAAATCGAAGCGAGCGCGACGAACGGCGGGTAATTTAGGTTTTTGCGAAAACGAATTTCTTCGGCGTAAAAATCTTCGTAACTCTGTGTATTGGCGTGTCTTAAAGCATAATGTTCGGGATGAAAAGTCTGAATCAAAACGCGTCCCGCCAAATTTCCGCGACCGGCGCGACCGGCGACCTGCGTTAAAAGTTGAAAGGTTTTTTCAGCGGAACGAAAATCCGGCAGTGCAAGTCCCGCATCAACTGAAATCACGCCGACGAGTGTAACATTGGGAAAATCGTGACCTTTGGCGAGCATTTGCGTGCCGACAAGCATATCTATTTCGCCGCGGCTGAACGACATCAAAACTTCTTCAAAGGATTTGCGCTTGCCGGTCGTGTCGCGGTCGATGCGAGCGATTTTCAGATTCGAGAATTTCCGCCGCAGAATATCTTCGATTTGTTCGGTTCCTTCGCCGATAAAATACAGAAATTTGCTCGCGCAGAACGGGCATTTGTGCGGCGCTTTTTCGCGGTGATTGCAATAGTGACAGACGAGCTTTCCTTCGCGTTTGTGAAACGTCAGAGTGATGTCGCAATTGTTGCAGCGAATCGTCTCGCCGCACGTGCGGCACAAAACGAAGCTCGAAAATCCGCGCCGATTAAGCAAAATAATCGATTGCTCGCCGCGCGAATGCGTCGCTTCGATTGCTTCGATGAGTTCCGGAGAAAATATCGCATTTTTTCCGTCGACCTTGAAAACCTCGCGCATATCGACGAGTTCGGCGGTCGCCAGCGGACGATTTCCGATGCGTTTTTCTAATCTCAGATAATCGTATTTTCCGTTTTGCGCGTTGTGAAACGATTCAAGTGCGGGCGTCGCCGAGCCTAAAACGACGACGGCTTTGGCAAAACTGGCGCGGACAATCGCCACGTCGCGCCCGTGATAAAACGGCGATTCGTGCTGGCGATACGAGCCGTCGTGTTCTTCGTCGACGATAATCAAGCCGATATTTTTGAGCGGCGCAAATACGGCGGAGCGCGTGCCGATGGCGATTCGCGCCGCGCCGGAACGCAGTCGGCGCCATTCATCAAAGCGTTCGCCGGTCGAAAGATTCGAGTGTAGAATCGCCACTTCGTCACCGAATACCGTGCGCAGTCGGCGGGAGAAAACCGGTGTCAGCGCAATCTCGGGAACGAGCATCAACGCGGATTTTCCTTTTGCTAAAACCTCTTTCATAGCGCGAATATAAACTTCCGTTTTGCCGCTGCCCGTAACGCCGTGCAGCAAAAACGCTTTGTAAATTTCCTTCTGCAAAGCCGCATTTATTTGCAACAAAACCGCCGTCTGCTCATCGGTCAAAATTAAATTTTGCAAATCGGGAAGTTTGGCGTCTTCGAGCGGGTCGCGCCGGACTTCCTGTACGAAAATTTCCAAAACGCCGCGTTTTGACAAAGTATTTATCGAAGACGCGCTCGTGTCGGTCAGCTCAATCAAATCGGTAAAAACGATTTCGCCGTCCGTTTCTAAAAGCGTTTCAACGATTCTGTTTTGCGCTTCGGAAAACGCTTTTTGATTCGGTGCATGCGATTCGGGCGGCAAAAGACGGACGGCTTTGCGGCGTTTCGGTTTGACTTGCGCGGTTAAAGTGCGGTGAGAAACGCTCGCCCAATTTTCCCTGATGAGTTCGCGCAGAGCGCGCTGCGCACTTGTCGCACCGAATTTTTTAGAGATTTCGCGACTCGAAGTTTCGCTCGCTTCGCCGAGGAGTTGTAAAATTTTAACTTTCGCGGAATTTGCCGAAGTGATTTTCAATAGCTCGTCGCGTCCTTTCGTCGTTATCACGTAAACTTGTTCGGTGGTCTGGTTGATTCCCGCCGGCAGCGACGCCTTGAGCATTTCGCCCCACGAAGCCGCGTAATAATCGGCTGTCCACTGAGTCAGCCGAACAATTTCGGCGGTCAAAAGCGGCTCGGCGTCGAGTAGTTCGAGCGCGTCTTTAATGGTTGACTCTTCAATTTCCAGTTCGGGACTGATTTCAACGTGCAGCGCGACCGCATAACCGATCAAATGTCTTTTACCGAACGGAACGAGCAGCCGCGCGCCGATTTGAATGTTCTCCTGCAAACCGACGGGCAGACGATAAGTGAAAGTCTGGCGCAGCGGCAGCGGCAGCGCGACTTCGACAAATTCGGGCAACGGTGCATCTTCGATTATGCTTTTGGCAGCGATATTCGACATCGGCAAGTTAGGTGGCAGAGAGAAATATTGACTCTTGAATTGAACAAATTAAATATACAGGATTTTTGAAACCACAGATTTACACAGATAGTTTTCGATAAATTCAAACTTGATCTTAATCATTTCTTATCCGTGTTTATCTGTGCAAATCAGTGGTTAAATATGCCTTTATTTTGTCCAACTACTTAATTTATAAATTCTTTAGATAAAATGATAACCTAAAGGAACTTTTTACGAAAATGATTGTCTAACTTTGCGGGGTAAAATTATGGATGCGTTTCTGCAAAACGGGAAAGAAGAAAAAAAGGGAATCAACAAAGTTTTTGTGGCGGCGATTGCGGCGGCGATTTTGCTGATTGCGGGCGTCGTCGGACTTTTGAGTTTGCTGCCGTCCGAACGGGATATAAAACAAAAAGTGTATGAAGGCGCGTTTCTCGAAGGATCGCCCGAATTTGAAAAATATAACAGCAATATCGTTATCAATACCGACACCGACCGCACGATGGAATCGCCGACCGGACTCGGCACGATTGCGATGGCGATTCACGGCGATATTCGCAATCGCGGGGACAAATCAATTAACCTGCTCGAGTTAAGCGTCGGCATTATTGACCGGCAGAATAAAATTATCAAGGAAAAGAAAGTTTTAGTCGTTCCCAATCAAGCGGTCAAACTCAATCCGCAGGAAACAATACACGTCGTCGTGCCGATGGACGGTTTCAGCCGAAAAGACGACCGCGCCAATGTTCGTTGGAAAGTAACGGCAATGAGATTCGACTAAAAGCGGTTGGTTTTCATGAGCAGTTAAAACCAAGTGTCGAAGCGCGGCTAATCAATAATTTATTTTCAACGGAACAAATGAATTTAAGTTTGCTTGCGCAACGGCGGAGAATCGTTGCCGGGCGGATGTTTCAAGCAATTTCGCAGTCGAGAAGTTTTCTTGTTCAGACAAATCCGACACGACAAAAACCGTCTGGCTTTGTAAATCGAAGCGCGCAATTTGATAACCGTCCACCGAAGTTTTTATTATTTCATCATTTTTCAAATTGCCGGTGGTTTGCACATTCGTCAGCAGAACGGAAACTTTTTTGCCTCGATGCCGAAAGACGAGGTGCGTAAAAAGACGTTCCTGAAACTTGCAAGCGTGCGATTCGAGAAATTTATATTTATCAGCGGAGTTTTGCAACGGATTAAGCACGATTTGTCTTAAACCGGCGTATTCGGCTGATGCCAAATCAATATCAATCGGGTCATCGGCTAAATTGAATTTAACGGCGCAGTTTTGATGGTCGCCGACCGCAAGGTTTTCAAGCGGTACTTGTTTCGCGGCGTCACTAAGATTGGCATTTTCGGTCGAATGGAAATTTACACCTTGATATTTGAGAAACCAAAAGCCCAGACTAAATGCTAAGGCAAAACACGCCGCTATCGCCATCCAGGAGTTTTTATTGATTTGCGGAAATAATCCTGGACGTGCCAAAACCTTCGAGCTTTGTTTTAAGTTGGCGCGTAATTCTTCATAAAACCCGTCGCGCATTTGAAAAGGCTCGGAATTTTTAACGGCTGATTTTAACTTTTCACGCAAAATCCGCCGATTCTGAGTTTCGCTCCGGCATTCGGCGCAGGCTTCGAGATGACGCAAAACTTCGTGATTCGTTTCGGTTAAAAGCTCGTCGCTCAAATATGAATCGACAATTTCTCGGAAATCCAGACACTTCATAAAGATTTTTCCCCTTTGAATTTTGATTCGGCGACATCGATGCCGTAATTGCGGGCGAAAACTGCTAACTCAAAGCGCAGAATTTTTCGACCGCGATGCAGGCGCGACATCACCGTTCCAATCGGAACGCCCAGAAAAGTCGAGATTTCCTTATAGGCAAAACCTTCGACATCGCATAAAACAACGATTTCCTTGAAATTTTGCGGCACTTTTTCTAAAGCCTGTAAAACGTCTTCATCGGTAATCTGCTGCGGAATCGGCGCTTCAAAAGCAATCGTCGCAGCGATTTTTTCTTCCGTGTCGGCAACCAAATGTAGATTAGTTTGTTTTCTAAGCTGTTTATAATGAGTGTGATACATAATAGTCGTGAGCCACGCTCTGCAGTTTGTTCCGGCTTCGTAACGATGAAATGACTTTAAAGCCTGCACGAGAGTTTCCTGCACCAAATCTTCCGCCGCATCCCGCTCGCGCTTGAGAAACATCGCCACGCGAAACAAATCCGCGCTGAACGGCATTGCTTCCTGCTCGAAATCTTCCCAGACAGATTCCTTTTCGGATTTTTTTTTGATTAGCTTGAACAATCTTCTTATGCTTTTTCTAAACTTCTCTATCTAAATAAATAATGCTTATTCTCTTCAATTTTATTCCTCTATACCGACGAATTTAAACTCGCCTTAACAGCAAAACAATTTCGCTTCTGTTTTGTATGAAAATTTCTCTTGCATAATTCCGCTTTTTTATGTTAAACCATAAACAGAGTCGGATTTGGTATATTAGACCGGCTCGCATTCCAATGGACGAACTCCTTCCGTAAACAGAAAGTCCAGCCAACGCAAAATCTTTTGAAATCATCAATGTAGATAACGATTTAGCCGAAATTATTCGGTTGAAATCGGCTTTGAAAGTTCGTCTGTATTTTAACGAAAACGCTTCACTGGGAAAGCGTTGTTTTAATGACGAGGAGATAAGAAAAAAGAATGAAACACGAAACGGCAAAAAAGAAAGAGAGTGTGGAAAAACTGGTATTGCTCGACCCGGAAAGAAAAAGTCCGCGAGCTAAAGACTTTGAAGATAAGCTGTCCGGTTTTATCGTCGGGCAGGAACGCGCCGTCCGGCGGATGAGCGGTTTATTTCAAATTTATCTGGCGGGAATGAATAACCCGTCGCGCCCCGTCGGAACGCTTTTGTTTTTAGGTCCGACCGGTTCAGGGAAAACGCGGGTCGTCGAAGCGGCGTCGCAGGTTTTATACGGCGAACCGCATACGGTCGTCAAAATCGATTGCGCCGAATTTCAGCATTCGCACGAAATTGCCAAACTTATCGGCTCGCCTCCCGGCTACCTCGGACACCGCGAAACCGCGCCGATGCTGACGCAGGAAAATCTCGACAAAGCGCACACCGACGACACGAAATTGACTTTCGTGCTTTTCGACGAAATCGAAAAGGCTTCGGATTCGTTGTGGCAGCTTCTTCTCGGAATTTTGGATAAAGCGACTTTAACGCTCGGCGACAATCGGCGCGTCGATTTTTCTAAAACCGTCGTCATTATGACTTCCAATCTGGGCGCACGCGAGATGTCGGAAATGATTTCCGGCGGCATCGGGTTTGCTCCGGCGAAAACCGGGAAAAATCAGGACGACAATGAAATCGATACGAAAATTTATCGCACGGCGCTCGAAGCCGCGAAACGTAAATTCTCGCCCGAATTTATGAATCGCATCGATAAAGTCGTCGTATTCAGAAGTTTGAAGGAACATCACCTGCGTCAGATTCTCAACATCGAACTTCGCGGCGTGCAGGACAGAATCACTGATTCGGCGGGAACGAAATTCGCATTTGAATGCACGACCGATGCGAAAGAATATCTGCTGGGCGAAGGCATTGATTTGAAATACGGCGCGCGTCACCTGAAACGCGCCATCGAACGCTTTTTGGTTTATCCGTTGTCGAATCTCGTAGCGACCGAACAGGTCGAAACGGGCGATTTGGTGACGGTCGATTTTGACGGCGAAAAACTCATCTTTTCAAAACAATCCGGCAAAATGATTATCAGCGACAACGACGACGATTTATTCGACATTGAACCGGAAGCAAAATCCGATGCCGTCGGTCTGCCTCTGCCGCAAGCGCAAGTCGCCGCCGGAATGAGCAAATCGAAAGGCGAACATAATGAGATTTAACTGATATTCATTTAATAGAAAAAGACGGGTTTATGCTCGTCTTTTTTTTGCCGAAAAATAAGAAGTGAAAGTTTTATCTTCACATATATCTGGTTAAACGTATATGAAAAGACAAATATTTTCCCGGCACAGATTTTTGCCGGGACAGTATTGTATTTTTATGATAATTTGATTGTGTGAATACTGAAAAAAACTTGTTGCAAATGGAAATTTTTTTTCTGGCATTGGCGGATAAGACGCGGCTTCGACTGCTGAATTTAATGTGCGAAGATGAAATCCGTGTCAGCTTTTTGGTCGATGTTTTAGGAGAAAATCAACCGAAGATTTCGCGACATCTGGCATATCTGCGAAGCGCGGGAATCGTCGAAGCAAGACGCGACGGCAAATGGATACATTATAAAATCATTGAACCGACAGATAATTTCACCGCGCAAATGTTGCGTCACACGCTTGTCTGGTTAGAGTCACAAGAACAGATGCAGGATGAATATAAAAAACTGGTCAAATTTCGCGACTCGTTTGATACCTCAATTGTTATGACTCACGCTCCACAGACAAACGTATTTGCTAAGACGAATACGGGTAATCCCAAAAATCGAGAAATGGAAACCTTTCTGCTATAAATCTTTGCTTTCTTTTTGCTTATAAGGACAATTTCGACATTTGTTTCCGCAGCAATAACCTCGCTTGAGCAAAAAGTGAGCGGTCAAAACCATTAATCCATTTTCAAAATAATAATCGATGCCTTCAGTAAATTCTGCAGTCTTTTTAGTCGGTTTTATTTTCGTCTCGCTTTTCATATAAAACTAAAAACTCTTTATTTCCTTCCGCTCCGAAAATCGGCGACTCAATAACATTCAGAGTCTTTAAACCGATTTGCGCGGTCGCTCGCCTTATTTTTATTAAAACCTTTTCGTGCAACTCCGTCGCGCGGACAATTCCGCCTTTCCCGACCGCGCCTTTTTCGACTTCAAACTGCGGTTTTATCAAAGAGATAATTTTTCCGTGTTCGAGTAAAAGGTTGATTAAAGCGGGAAAGATTTTCGTCACCGAAATAAACGAAACGTCCATCACGATTAAATCGAATTTTTCGGCAAAATCTTCCAGCTTGAGATGCCGCGCGTTAACGTTTTCACGAACTTCGACTCTTTCGTCGTTTCGCAATGTCCAGACGATTTGATTTGTTCCGACATCGACCGCAACAACTTTTTTCGCTCCGTTCTGCAAAAGGCAATCGGTAAAACCGCCGGTTGACGCGCCGATATCGAGACAAACATATTCGTTCGGTTGTATATGAAACTCTGTTAATGCGCTTTCGAGTTTTACACCGCCGCGTCCGACATATTTATGTTTACCGGCTTCGCCCTTAAGCCTGATTTGCACCTCAGAAGAAAATATCTCGGAAGGCTTGTCAACGCGTCGTTCATTGACTAATACAACGCCTGACATAACCAACGCCCGAGCTTTTTCCAGCGAATCTGAAAAACCCGATTCGACTATAAGTTTGTCAATACGTTCTTTTTTCATTGTTCGATGCTGTCGGCGGCAAAGTCGAGCAATTCAAAATTTTCCGTTGAAAAGTTAATCTGAATCGGGTTACAGCAAACTTCACAGTCTTCGACATAACTTTGTTTGGCAACGGACAAATCTAAAATCATCGAAATCGACTGCCAGCAATACGGACAAGTAAAGGAATGTTCTATTTCCATCAAGTTTTTCTAATTTCTCGCCTCTTTTATGTTTCAACTTTCAAGTGCTATTCTGAATCGGAAGAATAACAAATTTGAATTTAACAAAATGAACAGGGAATTAAAACTGTCGGGTTTCGCCAAATACGCGTGGTTTGTTCTGGCATACAATATCATCGTGATACTTTGGGGCGCGTTCCTTCGCGCGTCACTTTCCGGCGACGGTTGCGGTCAGCATTGGCTGACGTGCGGCGGCGAGGTTGTACCCTCTGCACCGCAGTTTAAAACGGTGATTGAATTTTCGCATCGTTTGTCAACGGGCTTGGCATTTTTTGTAGTTTTATTGTTGTTTGTCTGGGCATTTCGTAAATTTGCCAAAGGCGATTCTGTGAGAAAAACAGCTTTCGTATCGTTTGTTTTGATAATCGTCGAAGCTCTAATCGGCGCGGGTTTGGTTTTGACTGGAAACACTGCTGAAAATTGGACTGCTTCACGTCCATTCTGGATGGCGGCGCATTTGATTACGACTTTTTCATTGCTCGCGGTTTTAACTTTGACGGGGTGGTTTGCCGGAGGCGGAAAGCCTTTCGGGTTTAATGTTTCGCGCAAGATTTTAGTTTTGTTGTCGATTGCCGTTGGAGGAATTTTTCTGATTGGAATGAGCGGTTCGGTAGCGGCTTTGAGCAGTATGCTTTTTCCTTCAACTTCTCTGGCGGAAGGAATTGCACGGGATTTTTCTTCCGCTTCGCATATTTTGCTGAGACTGCGCATCAGCCATCCAATTTTGTCGGTCGCGGGTGGAACTTTTCTTATGTTTTTAGCAGGTTGGCTAAAATCACAATTTAAGGAAAATGGTCAGGTGCATCGCTGGGCAAATGTTTTGAGCGTTCTGGTTTTGATTCAATTCGCTTCCGGCGCGGTAACGCTTTTGATGCACGCACCGATTTTAATGCAGATTATTCATCTTCTTTTGGCTGATTTGATGTGGATAGCTTTTGTTTTGCTGTCAGCCAATGTTTTAGCGGAACAGATTGAGGTTGAAAATGTCTCTTTTATAACCGCGACTCAAAGCGCGGCAAGGTAGAAATACGAACGCTTTTCCAGTTGACTTAATTTGCAAAATTCTCACGTCTGGTTGTAAAAAACAAGCGAGGTAAATTTAGCTTTATAAAATGATTGTAAACGAAAATTCAAACGAAAATTTTACCCGGCGCGTGCTGATAATTTGTGCCGTCGTCACGCTAATAGTTTTGTTTGTATGGGCGACGATTTATATTTTCGATGTTGTTTTGCTGTTGTTCGGGGCGATTTTGCTGGCGGTTTTTCTGCACGGTCTGGCAAACGTCGTGCGCCGTTACGCGCGGCTTTCCGAAGGCAAATCGGTTTTGCTGGTCTCGGTGTTATTAACAGCAATTTTGGCTTTAAGCATCTGGTTGCTTGCTCCTGCGGTTGCCGAACAGGTCAAGAATTTGCGCCAAGAACTGCCCATTTCGGCGCAAAAGGCAGGCAATTATATTTCGACTTTCGGCTGGGGAAAAACCATTATCGACCAATTACCGGGTGCCGACGAAGTGATGGATAAACTGAATAATTCTTCGGTTTTGTCGCGGGTCGGCGGTTATTTCTCTTCGACTTTAGGCGCGATTTCCAACTTTTTGCTGATGATTCTGCTGGCGGTCTATCTGGCAAGCGAGCCGAAACTTTATGTGAAGGGTTTTACCAAACTCTTTCCGAAAGAAAGACACAGACGAGTGCGCGAGATTTTGATGGAAATCGGCGAAACTCTCGAACGCTGGCTCGTCGGTAAAGGCGTGTCAATGTTGTTTATCGGCATTTTAACCTGGATAGGACTTTATTTTCTCGGCGTTCCGTTATCGCTGACGCTCGGACTGATTGCCGGATTATTTTCGTTCGTGCCGAATTTCGGTCCGATTTTGTCCGCTGTCCCGGCGATTCTTCTGGCATTCATCGACAGCCCGATAAAAGCGGTCTACGTTTTAATTTTATTTATTCTCGTGCAATTAATTGAATCTAATCTGGTTACGCCGATGATTGAACGCCGCACGGTCGAGCTTCCGCCCGTTCTGACGGTCATCGCTCAACTCGCTCTGTCAATTCTTATCGGTGCCGCCGGTTTGATTCTGGCGACGCCGATTCTGGCGGTCGTGATGGTTTTAGTGCAGACGATTTATATACAGGATATCTTGGGCGATAAAACAGAAAATTTGCCGGATAATCAACTGCAAAAGGATGAAGGCAACGTTTTGCCGACCGGCTCTCGCGCTTAAAAGTGAGTTTGACCGATTGTCTTTTAAGGCTTAAGGTAACTTTTTTTCGGTTTTCATTAAATTGGTAATTTATGATTGAACGCTATACATTGCCCGAAATGGGCGCGATTTGGTCGCAGGAAAATAAATTTCAAAAATGGCTCAACGTGGAAATCGCCGTCTGCGAAGTTCACGCGGAAATGGGAACGATTCCCGAAAACGCGGTCGAAGAGATTAAATCGAAAGCGGCTTTTACGGTTGAAAGAATCGGTGAAATTGAAAAAACAACTGACCACGACGTTATCGCTTTTACGACAAATCTGGCTGAAAACATCGGTGTAGCCGCGCGCTTCGTGCATTACGGTCTGACTTCGAGCGATGTCGTCGATACGGCAAACGCTTTGCTTTTGAAGGAGTCTTGCGAAGTTTTATTGAAAAAAGTTGACGAGCTTTTAGAGGTTTTGAAACGCCGCGCTTTTGAATTTAAAGACACGCCGCAAATCGGCAGAACGCACGGTATTCACGCCGAACCGACGAGTTTCGGGATGACTTTCGCCTTGTGGTTTGCGGAAATGCAGAGAAATAAAGCGCGTTTGGAAAAAGCGAAGGAAATCATCTCGGTTGGAAAAATTTCCGGCGCGGTCGGCTCGTTTGCTCATCTCGACCCGGAAGTCGAAGAGCGAGTTTGCGAAAAACTCGGACTGCAATTCGCGCCGATTTCGACGCAGGTTATACAGCGCGACAGATATGCCGAATATCTTTGCACGTTAGCGATTGTTGCATCGAGTTTAGAAAAATTCGCGCTTCAAATTCGGCATTGGCAGCGTACGGAAGTCCGCGAAGCACAGGAAAAGTTCAAGGTCGGACAAAAAGGTTCGAGCGCGATGCCGCATAAACGCAATCCGATTTTGTCCGAGAGAATCTGCGGAATGGCGCGAACGGTTCGCGCAAATTCGATTGTCGGACTTGAAAATGTCGCGCTCTGGCACGAGCGTGATATTTCGCATTCGTCGGCTGAGAGAATCGTTTTACCGGATTCGTCTTCGGCTTTGGATTATATTCTGGCGAAAACCGCTTCATTGCTTGATGGTTTGGTTGTTTATCCCGAAAGAATGCTCGAAAATCTAAATGCGACGCGCGGATTAATTTTCAGCGGTCAATTGCTTTTAGCTTTAACGCAAAAAGGCGTTTCGCGCGAAGACGCTTACGTTTGGGCGCAGCGCAGCGCGATGCAGGTTTGGGACGAAGGCGGCGAGTTTAAGAATCTGGTATTAAATGACGCGGATATAACTTCAAAACTTTCCGCCGCAGAAATCGAACGAGTTTTTGACGTCAAACATTACCTGCGAAATGTTGATAAAGTTTTTGCGCGGGTTTTTGACTAATAAAAAGAGCAAGCCGAATAAACTAGCTCTGAAATTATTCAGAAACTAATTTGAAATTTAATTTGACCATTTATCAGCCAAATCACCAATAATCGGGAGTTTAAAAATCTGTCCCTGATAGGCTTTAATCGCAGCAAAAATCATTCCGATAAACACTGCGATAGCGACGACAAAATAAAGCAATCCGCTCAAGCCGGACAAAATTCCCGAGTTAGCGGCAACCGCGACACCGCCGATAACGCTGAAAACAAGTGCTAGAACGACACCGGTAACCGACAGCAGGATTGATTGAAAAGCGTGGAAGCGCGTCAGTTTATTTGTTTTGTCGGTCACCAGCACGATAATGCTGTAAATTAAACCCAGCGCGCAGATTAAGTTTCCCAGATAACAAATTAACGCGCCGACATTAGCGTCAAGTCCAAGCGCGGTTTTTCCGCCTGACATATTTTGCATATTTTAAGAATCTCCTTTTTGGTTTTAGAATTTGAATAAAATGGAAGTCAAAATTAAATCAACGTGAATCTATCACAAGGGCGTTGCGAAAAACAAGAATCTGCGTCAGAATTTTAGTAGTAATTTTTTGGAGAAGTTTAATGAAGGCAAAAGTTTATGTAATATTAAAGCCGAGCGTGCTTGACCCGCAAGGCAAAGCGATTCATCATTCGGTCGAGCTGCTCGGATTTAGTCAAATCGAAGACATCAGGCAAGGCAAATTTTTTGAAATCACGCTCGATTCGGCTGCGTCGGAGGCGGACGCCAAAGAAGCCGTTGAGAAAATTGCTCAAAATGTGCTGGCAAATCCGGTGATTGAAGATTATAGAGTTGAAATAGTTCAATAGTAGTAATTGAAAGCAAAAACTTACTGCTAATCGCTAATTATGAAATTCGGAGTTATCGTATTTCCCGGTTCAAACTGCGACCACGACGCTTATCACGTTGTTTCCAAACACGTCGGACAGCCCGTCGATTTCGTCTGGCACAAGGAAACGAATCTCGATTCGTACGACGCGGTTTTGATTCCGGGCGGATTTTCCTACGGCGATTATCTGCGCGCCGGCGCGCTGGCGAAATTTTCGCCCGTGATGCGAGCGGTCAAGGAGTTTGCGGCAAGCGGAAAATTTGTTTTCGGCGTCTGCAACGGTTTTCAAATTCTCTGCGAAGCCGGATTGTTGCCGGGCGCGTTAATCCGCAACGGCGGGCTGCATTTCGTTTGCCGTCACATCAACGTCAAAGTGGAAAATGCTGATTCGCCTTTTACGAGCGAACTAAAAAAAGGCGAAGTTTTATCAATTCCGATTGCGCACGCCGAAGGAAATTACGTTTGCGACGACCGGACTTTTGCGACGCTCGAAAGTAACAATCAAATAATTTTTCGTTATTGTGACGAAACGGGGGCGATGACGAATGAAGCCAATCCGAACGGCTCGCGCTCGAACATTGCCGGAATTTCCAGCGAAAAAGGAAATATTTTGGGAATGATGCCGCACCCGGAACGCGCCTGCGAAGAGCTTTTGGGGTCGAACGACGGACGCGATATTTTCCGTTCGCTAACCAAAGCAATTTCAATAAATGAGAAGTGAAAATTGAAAGTTATACAACAATTTTTCATTTCTCATTTATTACTAAACCTTCCGCGCATATTTTCCAATTGAGAATTTGCGCGCCTTCTTCTTCCGCCAAAGTTGTTTCCACTTCTGTTTTGCGTCCTTCTTCGCAAAAGAAAGCGATGCAGCCACCGCCGCCTGCGCCGCAGACTTTGGCGGCGATCGCGCCGTTTGACGTTGCTTTGGCAATCAGCAAATCCATTTGCGGTGTAGTAATGTTTGGCGAAAGGCTCTTACGCTGCGGGTGAGCTTTTTTCAGGATTTCGCCGGTTTTCGTCCAATCGTTTGCCAGAAGTGCCTGGCGCAAATTTTGGGACGTGTCGCGGATGCTTTCAAATATAGCAAAGGTTTCGCGGTCGCCGTCGATATGACGTTTGGTGATTTCCCAGTTATTCGTGCCTGAGTTGCGCGGCTCGCCCGTATAGAGAACGACGATTCTTTCTTCTAAAACTTTTACGTCAATGTCCAGTGCCTCCCGCTCGATTCCGTCGGGACGAAAATGAATTGACGCCGCGCCGCCGAATTGCGCCGAATAATAATCCTGAAATCCGGTCGGAACCTTTATCACCCGGCATTCGACGTTGGCGGCAATCGGTATGAACTTTTCGGGCGCGTAGCGATTTCCGACAAGGCGATTAAGCGCTCCGATGCAGGCGATATTAAGAGTCGAAGAACCGGCAAGTCCCGCGCCTGCTGGAGCTTCGGATTCGGTCGTCATCGTAAAACCCGTTTCGGGTTTGAAAAAATAGACGAGTTTTGAAAGCAATTCAAGACGCGGTTCGTTCGCCAAATCGTTTATTTTATCGAGCGAAGTTTCAACTTTGTCGCCGCGGTCAATCGATTCGAGAACGATTTTATCGTCCGCACGAGATTCGATTCGGCATTTGGCAAGTAAATTGATGGCGAAATTGACGGTCGACGCGCCTTCGTGAAACAGAAAAAGCGGCGGAATATCAATTGTTCCGCCAGCCAAATCAACTCTGGTTGGAGCGGATGATTCGATTATCATAAAAAAAATTGAATATGGATTTAGATTTTCAGGTTCAAAATTTAAGAGTTATGACTAAAAACCAAAAAATAAAGTTATTTGGTAATTGATTCCTCACGAATTTCGTTTTTGCTTTTGCCTTTTATTTTTTGCTTTCTCTTAATTTTCTGCTTTTGGTTTTCGTTTTTCCTTTCAGCGCGGTTCGGCGCGCTCGTTAAATGCAGCCGCTCGCCGATGACCATTAATTTTCCCTGCGCCGCTTCTTCGATATTATGCAATTTTTCTTCGATTTTATTAATCGTTTCCGGTTTGGCTGCCTCGACTTTTTCCGAAAGCCAGTAGCGCTCGACGACGTAGAAGACGACGACTCCAACCAGAACAATAAAGAACAGCGCGACGCCAATATGTTTAAAGTCGCCGATAATGCCGGTTATCGCGCCGCTGAAAAAATAGCCGACGCCCGCCAGAATTAAAGCCCAGAGCGAACAGCTTATCGCGTCGAGCAGCAGAAATCGCGGGAAGGGCATTTTGCCGATGCCGTAAGACACACACATTGCCACCCGAATTCCGTAGATATACTTGGAAATAATAATGGCGAAACCGCCGAACTTGTCGATCAAACGCTCGATGCGCGGTTGTGTTAATTTGTAAAAACGATAATCCGCCACGGAATTACTACAGCCGCGCCCAATCATATAACCGATGGTGTCACCGATTATTCCGCCGAATGTGCCAGCGAGAAAAACCCAAAAAAAACTGTATCGTCCGAAAAAGCCGCCGTGCGCCATTGCGCCGGATAAAAGCAAAGTAATATCGCCTTCGACCGTGCAAAGCACGAACACTGCGTAAATGCCGTAAATTTCGATTAAATCCGAAATATGTTCCATAACTGAAAGATGTCATCTCAAACAGGCAACTTACAAAGATTAACTTTCAAAACCTTTTCCGTCAAAGAATAAAATAATCATTCGGCGACGCGATTAAATTTTAAATTTTTTGCAATGCTTTTAATTTACAAATAAAAAGGCGGCATTTTATCAAATATAAATTTGGTTTTTATGGAAAAAAAGTTTATATAAATTCTGGAAATGCGAGTTGATTGCAACTTATACAGTGGTGAACGACTAATTTTTATCGTTCGGAACAGTTTTCAGGAAAAAAGTCAGCGAAAAAAGTTGGCATATTTATCAGTTTTTTGGTATAGTCTGCCAAATCGTCACGAGAAACTATCGAATCGTCAAGTCAACCAAGGTCTTGAAGGCGTTCGTTTTTACAAAAAGAAAATACAGTTAGGTTAAAGAGATGAAAAATTTACGTTTCAGATTAATTCTTTCAGCCGTTTGTTTGTTGTCGATAATGATGTCGGCAACTAAATCAAGCGCCGCACCCGTCCAGTTTAATCAGGTCTTTCAGGTCTTCGACGCCAGTCCGGGCAAAGCCGCGACCAGCGGTTTCGCCCAACTCCGCTTAACGAACTACAATTCGTTCCTAATTAATGACGGCGACGACAAAGACAAAAAGACCGCCCCGCAGCAGGATGAGCGCGTAATTACCGAGACGAGAGCGGAAATTATGGAAAACGATGTCTGCGATTGCGAATCTCCCTATATCGCAACGCGCCGTTTTCCTTATGCGTTATTGGGACTCGGCGCGATTCCTTTTTTATTTTTGATTCCGAGAGGAAGAAAAACGCCGACACCGACCGTGCCGACTACCGAAACACCGACGCCTAATACGACGCCGACTCCTAACACAACGCCGACGCCCAATACGACACCGACTCCTAACACAACGCCGACGCCAAATACGACGCCGACTCCTAACACAACGCCGACACCAAATACGACGCCGACTCCTAACACAACGCCGACACCAAATACGACGCCGACTCCTAACACAACGCCGACGCCAAATACGACGCCGACGCCGGGAACAACGCCGACACCAAACACGACACCGACTCCTAACACGACGCCGACGCCCAATACGACGCCGACTCCTAATACGACGCCGACACCCGACACGACGCCGACACCGCGAATGACGCCGACGCCGCCGACCGAACCCGTGCCTGAGCCGATGACGATTCTGCTTTTCGGCAGCGGTCTGGCAAGTATCGGAGTCGCCGCGCGACGAAAATTCGGTAAAAAGGATGCGGACGAAACGGAAGAATAGACAGGATTTTTGATACAGAAAGCGTTACCCAAAAATGATAACGCTTTCGTCTCAATTAATTGCAGAAACATTTAAACAGGCGCGAAATTACTTCGTCGCCGAAATGCAGAGGATAATAAAGATGCGAAACATCAAATACAATTTTTTATTCGTAATTGGGTTAATTTTGACTTTGGGCTTGACGAATGTTTTCGCCGAGGGCAAAGACGACAAAAACAAGCGACCGAGAAATACCGGAACTTTAACAGTGAAAACTACGCCGTCGGCTTATCCGGTGCGCGTCGACGGTCAGATCATCGGAATGAGCGGCGTGGATACGCCGGCGGAATTTTTTCTGTCGCCCGGCACGCACCGCGTCGAAGTCGAAGGACCGAACGGGCAAATGTTTTCAAAGGAAATCGAAATCAGAAAAGACGCGAAAAATTGCGTCTGTCTGAAAGTCGTCGAGGAGACGACAAAGCGACCTTGCCCGTATGACATTTATTTAAGCGGTCCCGACCGCGTAATCGAAGGCGATTTGATAACCTTCGCTTCAAATAACCGGGTGACGACCGGCGCGGTTCCGGTCAATTACGCCTGGACGGTCTTGCCGGACAATGTCAACATCACCAGCGGGCTGCAAACTTCCGCCATCACGGTCGATACGACGGGAATGGCTGGACAGACGATTACCGCCGACCTCGACGTGAACGATGGCGTTTACGACGCCGCTTGCCGCCAGCGCATTTCCGTCCCGACGATTGTCGACAAGAAACCGGAGCTTCCGAGAAATTACAAATTCGACGATTTTGATTCGCTTTCGTTCGACGACGACAAAGCCAGACTCGACGCTTTTGCCATCGAACTGCAAAATCATCCCGACGCGCAAGGCTACGTTATTCTTTATCAGGGAACGGATAATGTGAGCAGAAAATCGAGAAACGCCGACAAAATAGGCAAGCGCACGCTTGATTATTTAGTCAAAGTTCGCGGAGTCGACCCGCGTCGTATCGTTATTACCAATTGGGGAACTCGTCCGAAAACAAGATACGAAATGTGGGTAATCCCGCCGGGCGCGCAGCCGCCTGTCCCGCAATAAGAACTAGAGATGAATAGGAGAATGGGAGAAGAGGAGACGCAAGTTTCTTCTTCTCCTTTTTATTTTGGTGGATTGTTAATTTTATTTCGGCTAATTGTTAATTGTGATTCGTTAATTGTAGAATCTACACTTTGAACTTTTATCAACAATCGATTAAGAAAGATTTTGAGATACTTTAGCAATCCAAAATCTAAAATCCAAAATTAAACTATGACAGCACTGAATATCGAAACAATCGTCTCCTTGTCAAAACGTCGCGGCTTTGTTTTCCCCGCTTCGGACATTTACGGCGGTTTGGGCAGCAGCTGGGATTACGGCTCGCTCGGCGTCGAGCTTGCCAATAATATCAAAAATGCCTGGTGGCGCTGGCTGGTTTACGAACGCGACGACATCGAAGGCTTGGATTCTTCGATTATCCAAAATCGTCTCGTCTGGAAATATTCGGGACACGAAACGACATTCAGCGACCCGCTCGTCGACTGCCGCGCTTGCAAAGGCAGATTTCGTCAGGACAAATTGCAGGACGTAAAATGTCCGAATGAGCCGAACGTCTGCGCCGGAAGTGGAAAAGAATGCGATTTGACCGAGGCGCGCGAGTTTAATTTGATGTTTCGCACGACAATCGGCGCGGTCGCGGCGGAAGATGATGAAACGGCGCTGGCATACTTAAGACCGGAAACGGCGCAGGGAATTTTTATCAATTTCAAAAATGTTTTAGACACATCGCGCCGCAAATTGCCTTTCGGCATCGCGCAAATCGGCAAATCGTTTCGCAACGAAGTGACGCCCGGCAATTTTATTTTTCGCACGCGCGAGTTCGAGCAGATGGAAATGGAATATTTCTGCCGACCGGAAGATGCACCGCGAATTCATCAGGAATGGATTGACGGTTTTCAGAAATGGTTTCAAAGTTTGGGGATTTCAAAAGAGAATCTCAAACTCTACGAGCAAACGCCTGAAGAATTAGCGCATTATGCCGAGCGGACGGTCGACATTTTGTATCGCTATTTTCCCGAACGCGAAGACGAAGACAAACAATGGGACGAGTTGATGGGAATCGCCAACCGCACAAATTTCGATTTGAAAACGCATTCAAAGAAACCGGAAATTGACGGCAAACGAATTAATCCCGATTCAACCGAAGATTTATCGTATTTCGACGAAGCGACAAAAGAGCGTTTTTATCCGTATGTCATCGAACCGGCAGCAGGCGTCAATCGTTTATTACTGGCAATTTTAATGGACGCTTACACCGAAAAAACGAACGACAAAGGCGAGATGCGCGTCATTTTGAAACTAAAACCCGAACTCGCGCCGATAAAAGTCGCCGTCTTGCCGCTCGCCAAAAACAAACCGGAAATCGTGGCGCTGGCAAAGCAGATTAAGAAAGATTTGCAGCCCGCGATGCGCGCCGTTTACGACGACACGGGCGGCATCGGAAAATTGTATGCTCGCCAAGATGAAATCGGCACGCCGTTCTGTGTGACGGTTGACCACGAATCTTTGGAAGACAACCACGTTACCGTGCGCGACAGAGATACTTGGGAACAGGAACGAGTGAAAGTTTCAGAGTTAAAAGAATATTTGCAAAGGCGTTTGAGTTAATTATTTTATTCCAAAATATGTAAATAATGCTTCTTTGGCTATTTTATTATTTGGATCAATTTCAAGAACTTTGCGGAAATCTGCTATAGATTTGTCTTTTTCATTTATATCGAGATTAGATTTGCCTCGATACAAATAGGCATCGGTATTTTTCGGGTCAATTTTAATCACTTCTGTAAAGTCAGTAATTGCACCTTTAATATCGGCGATTGTGTTATCACGTTCGCCCTTTAAACGATAAGCAGTTCCGCGAGCAGTAAGAGAGGCTAAATCATTTGGTTTAAGAATAATACTTTGAGAGAAATCATTTATGGCTTGCTCATGATTGCCTTTTTTCCCATAAGCAAGTCCGCGATTGTAATAGAGCGCGTCTAATTTTGGATCAATTTCAATTGCTTTACTACAGTCGGCAATGGCTTTATCAAGTTCATCGAGTTTTGAATATGCGCCGCATCTATCGCCAAGCGAATCAGCCGATTTGGGACGAAGTTCAATTGCTTTGGATAAATCAGGGAGCGAAGATTTGTAATCACCTTTTTTTTGGTAAGCCTCTGCTCGATTATGGAAAGCATCTGCATATTCAGGATTAATTTTTATTGCCTGAGAATAAAGTTCTATTGCTTTATCATAATTACCTTTATTTGCTTCTTCATTTCCTTGTTTTAGAAGTTGCTCAGTTTGGGATTGCGAACATCCCGAACAGGTAAAAATGATTAACAGAAAGAGTATTGTAAATTCCTTTGTAATTTTTGAAATCATAAGCTCATAATAACAAAGAATGGTTATATTGCCCAAAAAAATCATAAAACTTGCTGAAACAATCAAATCAAACGGCGGACGCGCGATGCTCGTCGGCGGCTGCGTGCGCGATGAATTACTGAACATCGAGCCGAAGGATTTCGACGTTGAAATATACGGAATTGAGCCGCAAAAGCTGAAGGAAATTTTAGACGGTTTCGGCAAAGTCGATGCGGTCGGCGAAGCGTTCACGGTTTATAAAATCGGAAATGATTTAGATGTTTCATTGCCGCGCAGAGAAAGAAAAGTTTCCCGCGGACATAAAGGTTTCATCGTCGAAGGCGACAAAAATATGTCGTTTGCAGAAGCCGCGCAGCGTCGTGATTTTACGATAAACGCGATTCTTAAAGACGTTTTGACCGGCGAAATTATAGATATTTACGGCGGGCGGGAAGATATAGAAAACAAAATTCTGCGCGTCGTCTCGCGTGAAACTTTTGCGGAAGATTCTTTGAGAGTTTTGCGCGCCGCGCAGTTTGCAGCGCGGTTTGAGTTTGAAATTGACGCGGAGACAGTCGAGATTTGTCGCCAAATTGATTTGACAGATTTGCCGAAGGAAAGAATCTGGTGCGAACTCGAAAAACTACTTCTGAAATCGCAAAAACCTTCGATCGGTTTGCGATGGCTTTATGAACTAAATGTGGTCGAACAATTATTTCCAGAAATGAAAGCACTTGTCGGCGTTCCGCAGGAATCAGAATGGCATCCTGAGGGCTGGGTCTTTTCGGCATTGCCGCCTGAATCGTTCGGTGCAAGCGTGACAAAAGCCTTTCGCGCTAATGACGGCACTTCTTCCGCCGGGCTTTGGCAATTCGTTTTTGGTTCTTCCGCAAGCGCGACAGTTGTTCCAACTAGCAGCGGCACAAGCGACGCACAATCTTCCGAAACCCTTTTTCCCGACTTCAAAGCTGCAAATGGAACAGGGACAAACGACATTTTTCTTGCGCCGGAAACCAGCCCAACAGTTCCCGCAGAATCCGAAAGCCTTGTGTGGTCGTTTGGAACTCCCGCACCGCTTGCAGACGAAGTTGTTGGGGTCATGTTTAAGATTTCGCTCGATAATATGCGCCCGATTGTGTTCTCTGCCGTTGACGACTTCGAGATTGTCAGGGGAATTGTTTTGCCGGTTGCCGTCTTTGTGATGAACATGCTCCCAAGTTTCGAGATTTCGACCGAGAATCAATTCCATAATGAGGCGATGAACACCCAGCGTCCCGTTATTACCCTTCCGATTGGTGTAGGCATATCCGTTGTTATAGTGGATGCGCGAACGTCTGCCGTTGATGACAATGTATTCTTTTACTTCGATTTGTCTTTCGTAGGAAATCGTGAGTTCGTTCATCAGGTTAAAAACTCCTATTCATCAAATTGTTTCGACGTGAAATTAGGCGATGTATGGTATCACACTCTTTTGGTTGTTGACCGCGCCAGAGAATTGATTGACGATTTGCCGTATGCGAAAAAGGTTGCGGTAATGCTCGGCGCGCTTTGTCACGATTTCGGGAAACCGGCGACGACGAAATTTTTCGACGGACGGTGGCGTTCGCACGCGCACGACGAAGCCGGCGTCGAGCCGACCGTTTCTTTTTTAGACAAACTCGGAATTTTTACGATTAACGGTTTTGACGTGCGCGAGCAAATTATTCAGCTTGTTCGTTATCATTTGAAGCCGGGCGAGTTTTATAAACAGCGAGAGAATTTAGGCGATGGCGCGTTTCGGCGGCTGGCAAGAAAAGTCGAGCCGGATTTGCTGTATCGCGTGTCGCGTGCCGACACTCTGGGCAGAAACGCCGATTGGCTGCCAAAAGAAAAATGGTTCGACGCCGTACCGCAAGAGTGGTTTATGGAAAAAGTCAGGGAATTGGCGATTGAAACTGAAGCTCCGAAACCGATTTTGTTGGGCAGGCATTTAATCGAATTAGGTTTAAAGCCGTCGGCAAAGTTCGGCGAAATTACAAAAGCGGTTTACGAATTGCAGCTCGACGGGAAAATCTCAAATTTAGAAGAAGCTATTAATCAGGCGAAAATTAAAATTGAAGAACTCGGATTAGAAACTTTTTCGTAAATATTTTCGTGAATTTTTCGTTATCATTTCTCTCTTTGCGTTACTAAACTATTCCGCGTGCTACAATTGCAGGCGAAATAAATAGCCGTCGTTTTTGTGAAATCTCATTGTTTTAACGAACCGAACTGACCTCGAAAATATCGTCTGTTCGCTTTGTCGGAGCGAGAAACGAGATGGATAATAAGAATCGCAACCAAAAAGAATTTCTTTCAATCGTGATGCCCGTCTATCGCGAGGGAAGTCATATCGGCACGATTCTCGCGGCAGTCCGCGACGCGCTCGCGGAGGTCGATGTCACGTTCGAGCTTGTTTTGATAGACGACGGTTCGCCTGATGATACGTGGTCGGTTTTGGGCGAGCAGGCGAAGACATTTCCGATGCTGCGGGCGGCTCGGCTCAGCCGAAACTTCGGCAAAGACGCGGCTTTGTGCGCCGGAATGGAAATGGCGCGCGGCGATGCGGTCATTGTTATGGATGGCGACGGGCAGCATCCGCCGTCGCTCTTGCCGGAAATGGTACGCGCCTGGCGCGAAACCGGCGCCGATATTGTCGAAGCGACGAAGATTACGCGCGGCGAAGAGACATTTTTCAGTAAGTTAAGCGCGGGATTGTTTTATTTGATTTGGAATAAACTTTCCGGTTTTGAACTCAAAGGCGCGTCGGACTTTAAATTGTTGAATCGCCGGGCAGCCGACGCTTATCTGCAAATGGAAGAGCGCAACGTGTTTTTTCGCGGAATGACGGCGTGGCTCGGCTTCCGGCGCGTGCAGATTCCGTTTGAAGTTGCCGGACGCGTCGGCGGACAATCGGGCTGGTCGGTATTGCGGCGGTTGGGTTTGGCGCTGACCGGCATCACGGCGTTTTCGGCACTGCCTTTGCAAGTTATTACTTTTGCCGGAATACTTTTTCTGCTTTTTGCATTCGCGCTCGGCGTTCAAACGCTTTTTGTCTTTCTGGCGGGACACGCCGTCAGTGGTTTTACGACCGTCATTCTTTTGCTGCTGTTCATCGGAAGTATTTTAATGATTAGTCTCGGCATCATCGGCGAATATCTGGCGCGCATTTATCAGGAAGTCAAAGGGCGTCCGCGTTACGTCATCGCGCAGTCAATCGAAGCGGCGTCTGGTCAACAAACAGACGTCAACGGTTTGCCGTCGCGCGAGACATTCGAGACACTCGCCGCCGAATAATCGAATTGAGCCGTCGGGCTTTGATTTATTGGAGATTTTACAGTGTTAGCTCTGATTTATTTAATTGTTATGGTAATGCTCGGCGATTCGATTTGCCGGCGCTTCTATTCGTTCGTTTCGCAAGCCCATCGATTTGCCGCCGCTTTTATCTCGGGACTGCTGATCAGCTCGTGGTTCACGTATCTCGGGGCGTTGCTTTTCTCGTCCACATCGCAGCCGATGTTGTGGGGCAACCTGCTTTTCTTCGTCGCGGCTGCCGGATTAATTTATTGGTTAAGACCACTCGCGGCGAACGAAAAAAATCCTTCGGCGATTCTCCCTAAATTGATTAATTTGAATAAATGGGATTGGATTGTCATCGGCGTTTTCTTTGTTTTCGCGTGCGTGCTGGAGTTCGGCACGTTTAATATGTCGGCGGGAAAAGTCCAAATCTCAAATCTTGTCTGGAGCGATTTCGGCTCGACCGTTTCCATTATGCAGAGCTTCGCGCTTGGTCATAACTTTCCGACCGAGCTTCCGCATTTTTCGGGCGAACGCATTCATTATCACTTTTTGTTTTATTTTCTCGCCGGAAATCTCGAATATCTGGGACTCAGCCCGGCGTTGAGCAACAATATTCTGAGCGTTTTGTCGCTCGTTTCGATGCTCGTTCTCGTGATGACGCTCGGCGTGGTTCTTTTTGGTTCCCGTGCGGTCGGGCGAATCGGCGCGGCGCTTTTCTTTTTTCACGGCTCGCTCTCTTATATTCCATTTCTTCGTTCGCAGGAATCAATCGGCAATGCGCTGACCGCTATTTCCAACCTGCACGATTTTCTGCCGTCCGGTTTCCCGTACCACGGTGAAACGTGGGGAGTCTGGTCGCAGGACGTATTTATAAATCAGAGGCATTTGCCAAGCTCAATCGGCATTTTTCTGCTCGTTCTCGTATTTGTTATTAGCCGTTACCGAGCCGCGCTGATGCTTGACAGCGACGCAATCGCGGCGGAACGTTTGCAAAATTCCGGTGAATCGGCGGCGAATGTCGTCGAGCCGGACAGCTCGCCAAATAACAATCGATTAAAGAGCGCAATTAAATCGACTGCTCCGTTCGTATTTTCCGGCGCGCTGCTCGGACTTGTGCCAATGTGGAACAGCGCGGTCTTTATCGCGGCGGGCGCCGTGCTGGCGTTGTTGTTTCTTCTTCTGCCGTTAAAAAAACAAATGCTCGCGCTGGCAGCGGCGGCGGCAATTGTCGCGCTGCCGCAAGTGATATTTCTCAAAACGGGCAATATGGAAGTCGCCGGTTATTCGCTTTTTCACTGGGGCTACACAGTCGATAATCCGACAATCACGAGCGTTATCGAATATCTCGGCTTCACCTTCGGTTTCAAATGGCTGCTGATTGCCGTCGCGCTGCTTTTTGCGACGAAGCTGCAGCGGCGCGTGTTGATAGCCGTCACGAGTTTAATCGCGCTCGCCTTTTTCTTTCAATTCAGCCAGGAAGTTTTAGCCAATCATAAATTCCTAAACGTCTGGCTGGTTCTCGCCAATTTGTTTGCCGCTTACGGTTTGTGTCGTTTATGGAAAATGCGGCTGTTGAAAACCGCGTTTTTGGGCAAAATTGCCGCCGTCATTCTCGTCGCTTTAATCATCGTCGGCGGAATTATAGATTTATTTCCGATTCGCAACAGTTACTGGATTGAAATACCGTTTAGAGACGACGCGCTCGTTCGCTGGATAAGCGAGAAAACCGAGCCGAACGCGATCTTCCTCAGCAACCGATATGTCAATCACGGCATTTTGCTCGCCGGGCGAATCATCTTCTACGGACATCCTTATTACGCCCAGTCCGCCGGTTACGCGCTTGACGAACGCGAGAAAGTTTATAAACGGATGTTTGCAGAGCGAAATCCGCAGGAGTTGCTGCGAATACTGCATGAGAACAACATTTCTTATGTGGCGATTGATAACGGACTGAGAAATAGCGACTTTACAAAAAAAGTCAATGAAACAGTTTACAAAGGCAATTTTGAGCGAGTATTTCAAGACGCGGAAAATCGTTACGATGCGCTTGTCATATACAAAGTTCCCGCCAATTTGTCGGATGTCCCGCCGTCGCTGGTTGAAAAATCGACAATCATCGAAGCCGATACGAGCGTTCCCGCCGCGAGCGTTTTTGAAGGCGGGCAAGGCGACGGGCGCGGTCAGTTTAACGCGCCGCGCGGCATAGCGACGGATGCGGCGGGCAATATATACGTCGCGGATACGGGCAACGCGCGCGTCCAAAAATTTTCGCCCGAAGGAAACTTTCTCGCCGCTTTCGGAAAGTCCGGGACGAGCGATGGCGATTTTCTCGCGCCGAACGGAATTACGATTGATTTCAACGGAAACATTTACGTCGCCGACGCGCACAGCGGTCGTCTGAATAAACTTAACCCTGATGGAACTTTCGAGAAACAGTGGAACGGACCGCAGCCTGGATTTTACGGACCGCGCGATGCTGCCGTTGGACCCTACAGACAACTTTACGTTATCGATCAGGGCAGAAACCGCGTCGTCAGGCTCGACACGGACGGCGAGAATTTTGCCGAATGGGGTCAAAAAGGAGAGAACGAAGGCGAGTTTGCCGACCCGACCGGGCTTGATGTCGCGGGCGCGGGCGTTTTCGTCGCCGATGCGGGCAACAGTCGCATTCAGGTTTTCGACCTTGACGGCAAATTTATTCGCCAGTGGGCAGTCCCCGAGTGGGATAAAAATCTCGGACATTTCCCGGACGTGGCATACGACGCGCAAACGAACCGACTTTACGCGACGAGCGGCGGGACGAATGAAGTTCTCGTTTTCGACGCCGACGGAAACCGCCTGGAATCGCTCAAGCCAGTTGCGCCCGACAATCTGGATAATCCGTCGTCGCTCGCCCTGGCTGATATAAAAGGCGAAAAGCGGCTCTACGTTCTTAATACCAACGGCGGGCGCGTGACGCAAATCAAACTGGGCAAAACAACGCGGAAGAAATAAATGAGTTTTTAATTTCAATGTTTATAGACATCACGCCGCTTAAAGTTTCGCGCGATTATCGCCTGCTTTTCATCGGTCAATTCATTTCCGCGTTCGGCACGGCGATTAGTTTCGTCGTTTTGCCCGTGCAGGTTTACGCGCTGACCGAATCGACTTTTATGGTCGGTTTGCTCGGCGCGGTCGAATTCATTTTTATTTTGCTGCTCGCCTTTGTCGGCGGCGCGTATGCCGATTTTATCGACAAACGCAAAATGCTGCGCCTGACGGAAATCGGGCAAACAATCGTCACGACGATTTTGGTCGGAAACGCGCTTCTGCCGCGCCCGCGAGTCTGGATTTTATTCGTCTGCGCCGCGCTTCACGCCGGACTTTCGGCTTTGCAGCGTCCGTCGTTTGAAGCGATGATGCAGAAAATCGTTTCGCCCGATTTGATGCCGTCGGTCGGCGCGCTGAATTCGATTCGCTGGAATATGACGACGATTTTGGGTCCGTCGCTCGCCGGAATAATTGTCGCCGCGTTCGGCGCGAGCGTCGCTTATTCGATTGATTTGGTGACATTTATCGCGTCCCTGACCGCCGTTTTTCTCATTCAATCCGCGCCGCCCGCCGCACAGACCGAAAATCGACCGAGCTTGAAATCCGTCGTCGAAGGCATTCACTACGCGTGGCAGCGCAAAGAAATTCTCGGCACGTATTTAATAGATATGAACGCGATGTTTTTTGGAATGCCGAGCGCGCTTTTTCCGGCGATTGCCGCTCAATTCGGCGCGGGAACGGTCGGCTTTTTCTACGCCGCGCCGTCGATCGGCGCGTTAGTGGCGACTTTGACGAGCGGCTGGACAAAGAAAATCAACCGGCACGGCTTGTTCGTCGCCATCGCCGCCGCACTATGGGGCGTCTCGATTATCTTTTTCGGTTTTGCCACGAATCTTTACGCGGCTTTGTTTTTTCTGGCACTCGCGGGCGCGGCGGATATGGTCAGCGCGCTTTTTCGTTTCGTCATCTGGAATCAAACGATTCCGACTTATCTGCGCGGCAGACTCGCCGGGTTAGAAATGATTAGCTACACGTCGGGTCCGAAGTTAGGCGACGCCGAAGCCGGAATCGTCGCCACGCTTTTTAGTTTGCGCACTTCGATTGTCTCGGGCGGAATTTTATGCGTCGTCGGAACGCTCGTCGTCTCGGCTTTGATTCCGCAATTTATCAAATACGACGGGCGCGAAGGCTTAAAACAAAAGGAAACCGAAGAAGCGCAGCGCGAAACAGAAACCAAAATGCTGCTCGTCGAGTAGTGCTATAATTTTCCAAAATAACGGAGAAAAAATGCCTTTAATCAAAAAACGCAAACTCGAAACCTGGTCGCAGTTAAGCGGCGACGAACGGATTCGTTTCATCGAAAATCTACCAGCGACACGCGAACAAATCGAAGATTTATTCGATTATTTAGACGTTCGCCTGGCAAAAACCGAATGCGCACACGACTTAAAATTCACGATGCAGTTTTTAATGGAAAACCGACTGAACATGCCGAAATTTATGAGCTGGCTCAACGAAAACGGCGCGTATTGCGACTGCGAGATTTTGCAGTATGTCGAGCCGCAATGGTTTCAGGCGTTTGGTGAAGATTAAATAATTTCTGAAAACATTTATAAACAAAACCTCAAACCTAAATAAACTCAAAAAACTTCTTGACAAACATCTTTGAGTTTATTATTGTAAGTACCAACTCTTAACAATTGTAAGATAGGAGAAACAATGGTAAATAACAATAATCAAAACGAATTTCCGAAACTATCCAAAAAAGAGTTTTTGATTTTGGGAATGCTTATCGTCAAAGGCGAAATGTTTGGATTGGAAATGGTCGAAGCATCGGAAGGCGAACTGAAACGCGGGACAATTTACGTTACGCTTCAGCGAATGGGCGATAAAGGTTATATCGAATCACGTGAAGAGCCGCGTGCGGCGCCGGAAATCGGCATTCCGCGCCGCAAGTATTCGGCGACAGGTTTAGGCGAAAGAGTTTATAAGACGAATGTTAAGGCGCACGAGTTTTATAACTCTGATTTTGCTTGGGGAGGAACTAATTAAATGTGCGAAGATAAAATGAAGAGTCAAATTCCGATTTTAAGATTTTTGAATAAACATAAATGGCGAATAATTATTCCTGTTTTATTTGCAACCTTTTATTTTGCTTTACCGCGCTATCTTAACGATTCAGTTGCCGCTCAACAATACATATTTATTACATCTTCCAAATTGAATCAAAGCCAACTGAACACAGTGGTTTCAGATATATCCAACCAAATTTTGACAGATGATTTCTTACAAAACTTGATATTTAAATATGATTTGTTTGCACAAGAAAGACAAAAGGGAATTGAAACAGAATTATTGTTAAAAAAAGTAACAGATTCTATTCATCTACAGCCTGAAACCGATAACTTAGCCAAGGGAACTTTTGTTTCTCTCTGGGTGCATTTTCGTAATCAAAAACCGCAATTAGTTATGGACATTTCAAATGAAATAGTCACAAAATTTGAGGAGAATCAAAATATCCAAGTTATGAAATATATTACTCCGCCATATAATGCAAGCCCTTATAGAAATTGGGTTTTTGTTGCCGATATTATATTGCGAGGTTTCGTTTTATTTTCCATTCCGCTAATTTTAATTTGGGAAATTCCGCATTTGTTTTACTCGCAAAAAACAAAGGGAATGGTTTTTAATCCTCTCAAATCAGATTGGCAAAATGAACTGCTTGATGCAAAACTTAGAAACCAAACTTGGAAAGCAATACAAATAAATATTCGATATTCTTATGCTTTTATCGGCGTAATGTGGCAGAAAAGTCCGATTGTTGATTTAATCGAATTTATCAACAAAATTGCGAAATAGAATTATGGCTACGACGGAAATAGAAATAAGAGTTGCAGCTTTGGAAACGGAAGTTTCGACGCTGAAAAGCAAATTAACTGAGTTGGAACGACCGCAAACGGCTTGGTGGCGGGATATTTCCGGCACTTTCGCGGGTGATGCCGATTATGACGAAGCGATGCGTTTGGGACGCGAATATCGTTTATCGCAGAAAGATGAAGATGCGAAATGATAATTCTCGATACCGACTGTCTTAGTTTGCTCGAACGAAAAAGCGGCGTTGAATTTTATCGTCTGACTGAGCGGCTTGCCGAATTTCAGCCGGGCGAAATCACGACGACAATAATCACTTTTGAAGAACAGATGCGCGGCTGGATGGCTTATTTAGCCAAAGCCGATTCAGTCGAAAAGCAAATAATCGCTTACGAAAAGTTAAATCGCTTTTTGGAAAATTACCGGTACATTCCAATTGTAAAGTTTAATGAAAAAGCCGGTGAAGTATTTAAAGATTTGAAAAGACAAAAAATCAGAGTCGGCACGATGGATTTAAAGATTGCCTCAATCGCCATTTCGCAAAACGCTCTTTTAATTTCAAGAAATCTTTCCGATTACGAACAAATTCCGAATCTGCGAGTTGAAGATTGGGCGAAAGAAACATACTCAAACTAACTTTACTGCGAGCGTAAAGTTCCAAGTGGTTTTCTAAAAAGCACGTCGAAACTGGCGATTGCGCCGACGAGCATTACTAAAACTGCAGTTATTAAAACGCCGGAAATTACCAAAGCAAAATCGAATTCCCAATCAATCTTGAAAAGGTATTTGGAAACGGCGAACGACAAAACAGTGGCAAAACCCGCGCCGATGATTCCGGCTAAAATGCCTAAAAGTCCGTATTCGGCGAAAAGAATTGCCGCTAGAGTTTTGCGTTTCGCGCCGAGCGTTTTCAAAATTGCGTTTTCGTAAATTCGCTGCGATTTGGTTAGCGCGATTGAACCGATCAAAATCAGCATTCCGCTTAAAATCACGAAACTTCCAACGAAGGAAATTGCTAAAACAAAGTTGTTTATCAGCTTTTGGACGGCGGCAACGATGTCGGCAACGTCGAAAATCTGCACGTTTGGAAATTCGTCGATGATTTTACGCTGGAGTTTGGCGCGTTCGGTTTCGGGGATTTTTTTCAAGACCGTCGCCACGAATGTTTGCGGTGCTTTTTCCAAAACGCCGGGACGAAAGACGAAGACGAAAGCCGTGCGCGTGTTGCGTAAATCCAGTTTGCGAATGTTGGCGACGCGCGCGGGAATTTTTCTGCCGGAAATGTCGAAAGTTATCGAATCGCCGACGGAAATACCGAGCGTTTTACTCATTCCTTCTTCGACGGAGACTTCCGTTTCATCTGATTTTTCTTCCGCGTTCCACCAATTGCCCGCGAGAATCGTTTCGTTTTCGTCCAGGTTCGGTCGATACGTGATAGCGAATTCGCGCCCGATAATTCCTTGCTGCTGGCGAACTTCGCGCTGCTCGAAATCGAACGGCTTGCCGTTGACGGCATTGATGCGGGCGCGAATCGTCGGCACGGTTTGGACAGCTTCGCCCGTGCGCTCGAAAACGATTTGTTTTAATTCATCAATCTGGCTTTTTTGAATGTCGATAAAAAACAGGCTCGGCAATTTTTGATTGCGCGTAAAATCGAATTCGCGGACGAGATTTGTTTGCAGAGATTGAACGGCGAGAACGACGAACGCGCCCAAACCGACGGCGAGCAAAATCACGCGCGTTTGATTACCGGGACGATACAGCGAATTAATCGCTTGAGCAACCGAAAACGAACCAATGTTTTTGATTCGTTTCAAAAGCACGGTTAAAACAATCGCCGCGAAATATAAAGCCAAGGACGTGACGGCTAAACCGACGAGAAAAAACGCCCCGACTTTTATCGAACCGGCTTGCCAGACGGCTAAGCCCAGAAGTCCGGCGAGAGAAATTGCACCGACAATGGTTTTCGTCCAATCGAGACGCCGCGATTTTTCGCCGGTTTCGTCGCGCAGTAGAAGATTCGGTTTTATCGTGCGAACCTGAAGCAGCGGCAGCGCGGAAAAAAGCATGGAAATCAAAACGCCCAGTAAAATGCCTTGCAGCGCGACGGAAAAATGCACGGCGTAGCTCATTTTTTCCGGCAGCGCCGCGCCGAAACGCCATTCGGCAAACCACAAAAAGACTTGCGCCAGAACGATGCCGAAAAGACTTCCCAAAAAACCGAGCGTTAAAATTTGCAGCAGATAGACGGTGATGATTTTTGTTCCGCTCGCGCCCAGACATTTTAGGACGGCGACGGATTTGCGTTTTTGTTCGACGAAAACCCGCGCGACGTTCCACACGCCGACGCCGCCTAAAACTAAAATCAGCAAGCCGGTCAAAGACAAATAATTTTCCGTCTTTTCAAATTGTTCGCCCAAATTCTCCTGCGTTTCGCGGTAAGATTGGACGGTTAAAATCGTTCCTTTCAACGTTTCGCGCAAATTTTTGACGAGTTCGGTCGGATTGTCCGACGCGCGATACAAGATTCTGCGGCGAATTCTGCCGCCGTTTCTGGTAATTCCGGCTTCGTCGAACGCTTTTTTCTCGACGAAAACACGCGCGCCGAGCCGAAAACCGCTCGCGCCGCCGGGTTCTTCGTCGAAAGTGGCGCGAATTTCAAACTCGGCTTCGCCGATGCGGATTTTATCGCCGATTTTCACATTCAAATCTTCCAGTAAAATCGGCGCGACGACCGCGCCTTGATTTTCCAATAGTTTGAAATCAAACGGCTTGCCGCCGGTCAGCGTGAAATTTCCGACGAGCGGAAACGGCGCCTCGATGCCTTTGAGTTCGACGGTGGCGAAATTTTGATTGGCGGCGTCCGTCGGTTTTGCCATCGCCGATGTCGTCATCGCTTCGTTGCGGGCTTCGATAATTTTTGACGCGCCGACGACCGATTCGATTTTGGCGATTTCGGCAGGCGAAAAATCATTGGTCGAGCTGACTTCAAAATCGGCGGTCATCAACATTCTGGCATCACCGCCGATTGATTGGCTCAGGTTTTGAATCAACGAGCGAAGCGCGACGACCGAACCGACGCCGATGGCAATGCACAAAAAGAAAAACAATAATCTGCGCCACGACGAGCGAATTTCGCGGCGAGTTAGATTAAAAATGAAATTCATAAAAAAACAAGGAACTTTTGAAACCACAGATTTACACGAATAAACACAGATAAATTAAAGTAAGAAATCCGTGTTTATTCGTGTAAATCTGTGGTTAATTTTTTCTCGTCGCTCAAAACTCGACCGTCTTTCAATATAATCTGTCGCTGCGCTCTTGCGGCTAAATTCTGGTCGTGGGTAACTAAAATTAAAGTTACGTTGTTTTGCCGGTGCAAATCGGTCATCAAATCGAAAATATGCGCGCCGTTTTTTGAATCGAGATTGCCGGTCGGTTCGTCGGCGAGCAGAATTTTCGGCTCGTTGGCGAAAGCGCGGGCGATGGCGATGCGTTGTTGTTCGCCGCCTGATAGTTCGGTCGGATAATGATGTCCGCGATTCGTCAGTTCGACTTGTTCGAGCAGTTTCGCCGCGCGGCTTTTCGCGTCTTTTAAACCAAGAATTTCCATCGGAATCAGGACGTTTTCAAACGCCGTAAGACTCGGAATCAGATGAAACGATTGAAAAATAAAACCGATTTTTTCGCTTCTCAAAGTCGCCAAATCGTCTTCGTTCATTCGGGTGACGCTGGCGCCGTCAATCAAAATTTCGCCATCGGAAGGAGCGTCGAGTCCGGCGATTAAACCGAGCAGCGTCGATTTTCCGCTGCCCGAGGCGCCCGTTACAGCGACGAATTCGCCATCGGGAATCGTAACCGAAACCGCGTCTAAAATTGTCAAATCTTCCGTGCCGGAACGCACGGTTTTAGTTACATTTTTCAGTTCAATCATAAAGCTCAAGGATACTTTTCGACGAATTCGCTTATTTCTTCGGCGACGGCGGCGAGCGCGTCTTCGTCCCGTTCGTCAATCTCCGAAATCAAATCTAAAATTTTGTTCAAATCAATTTTCATTTTGCCGAATTCTTCGTCGGCTTCGGATTTTGAAGAAAAATAGCGTGTATGAACCGTCCAGCCGTAGATTCCGCAGGTGACCGAAAACGGCGAAAAACTGCCGTCTTCCTCGAGCGTCATCCGCGCGCCGTCGCGGTGTTCTTCGTCGCGGACAATTAATCCGTCTTCGGAACCGCTCGTGCCGATTGAAAAACCGTCATCGAAATCATACCAATTTGTTTCTTTATTCATTGCAAAATAAATAACTTTCCGTCTGTTCTGTGAAATTTAATGATAGCCGTTAGAAAAGTTGCGAACAAGTTCGCCGAAAATTACATCTTAACCGAAGTTTTGTCATAATAAATTTTCATTCAAAAATTATGTATTATTTTATTCGAGCAGCAGCAATTACGTATTTTGTGTTTTTAGCGGTTTTCGTCTCGGCGTGTAGCGCCACTTCCGCCGAACGTCAGCAAACAAACAAAACAATCGAAAAAACCATTTTACCGGCGGCGATTAATACTAACCAGCCGAAAATCGTCGCGTTCGGCGACAGCTTAACGGCGGGTTTCGGACTCTCGGAAAAAGAATCTTACCCGTATCTTTTGCAGCAGAAATTAAAAGCCGACAGCTTCGATTACGAAGTCGTCAACGCGGGCATTTCCGGCGAAACGAGTCTCGGCGGATTAGAACGGGTCGATTGGGTTCTGGAACAGGAAAATGTGCAAATTCTGATTCTCGAACTCGGCGCGAACGACCTTTTGCGCAATATGAATGTCGCCCGAATGAAACAAAATTTGAGCCAGATTATAAAAAAGGCGCAGGCGAAAAAAATCCAAATTCTGCTCTGCGGAATGCTCGCGCCGCCGCAGATGGGCGCGCAGTATCAGCACGACTACGTGACCGCTTTTCCCGATTTGGCAAGCGAATATAAAGTTTCGTTTCTGCCGTTTCTCCTCGAAAACGTCGCGCTCGAAAAAAATCTCAATCAAGCCGACGGCATTCATCCGAACGCGGAAGGCGAAAAGATAATGACCGACAACGTTTACAAAGCGTTAAAGCCGCTGCTGGCAAAATAAACAGCCAAAAGAAATTAGCCACGAACAAACACGAACGGACAGGAAATAAGAAGGGAAATGAAACCATAGATGGACACAGATGAACACAGATTTTTAAAGAGCAAATTAAAATAAAGCCATCATTTTAATCTTGTCTTTATCTGTGTCTATCCGTGTCCATCTGTGGTTAAAATTTCTTTCTTTTCGTGTCTTTTCGTGTTCGTTCGTGGCAAAATCTTTCATTTTTCGCTAATCTTCCAAGATATGAATGTTACACATCTCGAATGCGCCAATTGCCATCAGCAATACGAAGCCAACAAACTGCACAACCTTTGTATCGAATGCGGAAAACCGCTTTTAGTTCGATACGATTTAGAAAATGCAGCGCGGACTTTAACGAAGGAATCGCTCAAAACCCGTCAATCGGATTTGTGGCGTTACCGCGAAGTTTTGCCGGTCGAAACCGAAGCAAACATCGTCTCTTTCGGCGAAGGCTGGACGCCGCTTCTGACAGCCGAAAGATTAGCCGCGACGCTTCCAATCAAATTAAATCTTTTTATTAAAGACGAATCGCAAAATCCGACCCAGAGTTTCAAAGCGCGCGGGATGACCGCCGCCGTTTCGATGGCGAAAGAGCTGGGCGTGAAACGAGTCGCCGCGCCGTCGGCGGGAAACGCGGCGGGCGCGCTCGCTGCATATGCTTCACGCGCCGGAATGGAAACTTTTCTCTTTATGCCGAACGATACGCCGCGCGCAAACATCGTCGAATGCGAGCAGACCGGCGCGAATGTGACGTTAATTGACGGTTTGATTACCGACTGCGGAAAAATCGTCGCCGAACGCAAAGACGCCGAAGGCTGGTTCGACGTTTCGACATTGAAAGAGCCGTATCGCGCCGAGGGCAAAAAAACGATGGGTTACGAATTAGCCGAGCAGTTCGATTGGAATTTGCCCGAAGTTATTTTGTATCCGACCGGCGGCGGGACGGGTTTAATCGGAATGTGGAAGGCGTTTGACGAGATGGAATCGATGGGCTGGATTGATTCTAAACGTCCGCGAATGGTTTCGGTGCAGTCAGTCGGCTGCGCGCCGATTGTCAAAGCGTTTCACGAAGGCGAAACCTTTGCCGCCGAGTTTCCGAACGCCGTAACGGTCGCGTCTGGTTTGCGCGTGCCGAAAGCGATTGGCGATTTTCTGATTCTCGACGCGCTGCACAAATCCGGCGGAACCGCCGTTGCCGTCACGGACGAAGAATTAATCGCCGCCGTCGCGGAAATCGGCGCGGCGGAAGGCGTATTCTGCGCTCCCGAGGGCGCGGCTTGTTTGCCCGCTTTGCGAAAAATGATTGAGCAGAATTTGGTCAAAGAAAACGAGCGCGTCGTCATTTTTAATACAGGCGCGGGCGTGAAATACCTGGAAGCATTCGCTTAGAATTATCTCGTAATCATTTAAAAAGGCTTCGTTTCAATAGAAACGAAGCCTTTTTCAGCGGTAAGAAAAGTTTGCGAAGTTTATGTTTTAGCGTACAAAAGCATTCGGCGCGGGCAAATCTTCACTAACGCCGAACTGCTGCGCGAAAAATCCGCTGGTTGAGCGCAATTGATACCACGTTCCGTTTGACGGGCGAAATACTGAAATGTCTGTCTTGCCGTCGCCGTCATAATCCGCCGGTGTCGGCTTATCTTCCGCTATGCCGAACTGTACGGACGCAAATCCAGAAGTGCTGTTGAATAAATACCACGTTCCGATTGACGGGCGATAAACCGCTTCGTCGGCTTTGCCGTCGCCGTCATAATCTCCGACGACCGGCTTGTCGGTTGAAATGCCGAATTGGACAGCTGCGAAACCTTTCGTGCTTTGCAACAGATACCACACGCCGTTGTCCGGGCGATAGACGGCATAATCGGCTTTGCCGTCGCCATCATAATCGGCAACGACAGGCTTGTCGGTCGAGATGCCGAACTGCACGGCATTAAAAGCGTTATTCGCTAAGTTTAAAACATACCAAGTGCCATTCGACGGACGATAAACTGCTAAATCAAAATTGCCGTCGCCGTCAAAATCTGCAGGTATAGGAATATCGCTTGCTAAACCAAACTGAATACCGGCAAAACCTGCCGCGCTCCTCTGCAAATACCAAGTTCCGGCGCGATAGACAGCGTAATCGATTTTCCCGTCGCCGTCATAATCGGCGGGAACTAACACATCACCGCTTGCGCCGAACTGAATTGCTGAAAATCCCTGTCTTGAACGGCTCGAATACCAAGTGCCGTTTGAAGGACGAAAAACGGTAATATCGTCTTTACTATCACCATCGTAATCAAACAAAAATCTTCTAATAAGAAATGTTACCGTATTGTCAGCATAACTTATGGAAGAGCTTGAATTGCCCAAAGCATCTTGTACCGCGCCGGACACAATGCTGACGCGAACCAACCCGCTCGATAATATATTGGATACGGCAATGTTGTAAGTCGTGCCGCTGCCGGAAATAACTTTTTGCGCAGAGGATATATTTGCGGTCGAGCCGCTCAATGAAATGTCCGAAGCTTGAAAACCGGTAACCGGCTCGCTAAAAACAACATTAAAAATAATCGGTTGCCCGAAAGTCGGATCATTTTGACCGGCAGCTTGAGTAACAACGGCTGTCGGCGCGACATTATCAACGGTAACGGCATTATCAGTGCTTGCCAAATTCAAACTCAGGTTGCCCGCGTCATCGCGGGCAGCGTTCGGCAAAAGACTCGCCTGCACCGTTTGACCATTTGAAATAAAACCACTGACCGCAATATTGTAATTCGCTCCGTTACCTGAAGTCGAAACGGCGGCTGATGATACGTTCGCAGTCGAACCGGCGAGCGAAACATCGGATTGGTCGAACCCGAAGACCGGCTCGCTGAAAGCCGCCTTAAAATTGACGGGCAGCGTATTGCTCGGATCAATTTGGGATGTCGCTTGATTAATGGCGGCAGTCGGCGAAACTGTGTCAACCGTAACGACAGTTGCGGCACTTTGAGAAATAACATTGCCCGCTAAAGTTTGACGAATAGAATAATGAAAATCGCCGTTAGGCGGTGTGTTTGAGTCTGTTAATTGAATATTGTCGCCGCCGACGGTCCCGCTCGCTACTGTTACATTATCTCGAAGCAATTCGACGGTCGCTCCGGCAGTCAGCCCGTTTAAGTTAAATGTTAGATTTTGTTTATTTGTGATGTTATCCGAATCACTAATTCCGCTGTCATCGGACGGTTGTAAATCGGGCAGATTAGCGGTGTTAATAAAAGTATAAACCGAACCCAAAGCATTGCTCGTGCCGTTAGAGTCGTTAGGTAAACCAATCATCACAACATTACCTTGAATTGCCAACGCATTACCGAAACTACCGGCTGTCTTGCCGTCAGGAGCGAAAAACTCCGCCTGCTGTGTCCAGTTTTCTCCCTGTCTCTTAAAGATATAAGCGGCGCCTTCCTTATTAAACGAACCCGAAACGTTGGTGCTGTGTCCGGGCGCGCCGACTAAGAGTTGGTCGCCGTCGAGGTCGAGACTTCTTCCGAAAAAATCGTATCTGTCGCCATCAGAAGCCGAAAAAGTGGCTTGTTTAGACCAGCTCAAACCTTTTCTGACAAAAATATACGCGGCACCTTGCTGTCCGTTTCTCCCAAAAGTTTGATTGTTCGCTCCGACTGCGGCAGTATTGCCGTTAATGTCAACGGACAATCCAAATTCTTCACTGTCGCCTTCATACGCATTTTCCGCCGTAAATTTTTGCTGTTGAGTCCAGTTTGTGCCGTCTCTGACAAAGACGTATGCGGCGCCGTGACGGAAAGATGTGCCGTTTTTGGCTTGGCTCGCACCGACGATGGCGTAATTTCCGTCAATGGCAACGCTGACGCCGAAATAATCAAGTGCCTGACCGTCGCTAGCCGATAGTTTTGCTTGCACTTTCCAAACATCATTTTCTTTAATAAAAATATATGCCGATCCTTGATTGCTAATAGCACCATCGCCATAAAGAGCGCCAACGATTAAAGTATTACCGGAGAGTGAAATACTGCTGCCGAACCAATTGCCCGCCCTGCCGTCGCTAGCGACTAGTTTTTGCCGTTCTGTCCATACGGAATTTACCTTTTCAAACACATAAACCGAGCCTTGTTTTTCATTTGAACCGATATTATCGAGATATGTGCTGACAATTATCGTATTTCCTTCGATGTCAACTCTCAAACCGAAGCTTTCAAAATTGCCGCCGTCCGAAGCAAAGAGTTTTTGTTGAAAAGCCCAATTAAAACCTCTTCTCGTATAGACATAAACCGCGCCGCGATCAAAACCGGTCGGCTCGACATCAACTCCGTTAGCGCTGACGACGGCTGTATCGCCGTCAATCGCAACCGCGAATCCGAAACCATCATTGTTTTTGCCGTCGTGGGCAAATAATTTCGACATTTGAGCGAAAGAAACATCCGACGGCGCTGAATTTTGCTTTCCCTCGAAAGCGTCGAGCGAGAAACCGAACGATTGGTTACCGGTTTCTTGTTTTGAAATCGCGCCGATATTTGAAATGTTGTGTAAATCTCGCGCCGCAGCGATTCGGGCGTCAAAAAAATCACTGTTTAAAATCAGCAGGATGCTGAACAATATAATAAACGCGCGGAAAAAACCATTATATTTTTGAGAAAACATAGATATTACCTCGAAAGAATCGTGTAGATTCGATGAAATTAGATGGATTAAATTAACATTGGGAAAAGGTTGTCAGATTTAATAGACTCTATAAAAAATTTTATACAAATCCGTGCATTGTTGCAATAGTTTTACTGAAAGTTGCAATAATTTTAGCGAAAGCGGGAAGCCGAAAGGCTTTGATTACAAGTAAACAGAGCCTTTCAGAATTTTAAAAACGATACATCTGGGGCGCACTTCGATAATTGCCGGAAGCAGGAATTTTTGTCTTTGTCAAACCCGACGACCACGCTTTAGCCTTGATGTTTCAGCTCGGCTTTTTCTTTTCATCCACTCGCGGGACGGGCGTGTGGCATTCGACGTGGCTGGCGAATGTCCAGGCGGCGAGTTTGGTAGGGCTGTATGGGTAGATGCGGCGGGCTATCAGGTCGAGCGATTATAAAAAATTTAAAAGGGTCGGAAAAATCTAAAATAATTTGTGCTGCCCGTCCGTATGCTTGACTCGTTCGGCTTGTTTGAAAGTGATTGAGCCGGGCGGCATCTGCACTTCTTTGCCGTTTAATAAATCTTCGATTGTTAAGATTTGCATCTTCGGAAAATCACGATGCCAGCCGTCCGAATGGTAAAAGCCCGCGCTGACGGCTTCGGTTTTCATATCTCTCGACGCATCTTCGAGCGTGATAAACACGCCGATTGCCGCCTCTTCGCGCGTTATCGTTCCGACAAGATCGCGGATGTCGCCGGATTTTACTTTGCCGCTTTTGACCTGGACGAGAACGCGCTTTGCTTTGCCCGAATTGTCGTCGGTGAAAACAATCACGCCGTCAATTCCTTTGTCCGAACCTTTTTTGCTGGTTTTGCTGTTTGACGCCGCGCCCAAAGGACGCGCTTTGATGAGCGATAACGCCCACCATTGAAATTGGTAACGGTCTTCGAGCGCGAGCTGTCGCGCCGAATGTAAATCTTCCGGCTCGCCGACGACGGCGTAATCTTTTTTCTCGGTCAAATCAAACGCATCTTTCAGACGATATTTCTGCAAAGCGATTGACAGATGCAAAAAAGGCTTTGCTCAAAATTAAGCAAAGCCTTTTTCTTTTTGGAAAATCCAAAATCGGAAATCTAAAATCCAAAATTTGATTACATCCCCATTCCCATACCGCATGTTTGTCTTTTTCCGGCACTGTGGGCAATCATCGCTTCGGTCGAGAGTGCTGAGCCTGTTGTGAACAATGTAGTAATCAAAAATACTTGAAAAACATTTAAGATAATTGCATCATCGAAACGTGGAAGTCTTCGAGATTATCAGCCCGGTTGAAGATGTTGAAATAATCGCCGTCGGTGTCAGTATCCGCGATGTCGAAAGATTGCGGAAAACTCACGGAAGCGGGCGTTGGCGCAAACTAAAAGGACGCGCCTTCGTGTGACTCGAAGACGGATTTGAATGCGAAGCCGAACTGTATTGGTGTGAAGCGCACGGCATCGGCAAAAAAGAAATCAAAATCAAAGAATTGTTCGATTAAATTTATGAATACGGAAACAAAGTTCGTTGTTTGTATCGAGAATAAAAATTATCCGGCATCGCTCGAATTCGGAAAAATCTACCGTGTGATTGCTGATGAAAAAGCCGCGCAACATAAAATGATTCGCGTCATTGACGAATCGGGCGAGGATTATCTTTACTCGGAAAATTCCTTCGTCGCCATCGAGTTGCCACAACTCGCTGAAGATGCTTTTATGGCTTTGGGGTAATTATTCGGAAAACTCTGACACCTTTTTTCAGAATTTCTTTTGGTAAATTAGTTTTTATTCCTGCGAGCATTGAAACTTCTGCAATTTCGGTTGGAGTATTTTCAACTTGCAGAGAATCTACATTCATTTCTTCAAATTCGATTGGCAGTTCAAAGGAAATCTTATCACCACGTTTGATTGCATTTTCTTCTACGCGAATGCCGACAACACCAACTTTTTCCCAGTAATTTTCAATTACGCCAATATATTCATAATGCACAGGAACGATTGAGATATATCCTGATTGAAGAAATAAATCTTTGATATTTTCGTGCTTCCATCCATTTTTGAGGAAACTGCGAACTAAACGATAGAGGTCAAACGTCGTCATTAAACCTAAGAATTGTTGTTCGGCACTTTCTAAGATTAACGGACGAAAAGGTTTTCTCTCTCTATCCAAAGCGGGAATCGCTTTTTGATGATTGATTACTGATAATGCTTTAACATCAAACTCTTGCCATTCCCTCATACGAATTGGAACGTGCTTTGTAACTTGTCTTGCATCATTGTCGCTGGGAAAGCCTGCTACGCCCTTTACTTCTACTAAAAGACTCGTGGGTTTATCACGAATTTGTAAATCTTCATCGTTGCTGTTTGTTTTGCCTTGCTTTTCGTATTCTTCATCTACATTAATAACATTTGTGAAACCCAAGACTTTAAAAGTTTGCTCAACAGCTTTTACAAGTGAGTCTCCATCATCTGTGAGTAATTTATTTTGATATTCTACTTGTTGTTTTTTTCTTTGAACGGCTTCATTTATCTTTTCTATTGTTTTTTTTGCTTCAATTTCAATTTCTTCTACTTTTTTGTACAATTCTTGGACACTTGTAGGTTGGTATTCAGTTCTTTCAATCCAATCTTTGTTTTCTGAATAAGGAAAAAGTTTAGGAACAGATGAAGGCAAAACATCACGAAGAAACTCTAAAAGAAAATTTGCCTTGTCAGCTATTTGAGGAAAAATGAAAATCCATCCATAGTGATTTTCATCTGGAGTGAATACACCTGCTACAGGTTCGTTATATTTGTTAACAGCAATTATTTTCCATGATTCGGCACTTCTATTTGAGTAAGAAGTTACTTCGCCGCTATATTGTGTAATCTTAACCGGAAATAAAGTACAAGTGAAGTATGATTTTTCCAGATAACGGTTAAGCAATCTTCCAGTTAGGGTGTTGGGGTTTTCTACATTTATCTCTGAACCGTTAGAAAATTTAGTTTGAAAAAAGGATGAACTCAATGTATTAAGAAATGACCAAATACTAAATTCACCTTCATCAATCATAAATCCATAGTTTGGACTATCTTGTGCAAAAACAATTTCGGTAGTAGAGGAATTATCTGCAAAGACTACAAAGATACCGTCACGGCTAAGAATTCTTTCAAATGCTGGTTGAGCAAATTGTGTTGCAACGGGTCTTGAATCTATAAGACCTAAATTACATTTACCCCAAAAGGCTTTATCACCTTTAGCAATCCTTTTAGTGAGAGTTTTTTCCAAAGGTTTTCCCGGATATAAATCAATAATGACTATTTCTTGTTCCTCATAGTTAGGTAATTTAGCTGTCATAGCAACGGGAACATATCCAGCGGTTTGTTCTACTTTGTAAGGAGTACCGAAAGTGCCAGATTCAACATTGAATCCAGCAGATTTAAGAATCTTGTTTGAATCATCTTTAATATCAACAAGAAGTATTTTGGGGTGCTTGTAAAGTGTTTGAGCCTCAGTTATTTTGTTTGAGAATTTTGTATCTTGTATATCTGTTTGAGTGGTCATATTAACTTCTTCTATTGCTGCTTCTTTTTTCCAAAGTTTTTGAAACATACTCATTGAGCTAGACAATTTTTATATTAAAAAGCGGCTTCACCCATAAATAGACGAAGCCGCTTGTGAATGAGATAATTTGAAATCTCAGATTACATTCCCATTCCCATACCGCCCATACCGCCGGGCATTCCGCCGCCCATACCGCCGCCGTGTTCGTCTTTTTCTTGAATGTCGGCAATCATCGCTTCGGTGGTGAGCATTAATCCGGCAATCGAAGCCGCGTTCTGCAAGGCAGTGCGCGTTACTTTCGCCGGGTCAATCACGCCAGCCGCAACCAAGTCTTCAAATTTTTCGGTTGCCGCGTTAAAGCCGTAATTCGCGCTGTCGTTTTCGCGGACTTTGCCGACGATGACCGCGCCTTCCATACCGGCGTTTTGCGCGATTTGACGAAGCGGTTCTTCGAGCGCGCGTTTGACGATAGTCACGCCGATTTGTTCGTCCGTGTCTTCGCCGCCGGTTTGGAAATCATCCAGAACTTTGGAAGCGCGAACCAGCGCGACTCCGCCGCCCGCGACAATTCCTTCTTCGACCGCCGCGCGTGTCGCGTTCATCGCGTCTTCAACACGGGCTTTCTTTTCCTTCATTTCGATTTCGGTCGCCGCGCCGACTTTGATGACCGCGACGCCGCCGACTAATTTAGCCAACCGTTCCTGCAGTTTTTCGCGGTCGTAATCCGAAGAAGTTTCTTCGATTTGGTTGCGAATCATATTGACTCTGCCCAAAACCGCTTCGCCTTCGCCGTTTCCGTCGACGACCGTCGTGTTGTCTTTGTCAATCGTGATTTTGACGGCTTGTCCGAGGTCTTCAACCGTGATGGATTCGAGCTTGACGCCCATATCTTCACTGATTACTTTTCCGCCCGTCATCACCGCGATGTCTTCGAGCATCGCTTTACGACGGTCACCGAAGCCCGGAGCTTTCACTGCCGCGACGTTCAGAGTTCCGCGCAATTTATTGACGACCAACGTCGCCAGCGCTTCGCCTTCGACATCTTCCGCAATAATAAGAAGCGGTTTGCCGAGTTTGGCGACTTGTTCGAGAATCGGAAGCAAATCCTTCATCGAAGAAACTTTCTTTTCGTTGATGAGAATATACGGATTTTCCAAAACCGCTTCCATTCTTTCCGGGTCGGTGACGAAATACGGCGAAAGATAGCCGCGGTCAAACTGCATACCTTCGACGACTTCGAGCGTCGTTTCCATCGTTTTCGATTCTTCGACCGTAATCACGCCGTCTTTGCCGACTTGATCCATCGCGTCGGCGATGTGTTTGCCGATTTCTTCGTCGCCGTTCGCCGAAATTTTACCGACCTGTTTAATGTCGTCGCCCGAGACGGGTTTCGCCATTCGTTTGATTTCTTCGACGACCTTTTCGACCGATTTTTCGATGCCGCGTTTCAGAGCCATCGGGTTTGCGCCCGCCGCTACCGTGCGCACGCCTTCTTTGAAAATCGCCTGCGCCAAAACCGTCGCGGTCGTCGTGCCGTCGCCGGCAACGTCAGAAGTTTTGCTGGCGACTTCGCGCACCATTTGCGCGCCCATATTTTCCAGGCTGTCTTTTAATTCGATTTCTTTCGCGACCGTCACGCCGTCTTTGGTAATCGTCGGCGAACCGAATTTCTTGTCGATAACAACGTTGCGCCCTTTCGGTCCCAACGTAACTTTCACCGCGTCGGCAAGCTGATTGACGCCGCGCAAAATCGCTGCTCGTGATTCTTCACCGTGTATAACTTGTTTAGCCATAATCTTTTTATTATCTCCTATTAAATTTTTTGAAGTCCAAAGTTTAATGTTCGAGGCTCAAAGTTTATTTCTCAACTTGAACTCGGAACTTTGAACTAGCTGGCGTTAGCGCTCGCGCGTTCGATAATTCCCAGAATTTCGTCTTCGCGCATCATCAATAATTCTTCGTTGTCGATTTTGATTTCCGAGCCGCTGTATTTGCCGAATAAAACGCGATCGCCCGTTTTAACGTCGAGCGTCTGGCGCGTTCCGTCGTCTTTGTATTTGCCTTCGCCGACGGCGATTACTTCGCCTTCCTGCGGTTTTTCCTTTGCCGTATCGGGAATGAAAAGTCCGCCTGCGGTTTTATCCGACGCGTCGTCGATGCGACGAATAATTACTCGGTCGTGCAATGGTTTGATTGTTGTTGCCATAATTGTTTATTCTCCTTTTAGGGATACTTTTACTTATTTTATTTGTAAAATTTCAAACGAACAGTGGCGGAAGATGATTTTTCTGGCACTGTTCATTTATGAGTGCTAGTATAGAAAACATAGTTTAACCTGTCAAGTTTGCCAGAGATATTTTAGAAAATCTGATAACGTTATTATCAAATTTGTATGTTCATCTCCGAAATAAACATTTACCCGATAAAATCGCTCGGCGGTATTTCGCTTAAAAGTTCCACAGTTGAAAATCGCGGTTTGGAGTTTGACCGTCGCTGGATGTTGGTCGACGAGAAAAATCAATTTCTAACGCAGCGTGATTTTACGAAAATGGCTACTATTAATGTCGAGATTTTAAAAAATGGTTTAGGTATTTCATCTGGAAATGAAAAGCTTGAAATTGCTTTTGAGCCGAATTCAATCGAAACGGCAAGCGTGAAAATTTGGAGCAGCCGATGTCGCGCACGAATTTATGAAAGGGAAGTTAACGAATGGTTTTCCAGAGTTCTCGAAAACAATTGCCGACTGGTTGTAATGCCTGGGGAAACAAAGCGCCTGGTCAATTATTTTTATGCCGTTCATAAAGAAGACACGGTGAGTTTTGCCGATGGTTATCCGTTTCTTTTGATTGGCGAAAATTCTTTGAATGATTTAAATTACAAACTTGAAAAATCGTTGCCGATGAATCGTTTTCGCCCTAACTTCGTCGTTTCCGGCGCCGACGCTTTTGCCGAAGACGATTGGAAAACAATTAAAATCGGCGCGTCTATTTTCCATGTCGTCAAACCGTGCGCCCGCTGCGTGATGACGACGATTGACCAGGCGAGCGGCGAAAAGCAGGGGGTCGAGCCTTTGAAAACTTTGTCCGCTTATCGTATTCCAAAACGCAGCGTCAAGAAAAAAATTCTTTTCGGGCAAAATTTGATTGCGGAAAACCCGGGCGAAATTATAAAAATCGGCGATGAAGTCGAAATACTGCAATCAAAACATCATTTGCCTCCGGCGTAGCTTTGACGCAAAGTTAAAAATATTCAAATCTTGACCAATCGAAAACTTTACAATACCTTTTAAGAACAAACGATGAAAGAAAAAGTAACGATAAGGTGAAAAGCATTGTAATGCTTTAAGCTATCGGTCATTTTTGTTATTGTAATCATTAAAATCAAATGGATAATCGAATTCACCGCGAAGTCATCGGCGGGCATTTGCTCGTTATCGGCGGCGCGGAAGATAAGTATAACGAACGACGAATTTTGCGCAAATTTCTTGAATTGGCGGGTAAAGACGGCGGCGAAACCGGTGTTTTGATTGTGCCGGTCGCGTCGGACTTTCCCGAATTCGCTGCGGACATTTACGTGCAGGCGTTTCGGCGTCTAGGAATCGCCAACCCGAAAGTTCTGCGGGCGACATCGCGGCAGGACGTCTTCGAGGCTGACGCGGAAGCATTATTTGACGGTGTAGACGGCATTTTTGTCACCGGCGGCGACCAGATGCGTCTCGTCTCCATACTCGGCGGGACGAAATTCGCGCAGGAATTAAGCAATAAGGTTGCCGAAACCAACGTCGTGTTGGCTGGAACGAGCGCGGGCGCGGCGGGAATGTCGACTTCGATGATTGTGCGAGGCGAGGCGACTCCGCATCCGCACAAAAATTCGGTGCGACTTTCGCCTGGTCTTGGATTTCTCAAAAACATCATTATCGACCAGCATTTTACCGAGCGCGGACGAATCAGCCGTTTGATTACGGCGGTTTCATATAATCCGTATAATCTCGGCATCGGGATTGACGAAAATACGGCTATTATTTTGGACAGCGAAGGCGTGCTGGAAGTTTTCGGCGACGGTTCAATAACCATTGTCGACGGCTCGCAAATTTCTTATAACGAAATCGCCGAAGTCGACGATTTTCAATCGTTCAGCGTCTGCGGCGTGCAGCTTCATATTTTGGGCGACGGCTTGATTTACGATTATTTTGCCAGAACGCCGATGCAGCCGCCGAATGAATTTCTATTGCCCGACATCGAATAATTATTTAGTAGTAAGTGGTAAGTGAAAGCAAAAAACTTATCACTTACCACTTACCACTATTTTATGAAAATTCTCGAAACCAGAACATTACGTGGACCGAATTATTGGAGCGGTTATTGGAAACGGCTGATTATAATGCGGCTCGATATTGAAGAGTACGAAGAAAAGCCGACGAATAAAATAGAAGGTTTTCACGACCGTTTGCAGCAAGTGATGCCGAGCATTCAAAAGCACGGATGCAGTTATAAAGAAGAAGGCGGATTTCTTCGCCGCGTCGAAGAAGGAACGTGGGCGGGTCACGTTATCGAACATTTCGCGCTCGAGCTACAGACGCTCGCCGGAATGGATGTCGGTTACGGAAGAACGAGAGAAACGGGCGAATCTGGAATTTACAACGTCGTTTTCGCCTATTTTGAAGAAGAAGTCGGACGCTACGCGGCGCGGGCGGCGGTCAGGCTTTTTCTCGAATTAGCCGAAGGCAAACCGCTTGAAGAAATTAAACGGACGCTTGCCGAAGAAGTTCAGGAGATGCGCGAAATCCGCGAAGTCGTCCGGTTCGGTCCAAGCACCGGCTCGATTATCGAGGAAGCCGAAAAACGCGACATTCCTTACATTCGACTCAACGACCAATCGCTCGTCCAGCTCGGCTACGGCGTGCATCAGCAGCGCATCCAGGCAACGACGACTAATCAGACGAATATGATTTCGGTTGACATTGCTACCAATAAAGCGGCAACTAAAAAACTTTTGGGGGAAATGGGCGTTCCCGTGCCGAAAGGTTTTCGCATCCGTGACGAGGAAGAACTCGAACGGACAGTAGAATCCGTCGGTTTTCCGGTCGTTATCAAACCGCTCGACGGCAATCACGGACGCGGTGCAACCATCGGCATCGAGAATTTAGAAACTGCTCGCGCGGCTTTTCATAAAGCGCAGGAACAATCGCGCTCGAAATATGTAATTGTCGAAAAAATGCTCGCCGGCAATGATTTTCGCGCTCTCGTCGTCAACAATCGTTTGATTGCGGTTGCCGAACGAACGCCCGCGCACGTCGTCGGCGATGGCGAAAGTACGGTTCAAGCATTGATTGCGAAAGTTAACGCCGACCCGCGCCGCGGTTACGGACACGAAAACGTGTTGACGCAGATTGATGTCGACCAATCGACCGTGCAAATTTTGGCAGGGAAGAATTACACGCTCGAAACCGTTTTAACAGATGGTGAAATTCTTCATTTGAAAACGACGGCGAATCTGTCGACCGGCGGCACGGCGATTGACCGCACGGACGAAGCGCACCCGGAAAACATTTTTCTGTTTGAGCGTATCGCCAAAATCATCGGTTTGGACATTTCCGGCATCGACATTATTGCGCCGAATATCACCGAGCCGATTCGTGAAAACGGCGGCGGCATCATCGAAATCAACGCCGCGCCCGGTTTTCGGATGCATCTTGCGCCGTCCGAAGGCATCGGCAGAAACGTCGCCGAACACGTCGTCGATATGCTTTTTCCGCCCGGAAAACCGGCGCGCATTCCGATTTTTGCGATTACCGGAACGAACGGAAAAACGACGACGACACGGCTCATCGCGCACGTTTTGCGCGGCAGCGGTTTAGTTGTCGGTTACACGACGACCGACGGAACATATATCCAAAACAATCAAATCGTCGCGGGCGATAATACGGGACCGGTCTCGGCGCAGCTAGTTTTAAAAGACCCGTCGGTGCAGGTTGCCGTTTTGGAAACGGCTCGCGGTGGAATCATTCGCTCCGGCGTCGGCTATGACCATTGCGACATTGCGGTCGTCACTAATGTTGCCGCCGATCATTTGGGTTTGAAAGATGTCAATACTTTAGAGGATTTGGCGCGCGTCAAAAATGTCGTGCCGCGTTCGGTTTCCTCGAAAGGTTTCGCCGTTCTGAACGCCGAAGACGATTTGGTTTACCGGATGAGAAAAACGGTCGACGGTAAAGTCGTGTTGTTTTCGATGGACGAAAACAACGACAACATTCGTCGCCACGCGAGCCGCAACGGTATTTCCTGCGTTTACGAAAACGGTTTTATCACTCTTCTGAAAGGGCAGTGGAAAGTGCGCGTCGAAAAAGCGATTAACATTCCTTTGACTTACGGCGGGCGCGCCGAATTTATGATTCAAAATGTATTGGCGGCGACGCTCGCCTGTTTTGTTCACGGCGTTTCGCTCGAAGACATTCGAGTCGGCTTAACGACCTTTACGCCGTCGACCGCGCAGACGCCCGGACGACTGAATTTCCTCGAAGTCAAAGATTTTACAGTTTTGATGGATTTCGCTCATAATCCGGCGGGTCTCAACGGGCTGAAAAATTTTATCAACAAACTGCCTTATGAAAAGAGAACAGGAATTTTAAGCGGCGTCGGCGACCGACGCGACGAAGATTTGCGTGAAATGGGCAAACTTTGCGCTGAAACCTTTGATAAACTCATCGTTCGCCGCGGCGATTACTTGCGCGGGCGAACGCAGGAGGAAGTCTTTGAACTTCTGCGTGAAGGCGTTAAAGAAAGCGATAAGAATTTGGATTTTAGAATTGTCGAGGAATCGAAAGAAGCGATTTTCCAAACTTTGGACGAAGCTAAAAAAGGCGAATTAGTCGTGATTTTAGCCGATACGGTGAGCAAGGATATTGCGATCGTCAACGCTTTTCGTGAAGAACTCAGCCGGAAAGAACTCGAACTGCAGCAGCCTGATAATCTAAATATCGGCTGAATTTACGACAGATTCGGCGAGCGTTTTCGATTATTAATTTAATTGTTTGTTTTCACTGGATACCAATCTTTGTGCAGAGAATTTTCTCCGCAGCGAAGGCAGCTCGTCCAGCGCCACAGGTGAGCGCAGCCCGGACATCGCCCGCCGGTTTCAAACGTATTCCAACTCGTGCCGCAAGCCTCGTAAAAGTATTCGGGAAAACCTGCGTCGGCACACCACCAGCGACTCGATTTCTGCGGCTGCCAGCTGCAGAGAGGACAGCGAATCCGGCTAAAATCCGTTTCTGATTTGGCGGTCTGCGGTAATTTTTCGGCAATATCGTCCGGCGAGAATGTTCTTCGGAAAAAAAGGAAAACTGAAATCGGCGATTGAAGGCGAATCATAAATAAACGGTAATTTTACCGGGCAATATCATTTTGACATTCAACATTCCGTTTATTTAACGCGCCGCCAATGCGAAATAACGTGCCAATAAACGGCGAGATTAATTGCCGCCAAAACTAATCCGAGCAAAATGTGAATCCAAAATCCGATGCCCGGATAAAGCAGCAATAAAATATAATGTTCGATGAATCCGCCGGAATATCCGGCTTCGCCGCCCATTTGCCGGAACCAATTCTCCAGCGGTGTGAGCGGACATTGCCATAAAAAAAGCTCGACCAGAATTCCCCAGGCGAGCGCCGGCAAATGCGCGTATAAAACTGCGCGGCGACGCAAAACGAGCAAACCGCCGAAGACGATAAAAATTACAAAGACGAAATGAAAGATTAAAACGGCGTCAGCCAAAAGACGGTAAATCATTTCAAGTTAAGATAAAGTTAAATCAGGAAAAATTAATAGTTATAAACTGCCGGTTGCTCTTTTATTACTCATTCTTGTCTTTTTCCGACAAAATTTCAATCTGTTTTTTCAGCGCTTTTATTTCCTCGCGCAGTCGCGGCAGCGATTTGACAAGGGCATTTTGTCGTTTGTATTCGTCGAGCGGTTGGACGGGAACGCCCCACCAGACGCCGGCGCGGACGATTTTTCCGGGCAAAACTCCGGCTTTCGAGCCGATAATCGCACCCTTTAAAACCCGCGCGTGGTCGCCGAAACCGACTTGCCCGCCGATAATGCAGTCGTCTTCGATGACGGTGCTGCCCGAAATTCCTGTCTGCGAAGCGATAACGACGCGTTCGCCGATGCGGACGTTGTGTGCAATTTGCACGAGATTATCGATTTTTGCGCCTTTGCCGATGCGCGTTTCGCCGAGCGCGCCGCGGTCGATACAAGAGTTCGCGCCGATTTCCACTTCATCTTCGATAACGACCGTTCCGATTTGCGGGAATTTGATGTAACCGACTCCGCCGTCGCGCACAAACCCGAAACCGTCCGCGCCGATGATCGCACCGGCGTGAATTACGCAGTCGCGCCCGATTGAAACATTATCGTAAATGACACAGTTCGGGTGAACGATTGAATTTTCACCGATTAATACATTATTGCCGATTCGCACGCCGTCCAGAATATTTGTCGCCGCCTCGATGACCGTCTTTTCGCCAATCGTCACAAATGCGCCGATAAAACTCGCCTGAACGTCCGAATTTTCGGCAATAATCGCCGTGTCGTGCCAACCGTTTTTGAAAACAAAAGAATGAAGTTTTTTGGCAATTCGGGCAAAGGCGAGCTTCGGATTTTTCACACTGATGGACGCGCAGGGAAGTGCGCCGTTGAAATTTTCGGGAACAATCAAACACGAAGCGTCTGTTTGAACGGTTTGTTCGCCGAACAGCGCTTTTTCGAGAAAGGAAATTTCGCCTGTCTGCGCAGTCTCGATGCTTGCCGCACGCTTAATTTCCGTCGCGCCTTCGCCGCTTAATTTTCCGCCGATAATTTCGGCTATCTCTTCAATTGTTTGCGACATAAACGTTATTGTTAATAAAGACGAAAGAGCGAAACAATCAGCTGTTTTTTAATTTGCTATTCTAATCTTATTTTTCAATTCTCTTTTTTCTCGATTATTTCGATAATCTTTTGCAAAAATACCATCAAGCCTTCGATTTCAAAATGGTGTTCGCCTTCGAGACGTTTTAAAACTGGCGCGCTTTCACTGTCAAGAAAAGTTAGATCGGCTAAATCGAGAGTGATGTCTTTTCCGCGGCGATGACGCATATCGAGCGCGATTTTTTCAAGCAGAACGGCATCCTCAAACGTCATCGAGCCTTCGACGCGCAAAACAATTCGCCCGCGTGCGGCATCTTCGATTTCTGTAATATGTGTCGGCATAAGCGGTTGCTAGTGATTTAACGAAATAATTCGGGCAAAAGCAAACGGTCGAATCGAAAACGTTTTTTCGAGCAAAAATCAAAGAAGGGCAAAATATTCTAGCGTCGAAAATTTACATTTCTTGACAATAATCCGACACATTTTAAAGTAAAATTATTTTATCAGACAAAACACCAATCAAAAAAGTCAACAAAATATGAATCGAATTTTAATCATTGACGACGATGAAGAACTTTGTGAGCTTGTCTCCGAATATCTGACGGCGGAAAATTTTCAGGTCGAAACGGTCAACGACGGCGAAAGCGGTTTGCGGCAAGCGTTGAGCGACGAGCAGGATTTGGTGGTTTTAGACGTGATGCTGCCGAAGAAAAACGGTTTCGATGTTTTGCGCGAACTACGTCAAAAATCTAAAATTCCCGTTCTGATGCTGACGGCGCGCGGCGGCGACACGGAACGGATTGAAGGATTAGACGCGGGCGCGGACGATTATTTGCCGAAACCTTTTAACCCACGCGAACTCGTCGCTCGTCTGCGAGCGATTCTGCGCCGCGCCGAAATAACAGAAGAATCAAAACAAATCGAAGACGATAAAATTCAGGTCGATGATGTCGAAATGAAAATTTCCGCGCGCTCGGCAACAAAAAACGGCGAAGATTTATGTTTGACTTCCGTCGAATTCGAGTTGCTCGCAACGCTTTTGAAAAATGCCGGAACCATTATTAAAAAGGAAGATTTAAGCGAACAGGTTTTGGAACGCCGCCTATCGCCTTATGACCGCAGTCTCGATATGCACGTCAGTAATCTGCGAAAAAAATTAGACGCACACGGCAACCAACCTGAGCGCATCAAAACCGTTCGTTCGGTCGGCTATATCTACACTTTGGATGTTTGATATTAGTATTTAATGAGTGATTTTTGATGAATGATAACTGATAAACGGTAAATGACGGATGACACTTTTTCTTAAAATTTTCCTCTGGTTCTGGCTTTCGATGGCTTTGGTCGTCGGCGTCGTCAGTTTTATTAATTGGTCGACGCAGCCGGAAAATTTGGGCAGGCAATGGCAGATAATCGTCGGCGATACGATTAACATCAACGCGCAGACGGCGGCGCAGATTTATGAAAACGAAGGTTTCGGCGGTTTGGAAGAATACTTAACTCGGCTGGAAACTTCCGAAAGAATCATCGAAGCCGGCTTTTTCGATACGAACGGCAGGCAGATTGCCGGAAAAAAGCTCATCGAAACCACCGAAAATCTTTTCGGTAAAGCATTTTCAAGCGACAAGACGGAGTTTGAAATTCTGCCCGAAGACACCTTCGCCGCCAAGAAAATCGAGTTGAAAAACCGCGAACGATTCGTTTTCATTACGCATTGGAAACGCCCGACATTTCCGGCTTACCCGGATTTGCGAACGAGAATTCTGCAAGTATTAGGCATTATTTTAACGGCGGGTTTAGGCTGCTACGCGCTGGCGCAATATTTTACGTCGCCGATTGGCAAATTGCGGCGCGCGACGCGAAAATTTGCCGACGGTGATTTGCAGACGCGCGTTGCCGCCGACATCGGAAATCGGCGCGACGAAGTGGCGAAACTCGCGCAGGATTTTGACGAAATGGCGGAAAGAATCGAGTCTCTGGTGACGGCGGAAAAACGCTTGACGCAGGACATTTCGCATGAACTGCGCTCGCCGCTCGCGCGTTTGAACGTCGCGCTCGAACTCGCCCGCGCCAAAGCCAATCCCGAGACGCAAAACCAACTGCAAAGAATCGAAACGGAATCCTTCCGCCTGAACGAAATGATTTCGCGGCTTTTAACTTTATCGAAGCTCGAAACCGACACGCAAAATTTTGAAAAACACGAAATAAATTTAACGAGATTGTTTGAACAAGTCGTTGCCGACGCCGATTTCGAAGCGCAGGCAAACGCCAAATCTGTCAAAATTCTACAGAAAACGGAAGCGAAGATTTTCGGCAACGAAAACCTGTTGCGCAGCGCGATTGAAAACGTTCTGCGCAACGCCGTCCGTTATACAAAAGAAAATACGAGCGTCGAAGTCGCGCTCGAAAAGCAAAACAAAAACGTCGTCATGACGGTCAGAGATTTCGGCGCGGGCGTTCCCGAAGCCGAACTCGAAAAACTTTTTCGTCCCTTTTATCGCGTCGAAGCGGCGCGCGACAGAAAATCCGGCGGCATCGGTCTGGGTTTGGCAATCGCGGAACGCGCAGTCCACGCGCACGGCGGCACAATCGCGGCGACAAATCTGGAAAACGGTTTGTCAGTGAAAATTACTCTGCCCGTTCTGAATTCAGACGATTACGCCGGGCGTTGATAAACAAATTAACCGACAAAACCACGAAAACAAGACAAATCAAAGCCATCGCGAATTGCGCGACGACCGCCGCCGGACGTTCCGCCGTCCCCGAAAAAAGAGCGGGAATTTTTAAGATACTGTTTGCCGTTGCTACAAATCCCAAAAATGCAACTATAATCGCCGCGTGCATCAAATGTTTGCGCAGCTTTTCGTTCGATTTAGCGACAAATCCGAAGATTGCCAGCAGCAGACCGAACGCTGCCGGAATCAAAGCCGTCGGACTCGGATTTCCGTTTACCATTCCGAAGACGTAGCCGATAATTCCTATTAGAATCAGCAAAACACCACTTATAATCGCTGTTGAAGGCATATATTTAATGGATAATGGATAATGGATAATTTAAGTTTTTCATTATCCATTATCCATTATCAGTTTATTTCATAATCGGCAGAACAATCATCGAAGCGTTCGAGCCGCCGAAATAAACGCGCTCGGTCGCTTTTTGGAAATCAGCTGTCGTCGCCAGCTTGTAATTGTCCATAAATTTTTGCGGATTGCGCGCCACCAGCGGAAACCAGGTGCTTTGAATTTGCACCATTATGCGATGTCCTTTTTTGAAAGTATGCAGAATTCCCGGCATCGTGAATTGAATTTTCGCCGCCTGATTCGGCGTTAGCGGTTCGGGTTTTTCAAACGAATTTCTAAAACGCGCCGGAAACGGTTCGCCGCGCAAAAGCATTTCGTAACCGCCCGGCTGAAACACTGAAAAAGCCGATGTTTCCGGCGGTTTGACGCCTTCCGGGTATTTATAATCGTCCGGGAAAACATCGACGATTTTGACGACGAAATCCGAATCCGTGCCGCTCGACGAGACGAACAGAGACGGATGAATATCGCCGGCAACCGTTACGTCTTCGGTCAGAGGAGCGGTTTGATAAACCAAAACGTCGGGTCGGGTCGAAGCGAAGCGCTGGTCTTCGGTCATAAAATCGCGCGGATAGTTCGACGTGATTTTCTGCGTATAAGGAACGGGTTTGCGCGGGTCGGAGACGTATTCGTCAGAGCCGCCCGCCGCTTTCAGCGCGTCCGGCGAAAACGTCAAGCCGCCGTTCGCCGTCAGATAAAGCGCGGTGTCCGTGCCGCCCGTCGGGTTATACGCCGCAAAGTCGCGCCATTGATTCGCGCCCGTGTCGAATAAATTTACTTCCTTGATATTTGAAATGTCGCCCTTGTCTTTCAGGAAATGATTGAAAAAGGGAAGCTCGATTTTCTCGCGGTAAAACATCGAAGTTTTCGAGCCGAAATAAGCCGTGCCGAGAAAATCGCCTTCGTTGCGTTCCCAGCCGCCGTGATACCACGGTCCGACGACCAAAACATTATAAATTCCCGGGTTTTGTCGTTCGATATGCTGATAAGTTTGCAGCGCGCCGTATAAATCTTCGTTGTCGTACCAGCCGCCGACGGTCATCACCGCCGCTTTGATATTTTTGAGTTTCGGCAGGACGTTGCGGTCTTTCCAATACTGGTCGTAATTCGGGTGCTGCATCATTTCGTCCCAGAATTTGATGCGCAGTCCCAAACCTTTTTCATAACTGTCGGCGGTTTCTTTGAGTCCGCCGGTGTTCATAAAATAATCGTAACCGTCCTGCGTGTTGCGTCCCGTCCATTTTTTCAAGTAATCGCCGTTGTTCGTCGGCGTGGGTCGCGGTTGTCCGAAACTCGTAAAAAAGCTGTAATTCTGCGTTAAGAACAACGCGCCGTTGTGGTGCATATCGTCGCCGTGAAACCAATCGGAAACCGGAGCCTGGGGCGAAATCGCCTTCAGCGCGGGATGCGAATTTATCGCGCCCGCCGAAGTGTAAAAGCCCGGATAGGAAATGCCCCACATTCCGACGCGACCGTTGTTGTTCGGAATGTTTTTTACCATCCAGTCAATCGTGTCGTAAGTATCGGTCGATTCGTCGATGTCCTTTGTTCCGGCTCGCGCCGTTTCCGGTCGCACGTCGACGAATTCGCCTTCGCTCGCCCAACGCCCTCGCACGTCCTGGTAAGCAAAAATATATCCTTCGCGCGCGAACAATTCGTTCGGACCCAAATTTGATTTAAATTGGTCGTTCCCGTCTTTATCTTTGCCGTAAGGCGCGACCGTGTAAGGCGTGCGGTCAAACATAATCGGATATTTTTCCGTCTTCGCCTTCGGCTCGTAAATCGAAGTGAAAAGTTTTATGCCGTCGCGCATCGGAATCATCACTTCGCGTTTCGTGTAATTTTCTTTGATATAAGCGGCAAGCTCTTTCTGCTGCGCCGACATTTGCTGCTGCGCAAACGACGAAACCGCACACACTGCAAACAGCAAAACGGCAATTGCCGAATTAAAAAAACGATTCGTTTTCATAGTTTTCTCCTGAAATAAAAATGGACAAGATGTTTTCTCGTCCATTTTCGCGCAAATAAAGAATAGACACAAGCTAATATCGAATCTGTTTTAATAATCTTAATAGTTGGTAAAATAAGCGGTCGCGTTCAGTATTAAACATCAAAGTCCCAGCCAAATACGAATTTTTCTTTCGACTTCCGCAAACTGCACGTCGTTTAGTTTGCCGAGGCTGCGAATCATTTTGGCGTGCGGAATCGTTATCAAATTTTGCGCGTTAAAACCGCCTTTTTTGAGGAAGTGCAGATTTAATTCGATTTCAAAGCGCGATTTCTGCAAAGTCGTCGTGTGCGGAACGAGCGTCGTCAAAGCGCGATTTTCTTCGCCGGGGAAAATGCTCAAAACTAAACAAGGGCGGGCTTTTGCCGAGAAACCCAAATCTACCAGCCAAACTTCGCCGCGTATGGAATTCGACATTTCGGCTTCAATCTGGTCGAGTTCGAGGAAAATTTCTTCGGCGTTTAAGACCAGCACTTCGTCCGAGAAATCCGGCGGGATGACTTCAATCGGCGGCTCGGTTTCCAGCGCGTCGCGGAGGATGACGGAGACGATTTTTTTCTTTTCCGCGACCGGCAGTTGACTGAACTTTTCTAGTATCTCCTGATTCGCTTTTATCATAAACATTTTCCCCTCGAAACATTTTAGAACAAAACAATTTGTCAGCCAATTACCGGCGCATATCATCGAGCATCGCTCGAATCGTCTGTTTCAAATGTTCGGTTACGGCTTTGTATTTCGCTTCGTCGGTCATTTCCGCCGAAATAACTTCTTTGGCATAGAAAGGCGTGCCGAACTTGATTTTGACTTTTGCCAAATTGATTTTCCCGGAACTGCGTCCCCAAACTTTATACAGTCCGTCGAGCGCGACCGGAACAATCGGTAAATCGAGTTCGGTCGCTAAAATCGCCGCGCCTTTTTTGAATTCGTGCAAATCGCCGTCGAACGCGCGTTCCCCTTCGGGAAAGATGTTGAGAACTTTGCCGTGTTTGAGTCCGGTCGCGCTAGCCTTCATCGCTTTTAATAATTGCGTGTCCGGGTCAATCGCTACGGTATTCATCATTCGGGCGACGTATCTCATAAACGAGTTTTGAAAAAATTCGCTCGCGCCGACGGCAAAAGTGTTGCGGATGGTTTCAGCCGAATAATTGGAACTGACGAGAATCGGGTCGACAAAACTCTGATGATTTGGGCAAACCAAATACGGACGTTTTAATGTTTCGAGTTGTTCCGCGCCGCTGACTTCGAGCTTGAGAAATATTTTGCTGAAGACGCGAAAAGCGCGAAACACGAGGAACACAAGATAAGGAAAAAAGACGCGCTTGCGCAGAACGTGCTGAATTTCCGGTGCCGAATCGTCGGTTTCGCGGACGATTTTGCCCCAATTGAAATTGGTTTGAACGATCTCGGCGTTCGCACTGCCGGTTTGTTCTTCGGTTAATTTGACGACATCGCCGACCGTGAAGGCTTGTCCGGCTTCGTCCGAATCGAATTCGATGTTAAAGGCTTGCTCCAAACCGGCGAAAACTTCGGCGCGTGAAAGCGAATCGAGTCCCAAATCAATTTCCAGATTCATTTCCGGGTGAATATTTTCGACATCCGCCGAATTTTGTTTGATGTATTTGACGAGCGTTTTGCCGACTGACGAATCTAGCAAAGCCTTGTCTTCATCGGTAAACCTCCATTGTTTCGCCAAAGTCGTTTCACTGCCATCCGCGCCGCCCGTTTCGATTTCTTTTTGCAGTTGAAAGCGTTTGATTTTGCGTGTCGCCGTTCGCGGAAGCGGTTCGGCGCGAATTATGTAATCGCGGACGCGCTGATATTCGGGCAAAGTGCGACCCAAATCGTCGAGTTCGTGGCGAATGGCTTCGCGCGAATTGGCGATGTTGTTTTTCTTCAGATATTCAAAATCCGGCACGACGACGGCGACGAGCTTTTCCGCGCCAGCCATATTCGACTGTTTATCTTTGATGCCGAGAATGCTTATCTCGCCGACGAGCGGCGTTTTCGAGTAGTGAACTTCGATGTCTTCCGGGTGAATATTTTTGCCGTTCGGCAAAACAATCACGTCTTTCGAGCGTCCGACGATGTGCAGATGACCGTGCGCGTCGAATTTTCCCAAATCGCCCGACTTAAACCAGCCGTCTGCAGTAAAAGCATCCTTCGACGCTTCCGGGTTTTTGTAATAACCTTTGAAAACCTGCCCGCCGCGAATCAAAACTTCGCCCGCGCCGTCGTCGTTTAATTCACCGAGTTTTATTTCAGCGTAATTGACGGCTTTGCCGACCGAGCCGACGACGTTATCTTCAAATCTGGTCGAAGCGACCGCGCCCGTCGTTTCCGTCAAACCGTAACCTTGAATCAACGTAAAACCGAGCGCGTGATAATCGCGCGCAATTTTTTCGTCAAAGCGCGATCCGGCTGAAATCGTAATATCGAGTTTTCCGCCGAAACCGTCGTGAACTTTTTTGAAAAACTTTTTGCCCAGATTGACTTTAAATGTATCGCGCAGAAATGCATTAGTTTTGAGCATCGCGTTGAAAAGAATTTGGACGGGTTTGGGCTGTGCCGCCACGCCGTCGAAAATCTTTTTGTGAAACAAATACCAGAGACGCGGAACGCCCGTTAAAAGCGTAATTTCCTTTGTCTTAAAAGCCTTATCCAGTTCGGCTGGAGCGAGTTCTTTGACATACCAGACTTTCGCGCCGGCACTGGCGATGACCCATAAATTGACGACCTGCGCAAAAACGTGAAAAAGCGGCAAAACGCTTAACACGACTTCGTTTTCGGAAATGTTCATTACTTCCTGACAGCCGGCAGTTTCATAAAAAATGTTGCCGTGCGTCAGCGGAACTCCTTTCGGCGTGCCGGTCGTTCCCGACGTATACATCAAAACGGCAAGGTCGTCGGGACTTGTCGAAAGCGGTTTGGAATCAAAATCGGCAGGACGCGGCGTTGCCGCCCAATCTTCAAATTTTTGAAATCCGTTTTGCGATTCGATGTCCTGCAAAACGACGGCGGGAATTTGTCTGCCGAGTCGTTCTTCGACGGCGTTAAAGTGCTTGATAAAATCCTTGCCGATAAAAGCGAGTTTGGCTTCGGAGTTTTCCAGAAAATTGCCGAGCGTTTCGATTTCGGCGTGCGGGTCAATCGGCACGCAGACCGCGCCGCGATAAAGCATTCCCAGATAGGCGATTGCCCAGCGCGGATGGTTTTCGCCGATTAAAGCCACGCGGTCACCGAAACCGATACCTTCTTTTTCAAGCCGGTAAGCGATTGACCGCACAGCGTCGAGCACTTCGCCGAAAGTGTATTTGCCTTCCGTTTCTTCGCCGACGATTTGCATCGCCGTTTTGTCGCGGTGCGTCTCGCTGCTGTCAATAATCAGTTGGATGAATGAATCCTTCATAAGAATATATTTATAGTGAAACTATAAGTAATCTGTTTTGTTGACCTTAGAGAGATTTCAAAGCTACCGCGTAATGTTGCTGTATCTAATAATGTAGCTAATCTTTGTTATTTGACCGCTTTTAGACTGCTTTTGCTTTTTTGTTTCTGTCCATTTTTCGTATCGCTTCGCGTTTGAAGCTTTCGGACGGATGCGCGTATCTCATCACCATTTTCAAATTACTGTGTCCTAGTATAGATGCAAGAACTAAAAGGTCAACTCCATTTTCGACGGCGCGGCTGGCGAATGTGTGCCGCGCATCGTAAAGACGAAATTTCATACTTAATCCGGCGATTGTTTGAAGATGCGCTTTGTTTAAGTCGGCGGTTTGTTTGCCGCCGTCAATATCATTTTGCGGGAAAAGATTTTCGCCCGTGAATTTATCCAGACGGTAATGCAGAATCTGCTTCGCCCGTTCCGACAGATGAACTTGCCGCATCGAACTTCGCGTTTTGCCTTTGTAGACATTCAAATAACCTTTCGCCAGCAAAACGTCTTGCCGTCTTAGTTGATAAACTTCGATGCAGCGCATACCCGTTTCGAGCATTAAAGCGGCAACGTCGCGGAGCGGTTGCGGCGCGGCGAACAAATAAAGTTTTTCTTCATCATTGGATATAACGTGAAAGCTGTGCTCATTCGCTTTCAATTGCTTGACCTGCTTTGCCGGATTGTCAGTCAGAATTTTTGCACTGGTCAGGCGGTTGAATATCATTTTCAAAGTCAGCAGTTCGCTGTTGATTGTTGTTCGCGTGATAAATTCCTTTGTCTTTTTTGAGATTTGACCGCTTCGCCAAACGATAAAATCTTCAATACTCTTCTTATTGATGCGGTCAACTTTTGTATTGCCGAAATACTTCTTTAATGTTTCGGCGGAAAAGTAGTAACGCTGGTATGTGTTCGGCTGTTCGGCGTATTCAATCTTTGACCATTCGGAAAAGTCACGGGCGGCATTGATAAAGGTTGGAGCATTTTTCTTCGGCTCGATGCCGATTTTTCCCAAAGCAAGCTGTGTGCGAAACGCCGACTCAACCGTTCCGGCATCGCGCTTGTTTGCAATCTGTGTTGACCTTTGGACAAGCTGACCGTCAAAGGTGAACTTCATCCACCAGTATTTTGAGTCCGGGCGTTTATAAAGTGCCATTTTTCTTTTTCCTCATTTCTTTAAGTTTTTTATTCCGGTCGTAATTGTCGCGGCGTTTAGCGTTTATTTTTTCCTTGTTCTTTTCCCGATGTCGCCGTTGGCGTAAAGCGTTTCGACAAGTTGAGGAGCAAGTAAAAGAGTTTTTATTTTCCGCCCATAAAAGGCGGCTGCAAATTACACACTCCCGGATTCTATCTAAATCACAACCATCAAGCTCTTTTAATATTTCAGAATCTATCTTTCCTATTGTTCCTTCTCTGGAAAGCGGAACGGGAGGCAGCATCGGTAATTTCAAAATTTCACCGTCATTAGTTTCTATTTCCGTTTTCCCCTCATAAAAATTATCGCCTGCGCGAAGTCGGGCGAAAAACCGAGCTATTGATTGCAGCCAGTTTCTTTGCTCCCGAAACATTTTGTAGTTGTCAAGAACAGCAGAAAGACCAGCAATACCTAATTCGTATCTTTCTACACTAGGTCTTTCCGGTAGTTGCCGTCTCTCACCTCCATAAATTTCGTTTCTGCAATTTTCGTTAAAATCTTTATAGCAGTCATACAATACTTTTTTTTTGGTTTCATAAAGCAGTTTTAGTTTTTCTTCATCGGATACGTCCGGGGGGTAGATAATTCTATTTTCTCCAAGAATAGTTTCAACATCTGGTAAGTATACCTTTGGCAATAATTCCCGATTTATTTTCTCCAAGAAACCGTCTATTCCCTCAGGACAGTCATATTTCGCCCGTGATTTCTTTACCGTCTGTTCAGTTTTCTTATTTAATTTGTTTTTTCGCATAAACCGAATTCTGTATTTAATTACTTAAAAGAGTTATGATTTTGCATAAACCATTTTGAGTAAATTTTGCTTATTAAGAAATGACTGCAAAAATCAGTTATCAGTCACTGAATATACTTGACATCACCCGTATCATATAGAGTATGCTCTACCCACTTACTTATACACATAAGTAAAATACAAGTCAAGAAATATTACGCTAAAGAATAAAACAGAATCAATTTAAGAGTTATGGAGACAAATACAATGACGCAAGAAACAGTTACACACAACAAATTAGCTTATTCAGTTGAAGAAATGTCAGCGCAAACAAGTTTGAGCAAAGCATTTTTGCGGCTGGAGATTAAACGCGGAAGGCTAAAGGCGAGTCACTTCGGTCGGCGCGTCGTGATTACGGCGGCGAATTTAAAAGATTACTTAAATGAAGGAGAAAACAAAGATGAAAAGTGAAAAAGGCATCTCTGCAAAAGATGCCTTAAATACTAACTTAAACACACGAACCAATATGAATGACAATACACCAACCCAAAATAAATTTCAATACGAATGCAGCTTTTGTCTGCAAAATCTTCAAAAGGGCGGAATCCGGTTTGACGGCATCGGCGCGTGTCTGCGCTGCTACCAACTGGCTCACACATTTGTTGACGCTTTGCGCGAACACCGGGCGAATTATTTCAATAATTTGGGGGTGCGTAAATAATGACCTTCCAACCCGAAACGAAAACAATTGATGCCGATGCAATTCAAGCTGAATTTGAAACTTTTTCCAAACAAAAAGGCAAGGTGAAAGTTTTAGCTCACTCGGAAATTTTGAGCGCAATCTTAGAAACCCTCGACGAAATAAATTTTCACGCAGTCGCTGGACTGGAACTCGGCGACACATTGCCGCAAAAGCATTTACTTGTGATGTGCGTCAACGAACTACTTAGCAAAGTAAAAGTGCAAAATCTTGACCTTGCCCGGAAAGATGACTTTATCTTTGCCTTTAACGGCGCACACTGGAAGGAACTCGACCGGGAAACAATTAAAAACTTTCTCGGGAAAGTTGCGGCTCGGTTAAGCGTTCATTCGCTCGAAGCACAGCATTATAAATTCAAGAATGAACTTTATAATCAATTTCTTTCGTCAGCGCATTTTGAACCGATTGAACCGCAAACGGACAAAGTTTTAATCAATCTGCAAAATGGAACTTTCGAGATAACCAAAGATTCACAAAGTATCAGAGATTTTTCGGCGCGTGATTTTTTGAAGTATCAACTTCCTTTTGGGTTTGACGAAGATGCGACTTGTCCGATGTTCAATAAATATCTCGACAAAGTTTTGCCCGAAAAAGAATTGCAAAATCTTGTCGCTGAATTTCTGGGCTACATTTTTACGCAGTTGAAAATGGAAAAGGCAATGCTTCTTTATGGAAGCGGCGCAAACGGTAAAAGCGTTTTATTCGACATAATGAATGCGCTGCTCGGCAAGGAAAACATTTCAAACTTTTCACTGTCGAATCTACTCGAAGAACACAACCGCGCTTTGATTGCTCACAAATTACTTAATTACGGCTCGGAAATAAACGCGACGCGCACACGCGACGAATTTAAGAATCTAGTTTCAACCGAACCGATACAGGCGCGGCTCAAATACGGCAATTCTTTCACAATGGAGAATTACGCAAAGCTGGCTTTTAACTGCAATGAACTTCCGAAAGATTTTGACCATTCAAACGCCTATTTCAGACGGCTTTTGATTGTGCCTTTCCGCGTTACCATTCCCGAAAATGAGCAAGACAAAACGCTTGCCGACAAGATTATAAAAAATGAACTCGCCGGAGTTTTCAACTGGATTCTCGACGGCTTGAAACGATTGTTAAAAACGGAAAAATTCACGGAAAGCGAACTTGTCAAAGACACACTCGAAACTTACAAACGCGAATCTGACAGCGTAGCTTGCTTCGTCGGCGAAAATTCATACAAACCGAGTGCGGAGAATTATGTTTTGCTCAAAACTTTATATGTCGAATATCGGGCGTTTTGCCTTGATGACGGTGCATCTGCTTTGAAGAAAACGAATTTCAAACGACGGCTTGAATCGAACGGCTTTGAAGTTAAGCAAATGAACGACGGCAACCGTGTGTATTTGGAGGTATCACACAAAGAATAAATGTTTTTTCCGGCTTCACCTTTTTCACCTTTTTCACTCTTAAAAGTTTCAAAGTGAAAATAGTGAAAAAAGTGAATCACTAAAAAACATTTATTCCTGATCTACTTATGATTCAACTCGAAACCTATCGCGGCACAAAATCACGGCACACTTGTCCGGCGTGTAACTCAAAAGGCGTGTTTGTTCGCTACCAAGACGAGCGCGGCGAATATATATCGAACGATGTCGGACGCTGCAACCGTGAATCAAAATGCGGCTATCACTACAAACCGAAACAATACTTTGCTGACAATCCGACCGGCGCAAAGTTCGCAGAGACACGCGCCGAAAAAAGCCCGCAAATCAAAACACAAACTTTAACCGAGAAGCCGAAATCTTTTGACTTCATCGCGCCGGAACACTTGAAAGCGACATTTGGCAATTACGACCGAAACGCCTTTGTGCAATTTCTTTTTGACCTATTCCCGGACTGCCTCGAGGAAATCCAATCCGTGTTGAAAATGTATTTTGTCGGAACTTTTAAGGATTACACCTGCTTTCCACAGATTGACCGATTAAACAACGTCTGCAAGTCAAAGCTAATTAGATTCAACCGGACGACCGGAAAACGGTTAAAAGGCGACTATGACACTTCATCTTTAGTCAGAAAGCTAAAACTCAAAGAAGATTTTAACTACAAACAAATCTTTTTTGGTGAACATCTTTTGCGGCGCGATGTTTTGAAGCCGGTTGCCATTGTCGAATCTGAAAAAACGGCAACCATCGCAAGTCTTTGTATGTTTCAATTCATTTGGCTGGCAACCGGCTCAAAGCAATGGCTCAAAGTCGAAAGACTGCAAAGGCTCGATAATCGGCAAATTATTCTTTACCCGGACGCGGACGGATTCGACCAGTGGCAAGCCGTCGCAACCGACGCGCAGCGGCAAGGCTTGAACGTCAGAGCATCATCTTTGATTGAAAACTTTGCCATCGACGAACAAAAACAGAATCAATATGACCTGGCAGATTATTTAATCGAGCAGCAAAAAGGAATAAACAAAAGAAACGAATTTATTGATTCTTACAATTCAAAACTCGAAACCGTTTTGAGCGATGAAACTTTGAAACGGGATTTTGAAACAATACTTGATGAACGAATAGCAGTTGCCGTGATTAACGGCGGACTATCGGAATCGGAAGCCGAAAGAATATTTACACTGCCGCAAAATCTACGAAGTGTCGTGTCGAGCATATAAAAAACTAGAAGTAAGGAAGCAATAGATAAAAATTATGTCGCAAAAATGTAAATGCTGCTCGCATCCGAGAGCCAAAGAAATTGACCAAGCACTCGCCGCAAAACAATCTTATCTAGCAATATCGAGCAGTTTCGCGGTGAGCCGAAATTCAGTCAGAAACCACGCCTTGAATCATCTTCGTCCGCTCATTGATGCCGCCAACACCAAAGCGCAAGCCGCCGTTGTGACTTCAATTGTTCGTTACCGAAAAGAAGTCAATTTCCCACCGCTTCAAAAAGCTAAATGGATGCAGGATAAGATTGCCAACCGGCTCGACGCGCTGCCCGATACAATACCAAACATCCCCTCCGCGATTTTGCTGATGCGGGAGTTGCGCGGCTGGTTTGATATTGAAAACAAACTCGCCGGGAACTATATAAAAGACAGAGAGAGCGTTCAGACAATTGATAAGGTTGTTGCCGCTTTTAATGATTTTGTCGAACACACTCCACCGACAACACCCGAAGAAAAGGCTGAGTGGGTGCTAATATTTGCGCGTGGCGGCAATGTTCCGGTTGAAGAATTAGCAAACCGCGTTGGTGTTTCTATCGAATAGATAGAACGTGTGTTCAATAAATAAGAAAACGCGGTAGAAAATACATATAAATCGGGATGCTTTTTTTGGTAGTGGGTCAATTTGAAATCAAATATAGTGGATTTGTTAGATTAAAATAAAAAAGCCGCAAGTTTTGACACCCGCAGCTTTCTGTTTCTATTTACTGAATCCCGATTAAAAATCTCTTATCCTCTTTTCAGAGTTAGCGGTAAAATTAACCTCCGTCGTTTCTTCATTGATATTCAGCACTTGCAGCGATTGGCTGAACGTGTAATGTTTGCCGCTTGCCAATAGAATGTAAGTTTCGCCCGCCCGGACATCATCGAAACGATAATAACCGAACGATGTCGTCGTTGCCGTTCTGACTTGTCCTTTTGCATCCGTCATTGTAACAAGTATATTTCTGATGCCTCTGCCCATCTCGGTGGTGACTCTGCCCGAGACGGTCGTCGTTGCCGCCGTCGGACCGGTGATAGTAACCATACCGTTGGTATAAGTCGGTTGGTTCAGCGTTACCGTGTTCGGGTTATTGTTGCTGACCCGTCTGTTGGTCGGCGTGTCGCCGAACGTGATAGCGGCTACGCCAGCCGGGGCGCCGACCACCACATCGAAGCGCACCGTCACTAACACTTGACCGGCTCCGGCGGGAAATACCTGCGTGTCAATAGTCGAGTTAAACGGGTCTGTCGACGGAAAAGCATTAATACTAATGCCAATCGGATTCGGGTTCGGATTCGCCGCTGTTTTGTTGGTCGTTACGTTGCCGCCATTCGGACCGGCTGCAACTCGCGGATTGGTCAGTCGCGTCACGTCATAAGTCAGACTGAAGCCAAAGCCAGCTTCGTTGCCTTCGGCATCGACGAGAATCGGCACGTCGGCAAACGCGGCATACGAATTTATCAACGATTTAGCCGGACGCTTAAAGAATCGCGTCAAACTCTCAACAGACGGACATAAACCGTATTTAGAAGCCGTTGATAGCGCGTTTGGCTCTGAAATTGATTATGCGATGCTCGTTAAGATTTACGGCAAGGCACAAGACGAAATTCGTTATAGTCCGGCTGAATGTTTGGCGAGTGAAAAGAGATCATTTCCGGCAATCCAAACAAAGCCGCTATTTCAACTAGCTTTGTCGAACGTCAGAATTTGACAATGGGAATGAGTATGCGCCGTTTCACGCGATTAACGAATGGCTTTAGTAAAAAGGTTGAAAATCATATTCACGCGATTTCTTTGCATTATATGTATTATAATTTTGTGAGAATACATCAATCTCTGCGTTGCACTCCGGCAATGGCGACTGGCGTTACAAACAGACTTTGGGAAATCTCTGATATTGTGGATTTGCTGGATTAAATCGAAAGGCTTGTTATCTAAACCTTACCGCAATACAATTACGGGGGAATAAATAGCAAGCCCATCGATTACTAATTTACAATACAGAATTTTTATTTTCAAACTGACCCACTACCCAACCTCGAAATTAGCTTCCAATTCAATGGATGTGAGCGCGAAATAGTATCTCATAAACGCTGGTTTTAGAGAGGTTCAAACCGTCCAATAAACCAGCGTTTATGAGACTGTTGTTCGTTCCAATCCCGTATCGTAAAAGTTGTCCAAGTATTTTTCTTTGTCCAATTTGCTTTGACGCATCAAAGAATAAACTTCCGTTCCGTCTTCAACAGTTTCGTCAAAAAGATTAAAAACATCGACAAAGCCAAGATACTCGCAGTTCGGTAATTCATTGACATACTGTTTGGCTTCGTTTTCAGCACGAATTATAGCTTCGTCTATATTTTCGGCTTTGAACAAAACGATACGCTCTTCATACATATTGTTGTCGTCATCTTTTCTGTCATTATGCCGAAAAACGCATTTCGCACCATACCACGGTTGGTCATTCATAATTACTTTGACTATCTCAAAAATGGTCTTTTTGACAAAAAAAACTAAGTATAGCACCTCAAGATGAGGACACTACCTTGGCTTAATTTATATTGATATTGCCCACCCAAAGTAGTATTATGAAATGTGAGAGGCTTAACGCAAAATCTGATCGGTTTGTTTCCGGGTTCAGGTGCAGGCGTTAAGCCTTTTTGTTTTGAAAATTTGTAAAAGGAGAAAATTAAATAAATATGAATGAACCTAACACAATAGCCGCACTTCTGAAGGCGATACATTTTGCTGCTGATAAACACCGCAATCAGCGACGAAAAGATGTTGAAGCTTCACCATACATTAACCATCCGATAGAACTAGCTGAATTACTTGCACGGATTGGCGGTGTTACCGATTTAGTAACCTTACAGGGTGCTATTCTTCACGATACGGTCGAGGATACAGAAACAACCTTTGAGGAATTAGAAAAGAATTTTGGTACAGAAGTAAGAGAAGTTGTCGCAAACGTTACCGATGACAAAAAATTACCCAAAGAAGAGCGCAAGCGTTTGCAGATTGAACACGCTGCTCATCTACCTAATAATGCCAAACAGGTAAAGATTGCCGATAAGATTTCCAATGTTCTTGGCGTTACGCAAACACCACCGGCTGATTGGACATTAGAAAGAAGGCAGGAGTATTTGGATTGGACAGAGAAAGTGGTAAAAGGTTGCAGAGGTTGTAATCCAGAATTAGAGAATCACTACGACCAAGTTTTGCAAAAAGGACAGCAGCAGCTTGAATTTCTAAAACAAGCGCAAGCGAATTAGTAATGCCAATATAAAGTGAATTGCTCTCTATGGGCAATTCATAATGGGTGAAGTTAAAACAACCCCTAACTGATAAATTTTAACTATGGCAAAACAGAAGCCTCGTTATGTTATTAAGCGCACTGCAATCGGGCTTGGCTTTTTCACTCTCGACCCAATCGCAAACGATAAAAGAATTATCGAATACGTCGGTTTGATTTTAACTAAAGAAGAATCGAATAAGAAAGGCGGTAAATATTTAATGACGATTGATGAGGAATATCGCATTGATGGAAGTCCGCGCAGTAACAAAGCTCGCTACATCAACCACTCCTGCCGTCCTAACGCCAAAGCATATAGAAATGGTTTAAGAGTTTGGATTTGGTCGACCAGGGCTATTGAAGCCGGGGAAGAAATTACCTATGATTACGGCAAAGAATATTTTAATGATTTTATAAAGCCGATTGGCTGTAAGTGCGCTAAGTGCATTAAAAAAAAGACGGTGTAATAAATTCTGTGTAAATCCCTTTTAGCGACAATTTTCAATTCC
>JAABUN010000718.1_pt1 | contig 82247 bp, 77 predicted proteins | sample 5559311 | NCBI WGS metagenome assembly JAABUN01 (sample SAMN10711877, study PRJNA513370) | rock metagenome | isolation source: Antarctica rocks | place: Antarctica: Victoria Land, Siegfried Peak sud
CACGATCTCAGACCGCGGGACGCCGGCATCGACGGCGGCCACAGCCCGCTCGCGGAGATCGACGGAATGGCGGGTGCCCATCGCCGGATCTTGCCATAGCGGCAGAACTTGCGCACGCGGCTCTAGAGCGCCGCGTGGCTGGTTCACACAACGCGGGGGGATCATGATCACTGCCTGGGTTCTCCTTCTGATGTTTGTCACGGCCATGCTTGCGGTCGATCTGGGCGTCTTTCATCGTTAGTCACACGAGGTGCGGCGCCGTGAAGCGCTCACCTGGAGCGCCGTCTGGATCGGCCTCGCGCTCCTCTTTAACTTCGGGGTCTACGTTCTTCTCGGGACCAATGCCGGGGTAGAGTGGACGACCGGCAACCTGATCGAGAAGTCGCTGAGCCTCGATAACGTCTTTATCTTTTTACTGATCTTCTCGTCGTTCGCGGCGCCCCCTGCCTATCAACACCGCGTCCTGTTCTGAGTTATCGTCGGCGCACTCCTGATGCGCGCGGTGGTGATCGCGTCGCGGGTTTCCTCCTGGGTACGCTCCACTGGATGGTTTATCTCATCGGGGCCTTCCTGATCCTGACCGGCGTTCGCTTCGTTTGCGCCAATCACGAGGCGCCGAGGCTTGAGACGAATCCCGCCGTTCGCCTGGCGAAGCGGTTCTATCCCGTCAACGAAGGGTACGAGAGGCACGCATTCTGGGTCGATCGAGGCGGACGTCGCATAGTCACTCCGCTGTTCCTCGTTCTCCTCCTTATCGAAAGCACCGATCACCTCTTCGCCGTTGACTCGATTCCATCGATCTACGCGGTGACGGATGATCCGTTCATCGCTTTCACCTCGAACATCTTCGCCATTGTCGGTCTGCTCGCCCTCTCCTTCGTCCTCGCCGGCTACCGGACCGGACTCGCCGATCTGCGCTCCGCCCTCGCCGCATTGCTGGTCTTCGTCGGAGCCAAGATGGTCCTCATCGATCTCTACGAGGTTCCCCGCTCGTTTCGCTCCTCGTCATCACGCTGATCCTCGGCGTCGCGATCGGCAGCTCCATGATCGAGCGACGTCGCCAAGAATCGGGAACCGTCCACGATCCGACCACCAGCGAGGAGGTCGATGCTGTCCGGGGTTAAACCGGCGGCGCCTCGCCACGCGGAGGCGCTCCCACCCGCGCGCATCGTCAGGATAGCGGGTTTCGTGGCAATCACAGTGCTAGTGGCCGAACGCCCTTGTCGCGGCGGTGGCATAGACTAATTGCCACGACGCGTAGCCCGCCGCGGCAGGAGAACCGATGTCCTCGGATTGGACGCCACCCGTGGAGACGACCGTGACGAGTGAGCAAGCGATCATTCGCGATCTCGGGGATGGACTGGTCCTGCGGCGGGCGACACCGCCGGATAGGGAGGCCGTGGCGACATTTCACGCCAGTACATTGCTGGGGCTCGACGAGACCGGCCCACTGGACCGCCTCTACTACTGGATCCTCGACTTGATGAGTGGCCAGCATCCGACGTTTCAGCCCAGCGACTTCACGCTGGTTGAGGAGCTGCTCACCGGGAAGATCGTCTCGTCGGTGGCGCTCCTCTCGCAGACCTGGACCTACGACGGGATTCCCTTCCCGGTCGGTCAACCCGATGTCGTCAGCACCGATCCCGCCTACCGACGACGCGGGTTGGTTCGGGCTCAGTTCGATGAGATCCACCGCTGGAGCGCCGCACGCGGCGATCTCATCCAGGGCATCACCGGCGTTCCCTGGTACTACCGGCAGTTCGGCTACGAGATGGCGCTCAGCCTTGAAGCCCACCGTACCGGCTTCCGGCACCATGTGCCGATACTAAGAGACGGGGAGCGGGAGATTTACACCTTCCGCGCGGCCACGACCGACGACCTACCGTTCATGATGGCGACGTATGAGCTGGCGTCCACCCGCTCAGTCATCGCTGGCCTTCGCGATGAGGCCATCTGGCGCTACGACATCGAAGGCCGGAGCGCCGGAAGCGGCTTTCGCAGCGAGGCGCGGATCATCGAAGCGGCGGAATCCGCATCGCATCCGGTCGGGCTTTTGATCCATTCGCGCAAGCTCTGGGGCTCGGGCAAGCTGGGTGTCCGGTTCCTGGAGGTGCGGCCGGGTGTGCCGCTGCTGGCCGTGACGCCGAGCATACTGCGCTATCTTGATGCGACCGGTGCAACCTATGCCCAGCGCGACGCCGAGGAATATGGCGCGCTCTCCTTCGAGGTCATCGACACGCATCCGCTCTATGAGACGGTTCCCGACCGGCTCCCCCAGGTCGAGATGCCATACGCCTGGTATATCCGGGTTCCGGACTTGCCCGCCTTCATGCGCCAGATCATCCCCGCCCTCGAACGGCAGCTGGCGGCATCGGCGCAGGCTGGATATACGGGCGAACTGAAGGTCAGCTGCTACCGCCGCGGTCTTCAGATCAGCTTCGACGAGGGACGAATCGCGGTTCAGGACTGGATGTCCGAACAGGTCGAAGAAGGAGATGCGGCCTTCCCAGACCTCACCTTCCTCCAGCTCCTCTTCGGGTTCCGATCGCTGGTCGAGCTCAGACAGGCATTCCCCGACTGCTGGGTCGCCAACGATGAGGCCCGAGCGCTATTGCCGATCCTCTTCCCCAAACGAAGCTCGAACGTCTGGCCAGCTGGGTAGACGCGAGATCTCTTCAGCGTCGCAGTTGCGCGGTGCGGGCGGCGAAGCGGCTGCCGCACCGCCGCAGCCGATGCGACCTAGCTCTCGTCCCGACGGGCGCGAGGCCTGGACGGCTTGCCCCGGTCGAAGCGACGACCAGCGCCCGGCCCGGATGACCGGTCGCCGTCACCACGCTGCTGCCGGACCGGCACCCCGCCGACGCGCGGCTCACGGCGAGGAGCGGCACCACGCCCATCCCGCGGCGGTCCGGCGTGGGATGGGCCGCTGACTGGCCGGCCCGGCGCCCCGTCGCCCTGTTCCGCGACCTGGGCATTGACCCGCCGCCCCTTGATCGAGGCGGTCTGCAGCGCCTGCAACACCCGCTCGACAAACTCGCTCGGGATGTCGACGAAGGTGTAGGCATCGAGAATATCGATCGCGCCGATGCTCTTACCGGGAATCTTCGCCTCGTTGGCAATCGCCCCGACCACATCCTGGGGCCGGATATTCTGCTGCCGCCCGGCGTTGAGGAAGAGGCGGACCATTCCGGTCTCACCTCGGCCGGACCCCGCGGCGACGAAGGTCGCCAGGTCGTCCTCCTTGAGGTCGGTCGGCGTACCGCGACCCGTCTCGTCGGCATAGAGCTTGAGCACCGCGGCGGCGACTTCCAGAGCGTCGTGATCCTCGGCCAGGTCGCCGACGGCATCGAGATAGGGCGCGTACTGGTCCTCGCTTTGAAGGACCTCCCTGATCCGCTCCTTCATCGCCTCGCGGCGACGCTCGGCGACATCGGCCACCGTCGGCAACCGGCGCGGCTCAATACGGGCGCGGATGATCCGCTCGATCTGACGCAGCCAGCGCGTCTCCCGCGGCGCGACCAGGGTGATCGCCTCGCCGGTCCGACCGGCGCGGCCGGTGCGACCGATGCGGTGGACGTAGGCCTCGGCGCTCTCCGGGACGTCGAAGTTGATGACATGGCTGACATCAGGGATGTCGAGACCGCGGGCCGCGACATCGGTCGCGATCAGGATCTCCGCCTGACCGGAGCGGAAGCGGCGCATCACCCGATCCCGCTGAACCTGGGACAGGTCGCCGTGCAACGTCTCGACGCCGTAGCCCCGGGCCATCAGCGACTCGCCGAGCTCGTCGACGCCGAGCTTGGTGCGGCAGAAGATCATCGTCACCGACGGTGTCTCGGCGTCGAGGATGCGGGTGAGGGCGTCGACCTTGCGGGCCCGCGGCACCTCGAAGAATGACTGGCGCGTCTCGGGAACGGTCATCTGGCGACCTGCGACCGTGATCCGCCGCGGGTCTTTCATGTAGCGCCGGGCGAGCTCGGCGATCCGGGTCGGCATGGTGGCCGAGAAGAGCGCCGTCTGTCGCTCGGCCGGCGCCTGCTCGAGTACCCATTCGATGTCCTCGATGAACCCCATGTCGAGCATTTCATCCGCCTCGTCGAGGACGAAGAAGCGGACGGCATCGAGCGAGAGCGTGCCCCGGCGCATGTGATCCATCACCCGTCCAGGGGTACCGACGACGATCTGGACGCCGCGCTGCAGCCCGCGGAACTGGCGCTCGTAAGGCTGGCCACCGTAGATCGGCAGCGTATCGACCTCCTTGTGGCGACCGTATTTGTGCAACGCCTCGGCAACCTGAATCGCCAACTCGCGAGTCGGACAGAGGATCAGCGCCTGCACCTGACGCAGCCGGGGGTCGATCGATTCGATGATCGGCAGCCCGAAGGCGGCGGTCTTGCCGGAGCCGGTCTGCGCCTGGGCGATCACATCTTTGCCGGCGAGAAGTACCGGGATGGTTTGCATCTGGATCGGCGTCGGCTCCTCGTAGCCGACATCGCGGACCGACTGCAGCAGCGCCTTCCCGAGGTGCAGGTCCTCGAAGCTCGGCGCGATCGCTTCCTCTGCCTCAGCTGCCGGTGGCGGGGCATCGGGTTGCGCCGCGTTCGATGGCTGGCCCACGGCACCATTGGACGAGGCAGCGGCTGCCTTCGGTCGCCTCGCTTTCTTCGGTGCGGCATCAGAGGCGGAGGACGCCTCCGGCGCGGGCGGAGTGGCGCCACGCCGAACCTCGTCGACCGGCGGGGCGGGAACGGGCCCCGGCTCGGGAGGGGCGGCGTCATGGGATGGAGCGTGGGCCGGTTCGAAATCGCGTACCGGCGTCGTGCCTGGCTGCGGGTCGACGGGCGGCGTCGACGACTCGGGGTCGACAGGCGGGGGCGACTCTTCGGAGGGGACCTCGGCAACTGTCGCGATCTCGCCGGCATCCCAGCGTTCGACGAGGTTGTTGTCATCGATTGACGGGCTGTCGGAGGGGGCGTTCGGGGACATAGCTGAACCTTTCGATCGATCGTGCGGGCTGTCCAGAGCATGTATCACCAGCAATGAAGGGTGGTCGAAGTGTGCCATGCACGACTCATACCGGGAGTGAGATGGCTGGTGAAAGGCATGCTATCAGCTCGCGACAGAGCGATCGAAGCGGGTTCGGGCAGACCTTGTGACGATCGTTGGTTCCCTCGGGGTCGGGCGGCCGGCGGGAAGCGCCGGGAGGCTTCGCGGGCTCGAACCAACGGACGTCCTCACCCCAGCTCTGTCCCAATTCTGGGCGAGGGAGCACGACGGGGGGAGGACCGGAGAGCGGTGCGCGGTCGCGGTGGGGATGGGGCCACGACGCGACGACCAGGAGGGGCTCGGGATGACCGGGGTCAGCAACCGGGTCGTGGATGACGTCCTGACGGGGACGGGTGGGCACTGGGTGCTGCCCAGGTCCCCCTCTCCCACCGGGAGCAGACCACTTGAGCGTCAGGATAGCGGGGAGATCAGGGGAAGTCCATGGCCGGGGGGTCACGTTTGGGGCGGGTTTCGCCCTCACCCCCTGCCCCCGCTCCCAATGCCTGGGAGCGAGGGTTTGCGGGGCAGAGATGGAAGGGGTAACGGGGGAGGGGAGGACCCCGTGTCCTGCCGTAGACTGCAGGTCGACCATGGTGCATCGCGAATCCACCCAGACTGGACCGTTGGCGTCCGGTCGCCTGGGGTGTGGCTCTACGGATCAAGGGAGGGCACAAGACCCTCCCGTACGGGCGGTGCGGTGGAGGGACCGCGGGAGGTGGGGCGGCAGGGCGGGGCTTGGATGGGATTTCGTGGGGCCAGGGGCGGACGAAGGCGGCGGCGAGGGCGGTCGGGATTCGGCGGGGGCGGCCGCTGACATGGTTGATAATGGCCCATTCGGTGCGGGCGCGGACGAGCGGGCCGCCGGGTGGGGACGGCAACGTCTCCGGGGCGAGGAGGATATCGGCGGGGAGAGGTGTCGTGGCGGAGCCGGGCCGGAGGCGGTGGATCTCGTAGGCGCGAACGGCTCGGGCGGCGCGTAGCTCGAGCGCCCAGGTCAGGATTCGGAGGCGGTCACCGGCAGTGGCGGGGCGAAGGTCATCGATCTCGTGGCGACGGGCGATGAAGAGATCGCCGATCGCTCGGAGGCGCTCGACGTCGTAGCGGGCCACCGCGGCATGGTCGATGGCGGGTTGTTCCAGGACGTTTAGGTACGCGGCGTTGTCGCCGTGTCCCAGAGGATCGAGCCAGCGGTGCTGAATGCGGACGTGCGCCAGGTAGACATGCGTGGCGTGCTCAAACCCGGGACGCCGGGGATCGTCGCCAGCGCCGGTCACCGGACGGTGGTTGCCGGAGTCGCGGCCGGGTTTGGGCTCAACATGTCGGCCTGCGCAAAGACGCGGCGGAGGATAGCCAGCGTGGCGGCATAGGTCGAGTCCATGCCGTAGTAGGAGAGGCCGCGGGCGCCAAGCGTTTGGGCGCGGGTGTAGGGCGTGTCCGAGGCATAGTGAATGATACCGAGATCGAACATCCCGGGCGTGCCGAGACGGAGGTTGATGGCTTCCTCGGTCGGGTAGCGCCGCAGAAAGACATCCTCGTAGATGGCGTCGAGATAGGGGCCGGCTTCCATCTCGACGACGGTGTAGTTCTCCCGGTAATAGAAGTCGAGGTAGCCCTGGTTCTGGAGAAAGGTGCCCTTAACGGTGACCGCCTTCTGGTTGTCGAGGGCGGCGCCGTAGGTCAGGAAGGGCGCGAGCTGCTCGTAGCCGAAGCAGTTGTCGAACCAGTAGGTGTTTCCCGAGTGCTCGTCGTAGACCACGTTGGCGATCATCACGTCGCCGATGCGGCCGTTGAGGGTGGCGGCCTTCCCGAGAATGTAGACGCCACGCAGCTGATCGGTCGCCATCGCCACCTGCGACATGATGTGATAAGCGGCGAGCCCGAGCGGATAGTTGACGTTGACGACGACGGCATCGGTGCGGCGGGGGTCGACCGCGCCATCACGATCGATGAGACGGGGATCGAACTCCTGGGGGTCGAGTCTGGCTAGCTCGATGATCTGTACACCGACATCGATGGCGCCGACCGGCTCCAGGTGGTGGATGCCGAGCGCCCGCTCCTCAGCGGTACGCGCTTCCCGATCCTCCTCCCGCCCGGCGCCGTTGAAGTAGCCACGCGCCGCAAAGTAGAGCAGGTTTTCCCAGGAGGAGCGGATCTCGCCGGCTTCGAGCTTCTGCAGTTCCTCGTGCAGCTCCGGGTCGTGGCCGCGACGAATCCGCTCGACGAGGTCGCCCTTGCGCCGCCGAGCGACTCCGGAGAGGACGTTGACGATGCTGTGGGTGTTCGATGAGACAAAGTAGATCGGGCGGTCGGCCAGGTCGAGCTCAAGCAACGCGTGAGCGACCGGCGTCCACCAGTGACGGGTTGAGCGGGCATAGCCGAGGTGGCTGCCGCCAAGCATCCGCAGGGTCGAGCGTTTGCGGTCGGCGCCGACCTTGGCGAGGCTTGGCCAGAGCGCAGGCCCCCAGACTCCACGGAGACGGCGCCAGTCGTTGGGCGCCACGCCGAGCCGTTTGCCGATCGAGGCCGCGATCTCTTCGGAGGGTGCACCCTCGATCGCGCGCTCAATCTCTGGCAGCAGACCCTGCTCGTGGATGCGACGGTGCATCTTGTTCCACTCGATCTGGTAGGCGACGATCGTCGGCACTAGATCGTCGAGGTCGGAGGCGGATGCGATGTAGGCCGCCAGGGCCTGCTGGCCGTCGTAGAGCCAGCGCCGCCTCCGGCCGGGCGCGGAAACGACCGTCCAGTCGTCCATGCCCTGGAACCCCGCCCGGGCAAAGGCCCGGACCGATTGACCGAGGACAATCTCCGTGATGTCGATGATGCAGGCCGGAAGCCGCTGGACCGCGTAGAGAAACGCGCTCATGTCGGGTTCGGCTTCCGTCGCGCCCGCGTGAAGCGACGAGGCGGCGTTGAGATGGGCCGGCTCCAGGCTGGAGACGCCCACGGCGCCGGAGCTTTGCAGCAAGGTGGTGTAGGTCCGAACGTAAAGATCGACCTCGCGCTTACCCGGGACGACCCCGGGTCGGCCCGTGGGCGGTGCATCCGGCATCTCACCGGGGAAGGCATCGCGGACCGCCTCGACGCGATCGAGCGCGAGACGATGGAGCGACGGTTCGGGAGCTCGATCCACGGAACGCCTCGTCGTGAGCTGATGCGCGGGGCCGAATCAATCCCCGGAGTATAGCGGAGGCCCGTTCGGCCTGGCTGTCGAACCGTTGGGGCGTGAATGGCCATGACGATGGTGCACCCTCGGGCGCGCATCCGCCGTCCGTCCTGGTCCAAACGGACATCGCGGGTCGCCACCGTGGGCGCCTGCCAGCGCAGCATCGGGGCGAATATCACGGATGAACCGGTGGGCGGGTCGCCGCGTATCGGATGAGTCACGCCAGGACAGGAGCACGGAGCGCGCAACGCGCCGCGTGACGGCAGCCGTCTCGTGACCTGGGCATGACCGGACCGAGGATAGACCCCATTGCACCACTTCTCGGTCGCCTGGTTCTTGCCGCTGTCGAGGCCCATCGCCTATGCTGACCGCTCACGGTCCGGTATCCCGCGACGCACTCCGACGGTCCGGCACACCCCCGCCGTTGTCCGTGGCGCGCCCATGCGCTGACCACGTGTCGAACCGTTCAGGATGGCGGAACGGTCCGGACGCCCGTGACCGGTCCGGAGACTTGATCGATCGGCAGCGCGGAGCCCGATGGAACGAACGTCCACGACGCCGGCCCGCGAGCGACACGACTCACTGCCCCGTGGGGGCACGCCGGCAAGCCAGGCGCGTCACCCGCGGGTGGCCGTCGGTGGAATCGCTCACGAGACCAATACTTTCTCGTCGGTCCCGACCACCATGGAGTGCTTCCGGCAGCGCGCCGTGCTGTCTGGATCAGCCATGATCGAGCGATGCGCCGGTTCGCGCAACGTGCTCGGCGGCATGATTGCCGCGGCCATCGCCGAAGAGGTCGAGCTGCTGCCCACGCTCTTCGCGGCGGCCGCGCCCGGTGGCTCCGTCACCGCGGCGACGTGGCAATCTCTCCGCGACGGACTGCTCGGCCGCCTCCGCACGCGGATGATCGGACCGTGGCCGCTCGACGGCGTCCTCCTCGCGCTTCATGGGGCCATGGTCTGCGATGACGAGCCGGACGCCGAGGGCGCGTTGCTTTCGGCCGTGCGCTCCCTGATCGGCCCCGATTGTTCGCTCGTGGCGACGCTCGACTCTCACGCCAATGTCTCGCCGGCGATGATCGCGGCGGCCGATCTCCTCCTCCCCTACCGGACCTATCCCCATGTCGATCCCTTTGAGCGCGGGCAGGCTGCCGTGCGTCAGATCGTTGCTCTACGACGTGGCCACCGGGCGCCAGTGACGGCGTTTCGCCAGGTGCCTCTCCTGACCCCGTTACCGTCGCAGCGAACGACGGGCAACCCCCCAATGGCGGAGATTGCCGCCACCGCGCGGGCCTTCGAGCAGATGGCCGGCGTCAACGCGGTGGAGATCGCGGGCGGGTTCGCCTACGCCGATGTCGCCCATGCCGGGATGAGCCTCTGGGTCACGAGCGATCGTGACCGGCCGCTCGCCGAAGAGCTGGCCGACCGCCTTGCCACGGTGATCTGGGCGCATCGCGAGCGCTTTCAGACCCGCGGCCGCGCGCCGGATGATGCTATCGACCAGGTTCTGGCTACCCCGCCGGAAGGGAGGCCGGTCATTCTTGCCGAGGTCGCCGACAATCCCGGGGCGGGGGCGACAGGGGACGGGACGGCACTGCTGGCGCGCCTCATCGACCGCGGTGTCGACGGTGTGGTGCTCGGGGCACTCGTCGATGCAGAGACCGTGACGGCAGCCTGGCGAGCGGGTCAGGACGCGATCGTGCCCTTTCCCCTGCACCCGGCGTCCGGGGAGCCGGCGCCGGTCGCCGCTCGAGTGCTTCGATTGAGTGATGGATGCTTCACCGAGCGGGGACCGATGGCAAGCGGCGGTCAGACGCGCCTTGGAAAAACGGCCCTCCTCGGGATCGGCGGCGTCGAGGTCGTCGTCTGCGAGCGACCAGCCCGGGCGATCGATCCGGCCCTCTTCGAGTCGCTCGGGGTCGAGCCGAGCCAGCGTCGGGTTGTCGCCGTGAAATCGAGCGTGCATTTTCGGGCCGCTTTCGAGCCGATCGCGTCATCCATCATCGAGGTCGAGACCCCCGGTCTGAGCCCGTCCGATCTCCGCACGCTTTCCTATCGGCACGTGCGTCGCCCGATCTGGCCATTAGATCGTGAGGTCCGATACCTTGATTAGATCGTCGAGGTGGCTCGATCGGGTACTGGTCGCGGGTGTGCTGGTTTTACTCGTCACAGTCACCGCGGTCGTCGTTCTCCAGGCCGGACGGGAACGGGCACGGAACAACGGGAGTCCAACCCCGGCTGGAGTCGTTCCGACGTCGGCGTCGGTGCCCGCGCCGCCGGCAAGTCCCGTGGCCCCGCGAGGAGCATCACCGATCGCTTCGCCATCAACAGGGAAGGTCGTCTGTCTCGATCTCGGGCATGGCGGGATGGATTGGGGCAACGTGCGACTGGAGGACGACCAGGTCGTGCTTCGGGAGAAGGATTTGACGCTCTCTACTGGTCTGGAGCTCGCGCGGCGTCTTCGGTCGGACGGTCTGGTAGTGGTGACGACTCGCGACACGGACGCGGAGGCGAACCCGACGAACGCCGATCTGAACGGCGATGGGATCGTGGCCAGCCCGGACGACCAGTCCAACAGTGACGAGCTGGACGACCAGCAGGCGCGCGTCAACATCTGCAACGAGGCGGGAGCGGACCTCCTTGTTTCGATCCACTACAACGGCGCCGAAAACATGGCGCTGGAAGGGTTCGAGGTCTGGTACAACGACGGGCGCCCGTTCAGTGATCAGAGTCAACGATTCGCGACCCTGGTCCATCAGGAGCTGGCAAAGGAGCTGCCCGCAGCCGGGCTCGATGCGACGGATCGGGGGATTGGCATCGAAGACCACGCCGTGACGGGACCGGCGCGGCCCGGCAAGCTGGTGCCGAGCGAGATGCCTGGCGTGGTGGTGGAGGGGCTCTTCCTGTCCAATGACGACGATGCCGCCTTTATCCAGACCACCGGCGGCGAGGAGGCGATCGTGACCGCCTATGAGCGCGCCATCCGCGCCTACTTCGGAGCCAGCACCGGATGATCAACCGGTGGGATACCCATGTCTGAGCCATGGGGCAGGTCCGGTCGTCCGGCGCCAGAGAATGGTCCGCCGCGCAAGCGCGCGCGAAAGGAGATCCCGACGGGCGCGGCGGCGGCTCCCGCCATCTGGCAGACAGGGCCAACGGGCGACCGTCGCCGTCTGACAGATGAGGAGCGGCGGGCCTTTCGAGAACGGCGAACCGCGGTTTCCGGTCTGCCGCCGACCCCGGAGGCGCCCATCCCCCCCGCGGAAACAGCTCAACGCGGCAGCTCACGGTTGATGGTTGTGGCCGGCACCCTGCTCATTTGCGCCCTGACACTGCTCGCCTTTGCCGGGGGACGGATCTTTGGTCGGGTTGACTCCCCGACGCCGACACCTTCTCCGGCGGCGGCCACCGTGGCGGCGGCCGCCATGACCGCTGCCACCCCGCTCGCTGCGGCCATCCCGGTTAGCACCGACGTGCCGGCCGTCGCTACTCCCGATCTCGGGCTGGCAACTGGCCGCACCACAGCGAAAGGCGCGCCGGTACCCGGTCACCCGGCCGACGGCGTCCGCGTGGTCTGCCTCGACCCGGGTCACGGCGGACCGAACGACCGCGGACGCCAGGCGCCCGAGACGAGTCCCTACGATGGTCTGGAGGAAGCGAATCTCGTCTTGCAGCTGGCGTGGGACCTGCAGGCCCGGTTGCAGGGATCAGGGATCAAGGTTGCCATGACGCGAAACAGTGATAACGCGGTCAATCCCGGTGGGTTCGACGTCAACGGAGATGGCAAAACGGCGGTCAACGTCAAAAATCCTGAGGAGCGGAAGATCGCCGGCGACCTGGACGAGTTACAGAGCCGCATCAATGTCTGCAACATGGCAAATGCCGACCTGATGATCTCAATGCACATCAATGGGTTCGATACGCCCGCGCCACGGGGGTACGAGACCTGGTTCACGCAGGAACGTCCGTTCGGAGATCAGAGTCACCGCCTGGCCACACTGGTCTACCGCGCGCTCCAATCGCAGCTCGCCAAGATCGGTTACCGTCTGCCGAACGATGAGGAACGAGGGGTCAAGCCGGATACCAAGGTCGATAATCAGACCGAGCACTCGGTCTTTGACCATTTCGTCCTGACCGGGCCAGCGGTCGAGGGGAAGGTCGACCCGAGCCGGATGCCGGCAACGGTGGCCGAAACGCTCTTTGTCTCCAACGACGGCGATGCCGCCGTTCTCGGCAGCCCAGGAGGCGAGCAGGCGATTGTGACTGCCTACGAGCTGGCGATCCTGCAATACTTCAACGAGTACCCGGGATAAGGGCAATGCCAGATCGACCCGCAGAACGGGTCGCACCGAGAGGAACCGGCACCGATGACCAATCCAACCCCATCATCGCGGTTCCACGGCTGGGAGCGCGGCGTCGCCCTGATCGGAACGAAGGCGCGGATCAGCCGCCGCGCCGCCCTGATTGGCGCCGGGACCGCGGGTCTGACCGCCGTCGCCGCCGGAGCGGCGGTACGCTTCTCCGGCGGTGGCACTACGCCGCCTCCCCCGGCGGTCAATCCGGCCGGTCAGGTCGCGAAAGTTGGGGCATCCCCGGCGCCGGCACTCGCCTCGGCAGCCGCTCCGCGGATCGCGTCGTCACCCGTTGCGGACGCGGCGGCGGTCGCGACTCCCGCCGCCAGCAGCACCTCACTTCCGCCCGGAATGGTGGTGGCGACCTCCCCCCGGCTTCCCCTGTTCGGCATTGGTCCCGACCAGGTTCAGCCCCTGCTCGCCGGGCGGTTCGAGGACTGGCAGGAGCTGGGGTCTGCGGTCTCGCTGCCGGTCGAACCGGTCGCGCTCGACGGCGAGACACCCGCCAATCTCGCCGCTCCGATGGCGACCCTCGCCGACTACGACGCGCTCGCGGGCGACCTCGCGGCCCGGCCCGGTGGCGTGACGGAGATCCCGATCGATCTTGCCGACTTTCGGGTCAATGTGCTGTCAATCGGCAACGACGATCCGCTCAGGGATCGCCCGGATGGTGACGAACCGACGATCAAGATCGCGGTCGTCGGCGACATCGTGCCCGGCCGCAACGTCCACCAGAAGATGGTCGCCTACGGTGATTTTAGCCGGCCTTTCCGGGAGGTGGCGCCGACGCTGGCCGCGTTCGATCTGACGATCGCTAACCTCGAAGGGAACCTCTCATCGACGCTGCCGCAGCCTGCCGACCCCAACACCTTCTCGTTCGTCTCCGACCCGGCGATGCTCGATGGCTTCAAGCTAGCGGGGATCGACGCGGTCAGCCTGGCGAACAATCATTCGACCTACAACGAGGAAGAGTGGGGAACCCAGGGGTTGCTCGATACCATCGACGCGCTGGAGAGCGCGGGGATGCCCTTCTTCGGCGCCGGCCGCAACCTCGACCAGGCGCGGGCGCCCTGGATCACCGAGGTCAAGGGGAAGCGGATCGCGGTGCTCGGGGTCGACGCCGTGACGGCCAATCACGAGGTTCAGCCTGGAAGGGAATTTGGTGTCGTCGGCGTCGACGTCGCGGCCGGTCCCGAGTCCGAAGGGACCAACCCCTGGGACACGGCGCAGTTCCTGGCTGATATCACCGCCGCCACTCAGCAAGCCGATATCGTCATCCCCTACTTCCATGGTGGTGTCGAATATGTCGCCATCCCGCCGCAGTGGCTAGTCGATGGCGCTCATGCCGCCATCGACGCGGGGGCAACCCTGGTGGTGACCAATCACCCCCACGTCATCCAGGGGATGGAGATCTACGCTGGCAAACCGATCGTCTACTCGCCCGGCAACTTCATCTTCGACCAGATGTTCAGCGTCGAGGTTCGATCGGGGCTGATCCTCGATCTGACGCTGCGCGGGGATCGCGTCGTCGGGCTTCGCTGCCACGGCGTCGAGATTCAAGATTTCCACCAGCCCCGGCTGATGATCGCCGGCGAGCAGGCCGGCCTGATGGACCGCTTCTGGCGGTCCACCGACCGCACCGCCTCCGGGGAACGCGCGTAGGACAACGCGCCGCGACGACCCCAGTCAGCGTTTCAGGATGATGAACTGGTTGCCAAGGAGAATGTTGCGCTCTGCCTGTACCGCGAGAGTCTCCGGATCGAGCCGCCGCAAGACGTACCCCCCGAACCCACTGTCACGTCCATCGTTCGTCGATCCAGAGCCATAGGCGAAGACTGCATCGCTGGCTACCAGTATCCTGGACGACGCGGCGCTCCCCGTGGCCGAGGCTGTGACCCTACCGGTCGCGAGATCGATGCGATGAAAGCCAAGGTCTCGGGTCGCTTGCTGTCCCTCGACGAACGCCGACTTGGTCCCACCGACGCAGAGTGCCCGACCGTCCGCCGAGAAAGCGGCCGTCCAGGACACACCAGAGACAGAGCCGCTGTTCCGAAAGGGAGGCAGCGTCGCGGGAGCCGTGGATCGCCGCGAGGGCTTTGGCAACCACGAGCGACGTGGCGTCTTCGGCGGCCTCCGGACTGGCAAGGCGACGCCGGCAAAAGGCGAGCACAAGCGGTTGGTATCGCGCATAGAGCGGCGCGAATTCCTGCGGATCGCGCTTCGCCCGAGCTACCAACACCCGCTCATCGTCCACGTGACCACTCTCCGCGATGCCCACTACCGTAGTCGGACCTTGTTCTCAAGAGACGGGAGATGGCGCCAAAAAGTTACACCGAGGTCACACTCCTCGGGACAGGTCCTGCCTCCGTGTAGACCTGTCGCCATGGCGAGTTGACCATCCAGATATCAATCGCTGGAGAGGTGGCAGGTACTGCCGGGAGCCAGCTGGGCTGTCGCCGCCGCCGAGGCAACCGCTGGGCACCCGGTCGCACCGGAGGGAAGCCCTTGGTGGATAGGAGGGGTCTGAGGCGGCTCACCGCGGCCGGCACCGATCGTGGGGCTACCCCGTGCTGACGCCACGCGGAGCCAGAGGTATCGATTGGCTCGTGGGGGGACGCCGGCGAGCGAACCTCTCCATGGAGCAGTCACGCTCGAGCTGAATATGGGAAGCGGCTGGCAGCCGATAGCGCGACCCTACGGGGTCGGAGCGTCCTTGGCGCGAGCGGACGCAGCGGGGGCCGCCTTCGTTTTTGGTTTTCGTTTAGGGGCTGTCCTGGGGGCGGGCTTCGGTGCGGCCGTGGTCGAAGACCGACGGGTTTTCGAGGCAGGAGCGGTGCTACCTTGCCGCGTTAGTGTCGGCGGGGTCGGCGCCGCGGCCGCCGTCTGATCGTCATCGGTAGCTGCCGGCGGCATTGGGCCGGCCGCTCGGGCGGCCTGCGCCGCGCGAACCGCTTCTGCAAGATCCTGGACCCGGGCTGCCCGACGCGCCTGATCCGCCGTCGCATCAGAGAGGGTCGCGTCGGCCCTGGCGAGACGGCGGCGGGCTTTCTCCAGCCGTCGCTCCGCGCGCTGCTCTGCCTCGATCAGGTCGCGCTCGGCCATCGCCGCTCGGCGCAGATCGCGCTTCACCTGGACAAGCACATCCGTGTTGGTCATTACTGCTCCTCAACCGGTATTTACAACGACATCGGTGCCGCCGGCAGCGACGCCCCTCTACGTCGGAATCGTCCGGGGAGCGCAGCTTACCAGCGCATCACCACTGACGGCGGGTCTGATCACCGGAATGGTGGTCTGTCTGGTACCCTCACGCTGTCGAGCTGAGACAGCGACCCGGGTGGAGAGGAGCGTTTCTCGTGGTGTTACCGCCCACAAATGGGAAGCTCGATCAGGTCGTGGCGGTGGTGGACGTTGGATCCAACTCGATCAAGATGACCGTCGCGCGACAACGCCCCGGAGCATCGCTCGACGATCTCGCCACCGCGTCGGAGACGGTCCGGCTCGGCACAGGGATCGAGCGCTCCGGGCGGCTGGCGGATGATCGGGTCGAAGCCGCCCTGGCGACACTCCGCCGGTTCGCCACCGAAGCGCAGGCGCTTGGAGCGAGCCGGCTGCTTGGCGTAGCGACCGAGGCCGTCCGCGTTACGGCGAATGGCCAGGAGTTCCTCGAGCGGGTGCGCCGCGAAACGGGCTGGAGGGTCCGCACGATCGACGGTGACGAGGAAGCGGACCTGACTTTTCGCGGTCTCGCGGGCTCGGTCGATACCCTTGGTGGTCTGGTCGCCGCCGACATCGGTGGTGCGAGCACGGAGGTGATCGTTGCCCACGATGGGACCGTCGCCGCCGCGCACTCGCTGCCGATCGGTTCCGGCCGGCTCACCGACCGTCTGATCCACCACGATCCGCCGACCATGACGGAAATCACGGCCTGCCGTGAGGCGGTTCGGGTGGCGCTCGACGGGCTGACCGCGTCGGGCATGGCCATCCCGTCCGGGCGGGAGATTCGTCTGGTCGTCGTCGGCGGGACGGGTGAATACCTTGCCCGCCTGATCGGGGATTACCCGATTGACCGAACAACCGTTGCCGCAGCTCGCGTTCGCCTCCAGTCGACGCCGGCGGCGGCACTCGCGACGAAACTCGGCATTGCCGAAGCACGAGCGCGGGTGCTCCCGGCCGGGGTAGGGGCGGTCCAGGCTATCATCGACCGGGTTCAGCCGGGCGGCATCGAGGTGGCGCGAAGCGGCATTCGTGCTGGACTCCTTCTCCAGGCATTCGCCGAGACCGGTGAAGTTGCCCGCGAAACGAGGCAAGCGTGACCAAGCGTGAGAAGCGATCGACGATAGCCAGCGAGGCCGCCATCGACCCGAAGCAGCGTTTTCGCTCGGCGATGGCTGCGTTGATCGGCGAGCGTTGGGAGACCGTCTGGCGCACCATTCCGGCGGCGATGTCAGGAGAGGACATCGAGGGCGTCCATGACGTGCGGGTTGCCTCGCGACGCCTGCGGGCCGCGATGGATGTGGCGGTCGACGCCTTTCCAGCCCCGTGGTTCCGGTCGTTGCATGCAACGGCCAGGGAGATCACCGGCGCCCTTGGGGAGGTCCGGGATCGCGATGTCTTACTCGACTTCCTGGCCAAGGAGCATCTTCGCGCCCCACGGGAGGAGTGGCCGGGACTCGACCGGCTGATGGAGCGCATCGAGAACGAGCAGAAAGCCGCCCGCGCCACGATGGAACACTTCTTAGAGACCTTATTGGCCCATGACCTCCCCGCCGAGACGGTCAGGCGATTCGGACCAGCCGCCGGGTCAGCCGCGCCGGATGCGGACAATGAGCGCTCCCGATGAGTCGCGCCTGGCCGGTCGCCGGGGTCGACCCGTCCACCCCACTCGATGTCAACGCCCGGCGCATCCTGGCGGTACGGATCGCGGAGTTCTATAGCTATGCGCCGGCGGTGGCCATTGAGGCGGCGTCCGAGCCACTGCACGATCTGCGGATCGCGGCGAAGCGGCTCCGCTATACCCTCGAACTGTTCCGAGCGGTGTTCGGCGAGACCGGCGAGCGACTGATCGAGCGGATCAAAGCAGTTCAGGAGGAGCTGGGTGAGATCCACGACCATGACGTCCGGATCGCGCTGATCGAGAACGAGCTTCAAGGTCTGGCCGCCGCGCAGGCGGCGGCGGTTGGGCGGGCTTTGGCAGCGGCCGCCGCCACCGAGCACGCGGCGATTGTCGCGACCGCGATGCGGCCACCACCGGACGACCCTCGACGTGGCCTGATCGCCTTGCTCGGACGGCAGCATGCCTCCCGCCGCCAGCATTACCAGGCGTTCGTCGCGATCTGGGACCGCTTCATGGGCGAGGGTATGCGTGCCGATCTTGTCGGCTTGTCGGCGACGCCAGTCGAGATCACCGCCTCACTGGATGCTGACAGGGCATGAGCGGGCCTCCCCGCCTCACCAATCCTGGGTTCGGGGATCGTTTCCGATCACGAAATCAACCAGTCTGTTACGTAGCGCTCGATCAACGATCAACCAGGAGGGACGCGGGTGTCGACATTGGCGGCGGAGCGGCGAAGGGTGCAGATTGGGGAAGGGGTCAACGGGCTGGCCGGCGATCTTGTGACGTTCCTTCAAGACCTGGTCCGCACGCCCAGTCTGACGGGAGCTGAAGGACCGGTGCAGGCAGTGGTCGGCCGGCAGATGCGAGCATTGGGTCTGGAGACGGAGGTCTGGGAACCGGATGCAGCAACACTGGCGCCGTATGCTGACCACGTCGGCGCCTTCGAGCCGGGAGCTTTCGCGGGACGACCGAACGTCGTCGGCAGAGCACGGGGGACAGGTGGCGGTAGATCGCTCACGCTAAATGCCCATATCGATACAGTTGAGACAGGCGATCCCGAGCGATGGAGCCACCCGCCCTTCGCGGCTGAGATCGCCGGGGGGCTGCTGTACGGGCGCGGGGCGTGCGACATGAAAGCCGGCCTGGCGACCAATCTCTTCGCGCTGGCCGCGGTGCACGCGGCTGGCATCACGCTCCGCGGCGACGTCACGGTTCAGAGCGTCATCTCGGAGGAAGATGGCGGCGCGGGGGCGCTCGCGGCCGTACTTCGCTGCGGCCCGAGCGATGGGGCGATCATCACCGAGCCAACACGGCGTGCGGTCGTCGCGGCGCAGGGCGGGTCGCTCGTCTTCCGGCTCCACGTCGAAGGACAATCGGCCCACGCCTGTGTCCGCGACGAGGGCGTCAGCGCCATCGAACGGTTCGCCGCCATCCATCAGGCGCTGATCGCCTTCGAGGCTCGGCGCAACGCGAGCATCAATCACCCACTCTATGCCCATATCGCCAACAAGATCCCGATCAACATTGGCGTCATCCACGCCGGTTCGTGGCCGTCGTCGGTTCCGGAATCGCTGATCGCTGAAGGACGGGCCGGTCTCGTCCCCAGTGAGGGACTGGATACCTTCCGCGAGGAATTCGCCCGGGAGGTGATCGGCGCCGGTGGGGACGATGCGTTCTCACAATCGCATCCGCCGCGCGTCGAATGGTTCAGCGGACAGTTCGCCCCGGCGGAGCTCCCGGCCGACGCACCGCTCGTCACGCTGCTTCGCAACGCCCATTCGGCGATTGAGGGTGAGCCGCCGCCGGTCGAGGGGGTCACCTACGGGGCCGACATGCGCCACTTCCTCCACTTTGGGAACACGCCCTGCGTGATGTACGGGGCGGGCGACGTGCGGCTAGCCCACCATACCGATGAATCGATCCCGCTCGCCGAGGTCATCGCCGCGACGAAAACACTCGCCCTGGCGATCGTCGAGTGGTGCGGCGCCGCGTCCGCGGACGCTTAGCGACACTCGCCAACCGTGCGTCGTGCGAGCTGCTTGCGGCGCGGGCTGGAGCGGCGTACCATGACCGCTTGGCACTGGCCCGTCTGCCGAGGGCAGGGTGCCGGGACACTGAAAGGAGACCACCGTGGGTCGGATCATTGTCGCCAACCGTCGCGGTCATCAGCTGGTGGAATGGGAAACAACGGGCACGGATGAAGCGCGCGCCGGTGTCGCCGAAGCGGAGCGGATCATCCGCGAGGCCCGAGAGAGCGGCTGCGCGGTCTCCAAGAAGGTCGGCTCCACCCACGTCCTCGACCGGGATCCGTTCGACCCCTCCACCGAGGAGTATCAGATCATCGCCCCAATCGCCGGCGGCTAGCGTCGTGACGGAGCGCGGGTCCTGGGGCCGCCTCCGTCGCCTGTGGCGCGCGCTCTGGGAGGCGGACGGAGCGGAGGCTCCGGTAGGAGACGATCGTCTGCTCGACGATCGCCTGGAGGAGCCGTGGCGCTCGCGATGGGACCACGTGCCCAAACGGACGGCGGGTCGAGGGTTCGCCGCGAAGGACTATCACGAGGCGAGGCGGCGGGCCGACGAGGTAGCGCGCCAGACCCTCGGCGATGAGCTCTGGTCCCAGGTCCGCCGCACCGGGTACATCGACCTTGCCTCCACCCGTTTACCGGGTGTTACCTATCGCCTCCGGGTCGGCAAGCGTATCGAGGTACGTTCCTTGCCCGGGGCCAAACACCCCTGGCCCTACCGGTTTCTCTGCATCAACCCGACCTATCCCCTCCCTGAAGCGGAGTTCTTCGCCCACCTCTACCTCTACGTCCGTGACAACGAAGACGAGGTGATTCGCGTGGCGGCGCCCCAGCCATGGGACCAACCGCTCGGCCGCACGTTTTAACCGCCTACCATCGATCGACATCCGCGCTCTAGCCCTCAGTGGCGCCCTTGGTGGACGGTGGAGGCGGTCGCAGCGCTGCTTCAACGTTCTCCAGGGCCGTGCGCTGCCTCGATGGTCGACCGGCCGATCCCTGCTGATGGGCGTCGCTTGGCGGCCAGCAGGCGCCGACTGTCGGAACAATGGCCCGGGCTGGCCATGCTGGAGTCACTGCCACCGTGGCGCGGCATCACCCTTGCGGCGTGTGGCGGCAGTGATCCCATCCGGCCGAAGCACCGTTCAATGCACAGGTATCGGTCACCGGACAAAGGGACGGGTTCTCCATGCGGCGTACATGCACAACTATCCTGTGCAAACTATTGACACCATGTCAGTAGCACCCTATACTTGCCCTACAAGATGCGGACAGGCCGCGGGGTCGGGAGTGACGCTGTTGAGGAACATTCCCGTCAGCACGAAACCGGGTCAAGGAGGTTCAGCATGAAGTTCGCCGCACGGGATGGTTCCACCGCTCGCACCCTCGCTGTTACCGCTCCGGGCTGGTCAGGTTCAGGCTCGACCGGACTGTCGGCACAGTCTCCTGGCACCGGGACATCGTCACGGGTCTCCCCGTTGAGCACTGGACCGGCGCCCGGCTCTCCTGGGAATGGTCGGGCCCGGCAGCAGCGCCAGAGCACCGTGTCGTACGCCCGCGGCCAGGAAGTGTTCTCGCCGGGACGAGGCGCCGGGCTGATCTACATCGTTCGCTCCGGCTGTATTCGCCTCTTCAAAACGCTTCCCGACGGGCGTTCGGTAAACCTCGGCCTGTTGGGCTCGAACACGATCTTTGCCCAGGAAGATACCTACGATGGGCTGGCGACCGGCGCGGCCGCCGAGGCGATGGTCGACTCGACCCTCTCGATCGTCGAGAGCGATGACCTCGCAAGTTTGATTGCCGATTCGCCCGATCTCGCGTCGGCAGTCGTCGCCGGTATGACCCGGCGTCTGACCGAGCTGCAAACGCTGATCGAGCATCTACTGGTCCGGGACACCTCCGTTCGTCTGGTCACAACCTTGTTGACGCTGGCAAAAAGCTTTGGTCGACCGACCGCTGATGGGATGGTTGCCATTACCCAGCCACTCACGCACCAGGGGCTGGCCAACATGATCGGCTCGAACCGGGTCACCGTGACCCGAAAGCTGATCGAGCTGCAAGAGAACGGGTTTGTCCGCTCCCTGGGCCGCAACGCGCTGGCGGTCAACCCCGACAAGCTGCGCTCCTACGCCCAGGCGGCCGCGGAGGCCAGGTAGAACCGCCAACGTGTGACGCACGAGACCACCCATCGACAGGCGTGGGTGGTCAGTCGAGAGTGAGGCGGTCACCATGGAGACACCAGGCGCCAGCAGTCCCGCGACTCCGGTCGCCGGCCGAATCTTTCTCACCGGCGGCACCGGGTTCGTCGGCTCTGCCATCCGAACGGCACTCCGGGACCGACCGCTGCGGCTGCTCGTTCGCGATCGGGCGCGCGCCGCGGAGTTGGCGAGTGACCAGGTCGAACTTGTCGAAGGTGACGTGACGCGTGAAGAGACGCTGCGCGGCGCGATGGATGGCTGCGAGTCGGTGATTCATCTCGTCGCGATCATCGCCGAGCAGGGCGGGGCGACGTTCGATGGAGTCATTCGGCAGGGAACGGTCAATGTCGTCGACGCGGCGAAGCGCGCCGGCATCCGGCGCTATCTCCAGATGAGCGCCCTTGGCGCGATGCACGACCCCGCCTACGGGTATCTGGAAGCGAAGTGGCAGGCTGAGCAGGCCGTTCAGGCGGCGGGGATCCCGTGGACCATCTTCCGGCCGTCGGTCATCTTCGGCCCCGGTGATGAGTTCATCACGACCCTGGCCAGGCTTGTCCGCCTGGCGCCGGTTATTCCCGTGGTGGGGTCCGGCCAGAGCAAATTTCAACCGGTCGCGGTCGACGAGGTGGCAAATGCGTTCCAGCGGGCGCTGGACGATCCGGCTACCGCTGGGCGCATCCTAGAGCTAGGCGGCGGCAAGATCTACGGCTACGAGGAGATGCTCGACGTCATCGCCGCCACACTTGGCACGAAGAAGCCGAAGGGTCACGTGCCGGTCCGGCTGCTGATGCCGATCGTCAGGCTCTCAAAGCCGCTGCCAAGCGCGCTACGCCCGCCGGTGACCGAGGAGCAGCTCAAGATGCTGGCCCTCGATAACTGTACCGATCACTCCGACACTGCCGAGCTGATCGGTCGGGAGCCCCGTCGACTCGAGGACGGGATCGATTACATCGTCTCCACGGCATAACAACGACCGTTGCATCGCGTTGCCCTCCGAGTTGAACCCGCTCCGGTGCTTCCCGTCGTGGCGCGACCCGTGACACGGGCGCATGCCCTGCGCCCTCGTGCGCAACCTAACCGTGGCGACAAGCACACCGGTGAGAGCCGAAGCGAGACTCCTTCGCGCCTCTTGGGAGGACGGGGGTAACGGAGTGTCTTCAGGGCCGGGTGCATGGAGGATGGCGGCAACGAGGCAGCGGGTGATTACTGGCTCGGGCAATCTGCTCGTCACGCCACAAACGACCTGGAGCGTTCGAGCCGAGTGTCAGGGATGGGTGTCGGAGAGACCGATCGCGGGCAGCGCGCCCATTTGCTGAAGTGCGCCGAGAGAGTCGAAGCTCAGCCAGCTCTCGACCAGGCGCCCCTCACGGATCCGATCGATCGCGACCCCCGTCACGCTGACAAATCGCCCGGTCGGTGGGACACCCATAAATGACCCATCGTTGGTCCCGCTTGCGGTAAAGCGGCGCACGACCCGGTCGCCCTCCCCAATCAGGTCCTCGATGGTCATGCAGAGATCGGGAAAGGCAGACTGATAATCCTCGATCGCCAACCGCACCCCTTCCGGTCCGTAGTGATCGCCGATCAACTCGTGCATGACGTGCTCAGCGGCCACAAAGTCCGGCAGGAGCCACAGCTTTCGTTGATTGACGACCTCTGCCACATACCGGCGGACCAGCGCCTTATTTGCCTCGATCGTGGCGCTCCTCTGGGTGGAGCCGCTGTTGTCCACAAGCTGAGGTTCAGACGCCATCCCGCTTACCTCCCGTTCCACACCGACAGGATCGACCGGCCGGCACTCACTGCGGCGCGCCACACCGTCGCTCACCCGCATCGGGGTCGTCGACCGGGTCAACACGGGGCATCACCGATCCCTCGTGGCCGCCACGCCGCGACCGGCCGCCACCGCGAGCCACGCACCGGCGACTAACGACATCATGACGGGTCCGGGGCGCGACGGCATCGGGAAGACGACGTATTTGTAGACGAGTGTGGTTTTCGCGACCTACGTCACTCGACGTAGGTCGGCCCTAAACCGGGCCAGGCGTGTCACACGTTGGATGTCAGGAAAGCCGGGTTGAGACGCCCTTCGATTCCCCTGATCACCTCGACCGCGACGATGCGATCCGGCGCTAACGATAGCTGGCCGCCTGGAGCTCGAAGAGGTCAGCGTAGCGTCCCCGAAGGAGCATCAGTTCGTCGTGGGTTCCCTGCTCGATCAGGTGACCGTCCTCCAGGACCAGGATCCGGTCGGCCATACGCACCGTCGAGAAGCGGTGCGAGATATACAGCGCCATCCGGCCCTTCGTGAGCGTCCGCAGGCGGGCGAAGAGATCGTGTTCGGCCCTGGCGTCGAGGGCGGCGGTCGGCTCGTCGAGGATCAGAATTTGCGCGTCGGCGCCTTCCCGCATAAAGGCCCGGGCCAGTGCCACCTTCTGCCATTCTCCACCCGAGAGCTGATGCCCCCCCTCGAACCATTTTCCGAGAACCGTGTCGTAGCGGTCGGGAAGGCGATCAATCACCCCGTCGGCCCCGGCCTGACCGGCGGCCTCAGCGATCCGCGCATCTGGATCGACGGCCTCGACGTTCCCGACGGCGATGTTCTCGCCTGCCGACAGTTGATAGGTCGCATAGTCCTGGAACATCAGGGCGAACTGATGGCGCAGCTCGGCCGGGTCGTAGTCGCGGATATCCCGGCCGTCGATCAGGATTTGCCCCTGATCTGGGTCGTAGAGGCGACCAAGGAGCTTCACGATCGTCGTCTTGCCGGCGCCATTGCGCCCCACGAGGGCGACCGTTTCACCGGGAGCGATCGTGAAGCTGACGTCGGTCAGGGCGGCGGTTGCCCGGTCGGGGTAGTGATAGGAGACATGGCGGAACTCGATCCCCCGCTGGAATGGACGCCGGATCGGTACCGGATCGACAGGCGCCACGATCATCGGCTTCCGATCGAGCAGGTCATAGAGCGTGGAGAGATAGAGACCATTCTCATAGATTCCCTGCACCCCACCAAGAATGCCCTGGAAGGCACCCTGGACCTGCGTCGCGGCGCCGACGAAGACCGTGAGCTGCCCAAGCGTCAGTCGTCCCCGCACGGCGAGCAGGGCGACGTAGAGGAAGGTGCCGGATGAGGCGATCACCGTCAGCGCACCCCAGGCGAAACCCGCCCAGTATCGACGGATGAGGAGTCCACGGGTCGCCTCGTAATACGCCTCAGACTCAATCTCGTAGCGGCGGATGAAGTGGTCGCCGAGGCCAAAAAGCTTGATTTCTTTGGCGTACTCGTCGGTCGTCACCAGGGTCGTCAGGTAGGAGAGCAGGCGCCGCACGGGAGATTGCCGGCGCATCTGCAGGAAGCCCCACCAGCCGTAACGCGATCCGGAGATGAACGCGGGGATCGGCGCCAGCAGGGTCCCGATCGCGATCCAGGGCCCGAGCCCAAGAAGCAGCACCAGCAGCGTCGCAAAGGTGACCAGCGAGCGGCCCAGATTGAAGACCTGGGAGACCATCTGCACCGGCCGGTTCGCCGATTCGCGCTGTGCCTGCTGCAGCTGATCGTAATAGGCGGCGTTCTCGAAGTCCGCCAGATCGAGACTGCTGGCGTGGCGCATGATCAGCGATTGAACGTGAATGGCGAGCCGTTCCTGCAGTAGCTGCTGGCAGACGTTGCCCAGGGTCTGGAAAAAGCTCGATGTGACCAGCAGGATGAGCTGCAGCACGGCCAGGAGAACGACGGTCTCGGTGTGACGGTCTCCGCCATTCTCACCGGCCCGAATGCCGTCGCTGACCGCTCCGATCAGCCGCCCGTACAGCCAGACCTGGAGGGCGGGGGTCAGGCTCTGGACCAGCGTCGCTCCGGCCAGCCCGAGTGTCAGGCGGCGACTCGCCGACCAGACGAGCCCCAAAACGCGGCGAACGGCGACCCAGGTCGTGCGCACCCCGCGAGCAACAATCCGTGGGTTCGGTGGACGCCACTTCGGTCGCTGGCTCGACGACAACCCGTGAGCCTCTGAAGCGGGACCGGGCGCGCGACCATACGCCGGCCCGTCTCCCGATCGAGCGCGGGATGGCGTCTGGTGATATCCGTTGCCACTGTGAGGATCGGTCATCGAGAGAAGGGGCCTTTTCGCTGGAGTGACCGGCGCGAGCGAATCCTGCAGGAACCCGCAGGACGCGCCGGGATGTCTCGATTATGAATACCCTGAGCGGGCCGTGGCGACAACTGCCGGTCCGGGTAGGTCAACCGGGGCGATCCCTCGACCGCTCATGCACCCCGTCATCCGCCTCAACCGCACCGCGGCCGATCACGCTAATGAGCACGACGACCGTGCTGCACTACCATACGCTGACCTCCGCTCGGCCCGCACTCCGAAGCGGTTGCTACGGCGACATGCGCGACGCATTTCGGTAAGAATCCGAACCACGACCGACAATTCGAAATACACCGCCCAGCTCGGCGTGAACTACTTTTTCCAGGGCGGACAGGGCAAGGTGCAGTGGGCGTTGGTCATGGCCGGGACGGTTGTCATCAGTCTGCCGTTGCTGATTGTTTTTCTCGCATTCCAGCGCTTTTTCGTCTGCAGCGTTGCCACCACGGGCCTCAAGGGCTAGGACATTCTCCAGCACCGGCGATCCGATGACGGTGCCGTCTTCGCGATGCGCCGTTAAGTACCCTCACCGTTCGCCGGCCGGATCGTCAACGTGACGATTTCATGAGCGCGGACGGGAAAGTGCACCGTGCGCTCCATGGTTGCGAACGGTGACTGATCGGCTGTCATCGATTCCACCGGGTCGTGGGCCAGCGGCATCGAGAGGTCGCGCTCGGCCAGGTTGGCGAGGCGAATGTCGCCCTCCAGGCTTGTGGTAAGACGGCCGGTCACCGGGATGGAGGTGGTGTTGTAGGCCCGTAGCACGATCGACCGGCCATCTTCGCCCCTCTTGCAGGCACTGTAGCGCAGCGCCTCGGGGCCGAAGCAGTACCAACCCATCTCGGTGGGGAGTGATTCGCCGAGGGCCGAAGCCGCCAGCGGCAAGGCCGCGCGATAGATCGGTGTCACGTAGGCTTCGGCTTCCGCGGGCACGTCACCCGCCAGCCAGTCGCCACGATGCAGCACGACGGCATAATGGAAGCGGTGGGTGCCAGGGCACTGAGCGGCAGGAGTTTGCAAGGCCGGACCGGCGTGCTTGTAGCGGGTCGAGAGATCCCCGCGGCTCAGCCAGCCGACGCAACGTAGCAGGGTCAGGCCCAGGCAGACGCCGTCGTCGCCCGACTGGGCCTCGTACTCCGGGAGGCCGCGATTGAGCAGCGCCACGCCTCCGGCAGCATCGGAGACGTCGACAATGGCGCGCTGCGGGTGATAGCTCACCTCTTGCTCCTCGTCGAACTCCGGCACCCGCGTCCGTTCCTCGGCCGCGAGCTCGATCGGTCGCCGCACCACCTCGAACTGACCCTGCGCGTCGGCGACCTCTGTCTGCACCCCGGTCTGGAAGAGGGCGCGCAGCCGGTGGTCCTCGGCCGTGTTCTCGACGGTCGTCTCGAACTCGACCCGCCGCCCACCCGCCAACAGGGAAACGCGGCTCTGGATCGAGATATCGACCGTCTCGTCCGTCCGACGGGTTCGATCGGCGACCAGTCTTCGAGGCACGATCAGGGTCTGCTCAATGAGCAGTGTTGATCGCAGGGGCCCCTCCTCGACCAGGGTGACGGTGGCCGGGCTTCCGCCGCTGGTGACCGGCGGATCTTCCGGTACGGGGCAGAAGGAGTATTCGTCGCCACGGTCGGCCTCGCTCCGGAACTGGTTGAACGGTCCTTCTCGCCGCCCGGACGGTTTGTCGATCACCGATACGGTTCCGTCGGGCGCGACCTCGACCCGAACGTGATCGTTCTCCAACCAGTCCGCGCCTGCTCGCACGATAGCGGAAGCATCAGAATCCGCCTGGGGAGCACCAGTCGGATCGAGCGTCAGCGTCCGCCAACCGCCAGCCGGGAGATCGACCTGCACCAGCAGGGCGATCTCCTCGGCCGACCAGTCCCGCCATCGGTCTGGCAGGTGCTCGGCGACGCCGGCCGAAACGATGGCCGCTGGATACGCCCAGCCATCGACGTGATAGTCATTCGCGCCCGGCTCCCATTGCACCCGTAGCCTGCGGCGACCGAGTTCCCGGACGGGTCGCGGAAAGCGACCGAGAAGCCCGGTGTCAGAATCTGTACCCGCAGCTCGACGACCTCGGGTCGAGGTGTCGCGAGCGTGTTGAATAGCACGACACCGTTTGAGACGGCATCGCCCGGACTGGCAGGCGCGATCCGAGCCGCGATCGACGATGCGGCCTGCTCGATCAGGTCGTCGGCAATCTCCTCGACCCAGCGGAACCGCGCCGCGTTATCCACGTGGACCGCATCGGTGCTGCAGCCACAGATCGAGTCGTGCGGGTGATTCTGCAAGAGATAGCGCCACGCCAGGTCGAGCATCTCAGTATCGACCCGAGCACCGACGGCACGGGCCATCGCCTGGAGCGGCTCGACCCCGCGTTCGAGTGCGATTGAGGCAGCGAAGTCGGCCTGCTTGAGCGACATCCGCGATGAGAGAACGCCCGGAGTAATCCGCGACGGTCGATTGTGCCGCCACTCGCCGGCGCGGACCGGCAGGTCAGGCGTCGCCGCTCGGACGAGATCAGCATACTGGGCCAGCGTGCCTTGCTGAAGCCGCACGCGCTGCTGGCGCCGGTTCGACTCCTGAATCTGCTCGTCGATGTCGGGCCGGGGCGGCAGGTGATCGATTCCGGCCATCAGCAGTACCACGTCGGTGGTGGCGGCACCGAGCAGCTGTTCCAATGTGGGTGTCATCCGCGTCTCAAGCCAGTGCCGCGGCGAACGCGCCAGCTCGATTGCGTTGAAGTAGCCACCAGGCAGGTAAATGGTCAGCAGTCGTGTCCCATCGGGAGCTTCCCACCAGAACTCGCTGGTGACTGACTGCACCCCGCGATAGACCACGGCGCTGGTGAGATCGACACCGGCCAGAATCTGCGGCAGCTGGCCGGGATGACCGAAGGAGTCGGGGAGATAGCCGACGGTCGGCACGGTTCCACCCGCCTCGGCAACCTGCCGCCGGCCAACGAGTAGGTTCCGGATAATGCTCTCGCCGGACGGGATGAATTCGTCTGGCAGGGTGTACCACGGCCCGAGACCGATCCGACCCGCGCGAACCTCGGTCAGGAGCTCGTCGTGGCGACCCGGTCGGGCTTCGAGATAGTCCTCGACGAGGATCGTCTGACCGTCGAGCATGAAATGGGCAAAATCCGGGCGGCTCGCCAGGGTATCCAGGAGCAGGTCGATCATTTGCAGGAGCCGGAGGCGGAACCGCTGAAATGGGAGGTACCACTCCCGATCCCAGTGGGTATGACTGACGACAATTCCGGTCACGGGGGCGAGTTCGTGGCCCTCCGCCTGTTGTCGTTCGGCCACGCTCCGCTCCCCCTTTGACTCTGCCACACCCGGTCACCGCCACGGCATCTTACGTCGCGCTTCTCGGGCAGGGGAAGATCAGGGACGAGCGGGTCATTCGCTGGCAGGTCCCCGGCACGGCAGGCGAGACATTGAGCGGCGGCGAGGCCTGTACGGTGTGGCATGGCGGTCGCACCCCCTCTTGTGCCCGTTGGATCACTGCCGTATAACCGCGCCAACCGGAACGTCCATCGTGGTGAGCGGAGGTGAACGATGTCGATCGCCGAGCGGGAGCAAACCGACCAGCTCGATCGCGAGACGTTGCTCCAGATGTATGAGCGCATGGTCCAGATTCGGACCTTCGAGGACGCCGCGGGCAAGAACTTCGCCGCGGGATTGGTCCCCGGTTTCGTCCATCTCTACGCGGGAGAGGAAGCGGTCGCCGTCGGCGTCTGCTCTCACCTCACCGACCGCGACTTCATCACCTCGACGCACCGCGGACATGGCCATTGCATCGCCAAGGGCGTCGACATCCCGGGTATGGTCGCCGAGCTTATGGGGAAGGCGACCGGTATCTGCAAGGGCAAGGGTGGCTCGATGCACATCGCCGATGTCGGCAAGGGCATGCTCGGAGCAAACGGGATTGTCGGTGGCGGCATCCCGCTGGCCTGTGGCGCCGGTCTCACGGCCAAGACCCTCGACACGGGTGGTGTCGCCGTCTGTTTCTTCGGCGACGGGGCCTCGAACCAGGGGACGTTCCACGAGGGGCTGAACCTTGCCGCGATCTGGAAGTTGCCGGTGATCTTCGTCTGTGAGAACAACGGCTACGCCGAAGCGACCCCGGTCTCCTATCACTGCTCCGCGACCGATATCGCGACCAGGGCCGGGTCGTATGAGATCCCCGGCATCGTGGTCGACGGGCTCGATCTCTTCGCCGTCTACGAGGCCGCCGGTGAGGCGATCGCCCGCGCGCGGCGCGGCGAGGGACCGACCTTGATCGAGGCGAAGACCTACCGCTTCTACGGGCACTTCCAGGGCGACATGGTGACCTATCGCACCGAGGAGGAGGTGCTCCGCTATCGGGACCGGGATCCAATCGCCGGCGCGAAAACCTACATCAAAGACCACGGCGTCGCGACTGAGGCGGAGCTCGATGCGATCGACGCCCGGGTGACCTCCTCGCTCGACGATGCCTGGGTCGCCGCACAGGCAGCGGCTTGGCCCGAGCCAGAGGCGGCACTCGAAGATGTCTACGTCAGCTACTAACAACCCGTCGATCTCCTTGCCACCCCTCGACCGACCGCGATCAATTCCTCAGAGGAGGGAGCGCATGGTTACCGCGACGGCTACCCGCCAGATGACCTACGCCGAGGCAGTCCGAGAAGCGATTCGTGTCACGATGCGTGAGGATCCAACGGTGATCCTGATGGGCGAGGATGTCGCCGGGGGCGCGACCGTCGATCACCTGGCGAACGAGGACGCCTGGGGTGGACCGATGGGGGTCACCAAAGGACTCGTCCAGGAGTTCGGGCGCAATCGTATTCTCGACACGCCGATCACCGAGTCAGGCTTCATCGGCGCGGCGGTCGGCGCTGCCTCCACCGGGCTTCGCCCGATCGCCGAGCTGATGTTCGTCGACTTCTTCGGCTGCTGCATGGACCAGATCTTCGATCAGGGCGCGAAACTTCGCTACATGTTTGGCGGCAAGGCCCGCTGCCCACTGGTGATCCGGACCCAGATCGGCGCCGGGGTCAGCGCCGCTGGTCAGCACTCCGGCTGCCACTACTCGGTCTTTACCCACATGCCCGGCATCAAGACCGTGATCCCTTCGACCCCCGCTGATGCTTATGGGTTGCTGCTCACCGCCATCCGCGACGACGATTTGGTGATGTTCTTCGAGAACAAGGTGCTGTACGGCATGAAGGGCGAGGTCCCGGAGGGGACCGACGGTATTCCCTTTGGGAAGGCCGATATCAAGCGGGAGGGGAGCGACGTGACGATCGTCGCCATCTCGCGCATGGTCCAGCAGGCGCTGGCAGCGGCTGAGCAACTGGCCGAGGATGGGATCGAGGCGGAGGTCGTCGATCCTCGGACGCTGTCACCACTCGATGAGGAGACGATTCTCGGCTCGGTCGCCAAGACGCACCATCTGGTGCTGGTCGACGAGGACAACCCGCGTTGCGGCGCCGCCGCGGACATCGCCGCGATGGTCGCCGACAAGGGCTTCGACACGCTCGACGCTCCGATCAAATCAGTGACCGCGCCGCACACGCCTGTCCCGTTTAGCCCTCCCCTCGAGAACTTCTATGTCCCGACCCCGGAGCGGATCGTGGAGACGGTTCGCGATCTTCTCTAAGGTCTGGTGTTCGTCAGGTTCGTAGCGGCGATGCCGGATGCGTGACAGGTCTCCGCGGGTGGCGCCGCCGGAGTGCTCGTACAGCCAACCGGCTGAGTCGATCGGAGTCATGGACCGTGCCGACCTTAGTGAAGATGCCGAAGTGGGGTCTGACGATGACGGCCGGAACCGTCACCGACTGGATCGCCGACGAAGGAAGCGAGGTCACGGCGGGTGCACCGTTGCTGACCGTGGAGACCGAGAAGGCCGTCAACGATGTCGAAGCACCGGCCGACGGTGTGCTCGTCAAAATCGTCGCCGCGGCCGGCAGTGAGGTGCCAGTCAGTGGTCCCGTCGCCGTTATCGCCGCCGCCGGCGAAGTCCTCTCGGACGACGAGATCGCCGCGCTGATCGCCACGGCAGCTCCGCGGGCCGCCGCGTCCTCCGCCACCGGGCGGTCGTCACGCGGCCCACGGGAATCACGGGCGGCGTCACGCGATGACAGCGGACGCGTCAACGCGTCCCCGGCGGCACGCAAGCTGGCGCGCGACCTGGGCGTCGATCTGACGACCGTCGAGGCAACCGGTCCCGGCGGGCGAATCACCAGCGACGATGTCGAGCGTGCCACGGTCGAGGGTGGCGATGGCGAGGTGACGAAGGAGTATCTGACCCTCGCCTCCGGTCATCGCCTCTTCGCCTTGCGAGCTGGGGCGGGCGTCGCGACGCCGCCTCTGGTCTTTCTCCATGGTCTCGGCGGAGCGCAGACGACATGGGCGAACGTGCTGCCGCCGCTCGTCGAGCAGGGAAAGGTGATCGCGCTTGACCTCCCGGGGCATGGCCAGAGCGACAAACCTGCTGATGGCGACTACTCTGTCAGCGGTCTCACGGCGCAGGTCATCGAGGCACTCTCCACACTGAAACTCCCGACAGCGGTCTTCGTCGGGCACTCGTTAGGCGGAGCGGTCGCGCTCCACCTCGCGCTTGAACGACCGGAGCTCGTCCAGGGGTTGGTCCTAGTGAACAGCGCCGGTCTCGGCGAGGAGATCGGGCTTGAGCTTCTCGACCGGGTCGAGGCAACGCCGAGCCGTGATGAGGCCCGGCGCCTGCTGGAGCTCTTCTTCGAGGATAAGCGGCTCATCTTGGAGCGCGGTGTTGAGGAGATGTACCAGGCCCGGATGACACCGGGCGCCGATGCCGCGCTCCAGGCCGCCGCGTCGGCGAGCTTCAGCCGGCAGGGGCAGCGCATCGGTCTCGCTGACCGGCTCGGCGATGTCTCGGTGCCGACGCTCGTCATCTGGGGGGAGAAAGACCGAGTCATCCCCCTCGATCACGCCCTGGCCGCGATCCGGGTACTCCCAGATGGCTGGTTGAAGGTGCTGCCCGGGATCGGCCACGTCCCTCAGGTCGAAGCACCGGTTCTCTTTGCGAGCGCGGTCGCCCGGTTCGCGCGAGGTCTGGCGACCCCCTGATGACCGCGTCGCGACCCGATTCACCACCACTGGCCGAGTCGTTGGCGCCACGGCTCCAGCCCGCACGCGGCGGTGCGCTGGTTGGGATCATCGCCAACCCGGCGTCGGGGAAGGATATCCGGCGTCTCGTCGCCCACGGCTCGACGTTCGATAACAATGAGAAGATCAATATCGTGCGCCGGGTCCTGCTCGGGTTGGAGACCTCAGGGGTCGACCGGGTGGCCTACATGCCCGACACCCACGCGATCGTGCCCCGCGCGGCCGCGCCGCTTGCGTTGCGCGTCAAGTTGGTTCCGCTGCCGATGCCGGTCCTCGGCAATCCAGGCGACTCAATGGAAGCTTCCCGTCGCCTCGCCGATCTCGGCGCGGGGTGCATCGTGACCCTTGGCGGCGACGGCACCAACCGTGTTGTCGCCAAGGGGTGCGGCGAGGTCCCGCTGGTGGCGGTATCGACGGGCACCAACAACGTCTTCCCGCGCATGGTCGAGGGGACCCTGGCGGGCCTGGCCGCGGGACTCGTCGCCACCGGCGCCATAGACGGAGCTGTTCCACCTAGGATCGTTCGCCAGCCATGGCTGAGGGTGTCGTCGGATGACGGTGTCGACGATGTGGCGCTGATCGATGTCGTCACCTCCCGGCAATCGTGGGTGGGAGCACGCGCCCTCTGGGACATCCGGCACCTCGCCGAGATCGTCCTTTCCCGCATCACCGCCGCCGAGATCGGAATGGCCAGTCTGGGCGGGCTCCTCTTTCCCGAGCAGATTGGGCGACCGGTCGGCGCCCATATCGTCCTCCAACCGGGGTCGGATACCGGGTCCGGCACCTCAACCCAGCGAACGGTGCTCGCGCCCCTGGCGCCAGGGCTGGTGCAGAGCACCGCGGTGAAGACGGCAGCAATCCTTCAGCCTGGCGCAGCGGTGGCGCTGCAACCCGCCCGCTGCACCGTCGCCCTGGACGGCGAGCGGGAGTTCGAGATACTCAAGTTGGACCAGCCGCTCTCGGTCACGCTCGACCCGGACGGTCCGTGGGTGGTCAACATCGCGGCGGTCCTTGACGCCGCCGCCAGGGCCGGCCTCTTCGTCACCTCACCTCGCGTACCAGTCAGGTCGTGAGAACGTACGTCTGACCGGGGAGGAGCGATACGCTGTGCGGCGTCCTTCTCCTCCTCCCGACGAGGTCTCCGCCGGATCGTTCTGAATCGTGATGTCCTGTCAGATCACCTTCCTGAACAATCGACTGGCCTGGGAAGGTCAGCTCATCTGTCGCCGGGTTGATTATCGTGAACCGTGAGACCCGGATTACCGTCTGACCACATCCTTGCTCCAACGCGGAGAACCGACCTGCACACCGGTGCCGAATGACTGATAGCCTATGACGCATGGCTCGACGCTCTCGTCGGGAGTACCCACGGGCGGCGATAGACTCGAACTGGCGGGAGGGAGACAGGGTGACGCTCGGTGAGATCAACGATGACCTGTGCGCGATGTCGGCCACGGAGCTGCGAGATCGGTATCGCGCGCGCAACCTGTCACCGGTCGAGGTGACCGAGGCAACGCTGCGCCGGATCGAGCGCCTCAACCCCGAGCTGACCGCCTTCATCACCGTCACCCCCGAGCGGGCGCTCGACCAGGCGCGAGCCGCCGAGCGCGCCTATCTCGACGGAACGGCTGGGCCGCTGGCCGGCATTCCGATCTCGATCAAGGACTTGACAGCGACCCGTGGCATCCGGACCACCCGAGGATCGCTGCTGTACACCGATTGGATCCCCACCGAGGATGCGCCGTTCGTCGAGCGGGTCTATGCCGCCGGGGCGGTGATGCTCGGGAAGACCAACACCCCGGAGCTCGGTTGGAAGGGAGACTCAAGCAACCTCATCGTCGGTCCGACACACAACCCGTGGCGCCACGGGCGGACCGCCGGTGGCTCCAGCGGTGGCGGAGCCGCCGCGCTCGCGGCCGGGCTCGGCCCGCTGGCTCAGGGGGGCGATGGCGCCGGCTCGATCCGCATCCCGTGCGCCTTCTGCGGCATCTTCGGACTGAAGCCGTCGTTTGGGTTGGTCCCCTACGCACCGGCCAGCGTCATGGGCGATCTCACGCACCTTGGGCCAATGGCTCGCACCGTCCGGGACGCCGCGCTGCTGCTCAACACCGTCGCCGGCGCCGACCCTCGCGATCGCCTCTCCTGGTCGAGCGGGGTCGACTACCTCGATGGCATCGATCGGGGGATACAGGGACTACGCATCGCCTGGTCGGCCGATCTCGGCTATGCGCCGCTCGATCCTGCCGTGCGGGACGTCGTCGCGGCGGCGGCGATGCGCTTCATCGAGCTTGGTTGCGAGATCGAGCAGGTCGATCCTGGCCTTCCCGATCCCTGGTCGATCGTCGATGCGATCTGGAGCAGCAGCATGGCCGGGCTCTATCACCGCAATCTCGATCAGGTTCGATCCCGTATCGACCCCGGACTTGTCGACGTGATCGAGCATGGCGGCACACTGTCGGGGGCGGAGGTTGCCGAGGCCCGTATCCGCCGCAATGACTACTACGATGGCATGCGATCGTTTATGGATGGCTACGACCTGCTGCTGACGCCGACCCTCCCGGTCACCGCGTTCGCGGCGGGCGACGATCAGCCGGGCACGGTCGCCGGTCAGGAGACATCGTATCTTTCCTGGACCCCCTTTACCTTCCCCTTCAACCTGACCGGTCAGCCGGCGGCGACTGTGCCATGCGGGCTCGTCGATGGGCTACCGGTGGGTCTCCAGATCGTCGGTCGCTGGCACGACGACGCGAGGGTTCTGCGCGCTGCCGCCGCTTTTGAGGCGATCGCCCCCTGGTCGCGGCCGGCCCTCGATGGCGCATCGCCGACCACCGGCGAGCCAGCCGAAAGCCCAACCCATTAATTCGCGGCGCGGGGCAGCGAGCAATAGTGACACCAGAGGAGAGGTCATGAGCACCACTGATATGGCATCCACCCGAGTAGCCGAGACGACCCCGGTCAGTAACCCATTCGGCGCCTATGAACCAGTCCTCACCCGTGCGTTTGAGCTCAGTCAGACCTTCGTCGAGGGGCTTGCCGAGCGGCCGGTAAGCCACCGGCCCGGACCGGAGGAGATGGCGGCGCTGCTCAACGAGCCCCTACCCGAGCGTGGAACCGACGCGGTATCGGCGCTGGACGATTGGTTCGGCCGGGCGGAGCGGGGCATCGTCGCCTCGGCTGGACCCCGATTCTTCGGCTTCGTCGTCGGCGGCACGATCCCGGCGGCACTGGCCGGAGACTGGCTCGCCTCGGCGATCGATCAGAACGCCGGGATGTGGCTCTCCAGCCCCGCGGCGGCCCAGACCGAGCTGGTCGTCCTCCGCTGGCTCAAAGAGCTGTTCGACCTTCCCGCCGCCTGGTCGGGCGCGCTGACGAGTGGCGCCACCATGGCGAATCTGGTCGGGCTCGCCGCAGCCCGTCAATGGGCGGGCTCACATCTCGGCTTCGATGCCACGGCGGACGGTCTGGGTGGCCACCCGCCGCTGCCGGTCGTCTCCAGCACCGAGATTCATTCCAGCGCTCTCAAAGCCCTCGGTACGCTTGGCATCGGGCGTGGAATGGTCCGGCAGGTTTCGGCGCCGGGCGGCGCCATCGATAGCGAAGCCCTCGCTGCCGAACTGGCGACCATTGATGGCCCCGTCATCGTCGTCGCCAACGCAGGGGAGGTCAACACTGGGGCATTTGACGATCTTGACGCGGTCGCCAACCAATGCGAACGGCATCCAGGCGGCGCCTGGCTTCACGTCGATGGCGCGTTCGGACTCTTCGCTGCCCTGGCACCGGCTCACGCGCATCTCGTCGCCGGCATCGACCGCGCGGACTCGGTCGCGGCGGATGGTCATAAGTGGTTGAATGTTCCCTACGACTGCGGCTTCGCCTTTGTCCGTGACCAGGAGGCGCTGCGTTCGGCGTTCGCCGCGACGGCCGCCTACCTGACCCCGGGATCGAGCGCCGCCTGGGACCCCCACACCCATGTGCCGGAGATGTCGCGACGGTTTCGCGGGCTGCCTGCCTGGTGCGCGCTGAAGACGGCTGGTCGCGATGGCTACCGGGAGATGGTCGAGCGCTGCCTGGCCAACGCGGCGGCCTTTGCCGGCTGGGTGGCGGGCGAACCAGATCTGGAGCTGATGGCGCCGGCGCCACTCACGATCGTCTGCTTCCGCTACCGTGCGGACGGGGTCGACGATGAGACCCTGGACGCGATGAACCGGGCCGCGGTGGCAGCACTGCAAGCGGACGGCCGCGTCTTCGTCACCGGCACCGTCTGGCGCGGCCGGGAGGCGATTCGCGCCGCGTTCGACAACTGGTCGACCACCCCGGCCGATGTCGCGATCCTCCAACAGGCCGTCCGTGATATCTCGAGCAAGCTGGTGACGTCAGGAGAGGGTCGGTAAGGCCGCCACTATGGCTTAGACCTGGCGGGTTCTTGACACGGGCTGGCCGGGTCGGTGAGACCTCCCTTCGCCCGGCGTGCGGTGCTCGTGAGCGAGAGGTCGATGAGAGCCGCCCAGGTCGCCGGGGCGCGGGCACCGTCGGGCAGCAGCTCAGCTTCGAGGCGGTCGAGATCGGCGGCTTCATCGACGTCAAATGTTGGCGGCAACTCGGCAACCCGGTATCCCAGCGCCCCCGCCCGCGCCACCAGTGCGTCCGCGGCACTCGCGGTACTCATCGGAACCGTGTCCAGGAGACCGTCGCAGGGGCCGCGAGCCCCGATCAAAAAATAGCCGCCGTCGTGCACCCGCCCCAGCACGATCTCTCGGTCGTCCAGCGCCGCAAAGGCGTCGGAGGCCATGCCCGCGGGAAGATGGGGCGAATCGGACGCGATCAGCACCGTCCGGCCGTAGTCGTGTTCGATTCCCCAGCGCAATAGATTCGCCTGCCGGACTCCCCAACCGTCCCCTTGCTGCGGCACGAGATGGACCCCTGGCGCCGGCGGAGCGCCAATGGACGCAAGGACTCCGGCAAAATCAGCAGCCGGCGGTGTAAATGCCCAGCCGAGATCGTAGGTGGCCGTCGGCGCAAAGCGCGACGCCAGATCGATGAGAAAGGCGCGGTACACCGCTGCCGCGCGCTCCATCCCGATCGCCGCGCCGAGACGGGTCTTCGTCTGACCGGGAACCGGATTACGGGCGGCGATCAGGAAGAGGTTGTCCGGCTGCTCGTTACTCACTGATCGACTCGTCTCTCGGATGGTGGCTGGCCGCGATACTCCCTCATCGGTCAGGAAGCCGGCGTGGGCAGCGCGGCGCTTGCCGGTGTCGGCGTTCGTGGCATTCCCGGCGGCGACGGCAGGGGCTGCGACTTGACGGGAGGCGCCGGCCGCGGTGCGGGCGAGGCCGCCGGCCCCGTGCTTGCCAGCGGGGGCCAGGGAACATCGGCTCGACGCAGGATGTAGAGATAGACCTCGTCGGCTTCGAGCCAGTAGGAATAGGGCCGCCGGCGGACGACGTAGTACCCCGGGATCGGCTTGCCGGAGACCACATAGGCCGAATCGGTGATCGGCGCGTAGAACGAGGTCCACCAGGCTCCGTTTTTGGTGCGCGGGGCCGTTGGGTGGGCGAGCGATAGCTCGTAGAGATGATAGCCGTCCCAGCCGGACCCCGCATCGAGCCGGTCGATCGGAACGCCCTCCTCGACCGCCTGATGTGCCATCGACCAGACCGTGTCCATATAGACGAGATAATCGCGGGCGCCAACGACGGAGACGACCGCAAAGACACCGGTGATCAGCCAGCCGAGCGGCTGAAAGATGCGTGCATCCCGCACCGCCCAGACCGCGAGGACGATCGACAACGGCAACAGCGGCAACAGGTAGCGGTCGAGTGACCCCGCCCAGGATTGATAGTGAAACGACGGCGGGATGACGCCGACCACCTGTCCGAGCGCGATCGCCAGGACGACACCAGCGCCGGCCCGCTCCTTCCCCGCCGGCTGCCGGGCGCCACGCGCCAGGACCACCGCCAGGACCACCGACGCCGCCCCGCAGATGACCGTGGCCCAGATCCGAAAGTCGGTCGTAATCAGGGCGGGGCGGGAGCCCCGGACATCAACGGTGCCGGGTCCGCCGGGACCGAGAAACTGCGGGATGTAGGGCATCCAGCGCCCGGTCACGCCGTAGATGGCGATGCCCCCGACGACGATCGCTTCCCACGCGCAGAGGAGCAGCACCCCGGACGATGGGAGGGAGCGGGCGAGACGCCGGCCAGCGACCAGCGCCGCCGCGACGACCGGCAATGCAAAGAGCCCCATGTAGACCAACTCATAGAAAGTCAACCGGCGGACGAGGAACCAGCTCCGGGATAGACCGGTGTGCTTGACCTGATTCAGAAACGATGTCTGGACGGCCGGCACGTCGTTCACCTCACGGAGCCAGATGTAATAGCCAAGGAGCGCGAGCATCGGGATACCGCCGACCCGCAGGAGGCGCCACACGCTCGCGAGATCGATGCGGAGCCGTCGTCCGAAAAGGAGATAGGCTCCAACCGCCAGCGGGATCAGCACCCCCTGCTGGCGGGTCAAAAACGCCGCCGCCGCGATCGCCGACCCCACGACGGTTGCCAAGTCGCTCCCTCGTTCGGGCGCGAGACCACGGACATAAAAATAGGTCGCCCCAAGCATCAGCGCGGTGAAATGGGGATCGGTCATGAAGGTGTAGGCGAGGAAGAACCCCAGCGGATTGAAGAGATAGGCCGCCGCACCGAGAGCGCTCAACCCGTGTCCGGCGCCGAGGCGCCGACCGATGCCGTAAAGTGCCAAGCCGCCAAGCGCAACCATCACCACCGTCGAAACACGGACGATGCCAAGACTCATCCCGAAGACGAGGGCGAACAGCCACGCCCAGACGACGTGAAAGATCGCCGTCGCGGCAACCACCGGAAAGACCTTCAGCTCGCCAGAGTGATAGAGGATCTCGGTCGAGCGGGAATAGCCCCAGTCGTCAGTGGTGGCGATCGGCGTCATCGTCGGTACGATCAACGCCGCCAGCGCAAAGAGCGTAAGGACGGCAACGATCGGCCAATGACGACGCATGGCCATCAGTGGACCGTCTCGCCGGGTCCGCTGCACCAAGCGTGTGGCGCTCGAAACATCGATCGGGGGCTCGATAGGCGCGATAGTCTGGCTCATGCCCGCGTGCGACCGTCTGACGCGGCGGGCCGGTCGCGGCGGCAGCGGATGATCGTAGCGGTAATCCGGGCACCGGCCCGAACCGATGCCCGCAGATTTCCGCTTACCTTCGACGTGCCACCAGCTCGCAGACGATACGAGACAGGCACCTCTCGCACGCGCAGCCCCGCCCGAGCCGCGCGGGCGATCATCTCAACCGACCAACCATAGGTCATCTCGCGCATCTCGAGGTCGAGCAGGGTGCGGCGCCGGATAGCGCGAAACGGTCCAATATCGGTGACCCGGACGCCAAAGAGCAGCCGAAGCAGCCGCGCGGCGACCCAGTTGCCAACCAGTTGCTGCGGCAGCAACGAACCTGGCTCAGCGGTCCCCAGGGTGCGCGATCCGACGACCAGATCGGCCTCCCCGGCCAGCAACGGTCCAAGCAGAAGCGGCATCTCGGCCGGTTGATCGCTCCGGTCACCGTCGAGGAGCACGATCACCTCGACCTCGCCGGCCGCGATGACACCACTGAGACAGGCCCGGCCATACCCCCGGCGCGACTCGTCGACCACCATGGCGCCGGCGCTGGCGGCGCGTTCGGCGGTGTCGTCGGTACTGCCATTGTCGACGACGATCACGCTGACGATCGTCACCGGCAAAGTTGGACCGGCGGCGACGGCGAGAATCTCGGCGACCTCGTCGCCGATGGTCTCCTGCTCATTCAGCGCGGGGATCACCACCGCGGCGGTCGGCCGTCCACCCGTCGATCGATCGCGCACAGGGGGCGCCCCCGGCGGATCGAGACCTGGCTGCTTGGTGGTTCCGGTTGCAGTCTCAAGCGTGACGGTCACGAGCGAGCGGCCAATGGAACCTGGCTCACAGCATCGAGACTCGCTGGTGGAAGGCCCGACGTGCCTCGCTGGACGACCCGCCGCCGCCGCAGGATGCGCTCAGCGGCGCCAAAATAGTCCTCGATCGACCCTTGCTGACGCACCCAGTCGAGGTAGCGGGCGATGCCATCTGGAAGATCGGTGCCTGGACGAAAGCCAAGCTCACCGATCCGGGTGATGTCGGAGATCAGGGCCCGCATCTCACCTGGACGGTAGTCACCTGGAATCTCCGGGCTGATTTCCTTCCCCAGCCCTGCAGCGAGCATGCGTGCCAGGTCTCCGATGGCCGCCGCCCGTCCCGTTCCGACGTTGAAGACACGTCCATTCGCCCGGTCGTCACCCGCGACCAGCAGGTTTGCCCGTGCGACATCTTCGACGAAGATCAGATCACGCGACTGCCGGCCATCCTCATAGACAATTGGAGCCCGATCGTTGACCAGCCGCGTGCAGAAGATCGCGATCACACCCGTATAGGGATTGAAGAGCGACTGACGCGGCCCGTAGGTGCAGGAGTAGCGAAGCGCGACCGCGGGGATTCCCGTCGCATCACCCCACGACAGCACCAATCGCTCCTGCACCTGTTTACTGATCGCATAGACGTTCGCCCCGCCGGTGGGCGCCCCTTCATCGGTCGCGATTGGGAGAGCGACGGCGTCGCAGCGCGGGCAATGCTGCTCGTAGTCACCCCGCTCCAGTCGCGCCACCGGGCGAGGTTTCCCGTAGAACGCCCCATGCTCCGGGCAGCGATATGCGCCCTCGTCGTACACGGCCTGGGACGACGCGACGATCACCTTTCGGACCGGCAACCGGTGATCCCGGATCGTCTCCAGCATCAGCGCGGTGCCAACACCATTACTATCGATGAACTTCGCGATTTGCGGCATGTAGCCGCCCCAGGCGGCTTCATGGAAGACGACATCGACCCCATCCAGAGCCCGCTCCCAGACCGTGCGGTGACGCACATCGCCGTTGATAAACTCCGCGGCGGCGGGCACCCAGTCAGGTTTCCCATACCGATGCGTCTGGCGCTGGAGGTTGTCGAGGATGCGGACATCCCACCCGGCGGCGAGCGCCAGATCGACGATGTGCGACCCGATCAGGCCCGCGCCGCCGGTCACGAGAGCGGTCTGCCGCCGGCCCATCGGTCCCTCCCAGCTCGCCCAGGCGGCCTCGCGACAAGCCCAGTCTCAGCTACATCTGCACATGGGCGACGACGCGATGATATCCAGTGGCGCCCTCGCTGATGATGCCACGTCGGTCGGGTGTCTGCACAACTCCGGCCTTATCGGTCGCCCGCACGGCGAGCTTGTAATCCCCGGCTCGGGTAGGTCGCCAGCTGTAGCTCCAGACCGCCCAGGAGGTCATGGTGCCGGGGTAGTCGATCTTCGCGGCCGACCACGTCTTTCCATCGTCGAAGCTGACCTCGATCTTCGAGACACCGCGGTTCCCAGCGAAGCCGATCCCCTTCAAGGGCACCGTGCTGTTGACCTTGACCGGCTTCCGAAGATCGGGTTGGAGGAAGGTCGACCGGGTCGGGACGACGAACTGTGGCCCCCACCCCTGCTGCTCGTAGAAGCCCTTCGCGTCGAAATCAACGACCTCGATCCCGGTCACCCACTTCACGTTCTTCTCGCCAAAGAGACCCGGAACGATCAGTCGAACCGGATAGCCATGGCGCTGCGGGATCTCCTCGTCGTTCATACGATAGGCGACCAATGTCGTCGACTCCATCGCCTTGTCGATGGCGAAGGTATCGGTATAGCCATCGGCCCCATGGAGCCGTACCTCGACGGCACCCTCTTTGACACCGACCTCGCCGAGTAAGCGCGCCATCGGCACGCCTGTCCAGATGGCGTTGCTCATGAGCCGGTCGCCGACGGCATTGCTGATACAGCTCAGCGTCGCTTCCACCGTGACCGGCTCCATCGCCGCGAGCTGGTCGAAGTCGTAGCGGCGGGCGTTGTCGACGTGACCATTAACCTCGAGCCCCCAAAACGCCTTGGTCGGCCGCGGATCGACGACGTTCTTGGTCACCACATAGAACTGATCGTTCGGCGTCACAGGGCTCAGTTGGTCAGCTCGAAACCGGGTGCCGTCGTAGAAGAAGGTGGCTTGATGGTACATCCCGCGCATGATGCCGTAGGAGGGCGCAATCAACGCCGAACCGGCGACCCCGGCGATCAACGCCCGGCGGTCGAGAGGCCGTCCCAGCTCACCGACCGGGCGAACGGCGGCTTCAGCATCGACCGTCGGCCGCGGCTCGACCGCCAGCGCCGGCGCGACGAGGAATCGGTAGACCAGGAGAAGCGTCACCGCGAAGGAGGCATAGCTTACGAGGAGGCCAAGCGCGGTCCCGACCGTGGCGGGCGCCGGTGACAACCCCTTGTAGTTCGCCCCCAGCACCGGCGCCAGCGCGATCAGCGACGCCACCCAGAAGACAACAGCGGTCAGGACGACGAATCGCAGCCCCCGTGGGCTGAACCCGGAGCGCCAGAGCCCCGGATGATGCGATCGCTCACGCTCGACGACGGCCGCATAGATGGCGCCGACCAGGGATCCGACCCCGATCAGTGCCAGCAAGCCGGATCGAATACCGAACTTTTTAAGCCCGTTGTAGCCACCGTAGGTCCGAAACAGCCCGAAGAAGGTATCGATATCGAGGGTCGGCGCGATGCGGTCGGGCAGCGCCTCCGGCGGAGCGGAGATACCAAGCCAGTAGCGGAGCACCAGCATCACCAGCGCCATCACCAGGGTCGCGATCAGCCCGGCAAGCAGGCCGGCTCCTATCAAATTCACCCAGCGCCAAACTCGCATGTCGCTCCTTCTAGAGGTGGGGCGTGACGGCGCTTCGTGACCGCTCCCCGTGCTTGAACGCCGTGACGCCGACGGCGAATCACGAGCGTGACCCACCGACAGTATTGTTGACCCGGTTAACCAGCCCGCGACAGATATGACGGCCGCGTTAATGAGATTGACAGCGTCGACACCCCGCGTCTGACCGAAACGTCGACCTCGATCACCGTGCCAGTCGAACGCGCTCTTCGATGACGCGACAGATCGCGCTGACGGCTGCATCCCGCCCACCTGGCCCGACCAGCGTTCGCAATCGCTCAACGCGCTGCCCCGACAACGCTGGATCAAGTGCACGGCGCATATTCGTGGCCATGGTGCGGGCAGTGACCTCTTCAGGACGCATCACGATCCCTGCGCCATGCTCGTCGACCAGCGTCCCCTCAAGGGCCGTTTCGTAAATAAGACCGGGCACCATCAACACCGGTGTGCCCGCGGTCGCGGCATCGAAGAGCGTCGTCGTGCCTTCGACGATCACCAGATCGGCGGCGGCAACCGAGTCTCGGCCCTGCTCCGGCGACAGGGTACCCCAGACGCTGACCCCGTCGATCTGGTCGAGTGGTGGCAGCCGGGGTGGCTGGACGGCGGCCAGATCGGGGACCGCCGTCAGCAGCAGTTGCACATCGGGCTGCGTGCGAGCCAACCGCGCATAGCCCCCGACGACCCCGCTCAAGACGCGCCGTCCAAACCACTGCCCAAACGGAAAGCCGCGGGGCGCGTAGATGATGTAGCGAGCCGACTGATCGAGACCAAGCCGGTGGCGCGCCTCGGCTCGGCCTGGCATCTCCTCCGGGTCGAGGATCGGTCCGGTAACCGTCAGCTTGTCCCGGAAGCGATCGAGCTCCTCGGGGACCGGTATAACGGCAGGGTAGGCGTAAAGAATGCAGTCGACGTGCTCCAGCAGCGGCCAATCCATGTGCAGATCGTCCCAGATGGGCAACATCGGCAGGGAGATCCAGGCACGAAGGCGAGGAAGCAGTGGCCGGTGGGCGACCAGCCGCCGGTTGGTGTCCTCGATCACGACATCGATGTCTCCGAGGGTCGCCCGGATGCGCTCATCCCGCTCGTGACGTACGGGATTCGGGATTACACGCAGGGGAAATCCCGAGCGGGAGATCGCTTCCTGGTTGATCGGCCGTAATCCAACCTCGTCGAGGCCGTAGATGACCCGGAGGCTGGGGTCGGCGCGTTCTAATCCACGGGCGAGTTTCAGCGTTCGTGTAACGTGACCGAGACCACCCGAGACTGAAGGAATGATCATCACATTGACCGCGCCGTCATGATGATCGTCTGGTGACGTTACCATCATGATCGTCCGGTGTAGGCAAAAGTGCTGAGGCGACGGCGCATGTGGGATACCCTACCGATAGGTGTCCAGAACTCGGAGCACATGAGTCAATCCTAGCAGGCAGGACATGGACCATGGGAACTGCCCGCGGTGGGCGCGCAACTTGCGATGCCACTGCCCATCGTCGGAGCGGGCGACATCATCATCAATGCACTCAACAGAAACGCCGGTGCGGGAAGGTCGCGCGAGGTACACGGGATCAGGCTGGGGAGAAGTCCAGGGATGACCGATCGTTTTGAGCGTGGGTTTGGTACCCGGTGTGTCCATGCGGGCGAGGCGCCCGACCCGACCACCGGCGCCCATGGTGTGCCGCTGTACCAGAACGTCACCTTTGCGTTTCACAATGCGGGCGAGCTGGAGGCGATGCGCGACGGACATCGGCCTCATTTCGTCTATTCGCCAGGCGGCAACCCGACGGTGCGCTGTCTTGAGGTCAAGCTCGCCGACCTTGATGGCGCTGAGGATGCGGTAGCGACCTCCTCGGGGATGGTGGCGATCTCGACGACGTTGCTCCATCTGCTGGCAGGCGGCGGGCACCTCGTGGCGTCGGCCGATGCGTACGAGCTCGCCCGAGAGTTCATGTGCCACGATCTCCCCGATATCGGTGCGACCGTGTCGATGGTCGACATGACCGACCCGGCAACCGTCGCCGCGGCGATCACGCCGGCCACCCGTGCCATCTACGCCGAGACCTTCTCGAACCCGACACTTCGGGTCGCGGACCTCGACGCGCTTGGGGAGATTGCTCGCGAGCACGACATCCCGCTTGTGGTCGACAACACGTTTCTCTCACCCGCCCTGTGCCGGCCGCTCGCCCACGGCGCGACGCTGGTCATTCACAGCGCCACCAAGTACCTCTCCGGTCACGGTCAAACCCAGGGGGGTGTGGTCTGCGGGCCGCGAGAACTGGTCAACGCCATTCGGTCGAAGATGGTCCGGCATGGTGGCGCGATGACCCCGTTCGCGGCGTGGGTGCTGCTCGCTGGGGTGAAGACACTTCCGCTGCGGATGGAGCGCCACAGCACCAATGCCCTGAGGATCGCGACGCTGCTTGCCAATCACCCTGCCGTCGCCTCGGTCAACTACCCTGGGCTGGACGGCCATCCCGGGCACGACGTGGCGTCCCGCCTTCTGAGCGATGGCGCTCGTGGCTATGGCGGCATGGTCTCATTCCGGCCACGTGAGGGCGTGGAGACGATCGCGCCGTTCCTCAATGCGCTCCAGGTCTGTACGCTGGCGGTCAGTCTGGGCGACTGCGGCACACTCGTCTGGCCCTTCCACGGGACCGACCTGATCCGGCTCTCGATCGGCATCGAGGAACCAGCCGATCTGGAAGCCGATCTGCTCCGTGGGCTGGGACGCCTGTCGGTGTTGGCCCCTGCTGCAGATTGACCGGAAGCCGCGGCCCATCCACCCCCAATTCACGCCGGGAGCTTCCCGCGCTTTCGGGGCTCGAAACCGAGCGACGATCTTCCCCGGCATGGCCGTCAGCGGCGCTGCGGGATCGGGTGCGGTTTGCATCCGCGGCCCTCGCCCAGTAGCATCGAAGCATTCACGTAGCAGGACGCCCCGCGGAGGAGAAGAGTTCGGTGGCGGAGATTACAACTGGATCGCCGGCGCCGGTGGTGGAAACGCCACTCGTTGATGCGGCGGGCGAGGCACACGACATCAGCCATGCCCTGACGCATGGACCGGTGCTGCTTGGCCTGTACAAAAGCTCGTGCCAGGCGAGTAAGACGATGTTTCCCTTCCTGGAGCGACTCCATGAACGGTACGCTGACACGCCGCTGACGGTGCTCGGTGTGTCGCAGGACTCGCCGATGGTCACCGCATCGTTTGCCCGCCGGGCGGGCGTCACCTTTCCCATGCTCATCGAGCCAGAAGGCTATCCGGTTGCGACTGCCTTTGGCATCACCTGCACACCGACCGTGTTCCTGATCCTGCCGGACGGAACCGTCAGCTACACCACGATGGGATTTTTCAAGGACCCGGTTAACGAGCTCGGCGACGCCGCCGCCGCCGCCGTAGGCGAGCCGCCGACACCGCTTGTCACCGATGCGGATACCGATGTCCCCGTCTTCGTCCCTGGCTGACCCAGCAAGCATCTATCCTAGGGTTCCTGGGACATCACCAACCGATTCCGGTCACACCGGCTCTTCTCACTGACGGCAGCGTTCTCCCTCCTTCGTCGGCACGCGGGTGTCACGTCTCGGGCGCGTATCATGACCACGAGGATGGAGTGCTGGCATGAGGATCGATGAGGAAGAGCCAGTAACGATGACGGTCGCGACCGCGAGTCGACTTCTTCAACTCGACGAAGTAGAAAGCGACGCCCTGCACTCGTGGGACGCCCTCTGCCTCGCCGCCGAGCGGTGCGATGCCCGAGCGGCGATCTCGGCCCTCAACGATATCCAGGACCATCTCACTTTTATCGGGCAACTGGCGGCACGATTGAAGCAGACACTGGAGTCCGAGCTCGCGAACGCGACCGATGTGCGTCCCTCACCAATCCGCCGCCGAACCGACCGCCAGCGACGCTGGACCGACCGCTTTATCGCCGAGAGCGCCCATCGTGCCCCCTACCCCGACCGCTACGGCGTGGGGTTTGAACCGGACGACGACGACCTGGAAGTCAATCACCGAGGGTCACGACGTTCAGGACGCTGAGCAAACCCGCGACCCCGTCACGCTTGCCTATGCTCCGGCCCAGATGAGCCTTCGGTGTCACGTAGCGGCACATCGCACCTCGTCGCGACAGTGACCTCGGGCCGTCCCACACCCAGCTTGACCCTCGTGACCGCTCCCGCGGAACCTTTCCCCCGCTCATCCCCGTCATCTCACCTGCGCCGGTGGCGCTCGACTGATCGCGACCTGTGCTCCAGCGCCGCACCGTGCTCCGGCGGGTAGGCGCGGCGTATGAATTGCGTCGAGGGTCACCGGCGACTACGATGTCGGAGGTTGACCGACGAACGAACCCGTTGATTGCCGCCAGCCACCGATGCCAGTCCCACAGGTCTCAGGAGACGGTTTGGTGCACATTCGCATGTTAGGCTCGCTGTCCCTGGCGCTCACGGTGATCGGTGTGGCGCTGATCGTTCTTGGCGCCGTGGCGCATCTTAACCCGACCGTGATCCTGATCGGGCTGCTCCTGGCGATTGCCGGTGGTGTCAAAATGGTCGTCGTCTATCTCTGGCGCGACGTGGTGTCGGGACCGGGGCTGGACGACCGCTCGACGCCGGTGATCGATACGGATTAGCGAGGCGGAAGAGCGAACCGTGGAGAATCCACGCGATGACGAACGTGCCGCCCGGATCAGGCAGGCCCGCCAGGTTCTGGCCGGACCCGACGTTCAGCCGCCGCATGAGCCATACATCTTTGGCGAACGATCGACCGGTCTAGGTCCGATCGCGCAGCGCTATTTGCTCATCGTCGGCGCACTCGCGCTCATCTCCCTGATCCTCTTCCTGATCTGGGGGATGGGCGTTGCCAGCGTCGTCGTCCTGTTCCTGGCCATCGCGCTCCTTGCCGCCTGGTTCATCTTCTAAAGCGGCCCGCCGTCGAATATGATCTCTAACCGCGGCGCCAGCTCGCGACTGATTCCTGATCGCCCGCGAGAGGGGGCGAAGGGCGCGGGACGTGTCCATCACTCCCTGACAGCCCGATCGACGTTTGTAAAGGACCGACCCTGATGACAGAACCGTCGATTTCACCCCTCACGGCGGTCTCCTGGGACGCGATTCCAGTGAACGAGCCGCTTCCTGGTGTCCAATCACAGACGGTCCACGGCGAGCATCAGACAGTGGTCCGCTATCGCTACGCCGCGGGATCGATCTTCCCGGTCCACGCTCATCCCCAGGAACAAATCACCATCGTCCTCACCGGGAACATCGCGTTCCTGCTCGACGGCCAGCGGGTCGAACTCGGGCCTGGTCAGGTCATCATGATTCCCGGCGACACACCCCATGGCGCCGAGGTCGTCGGTGCGGCGTCAGTCGAGACGATCAATACCCTGACACCGCGCCGTGTCGCTCCACTGTCACTTCGCGGCGATCGCTGACCGACCGCGCCTTTCGGCGCTGGTCGTCCGTCTCCGGATATTGTTCACTCGACGGCGCCTTGAGAGCGGCCTGAACTGCCGTACGCCGGAGCACGCGGGATGGCTCGTCGACGCGGTGAGAAACGCTCACTATCCGAAGCACCGGAACGATGGGTATACTCCGCCCCGGACACATCTTGCCACCAGTGATCCACCGCCGGGCCATCAGGCTGAGCGCCGCGGCGCGGCGAGAGGGGGAACAGACCATGAGGCGACCGACCCGCGGCCGAGCGTCGGGCCTGGTACGAGGAGCGGTGCTGCTCCTGATGTTGGCTGGACCGACGGTGGCCGGTGGGTCACTCGGGGCGGCGGCCCAGGAAGCGACGCCGGCGGCTTCCTCGACAGGCGGCTCGATCGACCTGGCGGCGCTCACCCTGGTGCCGAGCGACCTCGACGAATCGGGATTTGGGCTGGAATCAGGTGAGACGCTTGGGATCGACGAAGAAGCGCAGGCGACTGTTGACTATCGCGGCGGGTCAGCCGACGACATCGACAGCATCCGCGATCAGCTGACGGAGGCGGGGTTCCAACGGCTCTACGTTTCCCGACTGGTCAACCCGCCGTCGAGCCAGCGGGACACGATCGATCAACGTATTACGTCGTACGCGGCGCTGTATAACGACGACGATGGCGCCGCCGATGGCTTTGCCCTGCTCGAAGATGAATCGGATGTCTCCTCGGCCAAGGATCTCCCCGATACGGAGCAGTTCGGCGACGAGTCGGAGATCACACGAGAGAGCGGGAAGACAACCGACGAGACCCCACGATCGTTCAAATTGATCGACCTGACCTTCCGCCAGGGCAACATCGTCGCTGGCGTCACCATCATCAACCTGGCTGGGGATCAGCCCTCGGTGAACAGTGTCGAGGCGCTCGCCTCGATCCTGGTCGAGCGGATCGCCGCGGTCCTCGACGCGTCGGAGCCGGGGCTGGGTGCAGTGGCAGCCCGCGTCGGCGGCGAGGGCGTGGTTGTCCCCTATACCTATGAGGTCTACGAGCGGCGCGACGGTGTCACGGTTCCGCTGGTCGACGAGTCGAAGAATTTGTCCCGAGCCCGTGAAAAGGGGTTTGGCGATGCAGTCGATGTCTTCAGCCTGCAGCAGGAGCTGCAGGTGACGGGTGTCGATGCCGCGACCAACCCCTTCTACTACGTCGAGCTGCTGCGGTTCGAGGATGCCAATGCCGCGAGTGCATCGTTTGCGGAGCCGATCGAGCCGAAGCTCATCATCCCGGCCTATGAACAGGTCAAGAAAGTGAAGGACGCCGTCTCCTTCGGCGACGACTCGGCCACCTACAGCTATGCGTTCAAGCTCAACAGCGACTTGTCAACCCATGGCTACCTCGTCCTGACCCAGGTCGGCGCGATCCTTGCCCGCGTCCAGATCGACGGGGAGCCGAAGGTATCGCTGAAGGCGGTCGAGGCGCTGGCAAAGGCGCAGGTTGCCTGTCTGGAAGCCGGCTCCTGCGAGGACGAGATCGCCGTCCCGAAAGCCCTCCGCACCGCGAACACCTCGCGTACGACCGGGACGAGCGACGAGACACCGACCCCGCGAACGGAAGGCACACCCAAGACTGAAGAGACGGCGACGCCCGAGGAGACGCCGGAGGCAGCCGTCGACGAAACAGCTACCCCTGAGGAGGAAACACCTGAGGCCAACGCGTCGGGAGTGACCGGCAACACGTACAAGGGACTGCGCTTCGGGGTTCAATTCTCGTGGAGCGACGATTGGAGCGTCGAGGACGAGTCGAGCCAGGAGGGGTATGACGGGATTCAGCTCGGCACCACCCGCAGCACCCTCTACGTCGAGGCGCTCGACGGTTTTGACGGCGATCCAGCGGAATGCCTGGCGAGCGCCACGGCGGATGTTGAGGCACGCGATGGTGTCAGTGATGTGGCGCCCACCGAGGATTTCGAGCGACCAGTGTCGTCTCGCAAGGCCGGTGAGGCGACCCTGCTCACCTACACCGTAACTCTCGATGACGGCACCGAGGTTCAGGCCGTTGAGTACATCGACTGTCGCGAGCTGATCCCCGGCCAGTCGGTGCTTGAGATTACCGCTCAAGTCGGCGCGAACTTCTACGACGCGCAGCTACCCCTGATCCAGGACATTCTGGCGACGATCAAGCTGCCAAAGGCGCCGCCAGCCGAGAAGACACCCGAGGCCGAGTCAACACCAGAGGAGGGATCGACGCCAGAGTCGGGTGCGACCGGGGTCAAGGGATCCTCGTACGTCGGGCCAACCTTTGGATTCCGCATCACCTGGGATGAAGACCTCTGGTCGGTCGAAGAAGAAGCCAACGACGCGGACTACGACGGGATCCAGCTCGGCACCGATCGGACCAGTGTCTTCCTCGAAGGCTACACCGGCTTCAGGGGGGACACGGACGCCTGTCTCGCCGACGCGGCGCAGCAGCTGGAGGACAACGACAAGATCAGCGACTTCCGCCGGGCAAAGGGTGTCGACGTGCCAGAGACCGGCAGCACCAGCGACGCGGCGTCGCAGCTCTACCGCTACACGGTCGAGCTGGATGATGGCGGCACCGCCGACGTGCTCGAATATATCGAGTGTCGCACCCTCGTTGAGGACAAGGCGGTGCTGGAGATCACCGCCAGAGTCGGCGCCGACTACTATGAGGACGAGCTGCCCGCGGTCAGCGATTTGCTCACCAATCTGCGGATACCCGGCGCCAAAAACACGAAATCGGCAGGCGACGCGACGTCGGAGGCCGGCGAAGCGACCGCCAGCGGCACCTTCGACCCGGGCGATGGTCTGGCAGGCTATCGCAGTCCGACTTTTGGCTTCGAGCTGACCTGGAATCCCGACGACACCGGCTGGAAGATCGAAGATGAGTCGTCACGCGACGGCACCGACGCGGTGACGCTCGGAAACGGTGTCAGCAGCGTGGAGCTGGACGCCGAATCCGATACAGAAAATGGGGGGAGCGCCGCACTCTGCCTGATCGCCAGCGCCGGGGATGACGCGGGGCGCGACCCGGTCCTCAATGCGTCCGGCGAGGAGATCATTGGGGTCGAAGGGGATTCCCGCGCCTTCGCCGCGTACCGCTACGCCAAGGAGGGAGTTGTCCGATATTTCGAGTGCCGGACCCTGGCATCAGGGGAGGCGATTCTCCGCATCACCCACACCGCGCCGATCGCCGAGTATCGCAAAGAGGCGACCGCGGTCGACGACCTGCTCTCGAATCTCAAGCTGAACGACCAGGGGCAAGTCGCGGTCCAGTCCTAGCTCTACCCGTCGGTCACGTTGGTCACAGGCGACTGGCGTGCAGCTCGCCGTCCGTAGGGCCGAGCGGCTCCTCGATCTGGACGATCCGGACCATCCGGACGACTGGGTCGATGAGACCGAGGGCGAGCTGCAGGGAACGGCGCCGGCACCGATCACCGTGCTCTCAGACCACCCCGCGGCGATCCGTCGCAAGGTCACCCTTGACCGCTGATCTTGTCCGCTTCGATCTTCATAATGACGCGGGTCTGGTCTCGACCGCCATACCAGGCGTAGGGCTGGCCGAGGTACTTCTGAGACAGCGCCTCGATGTGTTCGGCGCCGCCCTCGGTCGTCGTCTCGACGACGCGACCCTGGATCTGCTTATACCTGAACCGATTTTCCGGGTCGTCGATGGCAACGGCTACGCGTGAGTCGCGCGCGACGTTGCGCAGCTTAAGAAACCCTTCGACAGTGTTGATCACGACGTGCTCACCGTCGGTGTCCACCCAGGTCTGCGTCACCTGGGGCGAGCCGTCGGCCATGATCGTCGACAGGTAGCAAGTGCTCGGCTTTTGCAGCAGCGCAAGCACGTCGTCAGGCAATTTCATCGTTCTCTCCAGGAAGGTATTGGGACCCGCGTCCGCGCGGCTTTGGGGTTTGGATACGTAGCGACTCGCGGATACGTCACGTCTCCCGCCGCCCGCGGCATAGCGTGCTTGAATGACCCGAATCCTACAAGGCGTGGCTGTAGCATGACATGAGCAGTCGACGGCCGCGCCTCCCCGGATGGCCAAGTGGTCGCCGGTGCCCGCCTATGACAGGGACCTAAGCGGCTGGCGAAAGCATGGTTCGGATGCCGGCGCGTCACGGCTGTCCGGAGCTCGTCGCCTGTTCGAAGGTCGATCTCATGCCGGAGATGTGAAACACCCCTCGCTTTGAGTCGCGGCGCGAGCGCTTCAGGTCAGGACGGATGGCATGAGCACCTCCTCGCACGACTGGCGGGCGCTGGTCGGACTGGTGGACTGCGACATGTGCGGCTCGCCGTCGTCGAGACCCTGATCGCTCTGAGCCGCCCGCATGTCGACGATGCCGCTATGCGCCCATGCCTCAGCGATCCCGTAGTCGCATTGGAGGGAACGCTGCTGACCTGAACCGGTGTCGAGAGCGTTGCCCGCGTCGCGACCGATCTCATCCTCTGAACCGTTCGACACCTCGTCCACGCTGCCATTGGCGAGGAGGAGAGTCAGGCTCGAGAGCATAGCTGTAGGGCTCTACAGATGCTGCCCGCCTGACGCCTCGATGCGTTGCGCGTTCACCCAGCTCATCTCGGGCGAGAGGAGCGCAGCTACCACCCCGCCGATGTCCCCTGGCAATCTGGCTCGTCCCAACGCCGTGTCGGAGGCGACCATCTTGTTCATGTCCGGGTTATCGCGCACCACGCCGCCCGAGAAGTCAGTCTCGATGGCGCGGCGAACAAAGCCGCTGCGGGCGCGGCCGCCACCGGCCACCTGGTCCACGACATCGAGGACATCGCGGCGGACCTGGACGGTGAGGACGGTCGTGGGCGTGGACTCACGGGCGATCATGGCTGACTCCTAGTGACTGATATGGGCTAGTGGCCATTCGTCTTGGCCAGAACCTACCTCATTGTCAAGGGGTGATGGCCGTGGCACGTTGTCAGGTGAAAGGGGGACGAGACGTGGGGAAACGAGAACTGGGCGCAGCGGTCCGGGCGGCACGGGAGCGGAAGGGGTACTCCAACGCGGAGATCACGCGGCTGGCGGACCTTGGCTCGGGCTTGTTGTCGGCGCTGGAGGACGGGCGGCAGAACTGGTCGGACAGGCTGCCACAGTTGGCGGAGGTGCCGGGGGTCGATCTGCTGGAGTGGGCGGTCATCGCCGATCTGCTGCCCGCCTCGGTGATGGAGCGGCGGGGCGGGGTGCCGGAGCTGCCGCTGGGCGATGCCCGGCGCGAGGTGGCGGAGCGGGTGGCGCTGCTGACACCAGAGCGGGCGGAGCATGTGCTCGGGATAGTGCAGGCGCTTGAGGCCGAGCAGGCAAAGGACGCGATGCGGGTGGCGCCGGAGGAGTGGGCCGCCTTCGAGCAGTGGCGGGCCAGCCAGTCGGGGTAGGACCGATGGGTGAGGTCCGTTCAGGCGTGGCATGTGGCGAGCGACGCGTACGCTCCGGGCCACCAGCGAGCATATCCGCAACGGACAGGATCGTGCGGGCGGCTGCCGACCTTCTCGCGGAGGGAGACCGGACGGCGGTGTCGACGCGTGCGGTGGCAGCGGCGGCCGGGGTTCACGCGCCCACGATCTACCGTTTGTTCGGCGATATGCGCGGGCTGCTCGACGCGGTGGCCAGCTATGACTTCTCGACTTATCTGCAGGTCAAGACGGCGCGAGAACGGGAGGTCGACCCGGTGGAGGATCTGCGCCGGGGGTGGGTCCTGCATGTCGGCTTCGGCCTCGCCAATCCAGCCCTGTACTCGCTTATCTACGCCGAGCCCCACCCCGGCGCATCCTCACCGGCGGCCGTCGCCGCGGCCGAGCTCCTCGCCGGGCAGATCCGCCGGATCGCCGAGGGGGGTGGGCTGCGAGTCGGTGAGGAACGTGCCGCGCACCTCGTCCACGCCGCTGACTGCGGCACGACGCTCACGTTGATCGCCCTGCCTGTGAACCGCCGCTGTCCGACATGGCTCGTGAGGCCGTCGTCGCCGCGATCATCACCGACGCCCCTAGACTGGCCACGCCCGACCCGGTCAGCGCCGCGGTCGCCCTCCGCGCCGTCCTGCCACAAACCGCCGCCCTGACCGCCCACGAGCGGGCTCTGCTGCACGAGTGGCTCGACCGCATCGCCATATGCTGACCGTCCGATACCCGCCTGAGTCGCAATGGTTGCGGTCGACACCGCCTACTCCCGGCATCATAGGCTGATGCCGTAATGGGGGTGCGGTCCTCGGTGGAACATCATCGACGCATTGAACTCCTCGGGCAGCATCCCTGGCATGATCAAGGTGATCGACACAGCATCCGCCACCTCATTCGGTGTCGTCTTGTTGCCACGGTGCTGTCGATGCCCGCTATGGAAACCCCATCCGGCACGATGACGGTCACACGTCGCGGGCTGGCGGATACATGCCGCAAGCCCCTCAGATAGAGTGCACGAACCGGACGCCGGCCGCGAACGACCCGGTGCGAAAGGTGGGTGCAATCACCGTCGCCTCCCGCCCGCCACTTCTCGACGCCGCCGGCCTCGTGAAACTGCCGCGGCGAGATTCGCTCGGTGATGGCTATTCCCCGGTCATGCCGTCCACCGACTCCCGGAGGAGGTCCGCATGACCGTTGTGCCGCCCATACTCCTCGATCATATGGACCAGGATCCATCGCAGGCTGGGAGCCCGGCCGTCGGGCCAGGTGCGCCGGGCCAGTCGCGCCAGGCCGCCGTCGGCCAGCGCCTCCGCGACCAGGGAGCGGGACTGGGCGACGGCGGCCTGCCAGAGCGCGAGGAGCTGCTCGGGTGAGTCCTCGGCGGCCGAGTGCCAATCCCAGTCAGGGTCGGCATCCCAGTCCACCGCATCCCACGGGGGCTGCTGGTCTCGCCCGTGCAGCGACCGTGAGCACCAGTGGTCCTCAACCAGTGCAAGGTGCTTGAGCATCCCGCCCAGGGTTATCGATGACGCGCCGACAGTCGCCCTCAGGCCGACCGCGTCCAGTCCCGCGCACTTCCACGCCAGAGTCGCGCGCTGGAACTCCAGAAAGCCCAGGAGAGTCTCGACCTCGCCGGCCGCGAGGGGGGGTTCGGGACGACCCTGCTCGTCGAGGTCTGTCACTGGAGCGCCAACCTTTCTACACATGCCTTTACGGTGTCTTCGGAGACCCGCGGTACTGTCGTCAACGTGGCTATTGCGGGGTCTACTGGGCGTCTGCTGTCGGGGCTGGGAAGGTTGCGATGAAGCGGTAGCCCTGCCCTGGGACCGTGACGATGAACCGGGGTCGACGCCAGTCGTCCAGGAGCTTGGCCCGCAGTCCCCGAACGTGGCGATCGACGATGTTGCTCTCGGCGATGAAGTCAGGTCCCCAGAGGGCGTCCAGGATCTCGTCGCGGGTGATCACCCGACCCGCATTGGCGGCGAGAAAGTAGAGCAGGCTCTGCTCCACCCCGGTTAGATGAATCACCGATGTTCCGGCGCGGACCTCGCGGTTCAAAATGTCGATCTCTATCTCGCCGATTTTGATCGTCGGCTGGAAGGATGGCTGCTCGCCCTGGGTGCGCCTGGTGATGACGAGCGCGCGAGCGAGGAGCTCCTCAGGCGAGAACGGAACGGTCATCACATCGTCGACGCCCTGCTCGAACGCCCGCAGCTTCGACTTGAGATCCCCGCGGCGTGTCAGCGCGAGGACCGGAACCTTGGACCCGGCGCCGTTGGGACTGACACCGAGCTGCCGGAGGAACTCGTCGTCGCCGAGGTCCATGCAGACGACGGCGAGGTTCGGACGCCACTCCGGGAGCATCGTGGCCGCCTCCGGAACAGCGGCGACGATGCGGGCGCGGTAGCGTCCGTGGTTCAGCGTAAGCGCCACCATTTCGGCTAGGAGCGGGTGATCCACGAGGACCAGAGCGCGGCCCGGAGCGTTCATCGATGGAAAGCTTCCTCATTAATCATCGACATTGTCGAATGTGTAACCGGATCGGACGACCGCCGCACTCGTGAACGGCCTGAGTCTAGCATCAATGCGAGTCATCCCCGGTTGTCTCGATGCAGAACGAGTCGCATGACGGTTTCGTCATGACGGTTCGATCATGACATCCGGCTTCAAGAGACGGATAGTCGATCGAGATCCCCGCTGACGGACGGGGGAGAGGTTCAAGGCGATCTGATCGGACCGGATGACCTGCCTGACCGAACGCGACGATGAGGCAGTCGCGGTGCAGGAGACCGACGTGACGTGAGCGCGATGCACGACCGATCACCGACGATGGACCCTCCGCTCCCCGTTTCCAGTCCCCCGGATCGTGGGGTCGTGGCCGCCCTCCGCAAGCATGACGAGGCCACGTTCGTCGCGCTCGTCACCCGCTATCATGCCGTGATGATCCGCGTCGCTGCCCGGTTCGTCTCCGACCCGGCGGTCGCCGAGGAGGTCGTCCAGGAAACGTGGATCGGCTTACTACGGGGCATCGATGGTTTCGAGGGTCGCTCCTCCCTCAAGACGTGGCTCTTCACCATCCTGGTCAACCAGGCCCGCCGCAGGGGAGCCGCCGAACGCCGGTCTGTCCCATTCTCCAGCCTACCCTCGTTGCCAGGAGTGCATACCAGCGCGGAGGCAGGTGGCCATGCTGCTATCCACGCGGTTGAGGGCAGTTGGACCGACGAGCTGGCCGACCGGGGACTCTCCGTCGAGGACGCATTGCTGGCCCAGGAGTTCCGTTTGTTGGTCGCGCGCGCGGTGGGCGCGCTTCCGGCGAACCAGCAGGTGGTGATGGCCCTCCGCGATCTCGAAGGATGGACCGGCGAGGAGGTCTGCCAGCTGCTTGATATCACGACGACCAACCAACGGGTGCGCCTGCACCGCGCGCGTCGTAGCGTCCGACGGGCGATCGAAGCCTAACGCAGGTCCAAGGCCAGAGCCGCATCGCGGCGATGGCGATACAGACGTGATCGCTGGCAGCGAGCTTGCCGTCGCGGGAGCAGCCGGGCTCGAGGTCGCGGGCCGCCTGGCGCCCCGGTGGAGTGGGAGTGCGCCCTCGTGGTGGTGCGTTCCAGGCAGCGACGACTCCTATCGAGCGTCCCACGGGCGTCTACCTCGGCAGTGGCCAGATCGCTCCCGCAGGTCGCTCCATGGGGAACGGCTGTACAGCCGTCAAAGGATGGTGTTGACCATCCCCAGCTGGACTGTCGCCGGCCGACCGGTCGCCAGCCGTTAGGGAGGAAGCAGCGGCCCCATCCGCACCCACTCGACGTCGCTCCGTCCGTGTCGCCTCGCCATCCGGGACGGGGACCGTCCCTGTGCGAACACACGCACTAGGGTGTGTCTGCAAAGCTAAAGCCACTCCAGGATCATGGCGATGGTGACCATCGCCAGGTAGCTAACGGCCAGCTTGTCGTAGCGAGTGGCGATCCGTCGAAAGCGCTTGAGACGGTTGATGGTCCGCTCGATAACGGAGCGCTCCTGGTAGAGGGTTCGGTCGTACGCGCGCGGCCCGGTCTCGTCCGCTCGGTAGGGGATGACCGCCTCGACATCCCGATGCCGCAGCCAATTGCGCAGGTCCGCACCGCTGTCGCCCTGATCGCCCGCGAGCGCGTCCGGCCACATCCGGTGGGCCATCCGCTCCAGGAGCGGGATCGCTTGGCGGCTCTCGTGCCGCTGCCCCGCCGTCAAGGCCACGACGACGGGCTTGCCGCCCCGCTCCGTGATCAGGTGCAGCTTGCTTCCCCAGCCGCCGCGGCTGCGCCCGAGTTCGGCATTGGCGCCCCCTTTTTGGCGCCCGCTGCCTGGTGGTGCGCCCGGATGCTGGTCCCGTCAATGATCGCCAGCGTGTCGTCCAGGGCCCCCTTGTGAGCGGCGTCGGCCTGCAGTGCGGCGAGGACCCAGTCCCAGATGCCAGCGTCGCGCCAGCGGCGGAACCGGCTATAGGCGGTCTGCCACGGGCCGTAGCACGGCGGGAGATCGCGCCACGGTGCCCCCGACCGCAGCACCCACAGGATGCCGTCGAGCACGGTGCGGTGGTCCTTCGCGGGACGCCCGGTCTTCGGGCGCTGCGCTGGCAGCAGTGGGGCGAGGATCTCCCACTGGTCGTCAGTCAAGGCGTGGCGCTGGTGCAGGGTCATCCCAGAACGATACCATGCCTTTGCAAACACACCCTAGTCCCATGAGACGATCAGGTTGGACCAGGGGCGGCGCGGGCGGCGCTTCGGATCGGCGGCGGCATAGCCCACCGCGATCAGGGCGTGCGGGTTCAGGGTCTCGTCGAGTCCCAGTTCCCGCTGCACGATTTCCGGGCAGAAGAGAGGGGCGCACATCCACCCCGCATCGACCCCTGCCGCATACAGGCTCAGAAGGAGGTTCTGCACCGCCGCACCGAGACTCTGGATCGCCATCGTCTCCTCGGCCGCCTGACGGTCAGCGTCCGGATACCGATCGAGGTCGGCCAGATAGAGACAGGGGACGATCAGGACCGGCGCGTCATGGAGTCGCTGGCGGCTCTTCTCCAATCTCAGCTCGACGACGGCGGTCTCCTGGCCGTCGAGCTCCAACTGCAAACGCCACGTCGCCGCCATCGCCTCGGCGAGGGCGTAGCGGCGCGTCGGCGCTTCGACTACCGCAAAGCGCCACGGCTGACGGCCATGCGGTGACGGCGCCCACCCGGCCGCGTCGATTGCCTCCTCGACGATCCTTCTCGCGACCGGACGCCGCTGAAAGGACCGGACCGATCGTCGACCCTGAATGATATCCGTGAGGTCGGCTCTGCCCGCGCGCGACGATAGGTCGTCATCACGCTCCCCGGCCCCCCGCCAGCTCGTCGCGGTGAGCTCCTCGATCCTGATGATGGGGCGTGTCTCGATCGCCATCGTCCCGTACTGCGAATATTTCTGACGCAGCGCCGCGATTGCCGTCTGATGACCCTCGTCCCCCGGCGGAACGACTCGTGCCTGGCCCCGAACCTGGACAAAGCCCAGACGGCTCCAATTCTCGACGTACACATCGGCAACCAGCGCGACGTCGGGACGCTCGACGATGTTTCGGACCCGCTTCAACTCGGTGACACCGACCCGCTTCGGCTTCTCATCGAGCGCCGAGACGACTGATAACCCAGCGGGACCATCAACTACCGCGTAGCAGACCGGCACGACACTGGGCCGGCCCAATCGATCGGCGGTGGCTAATCGCCCGACCCGGCTCCGCTGCAGAAAGCCGATCTCCTCCGCAGTCACTGACCGTCGCCCGGTCATCGGGACGCGGCTGGTGGGCGACACATCGACTCCTCGCGTTCAGCGGCGACCTGGGAACAGCAACATCCCAGACCACGCCGTCCCTCACCGGTTCGCCACCATGCTATGCAGATAGCCGCCAACCGGAAGGCGCGTGAACCGGTCACGGTGACACGGCGCATTATCGAGTTCCGGTCGTCGGGATGACGTAGTCATCGGGCCGGGGCGACCAGGCGGCGACCGACGAGTCGACACCATAGCGCGCGGTCAGGCTGTAGAGGTAGATGGCGGCAGGCTCGTCACGAAGCACCGCGCCGAGACGCTGATACGCCGCGCTGCGCTCTGCATCGTCCGTCTCGACGGCGGCGGCATCGATCAGCGCCTGGACGGTTGGGTTGTCATGGCGAGAGAGATAGCCCTTGGCGGAAAACACGAGGTCGAGCAGGGTGTACGGGTCGAAAAGGGGTCGCCAGGTCGAGAATCGAAGCGGCGCCGCCTTTGGATCGGTCCAGGTCGCGTTGAACGTCGCTTTCTCAACCGGTTGGAGGGTGGCGCGAATGCCCACGTCGGCAAGTTGCCCCGCGATAGCGGTCACGACGTCGTCCCGCTCGTCGTTCGTGTAGGCGAGTGTCGTCTCGAAGCCCTCGCTCAGTCCGGCCTCAGTCAACAGCGCCCGGGCGCGATCCGGGTCGTATGGGATGGCCGTCAGCGCCGGATCGAAGCCGAGCCCGCCCTCGACAAAGAAGTTCGGTAGCCGCGAACCGGCGCCGTCAAGCAGCGCCTGGATGATCGTCTCGACATCGACGGCAGCGTTGAGTGCCTGGCGGACCCGCACATCCGAGAAGGGCTCGACATCCGTTGGAATCCGAATCCATGCGGAACCTGAAACAGGCTGCTCCGTGACCGTCGCCTCCTTCTTCACGGTGGCGACCTGATCGACAGGCACGTCGCGGATCAACCCCGCACCGCCGGAAAGGAGATCGGCAACCCGCGTCGTCGCGGCCGGCACGAACCGGTAGGCGACGTCGGTCGCGATCGGTGTTCCCTTGACGTCGCCGAGTGAGTACGTCTCGTTGACGGTAAAGGTCATTCGCTCACCACGATCCCAGGAGGTGAAGCGATACGGCCCCGTGCCGACGGGCTTGCTGGCAAGATCAGGCAATCCAGCGAGGGCCGGCGGCACCATCACCAGCCAGGGGGCCATCTGGGCCGGCAGCCATGGCGCGGGCCTGGAGAGGTGGAAGCGAACAGTGTGCGGATCGACCTCTTCCACCCCCTCGATCACCGCGAAAAGTTGGGCGACCTGCGACGCGGTCGCCGGATCGACGATGTGAGCCACGGAGGCGCTCACCGAGCGCGCGTCGAACGGCTCGCCGTTGTGAAACAGGATGCTGTGACGCAGCTTGATCTCATACGTCCGCGGGTCGATCAGACGCAGCGACTCCGCCAGCAGGGGTTGTAGCCGCCCGTCCGCGCCATATTGGACCAGCGCGTCGTAGACCGAGTGAATCACCGACCAGCCGTCGGCGTCATAGACGAGCGCCGGGTCAAGTGTCGGTGGCTCCGCTACAAGATCGATCGTCAGCGACGGCAACAGCGCGGCGGCGGGCGTCGCCTGTCGGAGTTCACCAGCCCTCACCGGAGTCTTCCAGCCGGCGGCCGTCGCCACGCCAAGCGCCCCGGCACCGAAAACGGCGCGGCGGATCGCCGCCCGACGGTTGATCGAGAATCGACTCAGGTCGAGTGGATCTAACGCGTTCGTTGGTTCATTCGTGGTCATCGTGTCCTCCTGTCGTTGAGACATGTCACCCTGTTCGTCTCGCTCCGCCATCGATCAGCTCACCGTCTGAGCCCTCCACTTCCCTGCGCCCATCGGTCGGCGATCAGGGACAGACCAAGCACCGTTGCGACGATGGCGAGACCGGGCGCCGCCGAGACCCACCACCCCTCGACGAGCGAGTCGCGGCCTTCAGCGACCATTCCGCCCCAGGTCACGGTGTCGGGCGGCACCCCGAGACCGAGATAGCTCAGGGCAGCCTCGTAGAGGATCATGGCCCCGACCTGCTGGCTCGCGAGCACGACGATCGGTCCGGCGACGTTCGGCAGGAGATGGCGTGTCGCTAGCCGCGACCGGGACGCCCCGATCGCTCGCGCCGCCTCGACGAATGGCGCTGCTCGGAGCGACCGCACCCGTAGCCGCACGATTCGGGCATACCCCACCCAGCCGGTCGCCGCGAGAACCGCCATCGTCGTTATCAGACCCGGCGACATGACGGCGGCGATAACGATGGCGATGACGACGAATGGCATGGCGAGCTGGACATCGACCAGCCAGCTGACCGCTCCATCGACGATGCCGCCGGCGAACCCGGCCAGCAGTCCGAGCGTGACGCCAATGGTCCCAGCGACCATGGTAGCAACCACTCCTATCAGCAGGGAGATGCGGGCACCGGCGATGATGCGAGCCAGCAGGTCGCGGCCGAGACCGTCCGTCCCGAGTGGATGATCGATCGTTCCCCCAAATCCTGCTGGGGGTGTCAAGCGCGTCAGGAGATCCTGATGATGCGGATCGGCGAGCGGCAAGGCTGGCCCGATCGCCGCGAGTGCAACGATGATCGCGACGATGCCCCAGCCTGCCCACCCTTCCCAATCGGGCCGTCGGGTCGGGACCAGACGTGGCCGCACCGCGCGACCCCTGACGTCGAGGCTCGCCATCGTTCCAGCGGCGGTCCCCGGACGGGCTACCACTGGACCGCTCCAGTAACACCGTCGTCGCGCAGCCGGGGATCGAGCCAGCGGGCGAGGGTCTCAACAACGACGTTGACCAGCAGGACCAAGATGGCGATGACGACGGTAAATGCCTCGATCAACGGCAGGTCGCGATCGGCCACCGCGCCGAGCGCCAGCCACCCGATTCCTGGGTAGGCGAAGACCCCCTCGACCACCACCGCCCCACCGAGCAGAAAGGCGACCTGGACCCCCGCGAAGGCCAGGACCGGCAGCAGCGCGTGGCGAAGGGCATGCCGCGTCAGGACGACGCGATCCGACAATCCCTTGCCGCGGGCGGTCCGCACGTAGTCATCGCGCAGTGTTTCGGCGAGCGAGCCACGAACGAGCCGGGCGATCGTCGCCGCCGGATAGGCAGCCAGGGTGAGCGCGGGCAGGACCAGGGACCCGGGACCCTCCGCACCTGAGGCCGGGAGCCAGCCGAGCCGCACCGCGAAGAGAAGGATTAGCATCGTGCCCAACCAGAACCCCGGCAGCGCCTGCCCGAGCACGAGAAACGCCTCCGTCAGCGGGGCGGCGGTGCGTCCGGCCGGTGTGCCAGCCACGATCCCGAGGCTGAGACCGACGGCAAGGGCGATCGCGATCGCCGCCGCTGTCAACGCCAACGTCGCGGGGAGTCGATCGAGCACCGCCGCCAGGGCTGGCCGATTCTGGCGCCAGGACTCGCCAAAGTCGCCCCGCAGCGCGCGGGCGATGAAGGTCCCGAACTGCGTCGCGAGCGACCGGTCGAGCCCGTAGTGGTGGCGGATCGCGGCCTGCTGCGTGGGTGAGCTTCCGGGTGGAAGGAGCCCAGCCAGCGGATCACCCGCGAGGTGAACCAGGCCAAAGATCAGGGTCATCACCCCAAGGAGGACGAGAACCGCATACGAGAGCCGGCTGGCGATGAACCGAATCATGCTTGCCCCAGCGGATGGGGGCCGACCGGCCTAGGGCGATCGACGATCGAGACCGGCGGCACGCTCCTTGGGCGCACCACTCGTTCACTCGATCCCCGTCGCCACCAGACCAGGCGCCCCGCCGTCCCGGGCACAAAAAAGCCCGGGGACCGAGGCCCTCAGGCGTGGTGGTGTTAGGGGGAAGCACAACGCGGCGCCGACGGTTTCACCATTCAGCGACACGCCTTCTCCCATCCGGACTGTACCGTCGGCTCCGAAATCTCACCGGATCGTGCTTGCGCGATCTCTCACGCTCGCTCGCGGGCTTTACCGCCGGTCAGGACTTGGCCGGCAACGCCGACCTCACCTCACCCCGAAGGCTGTGCTTCCCTCATGATACCGCGCTGGCATCACTGCTGTCGACAGCTGCTGCCGCCGCTTCACAACCGTCGTTGTGAATCTGCGCGGCCGTGCACCACCAGCCGCAGAGCCGGTCGAGCGACTCCTACCCCGTCGTCGCGGGCCACGACAGGTTGGGGAGCACCTGCTCGCCGTAGGCGGTGATGAACTCCTCCTGGTTGCGGCCGACGTTGTGGATGTAGATCTCGTTGAAGCCGAGGTCGATGAAATGCTGGAGGTGAGCCGTATGCTCGGCAAGGTCGGGGCTGAGCAGAACGCGGTTCTTGAAGTTTTCCGGGCGGACGAGCTTCGCCATTGCCTCGAAGTCGTCCGGGTCGCGGATGTCGGCCTTCGGAAAGTTCATCCCGCCATTCGGCCAGTCGCGCACTGCCATCTCGGTCGCGGCCTCAACCGACTCCGCATAGACCACTTTCACCTGCAGCAGCCGTGGCATCGTTGCCGGGTCCTTGCCCGCGTCACGGGCACCCGCCTCGAACCGCTCGACCAGATTCTTGAGCTTCTCGTCGGCCGCCCCGACGGTGATCAAACCGTCGGTGAACTTGCCCGTTCGGCCGGCCATGATCGGCCCTGAGGTGGCGACATAGATCGGTGGCGGCGTCTCGGGCAGGGTAAAGAGCCTGGCGCTCTCGACGGTGAAGTGGGTGCCTCGATGCTTGACTTTCTTGCCGGTGAAGAGCGATTGGATGATCTCGATCGACTCAATCAGCCGCTCAAGGCGGACCGGCGCTTCCGGCCAGTATTGGCCGACGATATGCTCGTTCAAGGCCTCTCCAGCCCCAAGCCCCAGGTAGAACCGCCCCGGAAACATCGCTTCCAGTGTCGCGGCCGCCTGAGCGATGACCGCCGGGTGATAGCGATAGCCCGGTGGCGTGACCCCGGTGCCGAAGCGGAGGTTCGTCGTCGCTCCGAGCGCCCCCATCCACGACCAGACAAAGGCCGAGTGTCCCTGCGACGGCACCCAGGGATGGAAATGGTCGGAGGCCATCACCGCCCCGAAGCCAACCTGCTCCGCCTGCTGGCAGTGCGCCAGGAGGGCGGTTGGATGAAACTGCTCGAACGACGCCGCGTAGCCGACTGTACCCATGCCATCCCACTCCTTTTGCTCGATACCGTATGAGCGCCCTACCGAGCCAGTCCCCCTTTCCGGGAGAACTCGGCGACCCGTTCTCCCACTTGGAAGAACCTCGTCAACCTACCGGAAGAGATCGCGGCCTGGCTCCATGATCAGATCGCGGCCCGTCCCTGGTGGCGCATCGATCGGCGGCAGATACCCCCGGATGAGCACCACCGGCCGGGCGTCGAGCTTGTGCATTACCAGCTCGGCTGCCGCCGCCAGCTCGTCGGCCACGGCCAGCACCGTGACATGCAATTCGTAGCCCGCCGGGTCATGGTAGCCACGGTAGTCGGCGAGCGGCGCCAGTCCGGCGACCCCAATCGCGACGTTGACGATCCCGTTCCGCCACGGCCGGCCGAACGAGTCGGTAATCACGACGGCGGGCGCGGTCCCCGGTGCTAATCCGAAGCGACGCCCAATCGATTCGCGCACCCGCGCGGCCGAGGCATCCGGGTCGACCGGCAGCAAGCAGACGGTCTCCGGTTCGACATTCGATGCGTCGACTCCGGCGTTGGCGCAGATCAGGCCGTGGGCCGTCTCGGCAATGATGACTCCCCGGTCCATACGGACGATGCGCCGGCTCTCCCGCAGCACGACCTCAACCTGCCGCGCATCTTTGTTGGCGGTTGTGGCGAACTGCCGCGCCAGCGCCGACGGTTCGACATCCGCGAGCCGCACCAGGCGACCTTCTGCCTTGCTGACGACCTTGTGGGTGACGATCAGCACGTCTCCCGGTTCGAGCCCCACGCCCGAGCGCTCGATCGCGTCGCCGATCAGGGCATTGAGGTCATCACCCGGTCGGATCTCGGGCATCCCGTTCAACCCGATCAACCGCAGCTCGCCTCCCGGCAAGCTGTCATGAGCCATGCCGCTCACCGCCGGTCACCGACGCGGAGCGGCGCCGCACCGCCGGCATCGACCAGCCGGTCAGTCAAGACATCCGCCCCGGCGTCGAGGGCAATCGTCAGGTCGGCCGGCGTGTCGAGATCGTGGGTGGTGCCAGTCTGATTGAACGTCGCCACCGAAAGCCGGAGCCTCTCTGCCTCGGCCCGATGAAAAGCGAGGCTGTCCGGGCCGAAGCCAAAGCGGAAGGCGGTGGCACCCGGCTCGGTCAGCCCAATCGCGATCGCATTCGTTCCCCGACCGTGCTGATCAGTCGCCAGCACGACCGCCTCCCGTCGGGCAGCCAGTGCCCGAACCTCGGCAGCGGTCAGCAGCGGCAGGTCGCCGAAGAGCACCAGGAACCGTCTGGCGCCACGGTCAATCGCCCAGTGGCGCCCGGCTATCACAGCAGCGTTCAGTCCCGGCGTCGCGTCCTCCTGTACCATCGCGACCACCCGCGGATTAATCTGCCGCGCCAGGCCGAGCGCGCATGGGTCGGGGCTGATCACGGCGAGCTGATCGACCGCACCGCTCGTGATCGCGGCGCAGATCACCGTCCGCAGCATCCGGCTCGTCACCGCGGTCCGCGCCTCGGCGTCGAGCACTCCGGCCAACCGGGTCTTGCCGGTGCTGAGACCGCGCACGGGCACCATCGCGACGGTCTGCCGGGACTGGGTCATCGCGCCGCGCCGCTATCGGCGAGCGACGCCGGCGCCGGTCGAAGCGTCCGGCCGAACTCGACGGTCTCTGTCGCCAGCCGGCGGCGGTCATCAGCGTTAGCCATGACAGTCTGCGTCACCAGCACCGCCATACCAAGGTCCTCAATCCGCGGCGCCAGGGCCTCGTCCATCTCGTCGATCACCATGCCGTCAATCAAGGTGCCGTAGAGCGCGGCGACGACGTAGGCCGACACCTCGTGGCCAAGGTCCGCCAGCATCCGGTCGGCCGGTCCCTTGAGCGCCTTTCCACCCACGATCGGGCTGATCGCGACCAACGGCGCCGCCGCCGTCAGGGTCGCGCGCATCCCGGGAACCGTCAGAATCGGTCCGACGCTGACGATCGGGTTGGATGGACAGACCACGATCAGATCGGCCTCCACGATCGCCGCTTCGACCGCTGATGGGAGGCGCGCCTCATCGATCCCCTCAAAGACGACTCCATCGACGTGATCGGTCTGATGCCGCGCCACAAAGTAGTCCTGAAACGCCAGTCGTCCGGCCGGGGTATCGACGAAGGTCGCTACCGGGTCGTCGGTCATCGGCAGCAGCGTCGAGGCGACCCCAAGGGCCTTCGCCAGCTCGGCCATCACCGCTGTCAGGCTCGCGCCAGCGCCGAGCCGCTCTGTTCGCAGGATGTGCGTCGCGAAATCGCGATCGCCCAGCCGGAACCATGGCTCCCGACCGTATCCTTCGATCGCCGCCAGCGTCTGATAGGTATCTCCGGCGATACCCCAGCCAGTCTCCGGGTTGGCAATCCCGGCCAGGGTGTAGAGCACCGTGTCGAGGTCAGGTGAGATCTGCAGACCATAGAGCGTGAAATCGTCCGCCGTGTTGACGATCGCGGTCAGGTGCTCCGGCGCGCCGGCCAGGGCAAGGCCATGGATGAGCTTCGCTCCACCGACGCCACCGGCGAGGGCCACGATCCTCAACGATTCCACACTGGACGGTTCGTGCTGATTCATGTCCACCGGTCGCGCAACGGCGTCCCTCACCAGGTCTGCCCTACCATGACCTATCCGTCCTCAAAACCGTGGGCATCGACGCCATCAGCCGGCAACAAGATCGTGATGCGTTCTTCCTTCTCAAACTGGTTTCGCGCCATCATCTCGCCCTGCTCGGCGCCGTGGTAACGAATGGCCAACTCTTTGATATCCGCCTGGGCGATTGCCTGGTCACCGACCAGCTCGGCGACGCCGGCCACCGTCACGTAGCGATAGCCATCCTCGACGCAGATCGAGATCCGGGTATCGCGGAGCAAGTTCCGATCCTTCTTCCGACCGCGCGCGGTGTTGAGCAGAATCTGATCGCCCCGCAGCTTGTACCACATCACCGTCTGCTGGCACGTTCCGTCCTCATTGATCGTCGCCAGCACCGCAAAGCGCGGCTCGTCGAGGAACACGCGAATCTTCTCATCGACCGCCATAGGTTACGCTCGACCGACGGATGACGCGGGTGCTCCCGCCGCGACTACCTGTCCCGCGACGGCGATCTTCACCGCCCGGGGAACGATCTCGGTCGCCAGCAGCTCGAAAGACTCCTGATCGGTCGGCATGCCGACCAGATGCTGCTCGATCCCCAGCTCGGCGAGCTGGCTCAATCGTTCGATCGCCGCATCCGGCGTGATCGTCCCCTCACCGCCACCCCGGCTAATCCTTGGTAACGCGATCGTCGTTTTCTCGATGTTGTCATAGGGCCGCCCTTCTGTCTCACAGTGCTCCCGCAGGACGTCGAGCTTATGCCGGACCTGTTCGAGATCGAAGGCGAAGAGATTACAGGCGTCAGCGTAGCGCGCCACGAGGCGAAGCGTCTTGCGCTCGCCGCCACCCCCGATCAAGATCGGCGGGTGCGGCTGGCTGATCGGCATGGGATTCCCCAATGTCTCGGCCAGCTGAAAATGCTTGCCAGTGAATGGTCCGACATCGCCGGACCACATCTGGTGGGCGATCCGGAGCGTCTCCTCCAACCGCTCGAACCGCTCGGCGACCGGTGGAAAGGGGACACCCAGCCCCACGTGCTCCCGTTCAAACCAGCCCGCGCCGATCCCGAGGAAGGCTCGCCCCCCGGAGAGCACGTCGAGCGTGTTGACGGTTTTGACCAGGATACCGGGGTGGCGATAGGTGACGCCGGTGACCATCGTCCCGAGCGAGATACGCTCGGTGACCGCGGCGGCGTAGGCGAGGGCCGAATACCCTTCGAGCATCGGTTGCTCCGCCGGTCCGATCGGGGGGATTTGGAAGAAATGGTCCATCACCCAGAAGGAAGCAAACCCGGCCTCCTCTGCCCGTCGCGCCGTCGCCGCCAGCCATGGTCCGATCGCCGCTGTCCCGCCCGCGGGGACGAACTGGTTGACCTGAAGTCCGATCCGCATCGATGCTCACCCTTGTTGAGGATTTCCGCCCACATGTCCAATACTTCCCAAATGTAACCTACGGACCTCCGGACCGCCAAGGTGAGGGGATCTCGACCTACGACGACGCGTCACAACGCCGAGGAGTGCGTCCGCGTCGTCCTTACACGTGACCAACCGACGTCAGGTGACCCGACGCAAAGGCCGTTGCCGGGCCACCACCCATAACGGTGTCAGCCCGCCCCAGGCCCGCCCCGTATGTGCACCACGTTACCGAACGGCGTCCAGCGTGTGCCGCGCCGCCATAGATGTGGCAGGGTTGCCGGCAGCTGTACCCTGGAGCCATTCACCGACGCGGACCAATGTTCCGCCAAGGTGCCGCCGCATCGGCCCGGCGACGGCAACGACCCTCCGCGTGCGGCCGCCTGCGGTAGGCGCCAACCCTTCCCACATCCAGCTCTCGCGGTCGACCGGCGCGACCCGCGCCGCATGGTCCGCGTACCGACAATCGAAATCCGTCAAATTGATCACAGCCGTCTCCTCTCGTCGCTCACTCGCGGCGTCCGGGCTTGTTCGGAACGAGAACATCATGGCCGACGGCGCCACCGCGCACATCGGACGGTGTACGCATCTTGGGGTCGTAATTGTCGCGGAGCGTGGATGGGTCGGAGTCGTATGCCGCGTTCAGACGAGGTCATGGCGCCATACGTATGGGCCGGGACCATACGTATGGCGTCGCGCACGCGGAAGGCAGCGGGAGATCAGATCAGGCCGCTGCGGATGCCCAGAGCCGCCGCCTCGGCCCGTCCCTCCACGCCGAGTTTGGCGAAGATGTGAGTCAGGTGGGTGGTGACCGTGCGCGGGCTGATGGAGAGGTCCTCGGCGATCTCGGGATTGGACCGACCCGCCGCCACGAGCTGCAGCACCTCGGCCTCCCGCGCAGAAAGCCGGGGTCCGGCGCAGGCCGGGGACGGCCGCGCGGCAAGCCGCGCCGCGAGGGCATCGACGCGAGCGAGCAGTTGCGCCGCTGCCAGAGGCTGCCCAATCGCGCGGACCTCGGCGAGCAGCCGGCTCGCCTCCAGCGTCTTGTTCTCGGCGGCGCGGAGGTCGGCAAATGCCATGAGCGTCAGCGCCCGCTCGAACGGCGCGGCGCACGCGTCCGCCAGGGCCAGCGACTCGCTGAGATGCGACTGCGCCTCCTCCCAGTGCTCGGCCTCGATCGCAATCTCTGCGAGGAGCCGATGGACCGTCAGCAGCGCGAGTGGCTGGTGCGGCGCGGTCGCCTTCGTCATGGCCTCGATCCCGAGCTGTCGGGCGCGGTCGAGGTCGCCTGCCACCAGGTGGTAGCGCGCCCGGAGCCGCCAGCTCTCCGCTTGGCCTCGCACAGCGCCGCTCCAGCCCAGCCAGGTGTCGTGTGCTGCCAGCCAGGCGGCGGCCGTTGGCAGGTCCCCGGCGTCCAGGGCAAGGTCGGCGGCCAGACGCTGCGCGGCGGTCGCGTGCCGGAATAGATGACTCCCGGGCTCGGCGGCGGGCCCACTGGGCAAGCCGGCGTTGATGTAGCGCCACGCCTCCTCCGGCTCGCCCCGCTGCCGAGCAAGGACCGCGAGTCCTTGCACCGCCTGCTGCAAGAGGAGGGGATGGAGGGTCCCCAGCGCGGCATGCGTCAGCCGCTCTGCCTCGGCCCACTCGCCCTCGAGCAGCAGGACGTCCAGTTCGACAAGGTATCCATCCGCCGGGGACCCGAGCGCCCGGCCGGCCCTCGCAATTGCGGCCGTGGCCTCGGTAACGAGCACTCGCCGCGCCGTGATATCCGTCGTGTAGTAGGGAAGAACTACCTCCATCAACTCAATGCCGAGGGTGAGCCCGACCAGGAAGTGGTGGTCGATGGCGCGAAGCGCTCCCCGCGCCCGCTGATACGCCGCCCGGGCGGCCGCGGGACGCCCCATGGCCACCTCGGCCAACGCGACGGCGAACTCCGCGTCACCGATCCCGGACAGTGCCGCCGCGTCGGCGCGGTCCGGCCCCGCCGCCTGGGCCAGGTAGGCGTCCCCCATTGCCTGCGCGTCGGCGAAGCGCCCCGTGTGCCCCAGCCAGGAGGCCAGCGTGCCCCGCCGCGCGGCCATCGGGGCCGTGGCCGGCGGGGTGTCGCCCGTAGGGGTCGGGGCGGTGCTCGCGGGCAGAGCGTCCGCGATCCATTCTGCGATCGCGGGGTCGGGGCGCGCGTGGTCCGCCGGCAAGGCTTCGAGGGCCGCGATACCGGCCGCGAGTGCCGCTATGCCCCGCTCCATCTCAGTCAGGATGCACAGAAGGAGTCCGCGGTCGGGCAGCGCGTGGGCGGCCAACAGCGGATCGCCGACCGCGCGCGCGACGCGTTCGGACTCCTCGAGATACGCGACCCCTTGAGCGGGATCGCTCAGCCGCAGTAGGCGACCGAGACGGTAGAGGAGCCAGCCGCGCTTGGTGGCCCGCGCCGCATCGCCCTCCAGGAGCGCGACCGCCGCCGCGAAGTGGTCCCGCGCCGTCAGCCAGGCATAAGCGCGGACCGCCCGCTCGCCCGCCCGGACCAACCATTCGACCGCCCGCTCATCCCCGGCCTGGGCGAAGTGATAGGCGACCGCGTCCGGATCGGGCGTTGGCAAGTCGACCACCGCCTCGGCCACCCGCCGATGCCAGACCCGTCGACGAGGCGGCAGGATGCCCTCGTAGAGCACTTCCCGCACCAGCGCGTGGGCGAACCCGACCGCGGCGCCGTCGTCTCCGGCCTCAAGCAATTGGGCGTCGACCGCCTGCTCGACCGTCTGCAGCACCTCGTCCTCGGTCAGCTCGCCGACTCTCCGCCACACGGCGAGCGGTACCCGCTGCCCGATCACCGCGGCGACTGCCAGGCGGTCACGCGCGGTCTCCCCCAGCCGCGCGAAGCGCCCCTCGACGACCTGCTGCAGCAGCGCCGGCACGCGCACCCGTTCCAGGTTGCCCAGCGTCCAGTGCGGGTCCCCCGGACAAAGCAGCCGCTCTTCCTCCAGGCTGCGCAGCAGCTCATGGGCGTAGAACGGGTTACCCTCGGCGGCGCGGTGCAGATAGGCGACGAGGCGCTCCTCCGCTTCGGTGGACAGCGGGTACCGATCCGCCAACAGCGCCCTCAACGTGGCAGCGTCGAGGCGATGCAGGTCTATCCGCTCGGTCGGGGCTTCCCGCACCAAGGCCGGCAGGAGTTGGGCAAGGGGATGCCGCCGGGTCATCTCATCGGCCCGGTAGGTGGCGACCAGCAGCAGCGGGAGGGTCGGCAGGTGCCGGGCGACGAACCGGAGCAGGTCGAGGCTGGCCTGGTCGGCCCAGTGCAGGTCCTCCAGCACCGCGACCACGGGGCGGGTGGCGCTGACGGCGACGAGGATGTCAAGCACCTGGCGGAAGAGGGCCGTTTCCCCGCCGGACTCAGGATCTCCGGCGTCTGTCAGCGCGGCGGGAAGCGCGGAAAGCGCGTCGCCGGACGGCGGGCCGGTCAGGAGCTCGTGCCAGGGGCCGTAGGGCGGAGTGGCGCTCAGGTCGTAGCAATGGCCGACAAGGACACCTCCGCCGTGCGAGGTTGCCGCGGCGGCGAGGGCGCGAACGAGGGCTGTCTTCCCGATGCCTGCTTCGCCCCCGATCAGCGCCAGCTGGCCCTGTCCAGCCGCGGCAGCGGTCAGCAGCGCGCCGAGGCGTTGCTGTTCCCGCTCCCGTCCGACGAGGCCGGACGGCGGTAGGAACGGCGCAGGGGGAGGGGGAACGGACGACCACTCGACCATGACACCTCCGTGAGTTTGCGTGCAGGGTCGATGATACTCCGCGCCCGCGGTCCGCCGTCGGGCGCTTACGGTCCCCTCACGTCGGCGATGAGATGAGGAACCGCCCGCGAACGAGCGCGCGGGCCGGGTGCATCCGCCCTCGGAGCACGTCCGGCCGCCGCTCGTAGCAGACGCCGACGCCGCGACAGCCCAGCGGCCAGGCGAAATGGCGTTCGACCATCCATAGATGCCTCCCCAGCTGTTCACAGGAGTCGATCCCCCGTCGAGCAATGCGCGAGAGTGGTACCTCGGGCACGCAAGGCACGGCGCCTCTCAGTAGAGTCGTAGGTCTTGTCAATGTGCACCTTAACCAGGCATGTACGCGGATGACCCGTTGTCCCCATGGGCCGACGATGGTCGAGAAGCGGGGCGGCCACTCTGGCCAGGACGGCTTCAGGGGCAGAAGCGGTTCGTTGGCTTACCAAAGGGCATCGTGGACAAGCGCCTCGCTCTTGATCGACCCGGCATGCCACGCTCGCGAGGTTCTCAACCACAGCCTGCGAGTGGACCTTTCGGGGCCCGTCGCAGGGACACCACCGTGACCCGACTCGTGCGCGAAACTTCTATACTGCGGTTGCGTTTGCGGTCATGCCCACGACAACAGTGCCGCTGGGAGTCACGATGCCGTCTGTGCCTGCCGCCGACGCCGAGAGCCCGCTCGTCCTGGCGCTCGACCTGGGCACGTCGTCCTTCCGTGCGGTGGTCTTCGATCAACGCGGCCGTGCCCTGGAGGGGTCGGAGGACCAGCTGGAATACCAGCCGGAGACGAGCGCTGGTGGCGGCGTCAGCGCGGATGCCCGTCTCCTCGTTGAGTTGCTGGTCCGTTGCATCGACGGCGTGCTCGGTCGCATCGGCGAGCGTGCAACAGACCTTTGCGGGGTGGGGACTTCATGCTTCTGGCATAGCCTGCTCGGTCTTGACCGAAATGGCGAACCGGTAACGCCGGTGCTGATGTGGGCCGATACCCGCGCCGCTACGGCCGCCGCCGAGCTTCGCGTGGAGGTTGACGAGGCCGAGGTCCACCGTCGCACCGGTTGTCGGATTCATGCCAGCTACTGGCCCGCCAAGCTGCGCTGGCTCGCCACCGCCCGCCCGGACGACGTCGGCCGGGTCGCGCGCTGGACCTCCTTTGCCGAATATGCGGCGATCCACCTGCACGGCGAGACGACCGTCTCTCCCTCGATGGCCTCCGGGACCGGTTTGCTAAATGTCGAGCATCTGACGTGGGATGCGCCCCTGCTCGACCGCCTCCGACTCACCTCCGATCGCCTCTCGACAATCGAGACGACCGACACCGGCGCCCGGCTTCGCGCCGACTATGCGAGGCGCTGGCCGCCATTGGCGGAGCTGCCCTGGTTCAATGCCCTGGGCGACGGCGCCTGCGCGAATGCTGGCAGTGGGGCGGTCGGTGCCGGTCGGATCGCGCTGACGATGGGAACCTCCGGGGCGCTACGTCTCGTCCTTCCCCACTCACAACAGACGCCGCTGGAGCTTCCGCCTGAACTCTGGATGTACCGTCTCGACGCCGATCACGCGGTGCTTGGCGGCGCCTTGAGCAATGGCGGGAATCTCCTCCGCTGGACCCGCGAGCTGCTCGGGGTCGAGGTCGATGGCGATGACATGAGGGCCGCCGCCTCCGTTGCACCCGACGCCCACGGGCTGACCGTGCTCCCATTCGTCGCCGGCGAACGCTCACCGGGGTGGCACGATCACGCCAGCGGCCTCGTCGCAGGCCTGAATCTCTCGACCCGGCCCGAGCATCTGCTGCGGGCAACGATGGAGGCGGTCGCCTACCGCTTCGCGCGGATCTACAGTGTCCTCGCGCCACTGGCGACCGCAGATCACGAGATCGTGGCCAATGGTGGCGCGGTCCTCGGCTCGGCGTCCTGGCAGCAGATCATCGCCGATGTCCTGGAGCACGACCTCCTCGTCCTGCCGCCCGATGACGAAGCGTCGGCGCGCGGCGCCGCACTCACGACCCTCGTCGCCCTGGGCGCCGCACCCAACCTTGCCGCCCTCCCCGACCCCGGCGCCGGCGCCACCGGCATCCAGGCCGATCCCGAACCGCGCGCGGCCTATCGCGCCGCGCGGGAACGGCAGCAGCGTCTCGAAGATCTGCTTTACCCCACCTCGCAGTGACCGTCACAGATGACGGCGATACACTGTCGTCTCATGACGGGCAGACCAGGCGTTGATTCGGGGACAGTGGAGCATCGATGAGCGATCGTGGAACGTCACGGCGGCCAGCAGAATTAGCGCCGAGCGGCTCGGGAGATGGTCCGCTGCTCCTGGTGTTTGCCCATCCGGATGACGAGTAATACGGCTCAGGTACACGCGCCATTGGCTCTGACCTGGAGCAGCGACGATGCCTTGACCGCCGCCGACTAACTGACCCACCGCCACCACCACCACGGGCTGGAGCCACTCGCTCCGGCCCGCATTCTTGCCACCTGAGGAAAGGAAGGTGGTGAGCAACCTTGTGCAATCCTTGCAAGGTTGCCTACCCGTGCGAAACACGAGACAACGGTGGAAATTGCACTCAGCAACAGGTTGTGCGATAAACATGGTGGAACGCAGGCGCATGAATCGAGCGCCGTTACCCTGGAGAAGGCCGACGAGCACTCCCTCGCCCACGAAGCACGCGGACCCAGCCGAGCGGCAAACACTGTCGGTGGAGGAGGCCGGGCGCCGGCTCGCCCTTGGCCGGCAGGGCGCGTAGGCGGCTGCCCGGCGCAGGGACATTCCGGCGCTGAAAAGCGGATGGCACGAGCGAGGGGTCGGTAAAGGGGGGCGAGATCGACGAACCAGGCGCCGTCAGCAAAAGTTTCCAGCAGATCAGCTGCGACCTGCAGGGCTAGGCGGGTCTTGCCCACACCTCCGGGACCAGTCAGCGTCACCATGCGGATGTCATCGCGGCACAGTTGCTCCACGACGCGGGCAATCTCATCTTCCCGCCCAATCAGTGGCGTCGGCTGCGCGGGCAGGTTGTTCGGTGTTCCGGCCAGTGTACGCAGCGGTGGAAAGGCGCCAGAAAGAGCGTGATGAGTCAGCTGCTAAACGCGCTCGGGTCGCCCAAGGTCTCTCAATCGCTGCTCACCAAGATCTCGTAGCTCGACATCGGTCGGCAAGTCATCGCGTGCTAGCTCAAACGTCGCTTGGCTGAGCAGCGTCTGCCCGCCGTGTCCGGCCGCGAGTAGCCGCCCAATCCGGTTGAGGACGGTTGAGCGGTAATCGTGGTCCACATCGGGATCAACGGCCCCCGCGTGCAATGCCATTCGTACCCGTAGTGGTTCTGGAAGCCCGAGCACGGGCCAGTCCTCGGTCGCGAGTTGTCGTTGCGCTTCGACCGCGGCGGCCGCCGCTGCGGTCGCCGACGAGAAGGCAACCTGCAGTGCATCGCCGATCACTTTGTAGACGACGCCGCGATGCGCCGTGATCGCGTCGCGCAGGACGGCGTCGTGCCGGGCGTAGACCGCCTCCATCGTCGTCCGATAGTCCCGCCACAAGCGGGTGGAGCCGGCGATGTCGGTGAAGAGGAAGGTCACCGTACACCGGGAGAGCTCAACCATCGGGAGCGCCTCCTCGATCGCCCCGAGGCCGCGGCGGGGCGACCTGCGCCGGATCATGGCGGGCGCCGGAATCATGGCTGGGGGCGCACCGGGCGTCAAGCACCGCCGTGTGACAGCAGTGCGGCAGCGCACCGGTGGGGTGTGTCGCCCCCGGCAGCCCCCGGGTCGCCGCCGTGTGATGATAAGAATGTCGCCGGAGCGACCAGCGAGCGCAGACGGAGCCCAGCTCCTCACGAAAGGACCCCCCGATGACCGACCTGCATCGCAAGCACATCAGCCGCGCCACCGCGGAGCAGACCGGCAGCGAGCCCGAGGTCGCGGGGCACGGCGCTAAGTGCAACTGCGAGCCCGAGGTTGCGGGGCACGCCGCCAGGGCCAACGGCTAGTCGACGGCGAGCGCGCCCCCGCAGGACTGGGGCGCGCCTTCTTGGGCCCCCGCGTCGGGATTGCCTGCCCGCACCGGGTTCTCGGCCTCGTCAGTGGTCGGGTCACCGCTCACTCGTTGTGGAGAATGGGTAATCGCGGCAAAGCCGTCCGGACAGACTAGCTCTTTGCCGAGACGAGGAGTACGGTAGAGATCCCTCGGGCACGATGATCCTCGCCGCGGTCCCTCCGGATCGCCTGTGCGGTGAGGGGAGTGAATCGCGAACCCGGCTGGGGCCGTTTTGGCCTGGCCGGGTTTCGTTGTGCCCGGTGCTGGCCCCGCTGCCCCTGGTTGGGGGCTCGAGGAGAAGGAGGGTTGACATGCACCGCGACACCGAGGAGCTTCCCCTGACAACGTCCCGACACAGGGGTGACGGCGTGACGCGGCGGGCGGCCCTGCGCGGCATCGGCGGCGGGTTAGCAATGACCGGCCTCGGGATGGGCTTCGCTCGGAGGGGTGCTGCCCAGGCCACCCCGGCGTCCGGCGGCGCCTCCCTGACCATTCAGCAAGTGAGCTTGGCCCAGGCCCAGGCCGCCATCGACGCGGCCATCGCCCACGCCGAGGGCCGTGGCCTGAAGATGGTCGTCGCCGTTGTCGACACCGGTGCCCACCTGGTGGCCCTGGCCCGCATGGACGGAGCGTGGCTAGCAAGTCTCGACGTGGCGATCAAGAAGGCACGCACCTCCGCCCTCCTGCTGGCACCGACCGCCGCCCTTGGCCCGCTGGTACAGCCCGGTGCGCCGCTGTATGGGGCCGAGATCACCAACGAGGGTCTGATCACCTTCCCCGGCGGCCTGCCGCTCATGGGGACTGACGGCGCGGTGATCGGGGCGATCGGGGCATCCGGATCGACGGTCGAGGATGAGGCGGCCGTGGCTGGAGCCGGCGCCGCCGCCCTTGGCGCGGCGGTCGGCACGCCCGTGCCGTAACCGTCGAGGAGAGCCTGCCATGGACCATATCTGTGCCGTCTTCCCGATCCTGCCCGGCAAAACCGAGGACGCCCGGGCGTTCCAGCGCGAACTGGACACCACCCGCAAGGCAGACTACGACCGTTCCGAGTGACGCATCGGTATCACCATGGAATACTGGTTCGTTGCCTCGGTGCCGGGGAACATCTTCGTCGGAGCGGATCTGGCCGTCACTTATCACCATCTCGCCGTCGTCATCTTTTCATCAGACGGCGGCCACCCGGCCGCCGATCGACCGACATCAACCGGGGGGCAGCGAGCGCTGCCCCCAAAGAAAGGATGGCACCATGCACCGGACGTGTATCGCGTTCGCGCTGGTTACCGTGCTCGGCGGCACGATTGGGCTCGGGAGCGGATGGCAAAGCGGGTCCGCCCAGGTGGCGTCGCCCGCCGCGAGCCCTGCCACTGCGGGCTTCTCCGTGGAATTGCTGTGGCAAAGCACCGGAGGCCCCGATCCGCTCGCGCAGCCCCCGGACGTCGCGATCCACCCGGATGGCACCGTCTGGGTCGTCGACCCGGGCAACAACCGGATCCAGATCCTGTCGTCGGACGGGGAGTTCCTGGAAACCTGGGGCGAGGCCGGCTCCGGCGACGGCCAATTCCATCTCGTGGAGGGCGACGACATCGGGGGCGGCCTCGCCTTCGACGCGGACGGCAATCTCTACGTCGCCGACGCCTATAACTTCCGGGTCCAGAAGTTCGACCCGGACAGATCGTTCGTGGCCGCCTGGGGCGAGTTTGGCACCGGCGATGGCCAATTCGCCCGCCCCGACGGAGTCGTGGTGGACCCCGCCGGCACCGTCTCCGTCAACGACATCGAGCGCCACGACGTCCAGCAGTTCGATGCCGATGGTACGTTCCTGCGTACGATCGGCGGGTTCGGAAGCGACCCGGGCCAATTGGATGGGCCCGCCTATCCCGCCGTCGACGGAGACGGGAATCTCTACGTTCCCGAGTTCCGCAACAATCGGGTCTCCAAGTTTGCTCCGGACGGCACCTTCCTCATGTCCTGGGGCACCGCCGGCTCCGATCCCGGACAGTTCCAAAACGTCAATGGCGCGGCGGTAGACGCGAGCGGCGACGTCTATCTTGCCGACGACGGGAACGCCAGGGTCCAGGTGCTCGATGCCGAGGGTCAGTTCCTCTTCGCTTGGGGAGAGGCGGCCCCTGGCGATCCGTTCGGCTCGGTGGCCAGTGTGGAACTGGACGGGCAGGGCAACCTCTACGCCGTCGACATCGCCAAGGGTCGCGTCCTCAAGTTCCGACTCCCGGAGCTGGCAACGGCCGCCGCGACTCCGGTTCCATAAACGGGGGCTTTGACATGCTCGATTCTGAACCGATCACTCGCCGGGCTGCATTGGCGCTGCTCGCGAGTCCCGTCGCCGGCGCCGCTGTCGGTACTGTCGTCCACGCACCGGAAGGTTCCCCGGTCGTCGCCGGTGTATCCCCGGTAACGACCGATGAGTCGAACTGGCCGATGTACCGAGGCAACCCGGCCCGCACCGGCGCGGTCTCGACGCACGGACCGGTAGGATCCCCGATCGAACTCTGGCGGGTCGAACTCGACAGCCCGGCCGCTCGCTCGCCGGCGATCGTGGACGGCGTCGCCTACGTCGGCAGCGGAGACGGCACGCTCCGGGCACTCGATGCCGCTACTGGCACCGAGCGCTGGCGGTACCAGGCCGATGCCTCGCTCGCGAGTACCCCGACGGTCGCCGATGGCCGTATCTACGTCGTGGATTCGGCCGGCGAGCTCGTCGCCCTCGACGCAGGAGTCGGCCACGAGGCGTGGCGTCGTGCCTCGCCGGTCGCGGTCGAGTCGACGCCGGCCGTGGTCGACGGAGTGCTCTATGTCGGCAGCGACGACGGCAAGATCTACGCGCTCGACGCCGCCAACGGATCCGAACGCTGGGCCTTCGACGCCGGGGTTGCCGTTACCCGCTCCCCGGCGATCGCCGGCGGCACGGTCTACATCGGGTGCGAGGACGGCCGCCTGTTTGCGCTGGATGTCAGTAGAGGATCCGAGCGCTGGCGATTCGACGGCGGCAACCCGAGCGAGCGGACGTACACACCGACCGTCGCGGACGGAGCGGTCTTCGTCGCCCAGGGAGGGGTGCTCTACGCCCTCGATGCCGCAACGGGCGCCGAGCAGTGGAGCAATCGCCTGGGAGATGGGGCGAGAGCACCGGCGTATGCGGGCGGGATGCTCTACAGCGGCGGCCTCGACGGGGTGATCTACGCCATCGACGCGATCACCGGCGAGGTCCGCTGGACCTTCACCACCGGCGGCCGGGTGGTGGCGACGCCGTCCGTGGCCGGCGCGACGGTCTACGCCGTCAGTTACGACCGCTCCCTGTACGCGCTCGATTCCGCGACCGGGATCGAACGCTGGCGATTGGCCGTTGCGGGCACCGCCGAAAGTGGTCCCTCGATCGCGGGCGGGGTTCTTTACGTTGCCACAAGCTTCGGCATCGTTGTCGCCATCGGCGACGGGGAGAGACTAGGTTGAAGGTCCGCAATTGCCTCCCCGGCCGCCTCAGCGGTCCCCGCTCTGCCCGGCGGGGTCACTGACGAGTCCTTATCCTTCCGTCATGACCGGATCGATCAGATGGGCGACCGGTGGCGGCGTAGGTGCCCTGCACCAACTCGCGGACGAACGCAAGGTCGAGCGTGCGCTCCAGGTGGCGGTAGAAGTGCCCCTGCGGGACAAGATCCTCCAGCGAGCGGGCGATTGGTTCATCGAGTCGGCGGGGTTTCGGCGGTCCGAGCATGGGCGGGCTCCGGATCGGCACCAGACGGCACGGGACCCGCAGTCTAGCCGGTGCACCTCGCCCACGCCTTTTTCAACAGCCTGGTTCGTTCCCGAGACGCAGACGGCGTCGTCCGCGGTCAACGCACCATCGCCTCCGTGTTTCGCACACGGAGGCGATGGTGCGTGCGATCCTGGATCCGGACGTTTCGGACGCTCGCGGCCGCACCGCCGCCCGAGGCCCGCGCGGTCGGGTGAGAGACGCGGCCGACGGACGAGCAACCTCCCCGTGACCTAGGCCCACCCAAGCTCTTTTAAAGCAAATCCATCGTTCCAGATCTTTGTCATGTGCCGGAGCTTGTCGCCGTCGAACGCCATGGCATAGACGTAATCCGTCTGCATGCTCTTGCCCATTGGCGGGACTGGCCCACCGTCGCCGGTGTGCGAGCCCGAAAAGACCGCGTACGCGGTGACGACCTGCCGCTCCTCGTCCGTCGCAAACGCCTTCAGGTCGTAGGTCCCATCTGGCAGCGGCGCGAACAGCCCTTTCATCCATTCGGTGTAGTGTTCGAGGGTCTCGATCGCGGCGAGGGCATCGGCTTGCGCCGAAAAGGTCGCATCGGGATGGCAATACGCTCGGCATTCCTGCCAGCCCTTCCCCGTGTCGCAGGCAACGAAGAACTTCTCGGCGGTCTCGGTGATCGATGCCATCGTCAGCCTCCCTTTCCCGACAACGCAAGGCCGGACGAACCGCTCGACATGCGTCATCGGAGCGTCGAACAGGTTGCTCGGGCCGCGGCATCGCACCGCATCGAACGCCAACGGTGGGCAACCGTGTCCTGGGAGGTGAGACAACAGCGGAGACCGGCGGATGGGCGCGAGACGGGAGGAGCGGCCTCTTCCCGACAATGCCGTTTCCCCGCGAGCGGAGGCGGATGGCTATCAGGGGGCGCAAGATTGAGTCGGATATTGCGGAGCGGGCCAAGCGTCGGCAAGTCGCATGACTCAAGCAGGGGAAAGAAGCTACCCCTTGTGGACAAATGTCCACAAGGGGTAACACCCGCGACGAGGTCGCGAAGGCCGTGGGCCGATGCGTCGCAGAAACGGTCCAGCATGTTGAAAAAAGCCAAGCGTGCCGAACAGTCAACGGATAGACTTCCGATATGGCATTGTCCGTCCCCGACTCGGAGCCGATCATGCTTGGACCACCGAAATCCCGCCAGCTCGA
>JAABUN010000719.1_pt1 | contig 82220 bp, 90 predicted proteins | sample 5559311 | NCBI WGS metagenome assembly JAABUN01 (sample SAMN10711877, study PRJNA513370) | rock metagenome | isolation source: Antarctica rocks | place: Antarctica: Victoria Land, Siegfried Peak sud
GCGCCTCATGCTGCCCGTGCAGCGTCGGCACGTCGCCTACGTCGCCCGCGCGCACGGCCTGCGCCAGCTTGGTGGAAAAGTAGTTGTAGGCGAAGATAAGGGGAAACAGCTCGAGTGCCTGGGGATTACTGAGGTCTAACGAGAGGGTCATCTTAAAGCTCACCGACGACACCTTGAAGTCTGACCCAGCTCGGGTTGGCGTAGGCTTTACCTTCGAGCACGACAGTAGGTGTTCCACGCAAACCCAGTTCTCTGGCACGTATCGTATTGTGCTTGACCTCAGCGACCGCTCTGCCACCCTCCAGACAACCTCGCAAGCGTTCGGGGCCAGCGCCATGCTGCGCGCCGAGGTCGACCAGCGACTCCACATTGACCCCGGGTAGATCGAAAAGTGATCTGTGCAGCCCCACGAACACCCCGTCGCCCTGCCTTGCCGCACACAGCGCGCCTGCCGCGATAAGGTCGGAATCTTCGCTCACCATAGCGACGGGGACAAGGGTGAGGCTTAGCTTGCCGTCAGCTATTAGCGCCTCGAGGTGGGGCATCACTTCCTGCTCGAAGGCCCGGCAGTGGGGGCAGCGGTAGTCGGTAAAGACGACCATACTTTGAGGCGCGTCGGTTTGGCCCAGGATAGGGGCGTGCAGCTCGCCCAGAGATGCGACCGTAAAAGGGGTACGGGCGCGGTAGACGGAGCCGACTATATATAGGAGAGATAGGGTGGCGAGGACGATGCCGGTAATGAGGGTAAGACGACGGGTCATAGCCTTACCCTAAAGACTTCTAAAAAGGCGCGGGCTGTTAAGACGAGAGGTCGTACAGAACGGTGTTTCTCGATTGCTTTCGCCAAAGTCCGACGACAACCGGTTTAGCCACTACGCCAACCCTAACAGAGTGTCAAAGCTATCAGCTATATTCTTCACGAGCAGCGCATCGTGAACTATTTCATAAGTTCAGCCAGCCCGAGCTTCTCTAAAGGCCGACGTGCATCCACCAGATATAGGCAAAGGGTTATGTTACCGGTTTGACTTGGCCGAAGTGGTTTCGTCAAGAGCGGTCACATAGCTTTGAACCGTAAGGTCGTCGAATGAGGTGGCGGGGCCGGTTTTGCACGCGAGGCGTTCTCCCTGGGCGTCGGCAACCTCGACAAAGACAAACGCTGAGCCCCCTTCCCAGCCCATGTCCACGCCACACGACCAGCCTCGCCGCAAAAGAGAGCTGCGCGCGGCCGCAGCAGCCACCATGCCAAACAGCTTTGGGCTATCGCCGTAGCGCCCTATTCCTTGCCACCCCTGCTGGTCGTGGACGAGCCAGGCAAGGTCATCCTCATGGTAGAGACAACGCTCAGGTTCGAGCTCTTGCCACCGCCTTATGGTCGGCTCGAGCCCGTTTTGGCAAGTTAAAACCTCCAGCTCGAGCTCATCTTTGGAAAGGGCAAAATCATCGTCGTGTATAGACACATCCTCGTTACGCCACCTTAGCGTGACGTGTCGGGTGTCCGAGCTGCTAAGGATTGAGCCGCTTAGCGAAGTCCTTGTGTCGCCTTTAGGATGTCTTTAAGCTCCCCTAGAGCAATGACGAAATATCAGGAGCTGAATGTCTGACCTCTGAGATTGAGGTTTACAGTTGAAGCACCTTCGGGTGTAGCCGTAAGGAAAGAAGCGGACTCATCTTCCTAGAGCCTTTTCTCTGTTTGGAGAAGAATCTGCCGGACTAAATCCTGATCGCTTTTCACGTCTTTCCTTCTTTCACTTACGCAGCTCTCCACAATATCGCCATAAAACCTTTATTAAACAGTACGCTCCTGCCCTCCCCCTCGAGCCCCAAAGCTTGAGCCCCATCCTCTTCTTTCCTCCGGTCCTCTCGCCGGGTTTCCTAATGGCTTGATCCAATAGTAAAACCCTTTGAAAAGCCCAGGGAAAGCGTTTGGGATGTCGGTAAGATGGCGGGAATGGCTGACCCTAGCCACTTCACTTCCAACCGGCTCGAGCCGCCAGTGCAACCCGGCGTGGACGATCATGAATATATCCAAGCCAACCTGAGATACGATCTGCACCGTCTGCGAGAAATGGCTGACCAGCCAAAGAAGCAGAGCTACCAGCGGGACGTGGAGTAGCACGAATGTACGCCGCGCTGTGGCCTCGGGCAATGCTCGGAGGACGAAGAGGAAACGCCACTCGTGCTTGAGAACCGCGTCGAGTTCGTGCGCTACTAAGGTCGCAAAGGCGAGGTAAAAAAGAAAATCAGCCATGCGGAGTATGATAGCGTTACTCACCTCTTCAACTAGAAATCAAACTTGAAGCCGCAACACTCTTCGCTAAAGTGTCTCAGCAGCTCTCTGAGGGAAGTGAAAACACTTTACGAACAGGGCGGTAAGACGACGAGATGAGTAGCGCAAACCTGTCCGAAAAAAGCCTCAGCCGCTTGCACGATGCGCTCGCTGGCCACGTCTAGCGTGGCGACGTGCCTGGGGCGGTCGCCCTTGTCAGCCGCCAGGACGAGGTGCATGCCTTGACAGTCGGCACAAAAGCCGTTTCTGGCAATGAGCCGATGGGGCGCGACACCATTTTTCGTATCTCCTCGATGACTAAGCCCATCGCGGCGGCGGCAACGATGCTCCTAGTCGAGGAGGGCGCGTTCGAGCTGGACGACCCGGTTGACGCTCTGTTACCCGAGTTAGCTGACCGTCGCGTACTAAAGCAAACAAGCGGTTCGCTCACGGACACCGTACCCGTGAGCCGTCCCATCACGGTACGGGACTTACTGACCATGTGCATGGGCTTCGGCTTCATCATGGAGCCGGCGTCGAATACATTTCCAATCTCTAAGGCCGCCAGCGACCTCGGGGTTATGCCCGGCCCGCCCATCCCGCACACATCTCTCTTGCCGGATGAGTGGCTCCGCCGGTTCGCTACGCTGCCGCTTATGTACCAGCCTGGTGAGAAGTGGACTTATGCGACCCCTTTCTCCGTGCTGGGTATACTACTTTCTCGTGCTGCTGGACAGTCCTTAGAAACCTTTCTCTGCGAGCGTATCTTCGGGCCACTCGGCATGAAAGACACAGGGTTCAGCGTCCCACCCGACAAGCTAGAGAGGCTGGCGAGCTGCTACACGGCTTCATCGCAACCAGGAGTGCTAGAACTTTACGACGACGCCTACAGCAGCGCGTGGCGCAACCCGCCCCTGTTTCCCGATGCTGGGGGTGGATTGGTCTCAACTGTTGACGATTACCTGGCGTTCGGGCAGATGATGCTGGCGAAAGGTAGGTACAAAGGCGAGCGCGTGCTCTCTAGCACGTCGGTCGAGGCCATGACCGCCGATCAGCTAACACCAGAGCAGCAGGTGTCAGCGGGCTTCTTCCTCGACGGGGGGCGCGGCTGGGGGCTAGGCATGTCGATCCTCACCGAGGGCGAAGACAGTGCGGCGTCATCACGGTTCGGCTGGGAGGGCGGGCTAGGTACCGCCTGGTACTCGGACCCTGGCGAGGATACTGTCGCCATACTCATGACCCAAGTATTAGGCTTCCCCTCGCACATTGACGCGGACTTTCGCGCCTGGCTCTTTCAAACACCTGGAGAATGAGATATTGCATACAACCCGGTGCTTTCAAACTCAATCGAGGCTGTGTTGTTCCCGCACACATAACGAGTGAGATTTAGCTGAAACACTCTGGGGTTATGCGTTGAACACGCTCAATCACGGCACAAGGTTACATAACGGCTAAGTCCAAGGATTCATGCTAAAACCACCGATAAGCATTCGAAATATCAAAATGTCCCATTTACGGTGTTTGAACTGTATCAAACCGTTATGTCCCTGACGCACTTTTTTACTTATCGCCAAATAGACTGTCCAGTTTTGAGGCAAAAATTGGACAGTAGCTAAGCCTCATGGGTTTAGCGATAGAACTGCCGTCTGAGACGACAATGTTTTTTCTTATCGGTGGTTTTGTCGCCAATCTTTCGATTGAACCATAACCAGCCTAGGCGAAACACCCGAAGCATCTGAAAACGGTTTACTACCGAACCGTTGGCTAAACCGCTCCACCCCGAAGCACCGCCCGACCAATGAACAAATAGGTCCAGAGAAAGCTGACCAAGGTGACTCCGAGTAGCAGCTCTGCCCACAGATCGAGGTGGCTCAGCGGTCTAAGTGCAAAAGCCTCGACTGCCAGCACCGCTAGGGTCCCAAAGACACTTCCACCAACGACAGCGGTGAGGCGCACGCGTCGACGTTCACTAAAGCGGCTGAACATTAAGAGCCAAGCAGGTAGCAGCAGCAGGCTCAAACCGTGAACGCCGACAGCGTGGATGACCACGAGGTTGCCACCGCTGACACCCTCGGAGAAGTTCGCCTTATCGGTATCAAAGCCGGGCCGAAGTGTGCCCGGCGGTCCCCCTTGCCAGATACCACTCCAGTTAAGGGTCATCATGACCCCAACAAAGGTACCGATCAATAAAACGACTGTTCCCACCCGGATGGCCAGCAGCAGGCTAGGCGCGAGTGCTTGACGTCGTAAAGAAACCGCCAAGAGTAAAAACACGCTGCTGAGAAAAACGGCAGCGTCAATCCCGGCGAGTACAAAAACACTGGTATCGAAAGCGCTAAGGGTGTTGTAGTGAAAAGGGACGCCCCGCCACGCCTGAATAACTGCGATAAGCGTCTCACCGACGCCGAATAAAAGTGCTCCGCTAGCGATAAAGTCGCCCTCCCAAGCCCTCACCTTGAGCTGGCCCAGAAGCCAGCCGACCGACCAACATAAGAGCCAACCTGTCTCGGCAAAAGTAGCCGGTTTACGTAGCGAAACGGGACCGCTTAAAGGGCCGCTGGTGACCAGTAGGGCAATAAGGTGAAAAACCATCACCCCAAAGAGGACGGTGCCGGTCACGAAGAGAACCTTCTGCGTCGTTGAACTTCTCCGGTAGTCGTGTCCTAACGCACCGAAGCCGAGATCTGTTCGGGTCACGTTGTTCCTCTCGACGTCATCAAAGCGTGCTTGGCATCACGCAACAACCTAAAGCGAAAACCGAGCCTGGACTCATCGTAGCCGAAACCGTCTTCGTTCATCAGGTTCGGCTTTGAGCCAAGATCATACGATAAGGTCTATCCTCGTGTAGTCCAGTATGGATAGGGAACTTAGCCTGTTTATCTATGGGCGTGAAACCGGCCCGTTAACTGCATAAACCGAAGCGCAAACATCATTAGCGGGCGGTTTTGCCGACGTTGAAACGCACAAGGTATACGAGGTCCCGAGTACGCTTGGCGGTATGACGAACTCTGCAACCACTTCAACCCCGCTTTCTAAGCACCCTTACCTTCCCCCTAACCCCGGCGTCCGCGTCAAAAACCTTAAAGGCTGTGCTGATGAGAGCTGGCGGGGGCAGGAGCAGCACGTCTGGATAGACGTTGAGGCCCCAAGTCCTAAGCAGATCGAAGATCTTGAGCACCATTTCGCCTTCAACAAGCTGGCCTTGGAAGATGTCTTGGCGACCGCCCACTGGAGCCGCTTCGAGCGGTACCCCGAGCACCTATTTCTCATCTTCCGCACCTTGGCCGAGCCTGAAGATCTCACCGAGCGTACCGAAGAGATTGATCTCTTCTGGTTCTCCGAACAGCACGCCTTGGTCACCTTCCGTGACGAACCCGTCACCTACCTCGAGGCAGTCTGGAACGACGTCAACAGCTTCAGAGAGCGGGCCCCGGAGGACATCGTCTACGATCTGTTGCAGCGCGGCACGAACACCTTCTTCGCCTTTCTAGACGAGTTGGAGGACCGCACTGAGAACCTCGAGCAGCGCCTCTTCGACCGCCGAACCCGGCCGGGGCCGGAAGGGAGCGACGTCCGGTCTCAACCTCTTTACCAGGAGATATTCGGCCTTAGGCGCACGATGATTTCGACCCGCAAACGGGTCTCGAGCGCCCGCGAGTACATCATGCAGTTCTCCCGCCACGCCGCCGAGGTGTCGCCTGAGGCAGGCATCTATCTGCGCGACGTGGGCGATCATCTCTCACAGGTTTACAGCGGTCTCGACGCCGCACGCGACGTGCTCGGCGGGCTTCTAGAGGTGTACCTAAATGTCGAGAACCAGCGCCTCAACGAGGTCATTCGGACGCTCACCACCGTCTCGACCATCTTCTTGCCTTTGACGTTCCTAGCAGGCGTATGGGGGATGAACTTCGAGTACCAACCGGAGTTCGCTTGGCGCTACGGTCACCTCTTTGCCTGGACGTGCTTCCTTATAGTCGGCGGCTCGCTGCTCTGGTATTTCAAGCGCAAAAGGTGGTGGTGAAGCGTCGGCTAAAGGCGGGTAGCGAGTGCTAGGCGTAGGACGGTTAAACTACCGGCGTGAAGCTGAGCAGGTACATACCTAGACGTGCATCGTGAGCAATCTGACAGTCCTGAACGTCCCCGATTTAGGGGGAAGCGGACCCCAACACTGGCAGACACTTTGGGAGACGCGCGACTCGAGCTTCCGCTGCGTTGGGCAGCGTGGTTGGGCCCGACCCGGCTTTAAACGAGTGGTCAGAAGGAGACCGTAAAGTTGTGCTGGGAAAGCTGCATACGACAAATAGTTATTCAGTTTCTTTGGAAAATATCTGAGCATTTAACTCCTTAAAACGACGGGGTTACCAATAAAAGCTGTTCGGCTCGTCTATTGGAAGTCTGACTACATTATGGTCAAGAGCATTTATCCGGTTGTGTCAAGTTGTTTGCGAAATCGACTTTTTCTAGAATATCGCCTGAATAAGGCGAAGCCCAAAGCAGCTTCTGATCGCCTTCGAGCTGCATACTGATGCACTGTTTAGCATATGTTTGCGCTTAGAATCGCAAACCCGAAATAACTTGACACAACCCTCACAAGGTACCGAAACGCTCGTGAAGCTTCGTCCCGGCACCGCTAAGGATCGGCACCCCGTGCCCGAACACCGCCACCTCCACCTCGAGCTGCGCCAAACGCTTGACGCTACGTTTTCCCTCCTCGAGGTCCTCAAAAACGGGTGGGTAGCCCAACCCTTTTTGCCACGGGAACGCCTTGTTCGCCGCAGCGTCGGCAGCGATGAGCACGCCGCTGTAGCGGGGCCATACCAGCGCGATCTGCCCGGCGCAGTGGCCGGGGATGTGGAAGACCTGCAAGCCTCCCGCGAAGGGCAACGCGTCACCGTCTTCGACGCTGTTCTCTACCCTGGCGGGGGAAACGCTCGAGGGGGCCATGAAGCGCATAGCGGTGAACAGCAGCCGGTTCGCGAGCCCGGGGGCGGGGCGCATGTCGCGCGCCGCGATCCCTTCGCGTACCAGCGCCGCGTCCGCGGGATGCATCCACGCCTCCGCGCCGGTCGCCTCTTTGAGGGCGGCTAAGCTCCCAGAATGGTCGGCGTGGGCGTGCGTCACGATGATGGCGTCCACGTCGCCCGGTTCTTTCCCCAGCCCGCGAATCGCACTGAGGATCTTGTCCTCGCTTCCCGGCGTGCCGGTGTCGATCACCGTCACCGAGCCGTCGACAAAAAGGTAAGTGTTGACGACGCCCAGCGGGACGCGGTACAGACCCGGAACGACCTCCTGTACCTCAGCCATGTCCGCCTTTTATCCGAGTGCTCTCACGTTTGGCGTGCCCCTCAAGGTAGGCGAGCCAGCCGCCTACACTCAACTCGCCGAGGTCGTTATGCCGCACCTTCGTTTGAGCCTTAGTATAGGTAAAGCCCAACTCACGCGCCAGCTCCACCGTATCTCGACGTGTGTCGGTGAAGGCGCTGCACAGCACCTCTAAGTTCACACCTTCGGGCAAGCAGTAGCCGCGGTAGCTGTCCATTATGGGTGGTTCGCCGAGCGCCACCCGCAGCCGCCTTTGCCCCCAGCGCTCGATCCCGACGATGTGGTTGGCGACCTCCCGGTTGTGCGGTGTGTCGGGGGCACCTTGTAGCCGCTTCGCCACCTCTGCGCCTGAGTGCTCGAGCGACCCCACGAACTCCTGAACCGAGCGCCCTTTCGACTGCCGTTCTAGAATCGGGCGTAGTACCCCGCCGATCACACGTCCTATAAAACTCACCCTAACTCCCTTCCGCGCTGCCATGCGGCAGAAAAACATTCCAGATCGTCAGCTCGTGGGTGCACCCTCCGTGTACCCCCTAGGATGAGGTGTCTATAGCCCTAACTGCCATCTCGGCTCCAAGCACGAGAGACCATCCCAAGATGCGGGCTCAGCTCAGCTTCGTCGCCCCCTTGCGAAAACGCTTTTTGATGTTTTCCTGAAACGTCTCCGAATCGTTGACATGAGGGAACGGCGTCTCGGGAACAGGTACCCCAAGAAAGCGGCAGAGTGGCTCCCACCCCTGTTTGACTTCATAGACCAGCAACCGCTCGGGTGGCACGGTGCGTTTGACCTCTTCGATATGGGCCTGAAAGACGGCTATGGTGTGCTTTTTGTCCCGCTCTTTGCCCCCGAAGGTCTGCACCTGAAGAATGCGCCGCACCACCACACCGAGCGCCACATCCGGGGCGTGGCGAGTAGCTGTAGAAGCTGCCGCAGCCCGCCCCTAGAAGCCGTGAAGATAGTTTTGCTGACGCTTTCATACCAGCGCTCGGGATCGCGGACACTCAAGACCACTTTAGCTTCAGGGTATGCCTCCATGAGCTGTATATAGTAGGTGCAACCAGGCCAGTCCACCGTCGCTTGATACCCCTCAAAAAGCCTGTCCCAAGCTACCGGCTTGCCCTGTGAGGCGGCGTCCCAGTACTTTGCGTGTTCGGGGTGTTCCATGAACTCAAACATGTGGTAACACTTGGTGAAGCCGAGCGTTTCGAGGGCCGCCTTGAGCGACGCTGTACCCGTCCTGCCGAAACCTGCGCCGATAACTTGAAGGGGCATAGGTAAGTTTGACGCAGTTGACAAGCGGGCGTTTGGGGGTGCGCTACGCTCGGGTGCTCAAAGTAGTCTTCAGCCCCGCCAAGCCGAGGCAGCTCTAACTCTATAACGTCAAGAGTAGGCGTTGTGGGTGCGGCTGGTAATCGCGGTTGGGCAACGGCTCGCGCCGTTTTCGCACTCAACTGCTGCATAAGGCCTATTCCTCTAGGGTCGTCGAATCCGGGTTCATAAGGCTCCTAAGAATTGTGAGAACATGCTAGGCTCGATATCGAACTGGCGGTAAAGTTGCCTAGACCCAAGCTTTCAGCCCATACCAAACCTACCAGGGAGCGCCTGCTCGAGGCCGCCGAGGGGTACCTCCGGCGGGGCGGCTACTCAGGTCTATCCCTCCAAGACGTAGCCAAGGCGTCGGGCATCCGCAAGCCTGGCCTCTACCACCACTTTCCCGGCGGCAAGGACGAACTCGTGTTCGCGGTTGCCGAACGGGTCCTGGAACGAAATGAGGCGGCACTGCGTCAAGCCGTCGCTTCCGCTTCGGGGGCGGAGGCGCAGCTGAGGGCAATAGCGAGCTGGCTGCTCAGCGAAAGTCGTCAACTCGACCGGGTGCTGCGTGAGACGGTCAGGTTCATGCCCGAGGAGAACCGCAACAAAGTTGCAAGCCGCTTCTTCGGGACGTCGTTTGGGCCTGTGCAAGCCGTTATTGACGAAGGTGTCAGCCAAGGCATGTTCCGCCCGCTTGACACCCGACTCGCTACCCACGCTTTCTTTGGTCTGCTCACGCAGTTCTCGGACCTCACCGACGAGGTTCCCACCGAATACCTTCTAGAGCAGCTCATGGACCTGTTTACGCTAGGCGTGCGTTCTTGACATACGTTTTGCGCCTTGAACTCTGCAAACGAGGCAAGCCACAGAGTAGCTTACCGACCAGTCGTTAAATTAATTCTGAAGTAGCTTAGTTGAGGTAGGAAGATCGCTGCCTCAAGGGAGCGTCATGGACGACTTGTCGGATAAGGTAGCCCTCGTCACGGGCGGCAGTCGGGGGCTGGGTTTTGTGACTCAACGACTACTCGCTCTTAGAGGAGCCAAATGGTGAAAAAACTTAAATATGTTGCTCTTGCGATAGTCGCCTTGATAGCAGTAACAGCTCTAGGATTCTTCGTCTTCAGGGCTGGAACCAAGCAAGAAGTGACGCAAGGCCCCTTCACCGCCGATGGTCGATGTCCCACGTTCAAGCCTCGTTACGCACAAGCTCAGGTTGAATTCGGGAACCAAGGCTTGTCAGTTCTCAACTCGTTCTACGAGACCTTTGTAGGTGAGGGGGCTTTTGAAATTAGCGAGTTTACGGTTGCTACTGACGGCGACAAGCGGTTTACAATCGCCGCTCAGTCAAACCGGGGCGAGCTGACGTCTGAGATTTATGCTGATCGAGTCGTGCGCTTGGGCCAAGATCGCGAGAACGAGCAGCTTCGTCGAACCCACCAATCCGCATTTTGCCACGCGGGCCGGATATACGAGCACCAAGTGGTGGACCTGGGGAACGGAAAGTTCATTGTTCAGGACCTTGAGTACTGGACAGAGGGGGAGGCCATTTATTTCCGACTTTATCAGAACCGCCGGCTGACGGCCGAGGTCGTCGGTCGATGATCTTGCAGAGACAATCTCGTACACGCATCGTCGTGGTCGGCAGCCCCTACGTCTTCAACCCTAAAACGTTTCTGCGCTTTCGTGGCCTCTACGGTGAGCGCCCCTCCTCGCCGATCTGGGCGCTCGTGAAGGCGGGTATGGCGGTCAGCGTCTGGACGGTCGAACTCGCCCGGCTTCTGGAGGAGACAGGCGTCACGGTCAACACGGTGGTGCCGGGGGTTGTGCGTACCGACATTCTGCGCAACGACCCGATTTTGGTCAGATGGATGGACAAGCTGATCCAGCCCTTCGTGGGGATGTCAGCGGAGCAAGGGGCGGTCGCGCCGCTGTACGCGCTGCTGTCACCCGAGGTGGAGGGGCTAAACGGGCAGTTTTTCAAAGGGACACGGCGGGGGCCGAAGCGCATAAGCGTGCCGAAGGGAACCTACGACCCGGAGGTCGCGCGGCGGCTCTGGACATTCAGCGAGAAGTTGACGGTGGGCAAAACGCCTCCTTTGCAGCTGGTCCGACCCGCATGAGCGAAAAGGTAGGCAAGCTCGCCCTCGTCACGGGCGGCAGCCGAGGGCTGGGTTTCGCGGCAGCAAAAAGGTTTGCCCAAGCTGGGTTTCGTGTCATCCTTACGTCGCGCTCGGAGGTGCGCGCCGAGGAGGCTGCCACGACCATCCGCCGCGAGCTGCCGGGAGCCGAGGTGCAGGGACTGGCGCTCGACCTCTCTTCGCTCGAGGACGTGCGCGCCTTTGCCGAGCGGTTTGCCACCCGGGAGCGGGCGCTGCACCTGCTCGTCGCCAACGCCGCGAACATGCCCTACACGAAGAAGCCGGAGTTTACGGAAAACGGCCTCGAGAAGACCTTCGCCACGAATCACTTGGGGCATTTTCTGCTCGTCACCAAGCTCTTGCCGAGCCTTGAAAGTGCTGCCAGAGAAACGGGTGAAGCTCGCGTCGTGGTGGTCAGCTCGCGCTTGCACCAGCCCAAGAGCATAGGACCTGAAGTGCGTTTCGACTTTAGCGACCCCAACCTGACACACAGGTATCACCCGATGGTAGCTTACAAGAACAGCAAGCTCGCCAACCTCTGGTTCACGTATGAGTTGAACCGGCGCGTAGCGGGCTCAGGGGTCACCGCCAACGCCCTCTGCCCCGGCTTCGTCCCGGCGACCATCGCAGACGAGGCGCGCGGGCTGAGGCGGTTTAGGTTCAGACACATCCTGTCACGCCTACCTTTCGCTCGCACGCCCACCGAGGCGACGGACACCTATCTGTTCGTGGGGGCGCATCCCTCTCTAAAAGGTATAGGCGGGAAGTTTTTCGCCGAAGGTCGGCCCATCCACTCGAGCCTCGAGTCCTACGACGAAGATAAGGCTGCTTGGCTGTGGGCGTTAAGTGAGCAGCTTGTGGGTCAGGCGTAGCCCGTTTTGTCAAACACTGTGCTGTCTTACGGCCCGAAAACTGCATAAGTGGTCGTGACACTTTTGCTGATTCGGTCGTAGTGAACATCCCTATAAGGAAGCAATCAACGGCTCAGCAGCAGGCCGAGGTGCAGCAGTGCCAAGAGCGCTGTACCGTAGATCAGAGAGCGTGAAAAGGTTGTTTTGAAGGCTGCCGCAACCCCCGGCTCGAGCCGCCAGTGCAACCCGGCGTGGACGATCATGAATATATCCAAGCCAACCTGAGATACGATCTGCACCGTCTGCGAGAAATGGCTGACCAGCCAAAGAAGCAGAGCTACCAGCGGGACGTGGAGTAGCACGAATGTACGCCGCGCTGTGGCCTCGGGCAATGCTCGGAGGACGAAGAGGAAACGCCACTCGTGCTTGAGAACCGCGTCGAGTTCGTGCGCTACTAAGGTTGCAAAGGCGAGGTAAAAAAGAAAATCAGCCATGCGGAGTATGATAGCGTTACTCACCTATTCAACTAGAAGTCAAACTTGAAGCCGCAACACTCTCAATCCGATACCGTTTCCAAATTCAGCAAGGGTATCTAAGCTAGGCTGAAGGAGGCGAAACCATGTCACTCCAGCTCACGGATCCCCGGTACGTTCCCGCAGAAACAGTTCGGATTGCAAGAGCCGCCTTTCCCAAAGGCAACTTAGCCATGAGTTTACGAACCGAGCTGGAAGGAATCTACACCGATGAGCTGTTTGCCGACCTATACCCAAAACGAGGTAAGCCAGCTGAGGCCCCCTGGCGTTTAGCGCTCGTCACGGTCTTGCAGTTTGCTGAAGAGTTATCAGATCGTGAGGCGGCGACAGCGGTCAAAGCGAGGTTGGATTGGAAGTTCGCACTCGGGTTAGAACTCAGCGATACCGGCTTTGAACATGCCGTCCTCAGCAAGTTCCGCGCCCGACTTATCGAAGGAAACGCCGAGCACCGTCTGCTGGACGCTTTATTGGAAGTCTGCAAAGCCAAAGAGCTGATCCGCAAACGCGGTCGGGCTAGAACCAACTCGACCCATGTGCTCGCCAAGGTCAAAGCACTAAACCGAATAGGCAGCTGCGTTGAGAGTATGCGGGCGGCTCTGAACGCAGTAGCGACGGTCTCTCCAGAGTGGCTGAACTGGGTACCGGAGTCATGGTTCGAGCGTTACGGTCCACGCTACGATGACTTCCGCCTACCCAAAGGAGCTGAGCAGCTGCAAGCGTTCGCAACGCAAGTGGGAGAAGACGGCTGGCTGCTGTTGCGCAAGCTATCTGAGGGCAACGTACCAACATCACTCTTGGAGCTTTCAGCCATAGCTTTCTTGAGGCGCAAGTGGCTACAGCAGTACTGGCTTGACCACGGGGCACTACGCTGGCGTGAGGTCAAGGATTTGCCGCCCACGAGCCCAATGCTGACGTCGCCTTACGACCCCGATGCGCGTTTAGGGTCTAAGCGCTCGGAAAGATGGACCGGCTACAAGGTACATGTCACTGAAAGCTGCGATGAAGATAAGGTGCATCTATTGACCCAAGTAGCGACAAGTGAGCCCAACCGTCATGACAATCAGCTGGTCCCTACCATTCACCGAAAGCTTCAAGGTAAGCAACTCCTACCCGAATTACACCTCGTGGATGCCGGCTATATGGACAGCGAATTGCTTGTTGATAGCCGTACCGACTACGCCGTGACCTTGCACGGTCCGGTACAGCTCAATCGGCGCTGGCAGGCAAACACCACGGGTGCCTACGGGATCGACGACTTCGCCATCGACTGGGAGGCCAAGCAAGTCACCTGCCCCAACGACAAGCAAAGCGTGTACTGGTCAGAGCGCAAAGATAAGCGCAACGACAACGACCTGATCGTTGTGCTGTTTGCCAAAAATGACTGCTTGGCTTGTGAGCAGCGGGCGCGCTGCCACCGCTCGGACAAGCAGGCGCGTTCGGTCGCCTTCAAACCTAAAGAAAAACATGAAGCACTCCAGGCAGCTCGGCAGGCTCAGCAAACATCCGACTGGCACGCAGTTTATGCCAAGCGCTCAGGTATAGAAGGAACCCTTTCCCAGGGCGTAAGGGCTTTTGGTTTACGGCGCTCCCGCTACTTCGGCCTTCCCAAAACCCACTTCCAGCATGAAGCCATCGCCGCAGCCGTCAATATCACTCGCCTAGCTGCCTGGTTCGACCATAAGCCTCGTGCGACTACACGTGTCTCACGCTTTGCTAGGCTCGCTGCTTGATTTGGAAACAGTATCTCAATCCTTGTGTCGCGGTATGAGGGCGAAGCTGAAACAGAAAACGGTTGCTTCGCCTCTGTTCTAGAAGGCGATCAGAGTGCTCTAGCTCACGAAGGGGTAGATACGAGGGGCGCGGCACTCGCTACTCGCGCGAGCACCACGGCTAGCATCGCTGCCTCTTCGTCTGAAAGGTAAGCGGCGAAATTTGCTTTAATGCCCTCGGCGTAGACCGGCCAAGCCTCTCTAAGTGCTTGTACGCCCTTGTCTGTCAGAACGGCTTCCGTCCCACGCCGATCTTCCTTGATGCTCTCTCGCGTCAGGTAATCCTCTTTTTCCAAACGGTCCACGAGCCGGGTGAGCCCGCTGCGGCTCAACACTACCCGCTCGGCCAACTCCGCCATACGCAGCTTGCGTCCAGGCGCGTTAGAGAGTTCCAGTAACACGTCGTATGAGGTAAGGGGGACACTCCCCGCTTCGGCGAGACGCGCCTCGATTTCAGCGATGGCGGTCGCGTGAGCGCGCAGCAACCCCTTCCAGGCGTCGAGGTGAGGCTGTTTTACCTTTGTCGTCACTGCTTTAGTATAACCGAAAGTGGTTGCGTGTGCAATTGATATATGCTATCTTTTAGTTGCACTTACAACTATTGTTTGTGCAATTAGAAGGTGATGACTTCTATCTCACCTCAAGGAGACGATAATGCACAACAAGCTTGCAGTCGTTACGACCGGTTTACTCGGCGTCCTAGCCCTCAGTGTGGGTCTGGCACAAAGCATAGTAAAGCCTGAAGTGACTGAGTCACCGATTTACGTGGCCCTCAACAGCCAGGACTGGCAACCGTGCGAGGGCTTGCCTGGTTGTGGGTTCGTCAGCCTGTTTGGTGACCCGGCAGTGGAAGGCTCGCAGACAATCTTTCGCCTTGAGGCAGGAACTGAGTTCCCTAAGCATTGGCACACCAGCAGCGAGAACTATATGGGCGTGCAGGGAAGGCTCAACTTCAATCTTGAGACCGGCGAGACAGCCACGCTAGCGCGAGGTGACTTCCTGTACTACCAGGGTGGGATGGTCCACTGGGGTCAGTGTGCTGAAGGCGAGGACTGCGTGTACTACGTGTACAACAACCTGCCTTACGACATCGTGCTTGTCGAAGAGTAAGGCCCGAATTCTATGAACGAAGAAGGGACACAAATATGAAAGTACCCTTAGCCAAACTCGACGAAATTCCTCAGGGTAACACCAAGGAGGTTGACTTCTTCGAGCGCAGCGTCCTGCTCACGAAGGTAGATGACCGCTATAGCGCCTTCGTCAACGTCTGCACCCACGCGGGCGGACCGCTGATGGCAGAAGACGGTAAGCTGCGCTGTCAGTGGCACCAAGCCTGCTTCAGCCTGGAAAACGGAAAGAAGCTCGAGGGGCCGGGACAGCACCCGCTCATCCGGCTGCTAGTACGGGTCGAGGGTGACCAGCTTGTTTACGTCTACGGTGAATAACCCCCATTGCTTCTCCTCAGGCCGAAAGGAAGTGTCATCGGTCTCTTGGTCGGTGACACTTCAGCCACACTAGAGAACGACGCGTACCTAAGATGGAGGTCACCTTTGAAATCTTAGAGCGCTAGTTGGCCAGGAGGCGTTTCGGGGCTGCCGCTTCACGAGCGCAAGCCTCGAGCTCGCCAGCAGCAACCCCCGCAAGCCCTCACCATTGCGTATAAAGGGGCCGTACGCGACCTCATGAGCTGCCTCGCTCGAGAGCCGCAGGTTGTGCGCATCCTGAAGCGCTCGCCGAGAGGCCCATGCTTCTCTACGACGGCACCATCATGGCGGCGGCCATCCGTCACGAGCCAGCGCTGCCCAGAACACTAAGAAAACGGCGCGCTTGCTGCTCACAGTTGCGCTCGGTCTATTCATGCCTATAGCGTGAGGTCTGTTACGCGGTGAAACGGCCCGTTACACGCATAAGGAGCATTTACAGGAGACGTTTCAGGTACGAGCGCCTAGACCTGCGACTCTCGTCTTCTGGTCGTGCTAGAATCACCATATGGATGTCTTCACGCCACCCGCTGAGCGTACGTCCGGCACGCTCCACGAGTTGGGGCTTAGCAGCCGCCCAAGTGACCTGATTAGCGCGGTCAAGGTAGGGCTGCCGACCCGCGTCTTTCGCGCCCTGACCGAGGCGCTCTCTGTGAGTGAAGCAACCCTAGCGAGCGTTACGGGGATCAGCGGGACGACGCTGACCCGCCGCAAGCGCAGCGGCCACTTCACCCCCGACGAGAGCGAGCACGTCCTACGGATCGCCACACTTCTCAACCAGGCTAGGCAGGTCTTTGAGGACGCGGGCGACGCCGCCGAGTGGCTCAAGACGCCCAACCTCAGTTTGGGCCACAAGGCTCCGCTCGAGTACGCCGACACCGAGATCGGCGCGCGGGAGGTCGAGAACCTGTTAGGGCGCATTGACTACGGCGTCTATAGCTAAGCTCCTTCCGGAACCCTTGCCATGACCTCTTTCCTGCTTTGTGCCTGACGTCCTTACTGCCTGGAGGCTGGTCACGCCTAAACATGGAGACCGGCGCGACGCGTTCTCCGGTGAGGGCGCGCGACTGTTCGGGGGACGCTGGAACTCTCTAGGTACCCCCGTGGTCTACAGCAGCTCGAGCCTTTCCCTGGCCGCTTTAGAAACGCTGGTGCACGCCGACCGTCGGCGCTTCGAACGGAACTACGTGACATTTAAACTGCACCTGCCTGAGGAGCTTGTCCTCGAGTTGAGAGAGAGCGACCTGCCCGAAGACTGGCGGGCTCGTGCGGTCAGCGAGGGGGCGCGGCGGATCGGGGACACCTGGGCCGAGGCGCGAGCCAGCGTGGCACTGTCCGTACCCAGTGTAATCGTGCCCAACGAACGCAACTATCTGCTTAACCCGCTGCATCCACGGTTCTCCGAGCTTGTGATCGACCCAGCTGAGGCTTTCCGATTTGATGCGCGCCTCGCCGTGGGAAGCCAATAACCAAGCCGGGCTTGGTCACCGGCAAATCTGCAAAATCCTCCTAAGTGCCCTAGCAGGCTTCACAATTAACGCGCTCTATAACCACATAACCTCCGATCTCACTCTCAGCTGCTATGAAGGCAAGCGACCCTCCGGAAAGGGCAGGGCTCGTCACAAAAAAGGGTGATTCCGGCGGCGTCCCGTCAAGCTGCGAGTTGACCAGGAGCAGGTGGTCATTGTCCTTGGCGAGGGTGGTCGGCAGGTTAAAGGAAGGGTGCGGCAACAAGAAGGCGAACGAATCGAAGGCGTTGGCAGGTATTACAACAGCAATAGCAAGGCGTCATGGGGGGACATCCGCTGGTAAGCAGCGGGTCGGTTCAGTTGGGCGAAGACCCGCATCTACTGTGCTGTGATCCATTTCCAAACGAGTTGATAAGAACTGAGCTTTACCCCAGACTTACGGCTACCGAAGCCATACCCGCTTTGCAAGGCACATCACTTTGCGTTGTGGATGACGTCGTGACTGCTGGAGTAAAGGTCAAGGCGCTGCTGATGGACGCTGAATTCACTGCACACTTGGAGCTGCATTAGCTTAAGGCCAAGGTGAAAAGCAAGCTTCATATGACGCGCGCCCGGCGCTACGGCGGATCGCGCGTCAGGTAACTCGAGCCGAAGGCGCGGTGCCAAACCCTATACTTGGCATCGTGGCACGGTGTTCCCTCTTAAGGTTGCGACAAAGTCTGCTGATGGAACCGCCCCCCTATACGCAAGTTTCGAGGCGGCGACCTGGTTTGCGAGTCGAGCCGCTTTGCCTAGCCGTTCACCTGCGAGCAAAAAGTGTAAAAACGCCCCGTTCCAGGCGTCACCCGCACCGGTGGTGTCCACCACGCGCTCAGCTGGGACAGCGGGGTGATGCGTCCGGGTTCCGTGGACGCTCAGCCAGGCCCCCGCCGCCCCCGCTTTCATGGCGACAGCGGGAACGGCGGCGGCGAAGCGGCGGAGCGCCCCCTCCGGCTCGAGGGCCTCCCCCGCGACGAGCGCCACGTCGGCGGGGTAGCTCGGCAGGAGCGTATCTACAAAGGGGACAAGCTCCCTAAACGCCGCCCTCGCCGCCTCCCTCCCCCCCTTGCGCGCGCCACAGCCTGGGACGGTAGTTCGGGTCGTACGTGACCCTGACGCCGCGCCGCTTGGCGAGCCGGGTGGCCTCGAGGGTCGCGGCCCCAGCCCCCTCTGAGATCGCCTGGGTGATGCCCGAAACGAGCAGCGTGCGGCTCGAGCCGAGGTAGCTCGCGTCGAGGTCGTCCGGCGCGAGCGTAGAGGCCGCCGACCCCGTACGGCGGTAGGTGAACTCGCGCTCCCCGCCCGCCCGGAGCGAGATGAAGTAGACGCCGTTCTCGCCCCCCACCAGCGGGGCGTGCGCGGTGTCCACCCCTTCGGAGCGCCACGCCTCCAAAAGACCCGGCCCGAACGGATCGTCGCCCACTTTCGTCATAAAGCCCACCCTCGAGCCGAGCCGGGCGGCGGTCACGAGGGCGTTCAGGACGTCGCCGCCGTAGGCGCGGTGAAGGCGCTCGGCGCTGCCCAGCGGTTCGTCGGCCCAGAACTCGACCATGCACTCGCCCAAGCCGACGAGGTCGAAGGGACCGTGACGCTGCGCGGGCGCTTGGGTCACGGCACCACCCCCGCCTGACGCAGCGCCTCACGCGTCGCCCGCTCGACGGCGTCCGCGTCGCCCGCGGCGAGCGCGTCTTTAGGGAAGAGGTTCGAGCCCAGGCCCACCGCCAGCGCCCCGGCCTGCCGGTAGGCGGGGACTTCGCCGGGCGTGACGCCCCCCGTAACCATGACCCGAAGGTCGGGGAAGGGTCCCCGCAGGTCCCCGAGGTAGCCCGCGCCCCCCGCCGAACCGACGGGAAACACCTTGAGCACCGCGGCGCCCAAACGCAAGGCCCGCACGATTTCAGTCGGCGTCAACACGCCGGGGAGGTAGGGGACGCCGTGACGGCGCGCGACCACGAGGACATCCTCCCCCAGATGTGGACTGACCAGGAATGCCGCGCCGCTCTCTAGCGCAGCCTCCGCTTGGAGGGCGTCCAGAACCGTTCCCGCACCTATAAGCACGCCCTCCGGCAGCGTCCGGGCGAGTTCGCGCAGGACCATCTCGGCCCCCGGCGTGGTGAAGGTGACTTCAACCGCCCTCAAGCCGCCCCGCACGGCGGCCTGAACGGCTGTGAGGGCCAGCTCGGCGCTCGGTGCCCGCACCACCCCGACGATACGCGCTCCCGCGAGCCTTTGGGCAAAGGTCTGATAGTAGGAAGGCTCAGCGCGCAAGCCAGCCTCCGTCCACCGCCAGGATGTGTCCATTGACGTAGTCCGCAGCGCTCGAGGCCAGGAACACGACCGCCCCGGCGACGTCATCGGGCTCACCCCAGCGCCCCGCGGGGATCCGCTCGAGGATCTGGCGGTTCCGGGTCTCGTTCTCCTGCAAGGCGCGTGTGTTGTTGGTCCTGATGTAGCCCGGCGCGACCGCGTTCACGTTGACGCCTCCTGACGCCCACTCGTTGGCCAGGGCCTTGGTGAGCCCCGCGACCGCGTGCTTCGAGGCCGTGTAGGCGGGCACGATCACACCCCCTTGAAACGAGAGCAGGGAGGCGATGTTGACGATTTTGCCCCGGCCCGCCCCCAGCATCCGCTTGCCCGCCGCCCGGGAGAGCACCCAGACGGCCTCCAAGTTGACGTCCAAGACCGCGCGCCAGTCCTCGTCGCTGTGTTCGGCGGCGGGGCTGCGGCGGATGATACCCGCGTTGTTGACCAGCACCGTGACCTCGCCCAGTTCACGCCCAACGGCGTCCAGCAGGTTGTCGGCGGCTTCCGCGCTCAGGTGCCCTAGGTCGCACGGCAGCGACACGCCCCGCCTGCCGAGCGCCCGCACCTGCGCCACCGTGTCCTCGGCGGGGCTCCGGTTGACCGTCACCGCCACGTCCGCACCGGCCCGCGCCAGGGCCACCGCGACGGCCTGCCCGATGCCCGTTGCGCCGCCCGTGACCAAGGCAACTTTCCCCTCGAGCGAGAAGGGATTCGCCACTCCTTAAACCATCCCCACAGTCTTCTGCACCCAGCCCACCTTGGGGTCGAGCGTGACCCCTTGTGTACGCCCCTCGCCCGCCAGGAACCAGAGGTAGTAGGACTGCGTGCCAGGCGCGCCGACATACGAGTGGTAGCCGTGCGGGATGGAGAGCAGCGTGTCGTCGGTGACGTGGTAGACGTCGTCATAGTCGCGCTCTGGACTGTAGTGGTGGGTGAGGCCGTACCCATCCGGGGAAGACACGCGGAAGTAGTACATCTCCTCGTGAAACACTTCGCTTCCTTTGTTGGCTTCATGCTTGTGGGGAGGGTAGGTGGACCAGTTGCCGCTCGGGGTAATCGTCTCACCGACGATAAGACTTGAGGCCGGTCTATCGTCGGGCTCGACGAGGATCTCGCGGAAGTAACGGGTGTAGTTTAAGGTGCCCCACTGGCCGGTATTGACCTGCTCGGGTCGGATCTCATAGGGGTCAATGTCTAGGTCGGATGGCGCGGAGGGTAGGGCGGCCTCCATGTTGGAGAGTGCCGTCACGATGTAGTTCGAGCCCTTTGGCAAATAGACGCTATGAGGCAGTCCCGCGAAAACGTTCTGGCGTTGACCAACCTCAAAGCTGTGGCCTTGGATCTCAACTTTTGCTCTGCCAGACAGCATAACCAGGACCGCCTCTCGATCTCCGGGTACGCTGCCCTGGTGACTCTCCCCGAAAGCCAGCCCGAGCTTGGCGAATGAGAGAAGCTTGCAGGCATCGTCCGCGAGCGTTTGGAGCCCGCGACCGGGTTCGATGGCGTGAAAGAAATTCGGCACGAAAACCTCCGGAAACTAAGATTTGACGGCCCCTGCCAGCCCCTGGATGAAAAAGCGCTGGAGTGCCAAGAAGAGCACGATGACCGGAATGATGGTGATCACGATGGCGGCCGCCAGCCCCACCCAGTCGGTAGCGTTCGCGCCCTGGAAGGCGATGATGCCGGACTGAAGATTGCGCAGCTCGGGCCTTCCCAAGGTGTAGATGATGGGCGTGAGGATGTCCTCCCAGGAGCCGATGAACTGGAAGATCACCATCGTAGCGGTGATGGGACCCACGAGCGGCACGGCTAGCCGGAACTTCTGCCAGAAGTTGGCACCGTCGATCTCCGCGGCCTCGAAGAGTTCGTGGGGAATGGCCCTGAACGCGCCCATGAAGAGCAGCACCCAGAGCGAGCCGCCACCGCCCTGGATGAGCGGTACGATAAAGTAGGTGTCCAGGACCGAAAAGAGGTTTTTATCGATCCAGTTCACCAACCGGAACTGTGGGATCACCGAGGATTCGACCGGGATAAAGACGGTAAAGGCGACCAGAGCGATGATAAGATTGCGCCCCGGGAAGGTGAAACGCGCCAGGACGTAGCCCGCCAGGATGGAACGGAACAGGGCGATAGCAACTGACCCAGCGCCATAGAGCACCGAGTTGCCGAAGTACTGGCCGAAGTTGGCGACGTTCCAGGCGCGCACGAAGTTCGTAAAGCCGAGCCAGGTTTCGGGAATAAGATTAGGCCCTGACGTAAACACTTCACTGGAGGTCTTGAAGGCCGCCGAGACTACCCATAAAAACGGATACATCCAGAAAAATCCAATGGTCAACAGCACCGCCCACAGGACCAGGTTGTTGCGCAGGGCGCGCCTTCCACTAAAGCGGTCACGGATCATGGTCCAAGGGGTGATGGTCTCTGTCATCTGGTACTGCTCCGGCGCGGTGTTCTGCGCTGAGTGCTTTGACATCACTGCCCCCCCGCTATCTGCGCTTGAGCGCGCCGGACGGCCACTGCCTGGAGGGCAAACACCACCAAGACGAAGAGAGCGAAGAGCAGCCCCCCTGCCGAGATGTAGCCGTAGCGGAACGGCATTTGGGTGAAGGCGCGGTCGTAGACCCAGAGCTGTGTCACATAGCTCTGACTACCCGGCCCGCCGCCCGTCAGGGTCAGCACGATGCCGAAGACACCAAAGGCGTTGACGAGGCCCAAAAACGTGATGATGATGGCGAGAGGTTTGATCGAGGGAAGCGTCACGTAGAAAAGCTCCTGCCAGAAGGTCGCCCCATCGATCTGAGCGGCGTCCGTAAGGGATTCGGGTACACTCTGCAAGGCGGCCATCCAGTAGATCATGTACTGCCCAAGAATCTGCCAGACGCTGACCAGGATAATAGACATCATCGCGGTTGCGCGGCTTCCTAAAAAGATGTTGTCACGGCTTGAGATAAGCCCAGCGTCTCTCAGAAGGTTGGGGACAGCACCATTTAAGGGGTGTAACAGAAAGGCAAAGATCAGCCCGGCGATGGCGGTCGGGACGACGATGGGCAGAAAGTAGATGGTGCGGAAGAAGGTCTTGCCCACCGCCCACTTGCGGGTAAGCAAGAGGGCTAAGAGCAGCGCAAGCGGGAGCTTGAGGGCGGTATTGCCGATGCCGAAGATCAAGGTGTTGACAAAGCTGCGCTTGAAAAGATCATCGTTGAGGAGTTCGCGGAAGTTTTGTAGACCAATGAAGGTAGTGCTGCCGCCGGGGACCCGAAAGTCGGTAAACGACCAGGTGACGCTTGCCACCATGGGCCAGATGGTGAAGGCAACGAAAAAAAGCAGGAAGGGGAACAGATAAAAGTAGCACCAAGCCCACTCACGGAACTTCCGGCGGCTTGGCAACCGGCTTCGCCTAGCAGGACGGACTTCAGTTCTGGTTGCGGGAACCGTGTTCGGTTGTGGAAGGTCACTCATTCGTCCATCTCATTTCGGGGTGTGGCGTAGCCTTCATAACAAAGCGCTACGCCAATGGGCAGACAGCCTCTATTGCTCGCAGAGTGGGTAGACGCGGTAGTCGAAGTCGGTGTCGAATTCCCAGTTGGGATAGGTGTAATAGTCCGCGCTGACGTTCAAGCCTTCCGCACGTTCATTTTCCAGGTTGGCCTCGAAGATCCTCTGGCGTTCCTCGGCATGCTGCTCGGCTTCCTGTGCCCAATCTTGATTGGTCACCAAAGCCTCGATAACGCTTTCTACTTCATTAGGAAGAGACGTAGCTTCCAGTGCATCTTGAAGAGCCGTGGACTGAGCCATGTCCGAGCAAGCCAAAAGGGGCACGGGCTCGAAAACGCGGTAGCCGTCTTGACCGATAGAAACAAGGGTTTGCAAAACCTCGTCCTCTGGATCAACCCAAAGGCTGTTGTCGGTAAAGCTCAAAAATCCGAAGCCGCCCCCGACAAATCCCTGAGCGTAAGGCCCCTCGGGCCGGGTAAGCCATTCGACAAAGGCCCAGGCGGCCTCAGGATCGCTAACCTGACTTGTGACATAAAGTCTCGAGGGCATCAGGCTTTTGCTCAGCTTGCCCTGAACGCCATCATCCGGCACAGGCACCGCTGCCACACCATAGTCGAGATCCTCGAAACCCATACCGGTGCGAAAGACGCTCGGCATCCAGGAGCCGTCCATGTAGAAGGCAGCTTGCCCTAAAGCGAAGATTTGGCGTGAGGTGTCGCGGTCCGTACTCTCGACGCCAGGGATGAAGTGCTCGTTGTCGTAGAGCGTCTTGAGAAGTTCCCAGGCACGCAGCCGGGCAGGGTCGGCATAGGAAAAGTTGCCCGTCCTATAGTTCATAGGGCTCTGCGTTTCACCCACGGCGGTAAAAGGCAGCCACCAGCGAATCGTTTGGTCGGGTTCGTTAAACGAGGCGCTGAAACAAGAAAACCCGCCTGCCTTGACCCTTTCACAGACCTCTAAAAGTTCAGACCAGGTAGTCGGAATTTCGGTGCTGGGGTCAACGCCCGACGCATTCAACACCTCATTGTTGTAGTACATGTAGCCGTAGCCCTGAATGTCTTGTTCGTTCAGGGGAACACCGAAGGGCACACCGTCGACCATATTGTGGCCTTCGACAAAGCTGTTGGGGGGAAAGCGGTCGAACCACTCCTCAGGGATGTCTTTGCCACTCGCAAGCGGCGAGAGCCAGCCATTTTCCAAGAGTTCGCTCAGTGGTGCGCCGAGATCGTGCAGGATGAGGTCGGGCGCGTTCCCGCTCTCAAAACTGAGAGGCAAGGATTGATTGAAAGCATCTTGCGACAGCGTCTCGAACTGTATCGTCCATTGTGGGTACTCTTCCTGAAAGGCCTGCTCGAGCTCCCTGTAAAGGTCGTTCTGTTCAACAGAGATGCTCAAGATGCGTAGGGTCGGCTCCTGAGCGGCGGCGAGCATCGCCGAACTCGCCAGAAAGACTGCAAAACCACTTTTAACGATATACCCGACTGACCTCTTCATCTTTTACTCCTTCCGCCAAAGAGCCCGGTGCTCATGCCAGCCGGTTTATACCCGCTTACTAGAGCGCGGCGTAAAACCTTTAGCATCAAATTCTCTAAGCTCCCTTTTGAGTTTAGAGAGGTGTTCGAACCCGGCTGCAGTGTTTGGCTGTTATCTGATCTCAAATATACCACAAATATTTGCGAAGTCAAGCTTGTTTTCGCAATTAAATTGCGAAGCTGGGGATGTTTTGAGCGTTATACCTACCATGAGGCTCACTCAGCAACAAAAACAGGCCGTAAGGAGATGGCGGTGCTCATCTTTTAAGTCTGGTAACAGATTTACGCTCGATCAGCTGTGCGCCCAACTCTACTCGGATGGGGACGAGTCCCGGGGTTTCGAGCCGATCCAGTAAGCGACGTACGGCTAGAGCGCACAGCTGTTGCCGCTCGATCCGCACGGTCGTCAAGGGTGGCGTGAGAAAAGCTGCAACGGGGATATCGTCGTAGCCGACGACAGATACATCTTCGGGGACGCGCCGCCCTGATTCTTTAAGGGCGTGTATGACCTCGACGGCCGAACTGTCATTGACGCAAAAAACCGCACTGAAGTCCAGTGAACCTGCTTGGAGCAGTGACCGCACGGTTTGATAAACTCCTCCCGTGCCCACCGCTGTGTCGATAACAAGGCTCGGGTCATACACTATACCTGCCTCTTCGAGACCTGCCCGATAACTCTCATGACGGCGCTGGAGCGTGCGACGTTGGAGCTGGGTCACGTGCAGGATCCGGCGGTGCCCGCGCTCGATAAGGTAGCGCATCAGCTTGAGTGGTCCGCTCTGGTTGTCCGGCAAAAAGCTGTCGACAACAAGTTCTTGAAGATCCGTGTTGATCGTTACCACAGGGACACCTTCAGCCAGAAGTTGAGCAATGAGCTCGAGATCGTCCACAGACAACAGCAATACCCCTTCTTCGCCGTCTTTTCCGAGCTTTTCAATAACGAAGGAGGCGTCCGAGGTCTCCTCGGTAAGTGCCGAATAGCTGAGCCGGATATTGAGGCCTCGGCATTCTGCTTCGATACCCGCTAGCAGATCGGCGTGAAAGGGATCGAGGGTGGGGTTTAGGTGGGACCCTGCGGTAAACAGATGCACATGCCGTAGTTTGGGCTGAGCAGCGGTTTGACCCTGCTGATAGCCAAGTTCTGCGGCGGCGGCGAGAACATGGCGACGCAAGTCGTCGCTGATCCCCTCCATATTGTTGAGCACACGCGAAACCGTGCTGATAGAGACACCCGCCTGCACGGCAATGTCTCGTTGTTTGATGCGTCTACCCGTCTCAGTGTGGATCATTATTCGCCATATTAGCAAAAGTTTGCGGACATCTATTTCGGAACCTGTGAGCAGCTTTTGAATTTAACGCGCCACATTCAACCAGTAGTTAGAAAAAAAATTTCTTGACTTCGCAACTGTTTTGCTGTAGGTTGATAGGAATTTAGACCCCTATACGATGTTTGCAACTTTTGCGGACCAGGAGTTTCTATGATCGTAAAACCGGCTGTTGCAACTGCGACGATGCCACAAGCACTGAATCACGCTCTGGGAACGATTCGCAGGACGATTCCGGGTATGGGCTCGGATCGACCGAAGATAGGTCGCTCGGACCTCAGGTACGAGCGGAACGATGATGACTGGGTCGATGGTTTTTGGAGCGGCCAGCTGTGGTTGGCTTATGTGGAAACTGGAGATAAGATCTTTTTCGACGCAGCCCGTCGGCAGAGGCCATACTTCGTCGAGCGCTTGACCCGTCCTGAAAGTCACACACACGATCTCGGTTTTTTATACTCCCTCTCCGCTGTCGCAGATTACAAGCTCACCGGCGATCCCGAGTCGCGTCGTATGGGCCTGGCGGCAGCCGAATCGTTGGCGAAGCGCTACAACCCCAACGGAAAGTTCATTCGCGCTTGGAACGGCAGGTCACACGAAGGCAAGATCATTGTCGATTGTATGGAGAACTTGGCTTTACTCTTCTGGGCGGCACGCGAGACGGGAGAAGGCAGCTTTTATGACCTTGCTGCTGCGCACGCGACCACCGCCGCTTACACCCTTGTTCGTCCAGATGGCTCTTCCTATCACGCCTACAGGTTCGATTCTGCTACAGGCGAGCCTCTGGGAGGCCTGACCCACCAGGGATACAGCGACGATTCGTGCTGGAGCCGCGGGCAGGGCTGGGGAATTCACGGCTTTGCGCAAACCTACGCTTACACAGGCGAGCCGCTTTTCCTAGAGACCGCGATACGGCTGGCCGACTACGCCATCGCCCATCTGCCGCTAGATGCTGTGCCCTACTGGGATTACAGTCTCCCCGAAGACATGCCGAGTTACCGCGACACCTCCGCGGCAGCCATCACCGCAGCAGGACTTCTGCTACTGACAGACCAGCTAGGCGAAAGTGAGCGCACTAGCGCCTATTGTGAAACAGCGCATTCCATTCTAGACAGGCTTTTTACGGATTACACTACCGCTTTCGAACCACGAGCCGAAGGTCTGCTTGTGCAGGGTGCTGCCTTTGTCGGAGCTGGCCTTACCAACGCCATGCTCCCCTATGGCGATTACTTCTATGTCGAGGCGCTCTCGCGAGCGCTTGGTCGTAAAGACTTTTTCTGGTGAGTCTAACTCTTGTACGGCTGGGAATAAGGCGAATCAATAGCACGCACAGTGCGAAAGGGGTTATTTACCATGAGAGATAGCAGACGATTTTCAACCTTTCTTGCCGTCACGCTGCTGGTGACGGGACTACTTTTCGGGTGTGCACGTCAAGCCCCACCGATCGCACCAGAAGACGGAGCGCTGTCGGCGTTGGCAGGCGAAAACGAGCTGGTAGACGATCTTGTTGACTTCGCCAAGATGCATGCTCGTTCAGGCCACTTAACCATCTACAAGGACACGCCCGAAAGATTTGGCGGCGACATTGCCAGGCTCGGCATGACCGCGGCTGCGACCAGTCAACCTGGCACCCAGCACATTGTCTATAAAACCCCTACCGACATGAGCTCATTTACCGCCCAGTCGTACTTTAACTACCAGGCTCAGGAAGATTTCAGGTTCTACGCCTCCAGCGACGGTGTAACTTATACCCGGCTAAGTCCCGAAAGAGATGACAACAACGGTCAGAGAACCGCGGGATGGTTGCCTGTCAGCTACCGCGCACCCGTCCCTGAAGGGACTAGGTATCTCAAGATTGAATTTGGCGCAACTAATGCGAACTGGGACCCTCAGCTTGGTCAAGTCGTGATCACCTACCTGACCGAACCCGAAACGGACATCGTCGAGGACAACCTTAACGACTTTTCCAAAATACACACGCGTACGGAACAGCTAAAGCTGCAGACCGATACCCCTGAAAAGTTTGGGGGTGACCCCTCCAGATTAGTCAGGAACAACGTGACCACGAGCGAGAGCATCGTCTATAAGCGCGATTCGAGCATCTCTTCCGTCGTCGCTAGCACCTACTTGCACGTCAACGGCTCACCCAGTGACTTCAAGTTCTATACCTCGGACGATGGTGTGAGCTTCAGTAAGCTAGGGGTGGCAAGGACCATTTTGGCAAATCCCGTCGATCCAGGCTGGCAACATATCGAGTACAAGGCGGCGTCGCTGCCTACGGGAACGACCTACGTGAAGATCGAGTTCGGCAGCGCAAGCAACGCTTGGAGTGCCCAGATAAGCCGCGTCGTGCTGAATTCAAGCGTTACGGAGGCGCGTCTTCTTGCCACTCTGAAACAAGAGCACCCGCGGGTGCTCGCCTCACGTGAGGACTTCGCCGACCTCAAGATGCGTATAGCCGCCGACCCCACCCTTTCTAGGTGGTACACCAGAATCAGACAGAACGCCCAACAAATACTTGCCGAACCCGTCTCGCGATATGAAAAACCCGACGGCAGGCGCTTACTGGATGTGAGCCGCAAGGTTTTGTCGCGGATGTACACGCTGGGGTTGCTTTATCAATTAGATGGCGACCAAGCATATGTGGACCGGGCTTGGAACGAATTAAACGCCGCAGCCGCCTTTCCCGACTGGAATCCCGATCACTTCCTCGATACTGCCGAGATGACCCATGCTTTCGGCATCGGATACGACTGGTTCTATCACGCTTGGACGCCAGAACAGCGTGAGGTCATCCGCGAAGCTATTCTCGACAAGGGCGTCGCGTTAGCCCTGAACGCCTATCGTGGCGACCGATCAGGTGTCCCCGAGCGCTGGGGCTGGGTCGGGGGCAGCAACAACTGGAACATTGTCAGCAATGGAGGCATCAGCGTGGGGATGCTGGCGATTGCCGACGAAGCTCCCGAGCTTGCCGAGGAAGTCCTGGCCGTAGGCTTGGCCTCCATCCAAAACGGTCTCGCTCGCTTCGAGCCGGACGGCTCCTACGTCGAGGGTCTGAACTACTGGGACTACGCTAGTGCCTACGCGGTTTACTACCTCGCCGCCAGCAAGAGTGCGCTTGGAACCGATCACGGGCTGCTGGACAAATACACCCTGGACCAAACAGGTGATTTCCCGGTTTTCCTTTCAAGCCAGGGGCGCGTCTTCAACTACGGTGACACCAACAACGGACCAATCCGCGCCCACCAGCTCTTTTGGCTCGCCCAGCAGTTCGACAAACCCCTCTACAACCGCTATCAGCTTGAGGCGGCCAATCCCCACCCGCTCGACCTTGTCTGGTACGATTCGGGCCTGAACGCGCCCTCGGCCAACCTTCCCCTTGATCGCTACTTCGAGGATGGTAAGGTCGTTAGTTTCCGCAACAGCTGGACCGACCCCGAAGCTATCTTCACAGGTCTAAAGGCGGGCTTCAATCGAACCGGCCACTCCGACCTCGATAACGGTACTTTCGCGCTTGATGCGCTCGGCGTACGCTGGGCTGAAGACCTGGGCATCGAGGACTATGACCTGCCCGGCTACTTCGACGACGGCCCTACCGGGCAGCGCTGGACTTACTATCGTAAACGGGCTGAGGGTCAGAACACGCTGGTCATCAACCCCGGCATGGGCGCAGAACAGCTCGTGACCGCCACAGCTGAGATCACCGCTTTCGAGTCGACACCTGAAGAGGCTATCGCAATAACCGACCTTACGCCGAACTACCCTGAAGCGAACCAAGTCTCCCGCGGTCTGGCCCTCTTCAACTACCGCCGCGAGGTGCTCATCCAGGACGAGATTACCCTCCGCCAGCCGGGCGATATCTGGTGGTTCATGCACACCAAAACCCAGATAGAGGTTCAGCAGGGTGGGCAATCGGCTATCCTGCAGCAGGGCAATCAGCGGCTGTGGGCACAAATCGTCTCCCCTCAGAATGCCAGCTTCGTGGTGATGGACGCCGCACCCTTACCCACATCGCCCAATCCTGCGGGCCAGAACCCAAACGACGGCATACGCAAGTTGGCAATCCACCTCGAGGACACAACCGTTTCTACGATCACCGTCCGGTTCGTGCCCCTCCGTAGTGGCGATGTGCCCCCAACACAGACGCCCCGCGCTCTCCCACTAGCCGACTGGGCGTCGTCGGGACCGACTGACGGTGCGGCCCTCGCCACCTTGGGCGAGCTTACGGTCGCCGGCACGCCTCTAGACGGCTTCTCCCCTACCCGGTTCACCTACAGCGTCAAGCTACCTGCGGGAACGACCGAGGTCCCGGTCGTGGCAGCCACAGCGGCAAATGCTGCCGATACGGTTGTCGTTCGTCAAGCCGAAAGGGTACCAGGACAAGCCAGCATCGAAGTTTCTTCGTCGGACGGCAGTACGGCAACTGCAATCTATTACCTTAACTTCACTGTGGCACCCACGATCGGCAAACCCGATGATGTCCCTCAGCTTCCGGTCATCTCGGTAAGAGCATCGAGCTTCCAGGAGGGGAATGGGCCCGAAAATGCCCTCGACGGAAATCTTGCGACGCGCTGGTCTGCGGAGGGAGAGCAGTGGATCGAGTTCGACCTTGGTTCGCAAGCAGAGGTGCAGCTCGTGGCCGCAGCTTGGCTCAACGGTGATCAGCGGCAGACCATCTTCGACCTCGAGGCTTCCAATGATGGTACCGACTGGACAACACTCTATAGCGGTCGGAGCAGCGGGATAACGAAGGACTACGAAGTGTACAACTTCGTCGACACACAGGCACGTTACGTTCGCATTCGCGGCTATGGCAACACGCAGAGCGGGTGGAACAGCCTTAATGAGGTGGCCCTTTTCGGCAGGATGCTCGATACCACCCCACCCACCATCACCGCCTCGCGCAGCCCCGATGCAAACGCGAACGGTTGGAACAATGTAGACGTGACCGTGCGCTTCGAGTGCGCCGACGACGAGAGCGGCGTAGCATCGTGCCCCGAGCCTGTAACCCTTACCAGTGAGGGTGCTGAGCAGAGCGTCACGGGTACCGCGGTGGACAACGCAGGCAACCAGGCAAGCGCCACCGTAGAGGGCCTCAGCATCGACAAGACCGCACCCACCGTTACCTACGGCGGTAACGAGGGTTCCTACACCGTTGATGGAGTCATCGAGCTTACTTGCAGCACCTCGGACGCCCTTTCCGGGATCGCCAGCGACACTTGCGAGAATATGAGCGGCCCAGCCTACGAGTTCGACTTGGGCATGAACACCGTTTCGGCAACCGCCACCGACAATGCAGGCAATACGGGTGAGGGTTCCGCGAGCTTTGAGGTGGTCGTGACCTACGACAGCCTCGGCAGCCTGACCGAGCGCCTCGTCGAAGGCCCCAGCTCGGGCGGCGTTTCGCAGAGCCTGCGTGCCAAGCTGGAGGCCGCTGAAGACGCTGAAGCGCGCGGCGATGAGGCGGCCAAGCTGGGAGCGCTAAACGCCTACAAGAACCAGGTCGCCTCGAGCAGTCGCCACTTGAGCGCCGAGGAGCAGGAGGTTCTCGTGCGCTTGGCAAACGCGCTTTAAGGTTTGGCTGATCTAGAGAGCCGTTGGTCGCACCAACGGCTCTCACTCCAGCTCAAAGCGTAACTCGGTGCCAAGAAAGATCACGGCTTAATTACGTATGGCATAGAGAAGAACGGATTTTAATGGCTTCCAAACAAATCTGCCTAGGAAACCTTACTCAACGATTGGAGCATCTCTTATGAGCCCACGTACCGTTAACCTAACCGCACTTCTGGCCCTGCTTCTCATCGTCGGCTGTGCACGACCCGAGCAGGCTGGCGTGCCCTTGGAGCCTAGCCAAGTGGAGGCGACGCCTGCTACTTACAACGCCCTCCGTACCCGCTGGAATGAAGTTCTCACCGGCGGCACCGCTTTCAACCCCACCGATTCGAGCATCGCCACCAGGATCGAACAGAACGATGTGCTTGCCAAGCAGCTCTGGGACAGCCTCGAGAAATCCCCGGATCGGGCCTACCTCTGGAGCGACCTGGCGAGTACGAGCAGCTCGAGCCAGATCACGGCGAGTTACGACCGCCTCAGGAACATGACCAGGGCGTACGCAACCAAGGGCTCATCGTTCAGGAATGACCCGAAGCTGAAAAAAGATATCTTTGACGCTCTCGATTGGCTGTACGCCAACCGCTACAACGAAAGCGCCGCACCCTATGGCAATTGGTGGGACTGGGAGATCGGCACCCCACAGACGCTTCTCAATATCGTGGTGATGCTCGGTGAACAACTCACTGACGCGCAGATCACAAACTACATGAACACTGTCGAGCGCTTTTCGCCGACACCCTACCTGCACGCAGGAAATGGCCCGACCACGGGCGCAAACCGAGTCTGGAAAGCTAACATCGTTGCCCTTCGCGGGGTGATCGTCCAAGACAGTGCCAAGATCGCCCTGGCCAGAGACTCTCTGAGCGACGTGTTCGAGTACGTCACAGGCGGCGACGGCTTCTACCAAGACGGCTCCTTCATTCAACATGGCAAACATCCGTATACGGGTGGCTACGGGGTGTCGCTGCTGAATGAGACCGCCAACCTCATGTACCTGCTCTCAGATTCGCCCTGGCAAGTGACCGACCCGGAACAGGAAAACGTCTACCGGTGGGTCCACGACGCCTTCGAACCGCTCATTTACCGGGGCGCGATGATGGACATGGTGCGTGGTCGTGAAATCGCCCGCTCCTTCGCTCAGGACCACGCCACGGGGCACAACGCCATCCATGCGATCATCCGTCTGTCGCAGGTGGCGCCATCTTCAGAGGCTGCCGCCCTGCGCAGCATGGTCAAGTCCTGGATCACCACCGACACCTATCAGGACTTCTTTGCAAGCTCCTCGGTCAACATGATCCTGCTCGGCCAAGAGATCATCCAGAGCGCCTCCTCGAGGAGCGAGCTTGTGCTGCACAAGCGCTACCCAAGCATGGACCGTGTAGTCCACCGCCGCCCCGGCTTCGCCTTCGGCCTCAGCATGTCCTCGGCGCGCATCTACAACTATGAGTCGATCAACAACGAAAACCTTAAAGGCTGGTACACGGCGGACGGCATGACCTACCTCTACAACGACGACCTCGCGCAGTACAGCGACGACTACTGGCCGACGGTAAACCCATACCGCCTGCCTGGTACCACCGTCGATACCCAGCCGAGGGAGGCCCGCTCGGTCCCCTACGCCCAAGACCACCTGAGCAGCAAACGGTGGGTGGGGGGCACCGACCTCCTAGGTTACGGCGTCTCCGGCATGGAGCTCGACGCCTACGGGAGTTCGCTCACCGCTAAAAAGTCGTGGTTCATGTTCGACGACGAAGTTGTCTCGTTGGGTGCAGGCATCACCAGCACAGACGGCCGCACGGTCGAGACGACGGTCGAGAACCGCAAACTGAGCAACGCAAACGCGACGATTCGCGTAGACGGGGCGAGTACAGGCTTTTCGCAAACCATGCCTGGCGTGACCTCCCTTTACCTCGAGGGGGCGGGCGGCTACTACTTCCCCGGCGGATCGGACCTGCGTGGCATTCGCGAGGCTCGTACCGGTGCCTGGCGTGACATCAACGGGAGCGGATCATCTAACCCGATTACCCGGAACTATGCCACCTTCTGGATTGACCACGGTCGATCCCCTACAGACGCCTCTTATTCCTATGTGACCCTGCCGAATAAGAGTGCTTCCGAAACTACTGCGTACAGTGCGGATCCCGATATCGAGGTCTTGAGTAACACCGGTGTGGTCCAGGCGGTGAGGGAGACAGGGCTCGGGCTTATCGGAGCCAACTTTTGGCAGGCAGGTAGGGCCTCCTACCTCAAGGCCAATACCCCCGCGTCGGTGATGATCGAGGAGGATGGCAACGAACTTACACTCTCCATCTCCGACCCGACCCAGGTTCAAAGCGCCGTGAGCCTCCAACTCGACAAGGTTGGGATCCGGGTCTTGAGTCAGGATCCGAGGGTGCGGGTGATAAGTCTTGCGCCGATCCGCCTCGAAGTGGAAACATTCGGAACGCGAGGGCGCTCACACCAAGTCAAATTCGCCATCGACCCGGACGCTGCCCCGCCGGAGTTGCCGTCAGCACAGCTCAGCCCGACCGATGACGCCTTCGTAAGAGGTGGCAGCTATGCGGGTACCAACTACGGCAGCGCGAGCCAGCTTGTGGTGAGCAGCTCCCCGGGCGACTACGCCCGCCAGTCATTCCTGAAGTTCGACCTCGAAGACCTCGGCGGCGCGGTCCAGTCCGCCAGGCTCTACGTCTATGGTGCGGTGACGGACAGCAACGGGACTATCAAGAACGTAGACACGCACGCTGTAGCCGACACTACCTGGACCGAGACGGGCGTCACCTGGAGCACCAAGCCCACGGTAGGCGCTATCCTTTCGACCATCACCTTCGACAGCACCTTCGGTTGGCGCGAGTTCGATGTCACCTCGCATATAAAGGTGCAGCAGGCTCAAGGCGGCGTCGCAAGCCTGGCGCTCGTTCAGGAGGGATCGGGCCTGTATGTAAATATCAACAGTAAAGAGAACCCCAGCAGCCAGCCCTACCTGCTGCTATCTTACGATCCGAACGAGGAGATTCGGGAGACGACCACAAGCGACCTAGCTCCTTTGGAAGATGCCTACATAAGGAGTGGCGCGTATGCGGCTAGCAATTACGGTGCTGAGACGGGTCTGTTCGTAAGCAACTCCGGGGGGGACTACATCCGTCAGTCATTTCTAAAGTTCGACATGGATTCACTGGCGGGTGAGGTCGCCTCCGCCAAACTCTATCTGTACGGAGCGGTAACCGACAGCAATGGGACGAGAAAGGACGTCAACGTCTACGGAGTCGAGGATGATACCTGGACTGAAACCAGCCTCAGCTGGAGCACGAGGCCGACCCTGGATGGTTTGCTCTCGACGGTCAGTCTGGACAGCACCTTTGGCTGGCGAGAGTTCGATGTGACGCCACACGTGCGCACACAAGCTTCGGATGATGGGGTCGTCAGCTTGGCGCTCGCTCAGGAGGCACCAGGACTGTTTGTCACCTTCAGCAGTCTACAAAGCACGAGCAACAAGCCTTATCTCCGGGTGACAACTTACAGATAAGGCGTGGTGCGTCGGAGATCACAGGCGTGCCGACCGTAAAGAGGTCGTGCGTAGGATCAAGGGGCAGAGTCTCCCGGTGCTTCCGGACACTTTGCCCCGGCTATCTTTGTAGAGCCATGTTAGAGCACGAGCGGACCCTCGCTCATCCCATAAGGAGCTATCCACTATGCGACTGCCCACACGCCGCGACTTCCCTAAAGACTTCACCTGGGGGGTCGCCACTGCCGCCTATCAGATCGAGGGGGCCGCTTCCGAAGACGGTCGCGGCCCCTCCATCTGGGACACCTTCTCTAACACACCGGGAAAGACGAAGAACGGCGACACCGGCGACGTCGCCTGCGACCATTACCACCGCCTCGAGGGCGACCTCGACCTCCTCCGCGAGCTTGGCGTGAACGCCTACCGCTTTAGTCTGAGCTGGTCGCGGGTGCTGCCCGAAGGCCGAGGACGGGTCAACGAGGCTGGGCTTGATTTCTACGAACGCGTCGTGGACGGTCTGCTGGCGCGTGGCATCGAACCCTGGGTGACGCTCTACCACTGGGATCTGCCGCAAACCCTTCAGGACGAGGGCGGCTGGGCGAGGCGCGAGACGGTCGAGGCTTTTCTCGAATACGTTGACCTCGCCACGAAGCGGCTTGGTGACCGCGTGAGGCACTGGATCACCCATAACGAGCCCTGGTGCACCGCCTTTTTGGGCCACCTCGTCGGCATCCACGCGCCGGGCACTCGAGGTCTGGGCACGGCGCTCCAGGTGGCCCACCACCTTCTCCTTTCGCACGGCAAGGCTGTTCCGCTCATTCGTACGAATGCCGCGGAAGCACAGGTAGGCATCACGCTCAACCTCCATCCCTCGCACCTGGCCAGCGACAGCCCCGAGGACGTGGATGCCGCGCGCAGGATGGACGGTTATCAGAACCGCTGGTTCTTGGACCCCCTCTACGGGCGCGGATACCCCCGGGACATGTTCGAGCACTACGGCCTAAGCGCACCGCGTATTGCTCCCGGCGACCTCGAGGCCATCGCCGCCACCACCGACTTTTTAGGTGTCAACTACTATACGCGGCAAGTCATCGCTTATGCATCGGGTGAGGGGGTGCTCGAGCTGCGCTCGGTGCAACCCGAGGGGAGCGAGTACACCCACTTCGGCTGGGAGGTCTACCCGGACGGCCTGCGCGAGGTGCTGGCGCGGGTTGCGCATGACTACTCTCCCGCGCAGGTCGCCATCACCGAGAACGGTGCAGCCTACCAGGATGTGGGGTCGTCCGACGGGCAGGTAAAGGACGAGGCGCGACGCGCCTACATTGAGGGCCACATACAGGCATGTCTAAGAGCGGTTCACGAGGGCGTGCCGCTCACGGGTTACTTCGCCTGGTCGTTTATGGATAACTTCGAGTGGGCCGAGGGCTTCGACAAGCGCTTCGGTCTAATTTACGTAAATTTTGCCAGTCAAAAACGCCGTGTTAAGGCGAGCGGCGGGTGGTACAGGGGCTTTCTGGGTAAGGGTCCCTAGTGCGCCTTATCACACACAAGTTGACCCTGGAAACGACAATCCTGATGAACCGAGCCATCCTCCGTCATTCCCACCTCAACCTCGGTTATTCCCAACCATATCCATTTTCAGACGGTGCTCATAGAACTGCACAACTGCCGTTCCAATGAGACTGCAAAGTTGTGCTGGGGTGCATACATAGAGGGTGTTATTATGCAGTAAGGTTGGTCCGTAGGAGGATCAAAGCCTTAAGACCTTCTTGAAACAAAGCGAGGTTTTACTTTCAGGACGAGTTTAGTGAAGTCCTTAATCATTTACTGTCCTATTGGAAACCATTATAAAAGCTAGATCTTGTCAGACGAATTACAACATTATCCGCTCTATACAGCTACCCCAGCACAACTTTACAGTCTCGTTGAAGCACCTCCGAATGTAGCCGTAAGAAGAAAATCGGACTCATCTTGTTTGAGTCTTTGCTCTGTTTGAAGAAGAATCTGCCGGACTAAATCCTGATCGCGTTTCACATCTTTCCTCCTTAGTTAAGGCCGCCCTCACCGTAACCTCCTCCCCTCGCTTTTTGTAAGCCCGCTACTACCACTTACGCAGCTCCCTGGAGTATCGCAATCAAACCTTTATTAAACAGTACATCCCTATATCTCCCCCTCGAGCCCCTTTCTTATTCCCGGTCCTTTCGCCTGGTTTCCTTATGGTTAAACCAATGAGTAAAACCAATTGAAAAACCTGCGGAGAGAGGAAGTATGAGGGGGTGTATGGAGGCTGTACTGTTTATTTCTACATCTTTGATCGACTGAGCCGAGCGGCATAGTCTGGTGTCTTAGCTAGCGACCAACCCAGGTCTCAGTTTTGAGACCAGTTATACGCTCAAAGTGACGCAAGTTCCCGGTAACGACCACCAGGTTGTGTTCGAGCGCAGTCGCCGCAATCATCAAATCAGCGTCCGCCAGCCGCTCACCACGCCGCTCGAGCGTCTTTTTTAACACCCCGAACCGTTCTGCTTCTACACCCCCGAACGGAAGCACTGAGAGAATACGCTTTAGGCTGTCCACTTCTGCTTTGCGCTCGGTACGCCGTTGTGATTTTGCCGCTCCGTAGTACAGCTCGCCGATACAAACGCTACTTGTGCAGATGTTGCTCAAGGAGACGCTGAGAAGCTTTTCGCGGACCTCATCACGGCCACGCAGGTAGAACACGAGCGTGTCGGTGTCGAGCAAGTAAGTCACCTATAGGTCGACATCCCGCCCAGCGGAACGCTGCGGCAAGAGCTCTTGATCCGTAAGTGATTCGTCTTGCCACGCCCCGGCAAGTCGTGCGAGGGGATGAACATCGCCCTCTGTATCACGCTCCTGACTTTTGCGCTTAGCGAGGAGAAATGCAGCAAAATCTTCGACCTCTCCCCTCAGCTCAGGAGGTAAGGCGGCTAGCGTGTGCTCGAGCTTGTCGGTCATGCAGCTAGTATAGAGTGCGTACAGACGCAGTATCAGCAGGCCGCATACCTGAAATCCTCGCGGCGTGAGCAGCTGATAGGCCATACTGTTTAATTGTGGAGCAAGACAACCGCGTCGATAGAACCTACGCTCACTTCCACCGCGTCCTGGGTGGGCTACTTACCGAGCTCTCAGCTCTGCCCGGCGTGCTCTGGCTTTCTGATAAAGATCACGTCTTACGTGGCGAGGGCGAGCGCAACTCCTATGCTCGCGCCGTCTACCGGGTAAGTAGCCTCGAGCCGTACCGTGAGCGCCTCGCTGAGTTGATGGGGGTGCAGCAGCAGGGCGTGGCTGAGTTGGGGCTCGGCAGAGTGCCCAGAGAGTTGCTATCGCCCCAGGTGATCGAGAACGTGACCCATGTACGGCTGAGTGAGATTCCCGTCTACCGCACCACGCCGGTGTCTAAAGAGAAGGTACTCACCAAGATCGACACCGCCCTGACGACGACGAAAAAGAACCTAGCCGAGTTTCAACGTTACGGCGTACAAGACGACGGCGCAAAAAGGCTCGAGGCCGAGATCAAAGCTATCGAGGCGGTTAGGGAGACCGTCGTGCAAGCTCAGGAGGACCTGTACCGGGTCCGTGTCAAGCAGGTTCGTTACCGGCCCTATGTGTACCTGCTGGGTAAAAAGCCTTTACAGGTCGACAGCCGTACCCACGGGCTGATCCTGGTCGGCCAAGATATCGGCGTCAGCTATCCCAACGCTGTCCGTAGAACGAGAAGTGACCAGCGTACTGTCGAGCCCCTGTTCGAGTTTGGCAAGACCCGTATCTACTTTGAGCGGGACTGGCAGGAGGCGGGCAGATGAGCGACGTAGGTGAGAGGATGCTCCTCGAACTCAGGCGTATCCGCGAGGCGCTCGAGGGGTCGCAACCCCTGGGCTTCGGCAAAAAGGTGGGGCCGACCTACGTCTTCGTCCGGCACCATGAGGTCGGTGGTGAGACCTACTTCTGGTATTCACGTGATAAACAAGAAGGTCAGAACGTCTCTATCCGTGAACGTGACCTGACCGGTTATCTGGTTTCGGTCTGGCGTTTCGAAAGGGGAGACGACGCGACCGGGGAAGCGGTTCTCAAGCTCAACGTTCAGATAAGAGCTGACAAGGACTATGTGGTTCAGACCGGCTTTAGTACCAACTTCGCCAAAACGCTGTTAACCGGACTTTTACAGCTCGAGCCGTGCTTCTTGGTCCCCGCCGTGAAGGCCGAGGTTGCTTCCCTCCTCGATGGGCAAATCCGGCGGGCCGTCGTTGACGCTGTAACCGTAGGTCGCCCTGCTGTATGTGTCGCGGGACACACTGCCCCACCACGCCTGCTACTCACCCGGGAGGTCGTCGTAGAACGCCGTGCCGCTCAGGACAGGAATGACGTCCTCGTCGGCGGGCGCACGGGTTGTTTGGCAGGCAGCAACAAGGGTGCCCAGCACGAGTAGGACAATCAGCGTATGACGCTTCGCCATCTAGGGTGCCCTCAGCTCGAAGGCGTTGGAGACGCGCTGCTCGAGCGGCAAAAGGTCGCCGTTGGCGACGCCATTTTCGTCCACGCTGGCGACGATGTCGAAAACGAAGCGGTTAACACCCGTCATGATGTCGGTGCCAAGGAGGGGGTAGCCGTAGTTCTCGGGGGTGCGGGTCATGTAGATATCCAAGATTAGGTCTGCTGTGAACCCCTCGTTTGGCTCGACTTCGGTGGCGGGTACGGGACCCGGCCCGGTTCGGCAAAAGGGGCGATAGTTGAACTGCCACTGGCCCCCGTCGAAGCGCTCGAGCTGGCGCGCGGGTGGCGGTGGGGTCCCGCTGCACGGAACGAGGTAGACGCTCGCGTCGGTGGTGTTGGTGTAGCTGACCTCGATGGTATAGGTCACGTAGTTGCCGAAGTCCTCGGAGGTGTAGCGCTCGCGGTCGGTGGTGATGGGCGCGTCTTCATCCACCGGGAGCGCGGGCTCGACCGGCTCTTGGCGGCATCCGGCGAAGACGGCGAGCAGCGCAAGAACCAGCAAGCCGGAACGGAAACGCCTACGCGGACCCACACGACCTCTTACGAGACGTTGGTGCTTTTCGGTAGCGGGGTGCGCTGCTGGACCACCCGTCATCGCTCGCCTTGTCGCGTCACCTCAATGAGGTAGAGGTCGTTGGTCCGCTTCACTTCCAAGGAGGCCGTCGGAGGTACGCCGTACGGGCCGAAGCCGCTCACCGTCCAGCTCGGACGCTGAGCCGCACCCACGACCAAGCCAATCTCGCAAGTGATGGGCGAGGTCTGCGCCTCGAGTGCCTGCGGCACCAAGCCTTGAGAGACGCAGACACTCCCCTCGAGCGGTTGCGGCGCGCCGTCGCCGAATCGGAAGCTCCCTTCGACTGCATAGGAAGTGGTGTCTACATAACTCGCCGTGAGGTCCAGCGTCAACGTGAAGGTCTCCGCGCGGAACAGCTCTCTGGCCTCCGGCGTCGTGCCGGTGCCCGTAGGGAGGTCTTGGAGCGCCACCACACCATCATCCGAAGCCGTGTAGAGAACCTCGCCGGTTTCCCCGAAGGTGAGCGCGAAGCCCCCGAAGTCGAACGCCTGTTCGTCCGCCAGAGACCCCAGCTCTTGGCCGCTCGCCACGTCCCACACGGTCAGCTGGAAGTCGTTGCTGACCAGGTAGCGCCCGTCGGGGCTGACCACCGGCACGTAGCCGTACAACTCTCCTGTCGAGAAGTCGCCGAGCACCTCGCCCTTAGCCGAGAGGCGGCGGATACCGTCCACCCCGCCCAAGAAGACACTGCCGTCGGAGCCGAACGTGACGGACGAATAGTCGTTGTCGTCCGTATAACGCCGTACGAGCTGTCCGTCGGCCACCCGCCAGAGCGTCACCCCCGTGCTGTCGCTGACCAGCACCTGAGAGCTGTCGGGGCTGAAGGCGGCGGTGTAGGTCACCTCGCTCGCGCTCAGCAGGCTGCCTGGGGTAAGCGTTACCCCACCCGTTGCCGTTCTGGTCACCTGCCACAAACGCATCCGTTCGTTCTGGTCGGTCGCAAGCCACGCCCCGTCCGGACTGAACACGGGCGTGCTGGGGTAGGGCGTGTCGGCTCGAGCGCTTGCCAGCACCTCGCCCGTCTCGGCGGAGAGAACCCGTAGCGTCTGTGGGTCCCGCAGGACTAGCAGGCTCGCGTCGGGACTGAACCCTGCACTCGTCGGTCGGGCGTTGGGGAGCGTGAAGCGCACCGTTTCGCTGGCCACTTCCCAGACCTTGAAGCCCTGCTTCGTCACGGCGGCGAACAGCTCCCCGCCGGGGCTAAAGGCCGTCGCGCCGTAGCGGCTGCTCACGCCGAGGCCGTCCCAGCGCCCGCGCAGGATAGCGGGGTCGCTGTCGAAGTCGAGCGGCTCCCTGGGCACCACGGGTTCCTGGCGACAGGCACCGAGCGCGAGGATAACCAACACCGATGTCCCTGCCCGGAACCGCTGACCCATTACGACCTCCTTGACACGCTGTGCCTTAGTCTAGCACAAGCTAACTTACCCCGCTTAAGCAGACCTTAATGGAGATGCCGTGAACCACCGGAGATGTTACCGACAAGGTGCATTATCGCCGTGCCAAAGCGTAGAGGCTACTCACGGTATGCTCTACGACCATGATTGTCATCGAGCCGTACAAGGAGAGCTGGCCAGCCACGTTCCGCGATGTAGGCGAGGGCATCCGCGCCGCTCTCGGTGATATGGCGCTCGCCATCCATCACATCGGCTCCACCAGCGTGCCCGGCCTCGCGGCTAAGGACGTCATCGACGTCCAGCTATCGGTCGCCGACCTGGAGGCTCCCATACGCACCCCGCTCGAGGCTATAGGCTTCAGCTACCGCAGCAGCGTCACCCGCGACCACGCGCCGCCGGGCATGGATATCGACCCCAGCCAGCTAGAAAAACGCTATTACAGAGGCACTTCGCCCGACGTCCACCTGCACGTCCGCGTCCTGGGCCGGTTCAACCAGCGCTATGCGCTGTTGTGCCGCGACTACCTGCGCACGCACGCTCTGGCGGCGCGCGCCTACGAGGAGGTGAAGTGTCAGCTCGCGGCTCGCTTTCCTGAGGACGCGGACGCCTACTACGCCATCAAGGACCCGGTCTTCGACGTGCTCATGGCGGGGGCACACGAGTGGGCCGAAAGGACATCTTGGCAGACGCCGGTGTCCGACGCTTGAACTCGACGACTAGGTGATAATTGCCCTTAGCGTGCAGTGTCTCTCACCCTTACCCGTATAAACTAGTTTAAGATTTAAACTATGACGCCAGGACATGATATCGAGCGGTTACACCGCATCCGCTACGTCACCCAGCACTTCCAGGAGCTACAAGGCTACCGCTTACTGCCGTTCGTCGCGTTTTACCTAGTCGGGGCTGTTTACGATGCGACCTACTCGCTGTTGACCGCGCGAGCACCGGCACCTCTGGTGGTAACCACTGCCATCCTTATGGTTCTGAGCTTCGTCAGCTGCGCGGTGGCATCACACCACATCGGCCAGCTCTACACCAAGCGCTACGGCCTCGTGAGGGCACACGGTATTCGCGGGAAAAGCGCGCCGTCCACGGCGAAGCCTTGGTGGTGGACCGCTATAGGTCCCTGGGTATGGGCGGACGACTCGAGCCGGAGGGCGGCGAGCTTCAGTGCGGAAAACTGGTGGCTGCTGGCGCTCATCGGCGTGACGCCCGTTTTGGGGTTCCACGCGCCGCTGCTCGCCCTGCTCGGGGGGTACCTCGTGTGGCGTCAGCTCACACAGCGCCCCACCCCGTTTCGGCATGTGCCCAACGCGGTGCTCTACCTCGCTTTGGCTGTTAACTTCCCCGGCATCGACACCGGCATCCTAGGGGGACCGGGTACAACTGGGTTCAACCCCTACGTCCTAAAAGACCTTGTCTTGGCTATCCTCCTAGGGGCCGTGGCGCTCACGAATCACCGCACTTTGACCCACGCCTTTACAACCGAGAAGAGCGACGCGCGAGGCAAACTTCATGACTGAGCCCATCAAGGAACTTGCCCAACTCGACCGACTGGTCCACGCACCCTCCCGCTTGGCCATCCTTACAGCCCTGATGGCGTGCGAGCGGGCGGATTTCGCCTACTTGCTGAACATTACCGGCCTGACGAAGGGCAACCTCTCGGCCAACCTAAGCCGCCTCGAGGGCGCTGGCCTCGTCACTATCGAGAAGGAACTGGTGGGCAAAGTAGTGCACACGACCGTGTGCCTGACGAGCGAAGGGCGGGACGCCATCGCGGCGTATTGGGAGCGGCTCGAGCGCGTCAAGCAGGGAGTCGTGCGCTGGCAGCCGCAGAGCGTTTAGAGACTACGAGCGTCCGGTAACCGCCTTGATCACACAGTCCAAAGGTGTTTACGGAGCTTCGTAGTCCTGCGTCTCCAGCCACGTGAAGGCGTCGGGAACAGCGCTGGACTCCAGCAAGCCCCCGCCCTCGCTGCCGTCATCGGGGTAGCTCAGCAGCACCTGGTTCCAGCCGGGTTCTAAGGCGAGGTCGATAGCCCTCAGGTTGTGGTTGTTGTCCGGCCTACACGTCGCGTCCACTTCGTAGGCCTCCGCCGCGTAAAGCCAGGCGGCCCGAGAGGACGATGCGCTCGCCGGAATGAGGGCGTACCGTCCTAGCACGTCGGTCGTCACGTCGCTCGGGTTTTCGACCGAGGCAGCGAGCGCGTCAACGAGCAGCAAGGTGGTCGGCTCGGAGGCGGTGCAGCCCAGCGGCGCGAGGTCGCTCGCGGCGGGTTCCGGCAGGACAAGCCGGAAGTTCCCGTCGGCGGCCACCGTGGTCTTGTACACGGGCTGGGTGGGCTGAAGTTCGGGGTACTGCTCGCTGAACATGGGCGACAGCATGAAGAACGCCTCGCCGTTATCCCAACCGGTTAGGGTGCCGGACACCTCCGACACGGGAAAGGTGTCCAGCGGTGTGTCGGGGAGCGCCTCGATCGGTGCCTGCTCGCAAGCACCCAGAAGCAAAACGAGACCGAGAACGGACGGCGGTAGGTGGCGACGCGACATGTGTCCTCCTGAGTGCAGACGTGAGCTGAGTATACTGGTTACGAAGCCTCAGTAGTTAAACACACCGTTAAGTCAGCCCAAAAGGAGCCGATAATGATGTTTATGAGCCCTTAACGCCCAAGCTTGCTGAAAAACTAAACAACTGGCAGAAAACTTGTCCGGTTCCTATTTTCCTCATAGGAATATCGCTTACAGGCGTAGCGTTTTACCAGTTTACTGTCTCAACTCCTTTACCATCTCGCTCTTGGATGCTCGAAAGCCCAGTTGCGCATATAGGGTGCGGGCTGCTGATGTCGTGCTCAGGCCGATGACCCCTATTCCCCGCGTTTCGGCTTCGTTGATGCACTGCCCTACGAGCGCTCTCGCCACCCCCCTATGTCGCCACGACGGTTCGGTATAGACGTTAGCGATGCGTCCCCGAACCGGGTTAGGGTCCCTACGGGTCGGCCCCCAGTCGAGCAGGACCAGCCCGGCTCCACCCACGACCTCGCCGCACGCTTCTGCTAGCCAGCCGATATAAGTGCCATGCGCGATGGCGAGCGCGACCCAGCGGTCATACACCGCGGCGGGTTCGCCCAAGACGCCGTCGTAACGGTGTCTGGCGATGGTCAGAGCGTCCGACTCGTTGACGGTGCGGGCGAACCAGGTTTCGGCCATGCCCCAGTTTCCCACACGCTGCTCCCGCCTCACCGGCCCTCGCGGCGGACAAGGCGCGGTAGGCTTGCCCTGTGACGTTGCCATCCTTAAGGCAAAAGGCGCGATGAGGCTGTACTTCGCCGGTCCGCTCTTTTCGGAGGCCGAGCGCGCGTTCAACCTGAGCCTGACGCATAAGCTCGAGCCTAGACGCCTCCAGAACTACCGTCGCCTTTCCCAGGAAGCCGAGCGGGTGGCGGCTTGGACGAGCGAGGGCGAGCAGGCGCGTCGTGAGGGTAAAGCAAGGCGGGCGCGCATCAAGGGGGCACTACGAGCAAAAGGAAAGTGAAAGCGCTGCTAACCGCCCTTATCAGTTACTACTCCTTACGACGCGTTCGACTTCTACCAACACCTCGAGCGCCAAAGCCTCGAAGAGCCTAGCCTTCCCGATAGCCGTGACGTGGTCGAACGGCCCCTCGAGGACTTCCTTAAGCCTGCCGGAGAAGTTCTGAGGGGCGATTTGAAAGTAGGGCCAGATGGTGTGCTCGGCACGCCTGTCCGCCGGGTCGTAGACCTCGTTAAGCGCATACAGAAGGCCGACGAGGGCGTCCACCGCCCAGTTGAGGTTGAAGAGGAGGACGCGCGGTCCGAGGCGGCGCTCGGCGTTCGCCGTCAGTTCCGCGACCTGCTCCTTGAGCAGCGGCGCGAAGTGGGCAAGCAGGTTCTGTTTGAGCGCTGACGGAAAGACTGCTATTCTGGCTCTCCATCCCGCAACCTCACCCTTTTTGTCCTCCAAAACCAACGCCTGCTGTATAAGCCCCGCCAGCGTATAGGGACGGAACGGCAGCTGCGTCGTCGTAAGAGCGCCTTGCCCTATCACCTCATCGAGGACCTGCTCTACCCAAACGGCCAGCTGGTAGTGCAAGGTCACCGGCACGCCCCCAACAAGGGGAACCTCATCAACGATGGGGAACATGGGGTCGCCGCTAGGCGACCCGAGAGACGGACCTTCACCCAAGCGCGAAAGGAGTAGACGACGTTCCTCCGGTTCAGGCAGCTGCTCGCAGACCACCAGCAGGTCGATGTCGGAGCGGTCGTCTACATGTCCCGAAGCTACCGACCCGAAGACGAGGACGGCCGAGACGTGTGGGAGCACAGCGAGGGCCTGACCGACTTGGCGCGCCACGCGCTGTCGCTCTGAGAGTGGGTCGCTTTGCGGCACACTGGGCATGGCGTTTACTCTAGCAGCCGATAACAAACGTTACAGACGTGCCGATAATGCAAGTTACTAGTTGACAAATTGCCTTATTAGCTGGTCTCGCCCGACCTCCGATGCCCTTACCTGCTACACTCGCCTGACTACAACCTTTCAACAGCCCTATGGTTGTAGCTGCCATCACGGCAGGCCCGAGAAAGATCGTCATGACCGCTTTGCCCTTTGGCATGAAGGTTCGCCCTTTCGAGGTAGAGGCTGACGTGCCGCTACTTGTGCGGCTCCTACAGACAGCCGAGGCCGTCGACCGCTCGGGTCAGCTCATCACCGAAGAGGTGGTGCGCCTTTATTTAGGCGCACTGCACCACAGCCCATACACCGACCGCTGGGTCATCGAGGACCCACAAGACGCCGACACGCTCATCGCGCACGCCGCCCTCTACTTGCCCACTAGGGACGATGACCGGCGCGTCACCGACGGAATGCTGGTCGTCCATCCGGACTGGCGCCTCAAAGGGCTTGGTGCCGAACTGTTCACCCGGTTAGAGGCACGGCTGCAAGGGAGCGGTGTCGACACCCGCTTGCTCCGCTTCTACCTCGACCCGGCGCTTGAAGCGGCGGTCGCGTTCGCCCGTTCCCAGGGGCTTGAGCCCTTTGAACCCGACACCTACACCGAGATGCGTGCGGTCGTGAGCGAGGTAGACACGCCGACATCGCTACCAGAGGGCTTCACCCTCCGCCCGTACCGCGCGGTGGACCACCTGCCGACGCTCGTTGAGGCGCTCGACCAAGGCTATGCGGGGTTGCACGGCCATCACCGCGCGACCGCAGAGGACCTCGAGCCGCGTCTTGCCGAACTAGACTGGGATGGGCATCTGCTCCTCTTTGCTCCTGACGGCAGCGTAGCCGGGACGGTAGGGGCAGCGTTTGAGCCGAGTCGCACAGAGCGTAACGGCGTCCCGACGGGACGTTTGGACAGCCCCGGCGTGGTGCCCGAGCACCGCTCATCGGCCCTGTAACGAGGCGCTGCTTGCTCGCAGGCGTCGCCTACCTGCGGCAGCTGGGCATGACCTGGGCCGAACTCGAGTCGTGGGGCGACGACCCTGAGGTCTTGGCGCGCTACCAAGCACTGGGGTTTACGGTGCTGCGTCAGGAGGTTGCTTATCAACGACCAGAAGGTGGCTGACTCTTGTTGAGGCGAGTGACAACAACCGTTATCACACGATGAGGCACAACACTTGGCTCGACGACAGGACGAAACGCTGAGCTTACTCGAGTTGCGCCTGACCAATCGGTTTGCTGATGTATTGCAGCGTGTCTGGGTCGTACTTGTTAAACAGTGCAGCCGACTCCTCCATCAGAACGCCGCCGTAGTAGCTGCGGATGTGTCGCTGCACGTAAGCGTTGGTCGAGACCGTCTGGGCCGACTGGCAGTTGTAATCGGGGAGCGCGTAGATAATGTGCGGGATGTCGGCCATGACAGCGGCACCCAGGCACAGCGGGCACGGCTCGACCGTGGTGAACAGCACGGCTTTCTCGTAGTTCCGCCATAACGGCTCGCCGCCGCCGAGGATGGCGTTAAGCTCGGCATGGCGTATCTGGTTTCTCGTTCGGTTTTTGCTCGGGTGGCCCCTACTGACCACCTCCCCTTCGATAACGACGACGGCACCGATAGGCACCTCTCCGGCTCGGCCTGCGGCGTCCGCTTCCGTCAGCGCTTCGCGCATGAACGTTTCCAGGTCGAGTGCTTCTAGGGCGGGGGCGATGAGGCGTTCCATGACTGCGCCTTCCGACTAACTGAGGTGCCGAAAGCCTATCATGTCTCAAGGGAACCAACTCTGTGTAAGCGCCGACAAGGTGCAATATAGTTGAGCTGCATGTCAAGCCCACCAATGAAGTTCTTGGAAATCAAGGGAAGTGTGGATCCCAAGCAGCCCCTCATCTATCTGTGGGAGATTCTGAATCAGGACGGTGAAGTTTACTGCCACTACGTAGGCAAGGCTTCAAAAGGCGCGGATCGCCCTCGCAAAGACTACTGCAATAATGTGAACAAGCTCTTGCAAGGTGGCTACTACCGTAAGGGCAAGCCCGAGGGGTTCCGTCCAATCCATCGGCACATGGCGGACGCAGTTCAGTTGAGCCATACGATTCAGCTTTCGTTTCTTTGCAACGTTGCGGCAGGCGAGGACATCAACGCGAAAGAGAGCGAATACCAGCAGCAATATATGCAGCTATATGGCCCGTGTAAAGAAGCGCTCTAACCAGTCATTCAAGCTGAAGCTGCTTTGTAAGTCGGCTTAGTTCAGGCGTTATGCAGTCAACGAGCGCCTAGACAGCAGAACTGTCGTGTAATTGCCCTTATCACGCTTCCTACGACACCCATCGTTGACTTATACGACACCCTTCGTATATAGTGGGGCATCTGTACAGGTAGAAACGGAGGCCCCATGACGCCCCCCCGACCGACCGATGCCGAACTAGAGATACTGCGCGCCCTCTGGCAGCGCGGCCCCAGCACCGTCCGCGAGGTGCACGAGACGCTCGCGGTCAACAAAGAGGTGCGCTACACCACCACGCTCAAACAGCTCCAGGTGATGACCGACAAGGGCCTGGTCGAACGAGACGAGAGCCAGCGCTCGCACGTCTACCGTGCTGTATCGGGCGAAGCCGAGACCCAGGGCCAGCTGCTCGACCACCTCTTGGAGAGCGCCTTCGGCGGCTCGGCGCAACAACTCTTCATGCGCGCGCTGTCTCGCAAGCGAGCCTCGAGCGAAGAGCTAGATGAGTTGCGCAAGCTCCTGGACCAGCAGGAGAAAGACGATGTCTAGGCTCGAGTCCTACCTCGCGCACCCACTGGCCGAAGCGGTGGGCTGGGCACTTTTGCACTCGCTATGGCAGGGGGCGCTCGTCGCGCTTGTCTTCGCAGGCACCCTCATGCTTTTGCGTCATCGAAACCCGCAGCTGCGCTATCTCCTGGGCTGTACCGCCTTAGTGCTTCTAATCGCCTTGCCTACGGTCACGGCTGTCATGCTCTACGACCCAGTTGTACAACCTCGTGCCGTGCCTCCGGACCTCGAGTCTGCGGTCGGCGCAGCAAGTGCCGAGCGTGTCGCCCCGCTTCAAAGTGAGGTGGCCGCTCCGGTGATTCTCGCGGCACCCTTAGCTTCATCTTTACCCGAAAACTTCACCACACACTTGATGAGTGCGCTCCTAACCAGCGTTCCGTGGTTGGCTGCCGCCTGGCTTATGGGTGTCGTGCTGCTTCTGCTCCGGCTCTTAGGGCAAGCACTTTATATGCACCGTTTTCGCGCCCGTCACCAAACACCCGCCGACGTGGTCTGGCAGGCACGCGCTCGCGCCCTAGCTTCGCGTCTCGGCGTTCGCAGCGCGTGGCGACTCGTACAGTCCGACTGGGCAGAGAGCCCCCTGACGTTTGGGGTGCTGCGCCCTCTCATCGTGCTCCCCACAAGCGCCATCACAGGTATCCCTGCGGTTCAGCTCGAGACGCTCCTGGCTCACGAACTCGCCCACATCAGACGGCACGACTACCTGGTCAACCTGGTGCAGTGCGTGGTCGAGACGCTGATGTTCTATCACCCGGCCGTGTGGTGGATGTCTAGCGTGGTGCGCCGCGCCCGTGAGGAGTGCTGCGACGATCTCGCCGTGTCCCTCTGTGGCGACGCCAAGCTCTACGCCCGGGCGCTCACCAATCTCGAGGCCCTGCGCCACGACCAACCTGCCCTAGCGCTGGCCGCGACTGACAAGCCGCTCCTGGCGCGGGTAAGGAGACTGCTCGGTCTCGTGGAGGCGCGCCCGTTCCCACCTCTGGCAACCACCATCCTCCTCTTGCTTATGCTCGCCGTAGGCACAAGTTTAGGTGCCGCCGGGCAGACCTCTACGGCACAAAAACCGCCGACTGCCTCACCTACTACATCGGCAGCGCCGAAGCAGGGCTCATCGCTTAAAGGCGTCGTCATGTGGAACGATGAACGCCTTGCGGATATCAAGGTCGAACTGCAAGAAGACATCGAATTCGGACTTTGGGAAAACCCGGACGTGCTGCAAACGACCAGAACGAACGCTCAGGGCGAATATAGGTTCGAGAATGTCCCCCCTGGAGACTATATGGTCTGGGCGCTCGGTGAAAAAGAAGGCTACCTGAGTGCGGGTTATTCAGCTGCCACCTACGCGGAGACGAGCGGCTACGACGTGCTCCGTTTGTACAAGATAATTGAGGTTATAGGTCCCGTAGGAACGACCGGAACGAGTCTCACGCCGACGTTGCGCTGGAAACCGGTTCCCGGCGCGGTGCGCTATGAGGTCGGCCTGGATGACATCACGCCGCCTGAAGCCCTGATGATGACACCTCGCTATTACCGCACCGACGAACCAAGCCTCAAGATAACCGAGCCGCTAGAGCGCAACAGGTTCTACAGCTGGTCGGTTAACGCTTACACCGAGGACGGTACTAAGATTGCCACGGACATCGAGGGTCCTGTAATCTCGACCAGCCGCAAGAAGATGCTTCGTCCGGTGGAGTTGCAGGGTATAGGAGCCAGTACGGTACTCTCCGCCGACTGGCAACAGACCTCCCCCGGTGTTTTCGAGTACGTAAACGCTGGAGGAGAGAGAGGAACGATCACCTTCGAAAAGCATCCCAGAGCAGACTTCGAGGCTGATCTCGGGTCGAAAGCTCTAAGCGAGCTGAAGCGGTTTCCACGACGCTACGGCGTGAGAGACTGGGGGTTTGTGCCTCTAAAGAACGGGAGTGTGAAACTGGTGACGGTGCAGGGTGATACCGCCTACCTCATCACGGTTACCGGTCTTGAGTTTGAGGAGCAGACACGTCTCACTATGGAGCTTCTTGGCCTTGTAGTACCGACGATGCTACGAAACTTCGAGCTTACCAGGTAGACGTAAGCTTATGTGACGTTGACGCCGAGGGGTAACGCAATAGGTACGGACACCTTGCCCCTCGGTTCTACGGCGACCGCTAACCGCCTTTGTCAGACGTTTTGACAGAGTCATAGCCGCATTAGGGCTTGACACAGCCACGCCTACCGCTATACTGCGAGGCGAGTCCCATGATGATGTTTACTACTTGCTAATTTCTGCACCGGATACGGTTCTCCGACCCCACTAAGCGGTCGGTCGTCCTTTCGTATCTCGGTTCGGCCCTGCGAGACCTCGATATTGATGTCGAGGTCGGCTCAAGCCGCGCCAGAAAGCTAGCTGGTATTCACCATGTCAGGATCCCTGCACGCCCTTTTGTTGCACCTCGAGGCGCAACGGAAACTCGCCGATTTCCGCCAAGAAGCGCTTATCCGCCGCCACCTCCGCGCCACCCGTGCCGCACCGTTGGGGCTACGTCACACCCTCGCCCTGGGTCTACTGCGGCTCGCGCTGCGCCTTTCGCCGGGCCTAGCTGCATCGCAGGGCCGCGTCTAATGGACACGGTCACAGACACCATCGACCCTAGAGACGTGGAACAGATTGTCGATGGCCTCACCCGATATAACGAAGCCAACTCCGACGTAGGCAACTGGCACCAGAAGGTGTTCGTGGTTCGGGACGAGCATGAACAGGTGTCGCAGGCATCATCTGCAACCTCCACTGGTACTGGTTGCACATCGACGTCCTCTTTGTGCAGCCTTCATGCCGACACGCAGGCTTGGGGACCCGGTTGCTGAGGGAAGCCGAAGGGTATGCCAGGGCGCAAGGCTGTGTAGGCGCTTACCTCGATACGATGAGCTTTCAGGCACCCGGATTCTACGCCAAGCACGGTTATGAGGTGCTGGCTATCCTCGAAGGGCTACCAAGGGACATGCACAAAACTTACCTGTTCAAGCGCTTTTGAGTTGCGGTGGTCGGTGCCGAAGATGCCTTGAGCCTTTTGATGTCACCTCGGTGGGCGCAGGGCATCCCACGATAATGATGTTTGTCGGCTGCTCCTTTGCTCCTTGTAGCTTCAATAATCGAGCGCGGCCTCCAGCGCTTGGTCCCGGTTCTCGCGGTAGGCGGTGAAGGTCGGGGGCACGTAGATGGACGGCGCGAGCCAGCGACGGTGGTCGCTAGGCCAGGAGGTTTGCCAATAGAGGTCGGATATGCTGACCTTCAACTTAGAGTAGGGCGGCGTCAGATAGACGGTCTCGCCGACGAAGTTGGGGCTCGAACCAGTCGGTTCACCCACAAATATAGCTTCCGTAAAGCGCTCGAGCAGGGTAGCCTCATTCATGGCGGCAGAGAAGGTATTGCGTCCAACAATGATGAAGAGATGACCACGACGGTTGACCCTTGACGAGCGCATGAGACCCTTGACGAGCGGCTCGAGCAAGAGGGTGTCGCCACCGCCGTTGCGGCGCAAATCCAAGACGAGCTTCGTGACCTCGTGCTGCTCAATTACGTCGAACAGACGCCCCACGAACGCCTCGAAAGGGTCGCCCTCCTTGTCAGCCACGCTTTTGTGTTGGACGTAGACCGTCTTTTCATCTGCCAAGTGCTCGTACCAGTAGGGGCCATCATCGCGCAGCCATCGCGGAAGTTCCCCCGCTCGTTTAGGAACCGTAGGCCAGTCCTCTGGAAGTGGCCAGGGTATGGCCCCAGCGTGCGGTACCTCCGCTCTATAGGTCTCCCCTGCGTTACTGCGGAGGATAAGTGGCAGGTGGTCGGGCTGCGCTGTAAGACCAAGGGCGTGGAGGATATGGGGCTTCCTTATAAAGTGCGGCGCGATGAGCCTGAGCCACATATCGTTGTCGCGGCTGACGAAGGGCTCGAGCGCCATTATGACTTCGTCAACGTCATGGTTGCCGATGCTTACTACCTGGGCTCCCACGAGGTCGGTGTACGCGGGTGCGGCAGCGGTGACAAACAGCCCCTCCTCGAACAGGTAGAAGTCCAAAGGCGCGTCCTCGAACTCAGGCCTATCCCAGTCATCAACCAGCGAATGACCATCTCCCAAGCGGCTCATAAGCCGCATCACCCCGAGAACAACCTGGACGTCGCTCAGATGCGGGATGGTGTCGTGCAGCTCTCGAACGAGGGCGTCGAACGCTTGAGGTGAGTGACCACGGTATGGGTCGTAGTGTAGCCGCTTCACCTCTCCAGCCAAAAAGGCAAGGTCGGCGCGCCAGCCTTCGTCGCGCGTCATCGCCGATACGTCCGGGACGCTTCGAAGCTCCGCGAGCGCCGGGTCGTCGCGCAGTGCTGCGAAGCATTCGTCGGCGTCTATACCTGCACGGTCGCGGTAGCCCAGCTCCAGCGCCCGCTTCAGCCAATCGAGTGCTCGGTCTTTTTCTCCGAGTTGAGCGTCGCAGCGTGCGAGGTCGTGAGCCAGTCGCCAGGGGAAGCCGTACTCGAAGTCGATTGCCGGGAAGCCGCCTCCAAGCGCGAGCGCCTGCTCGAGCGCTGGGACCGCGTCGCGGTAACGTCCGGCGTGATAACAAGAGACCCCTAGCTGAACCCAGAAAGCTCCACAAACGGGATTGTCGTTGATGACCTGATTCCACAAGTCCGCCGCCTGGTCCCACTGCTCTGCCACGAACTTCTCTTGGGCGGCGTCAACCAGCTGTATAAAGGTGTGAGGAGTCACGGTGACTTATTGTACAGGAGGGCAAATTGTAGCAGTCGGTGAGGTTGACAATAAACGCTACCGGCTGTCCGGTAAGCGCCATTATCATGCGCCCGAGGCCGATGTTTGCACCGAAAAGGTCTTGGAAAGTGGTCAAAGCGGTCCCGCCTTAGACGCCGGAGGCAAAGGCATAAATGCTTGAAAGTCTACATAAGGTATTGTAGACTTTCGGCGTGGGCACCACACTTACCCCTCAAGACGGGCCGCGCCTTTCGCAGCAGACCCTCAGCGTGCTCGCGGTGATGGCAGCGAATCCTCACGCTGAGCACTATGGCCTCGAGGTGGCGCGCACAGCTCATCTCAAGTCGGGCAGCCTCTATCCCATCCTCGCTCGCCTTGAGCAGTACGGTTGGATCACCGGCGTATGGGAGGATATCGACTCCAGCAAGGAGGGTCGCCGTCCCCGTCGCCTCTATCGGTTCACCCCTGAGGGGCTGAGGGAGGCGCGCAAGGTCACTGCTGACGCACGTGGGCTGCCGGTGTTGCAACCAGGACTGGCGCTTTGAAGGGTTTATTCAACGACGCGGCATCGTTTCTGATCGTTGCCGTCGGCATGATCTTGAGCACCTTGCTTAAAGACGAAGCGCTGGGATTCCTCTCGAGGTTTGCCAGGTGGCTGGTTGAGCGCGCCGTCAGGCGGTTGCCCGAGGAGCACCGCGACGCTCACCGCCAAGAGTGGTTAGCCACGCTCGAGTACGAGGGGCAGGACGGCAAAAAGCTCAGCGAGCTGTACGCGGCGTTGCACGCCTGGTTGGGGGCGGGGGAAACAGCCAGGGTGCTCGAGCCTGAGCCGACTCTGGCAGAGGAGCACTATGCGCCCGTAGACGCCACACCACCCCAACTCGACTTGTTAACGCTCTTGCCTTCACGCGTCATGTTTTGGGAACGACTCGAGAGCGCCGTGCGCCGTGCTAAACGCGATTCTAGATATAAGGTCGCCCTCGTCTGTATAAACGTGGACAACTTCAAACGTGTCAACGACACCTTCGGGCATCCACGCGGTGACGAGCTGCTGGTCGCCATTGCGAGGCGGCTGGAGGCGCTTGTGGGCGAAGGTGCCACTGTAGCTCGTTACGGTGGCGACGAGTTCATGGTGCTTTTAGAAGCGTCTACAGGCTTTGAGAGCACCTTTAGGTTTGCCGAAACGTTGTTAAAGTGCCTTTCGTCCCCGTTCGAGTTTGAGGGTGATGCCCATACCCTGAGCGCCAGCGTAGGTATAGCCCTGCTGGGAGGGCAGCAGGATGCTGAACAGCTTCTAAAGTGCGCTGACTCGGCGACGTACCGTGCGAAGATGGCCGGAGGGGCAAGCTACTGTATCTTCGGCCAGTGAGCTAAGCGGCGAAAGTCAGCCGGTCTTTGGGTGTAGAAAGAACTGCATGGCGTTCGACAAATCGCCTGATACTGGTGGCGAAGTCGGGTTGAGGCAAAAACTGCGACATTTTCAATCCGAACTTTTGGAAGAACATACTTGAAAATCGGCTAGATGCCACGACTGATGAAGCCAATCTCCGGCTTTCGGACTTCGCCACCAGTATCAATCGCCTTATCGGACACCTGGCCGGGTTCGGGTGAAGGGCTTGTTAAGCTGACCCATGTCGCTTCAGGATGAGGTGTACAAAGCTGCCGACACGCTGCGCGTCCTCGCCAACCAGGGCCTCCGTTTCGCTCAAGACGGTTACGCCCGCGAGCGCTACACCCAAATCCTGAACGTCAGCACCCACCTCGTCGCCGCGCTCGAGAACAGGACAGCAGACGAGGTGACGGCGGAGTACGAGGGCGACTTCACCCACATGGGGCCGCACGCCGGGGTCGATGCCGCAGTGTTCCGGGATGGCCAAGCTGCTCCTCATCAGGCGTCGGGACAACGGCCTCTGGGCCTTGCCAGGCGGCTTCATCGAACCCGGCGAGACGCTCGCCGAGGCGACCAGGCGTGAGCTGCTCGAAGAGGCGGGTGTCGAAGGGCGCGTCGTATCGCTCCTGGCGGTGCTTGACTCCCGCTTGTGGAAAAGCCCCGTCCGGTTCCAGCTCTACCACCACATCCTGCTGGCCGACATCGGCGACGCCACCCCGCGCGCCCCTATGGACGACGGCCCGACGGCTGGAACGCTCGACGCGAAGTTCTACGGCGAGCATGAGCTGCCTGAGCTGCACGCGGGACACCGTGAATGGGTACCGCTGGTGTTCAAACTCTACCGAGGAGAAGTCAAAGCGCCATACTTCGACGGCATCGAAAGCAGCTGACAACAACCGTTATCGCTTGGTACGCTCTGCCAAGCTGCCCACCTACCAAGGCTAATCGCTAGGCTGCCCAACCATGCAGCGCCCACGGAACTCTGCGTCGGGTGTCTCGATATGAAACGTTACGTCAGGCGTATCTAAAGGCACGGCTATGCCCGGATCGATGACGTGTGCCTCAACCTTTACCGTAACCTGAGGCATCTTGATGTGGAACCACTGGCCCCCGAGCGCCGCGCACTCCGTAGGCGTCGGTTCTTCAAAAGGCTGTTTCGTCATTTGGTCTAGTTTGGTTTGCTTTTGCCCTTTGTCGACTCCGCGTGTAGAGGGCTTGAGGTCACCTCCGGACTGAGCAGGGTCCTGCGGAGACGATGCCGCGGCCGCCGCTGGAGAAGGGACGGGAGTGCGCTGTTGGGCAAAGCCAGCACTCACCCCAAGCGTCAGAGCGAAGGCCAGTCGCAATGCTAATCTGACAGCGCTGGTATGAGGTGCCGGGCAGCCGAAAAGGCGCTGAATGCGCGCCGCTAAGTCTCCGCTCGTGCCCGCAAGCGCCACCGCCACTGTTGGCCGGGAGCGGGCTTTCTCGAGCGCAAGCAGCGCCTCAGCGTATTCCCGGCGGTCGCCGCAGGCTTGTGCCGCCAGGTCGTCGCAGCGGTACTCGCGCTCCTGCCGGACCACTCCGGAAACCCACCACAGCGCCGGGTGGTAGAAGAAAAACGTTTCGGCCAGGAGTTGCAAGAAATTCACGGCGTAGTCCTGCGTCTTTACGTGAGCGAGTTCGTGGAGCAACACGCCGTCGAGCTGTTTTGGCGTGAGGTGGCTCTCAACATTCGCAGGTAAGAGGATGAGCGGCGCGCGCCAGCCCATCACCATCGCCGTGTCGATGCGGTTCGAGAACGCCAGTTGTGGCGCTCGAGTGGTGTCGGTCAGACCCGCAAGCAAACGCACGCGCACGTACAAGGTCTCGTCAACCGGGGTCGCGGTCCGGCGCAATCGCCGGAGGAAGAGAAGCTGAACCATCAAGCGACCTGCAAGCAGTACCACACCTAGCGTATAGAGGACGGTGGCTAGCCCCTCCCAGGGTATGGCTAGATTTGCGGACAAGCTCACAAGGGGATTGAGCTGCGCGCCGGACTCCCCCTCTGCTTCAGTTAGCTGTCCCATAACGATACCCATGTCGAGATTTGAGGCTGACATGACGCCAATATTCAGCGCGGGGAGTAGCAGGAATCCGGCGAAACCAAGGAGCGCCAGGCCATAACGGAGCCCGGATCGGTGGCTTGGAGTGAACCGCAAAACCAGGGCGAGAACTGTTGCCAGAACCGCCCCTTGCCAGAGTGAGAGTGCCAGGCTGTGCGTGAAGGTCCATACCCACGGTGACTGCGTAAGCGATTCAAAGGTCATGACCGCTCCCTTTCCTCTGCGTTCTCAAAAACGCCTCGAGCTGCTCTAGTTCCTCTTTGCTGGTAGGTTTTGCCGAGAGAGCCCGCTGGACGAGTTGTAAAGCCGAGCCGCCGAAGACCTGGTCCATAAAGTCACGTGTCATTGCCTCTTGCGTCGCTTCTCGGGCTAGAACAGCCTCGTAGTGCTGGGGATAACGGGTTTCGTCGCGTTTGACCAGGCTCTTCTCGGTCATCACTTGGAGCATGCTTAGGACGGTGTTGTAGGCGAGTCCTAAGGCAGGTTGAAGCGCTCGGTGAACCTCTCTGACCGTGCTTGGCCCTAACTCCCAGAGCACGTGCAGGATACTGAGTTCGCGGTCCGTTGGGCCGCGCGCGGGTGGTCTTCGCATAAGCTCTCCTTATGCTAAGATACACTAAAGTATTAGGTAATTCAACTGTTAATCTAGTGAACCACTTAGGACTCAACGATAAGGTGCATTATCAACGGTCTACGCCCTTAACGTGCAGCGACACGCTCAGGTGCAATCACCTCATACCATCCCCCACCCATACCTGCTCCTCCGCCGAGCTGGACAAGTATTGACGTTCCCTGGGGTTGCTCTGCGGAGAACGCGTCAACAAAACGCAGTGGTCCCTTAGGAAGTTCAAAGCTGACTGTCCCGTTAGCATCCGAGCGGGCTACGCTGAGCATAAAAGACACATCCCACGAAATCTCGGCAGAAGACACAGGGTACGAGAATGGCCCGCCCACCTCTAAGCGCGTGATGATGCCGTAGACGCCTGGCGCACTGCCAGGAAGAGATATCGACACGTTTCGCAACGCGGTTTCGTCAAACGCCGGGTTGTGGAGCCTATCGAGCCGTGGATTGACGTTATAGACGTGGTCTCCAGGAACCGGGCTGATGAGGTCCTTAAAGAAAACCGCATCAAGGTAGTTCTCGTAAAACTCGATGCCAGCCATCGGCCTCGCGTCGGTACCGATTTGTAATGACGCAGTGTTGAAGTGGACCGTCGGATTGTCCCAGCCCTCGACCTCGATACGCAAGTCCTTCTGATAGGAGGCCGCTTTCACAAAGTCCCAGAATGACTGATACCTAGGTACGGGGGCAATGTTGCGCCCTGTTTCGTCCATGACGGATACGTCAGGTGGGCCGAGAGGAATGTAGACGGGCGTCGAGCCGGGAAAAGTAAGCCCTAAAAGACCGTGAATGCTATTTCCGGACGTTTTGCTGAAGGCCACACCCTGCGGCTCGAGCGCGCGTCGCAATGCCTGTTGGTTAATCCAAAGCGAATTGTCCGCGCTGAAGCAATCATTTCCTGAAGGTTGCTTAGTATCTGCCTCGAGCGTCTTGACACACTCGGCTGACGGCCAGTAGAACGTCCCTGGCAACGACTGCGCCACCCCGTTGGGTAGTAGCGCTACAACCGCTATACAAGTCGCCGCTAACGCCACCCCTGACCCCATCACCGTCGGCAACGTATAGAGCCGCGCCATCCCGGCGCTTACCTCACGTGGGTTGCCAAGCTCCGCAAGTGCCCGTTCGACCGCATCCGTTTCACTCAACCCGGCAATCCGGTGCGCCATCACCCGCTCATGCAGGTGCGCCTCGAGCTCCTCTCGAACTTCCCGCTGCTTGCGCCCCCACAAGCCTCGTGTTGCCTGCTTCAAATACCTCTCGTCCGCCGACACCTCTGCTTTGGGTTTCATTTTGCCTCCCATAAGACACCCACCGCGCCGTTAAACCGCTCCCACGCTTCACGCCGCTCGACCAGCTGCTTCACGCCCGCATCGGTCAACCGGTAATAACGACGGCGCGGCCCACCGGTGTTCGACGGTACGAACTCGGCCTCGACGAACCGAGCCTTTTCTAATCGGTGCAGCGCTGGATAGAGACTGCCCTCCTTGAAGTTGAAGTAGCCGTCGGTTCGGCTTTTGGCATCGGCGATAATCTCGAGCCCGTACTTGGGGGCGTCCTCGAGAATCGCCAGCAGGATGAGGTCGAAGTTGTCTCTTAGCAGCGCCTTGCCCATACCACCTCCATAGTGTCGCTAGGTAACTACATAGTAAGGCTAGATAGAGAAAGTGTCAAGCTTGAGTTATTGGAACCAGGCGATAATTGCCCTTATCGCTCGAGCCACAAAACCAAGTGTTCCTCATCAATGTACTCAGTCCCGACCTTCAGCCCATGACGTTCCAAGCCAAAAGGCTCAAACCCTAAACTGTGGTAGAGCGCCCGCGCACTCCCCTGAGTGGTTCCTACCCCGAGGATGAGCTGCTCGAGCCCAGGGTAGGTGCGAGCGCGTGCTATGAGTTCAGACAGGAGCGCCCGCCCGAGTCCCTGACCGCGCGCATTCTCAATGACGTACACGCCCCACACAAATGCCTTGTGGTGGATTTTCGGAGAAGGGTCTCGGACCAGCCCCACCATCCCGACTAAGGCAGCGTTTCTAAACGCACCGAGCACAAAGTTACCATCATCTTTTGCTTGGAGGCGTGAGGCGCGGCTTTCAGGGGTATGAGCACGCTCGTCTTCGGGGGAGCGTGCGAAGGCGTAAGGCTCGCGCTCTAACGCCTCAACACGGAGAGCTAGAAAGGCAGGGGCGTCAGCTTCGGTGAGAAGGCGGATGCTCATGAACAAGTCTAAATCTGGAAAGCTAAAAGCGCACGACAACCGCCTTTAGCAGCCGTTCTTAGCCCGGAGTAGCCGCGCAGACTCAGGCGCTGCCATACTGACGAGATGATTCCCGACGTTGTCCTTCAGGCGTTTGACGTACGCGAGGTGACGCCCCAGCGCCTCCCCGGTGGTCAAGGAACCACCTGGCGCGCCGGACCGCTCATCCTCAAACCAACCGACAACGAGACCGAAGCCGCCTGGACAGCAGAGCTCTATGCCGTGTTGCCTGAACGAGGCTTCCGCATCCCGCACCCATTCAAGAGTCAGCTCGGAGCCTACGTCGCTCACGGTTGGGCGGCTTGGGAGTGTGTCGAAGGCGAGCCCGACATGGGAGGACGCTGGGGCGAGAAACTAGCCGTATGCGACGCGTTTCATAGAGCACTCGTGGGCTTGCCTCAGCCCTCCTTTTTTGATGCGCGTCGTGACCCTTGGGCGCGAGCCGACCGTCTTACTTGGGGTACGGTGTTCCCCAACGTCCATCCGTGGCTGCGCGACCCGGTCGAGCGCCTGTGGAAATTGCTCAGACCGCTCGAGTTGCCCTCGCAGCTTATTCACGGCGACATCAGCGGCAACATCCTCTTCGCAACGGACCAAGAACCGGCGGTCATCGATTTTTCGCCCTACTGGCGACCTGCCGGGTTCGCGGCGGCGGTGTTGATTGCGGACGCTGCCGTCTGGGAGGGAGCGGATCCTGATAAGTTGTTCGTGTCGGCGTCGTCAGTAGAGCAGCTCGACCAGCTCGTGGTGCGTGCTGAACTGCGGCGCTTACTAGAACTCGACGGACACGCGTTGATAGGTGGGGTTAACCAGCGTCACCTCGAAGAGACCGGACAGCACCTGCCCTTCGTCGCCTTTTTAGAGCGCAAGCTCACGAGGGGGGTCGTACGCTAATGATGTTTGTCAGTCGGTTTATGCGTGTGTTGGGCCGATTCACAGCGTAGAAGCTATCGAGGGTTATTCAAGGACTAAGATCGTTTATAAAAGGGTGATGTAGCACACGGGCCTCTTCAAATCCGGCTGTTTTGTCCCAAGCATCCTCAAAGAACGTGCGCGTCAACTCACAGACAGTTGCGTGGAGTTTAGCCACGTCGCCCCCACCCAAGACCGAGTGAAGCGGCCCCCATCGGAGAGGCGTCCAAAAAATCATATCCGTGAAAGCGGCGTGACCACTACCTGTAAGTTGTAACCACACAGCGCGGTACCCGTTGGCTTGGGTGTGCTTGATAACGTCGCCCACCTCACCCAGATACAAAGCTGCCATTTGGGAAACAAGCGCGGCATCTCCCGCCTTGTCGGCGAGTTCTAGAAGCACGCTTTGACTGAGGTGAAGGTAGGGTCCCCGGCTACCGAGCGTGCGCGTCGTGGCGAAGCCGTTGCCGTCCAGGTTTACGACAGCGTGGCATGTTTGCTGCATAGCACAGACCTCGGTCATCACGCTGCCGCCAAACGAGTAGCCTAACAAGCCCAGCTTTGAAAGCTCGAGCCTGCCCCTAAACAGATCGTCTCGCTGACTGAGTCCGTCTAGCGCAGCTACGACAGAGCTTACGTCCCTCACGCGTTCAGGCATCACGCGGTTGACCATGAACGCTAGAAACCCTTCGGGGTCACGTGCCAGGACTTGCGGATCGAACCCGTAAGCGTGCAGGGGTTTGGGGTGCTCGACTGCAAAGGCGATGAAGCCGTGGCTCGCCAACTCGGCGAGCAAAAAGCTGTTGTCCTCTACAAACCCGTCTCCGCCGTGGGAGTAGACGATGACTGGGTAAGCATCCTTAGCGGTGCTCAGACGGGCGTTCTGGAAGGCTCGTGTGGGCCTGCCTTTGAGGTGGCTATAAATAAAGGGGGGCAAGCCCATGATGCTGCGCTTAAGACCAAGGAGGTAGGGTTGCGGTGTGTCACCCTCTGTGGATTCTGCCGGATACCAAACTTTAGCGGTAAGGGTACCCCTTTCGTCTCTGAAACTGCGCTCGGTCGCGCCAACAGCATAAGGTCCTGTAGGATTGGGCATAAGAAAATTCGGGAACGCGTAGCTTAGCAGAGAAGCAAAAGCCGCGAGCAAAAAGCACATCATGACGCTGAGAACCATTATGGGAGACGGCAGCACCACCCTGGCTAGGGCTACAACCGTGAGCACAATACCCAGCGCGTACAGAGGCGTGAGCTGCCAACGCAAACCTTCAACAAGCACTTGGAGGACAAGGAAGCTTAGAGGGATGGCGGTGAGAGCGGGCGCTCCGGCAAGAACGCTAACCGTTAAACTGATGGGTAGTAAGGCGATAAGCAGATAACGCAAGGTCATATTCGTCAAGCTTCAAGTGAGGCTACTCAAAATGGAAGCGTCAAATTCGACAAGCACGCTTACGATTCACAATGCGGACGTCGCTGAGCTTTTGCTGAACGCCCAAACGCAGAGGCTCATCCATCCTTTCTTGGGCAAGGAGCAAAGTGCGGCTGGTGCGGCTAAGAGCCTCGGGATGAGCACTAGCGCGCTCCTTTACCGCGTCAACAGGCTGCTCGAGTACGGCATCCTCAAAGTCGTTCGTGAGGAGCCTCGTGCCGGACGCGCTAGAAAGGTTTATACGACGACCTCGCACAGCTTTTTCGTGCCGTTCAGAGTGACGCGGGCTGAGACGCTCGAGGCTCACCTAGCGGGGGTCAAGCATTACTACGAACAGCTTCTGACCGCGAATGTCGCCGAGGCGATGCGCGGCCTCGACGCGGACTGGGGAATGCGCGTCTTTCGGGACGACGAGGGGCGTATCCAGACGCTCACAGCCGTCTACCCGGACAAGCTCTTGCAGATCGATCAGGTGGGGCCCGCCCTCCTCGATTTCTTCTACCCGAGTTTGTACCTGGATCACGAAGACGCGAAGGCTTTGCAACACGAATTGGTGATGCTTTTCCAAAAGTACGCCGTAAAAAGAGGTGCTCAGCGCTACTTGTCGCACGTGGGCCTGGTACCCTTAATCAGGGAAAAACTTTAAATCTTCTGCGAAATAGTGAAAAAAACAGCTACTTTCTCCGTCCAGAACGGGACGTTTAGCCTCTCGAGTCTTGCAGGTGAAGTTTCGCTGTCCAGCACGCTATAAAACATGTTTTCTAGGCTTATTACGCAGAACATTTTTTAAACGTTAAACTGACCTTTATGCGGTTGTTGAGCGCGTCCAGAGCAAAACCCTTATGCCGTATTTGGGCTGGTTAGCTGCATAACCGCCACAAACGTTTTAGTGCGATTAAGCCACCTTTGGTTGCGTCTCGGTGTTTGACAGCGTTGTGCTGCTAGACAAGGACGTATCAAAGCTCTAAACTGTTTTGAATACCCGTTCACATAGTTGAACGAGTGTTCAGGAGGGTCTGAGTTGTGGCAAAGAGCGTGCGTATTCAAACGTTACTTACCGAAGCGAGAAGAGAACAAGTTCTCGACGCGGCTACTAAAGTCTTTGCCGAGCGAGGATTCCATAAGGCGACCATCAAACACATCGCGAGGGAAGCGGAGGTTGCCGACGGAACCATCTACAACTACTTCACCAATAAAACCGACCTACTGCTGGGCCTCTTAAACCGCATTAACGAAACCGACCAGCGCAGAGAAACCCTTGCGGAGCTACGCGAAGGCGACTTTGAAGCGTTTTTCAAAGCTTACCTGCACCACCGCATGGGAGTTCTTAAAGACAACCTCGAGCTTTTGCAGGCCATCTTGCCGGAAGTTATGGTGAACAAATCCCTAAGGAAGCGTTATTTCGACACCATCATCGCTCCAACCTATGAGTTAGCGGAGGATCATTTCAGAACGCTGCAAGCAAATGGCGTCATCAAGCCACTCGATCCCCAAATGCTGACAAGGGTTCTCCCGAGTACCTTGCTCGGTCTAGCTGTTTTAAGCATTTTGGGAGACGAGGCCGTTGGCAAGGAGTGGGACCGATTCCCTAGCATCATCAGCGACCTCATCCTCAACGGCTTGATCTTCAATATAGAGGAGAGATAGCGTGGCCCATACAGCCGTTGCCTCCATCCGTCCGGTTGATATCTTCAGCCGCGAGTTCAAGGCCGACCCCTTCCCCTTTTATGCTCGCTTGCGCGCCGAAGCGCCCGTCTACTGCACAAAGCTCCCCGACAAGCGCAACGCCTGGTTGGTGACGCGCTACGACGACGTGGCTGCGCTTCTTAAAGACGAGCGCTTTGTCAAGGACCGTCGCAGCGTCATGAACCCGGAGCAGCTTGCCAAGCAACCGTGGATGCCGGGGTTTCTGAAACCGCTCGAGCGCAACATGCTCGACTTAGATGATCCTGACCATCGTCGCCTACGCACGCTGGTCCACAAAGCCTTTACCCCTCGCATCATCGAAGGGCTGCGCGAGCGCGTCCAGACGGTGGCCGACGACCTACTTCATACCGTAGCGCCCAAAGGGCACTTGGACATCGTCAAAGACTACGCGCTCCCCCTGCCGCTGACGGTCATCACCGAACTGCTCGGAGTACCCAGTCGGGACCATCATAAATTTCACCGCTGGTCTGGAGCTATTGTACAGATAGGCTCGACTAGAAGCGCGATCAAAGCGCTTCCTTCACTGTTCATGTTCATGCGCTACGTCCGCAAGCTTGTCCGAGAAAAGCGGGCACACCCCAAAGACGATCTTCTCACCGCGCTTGTTCAAGCTGAGGAGGCCGGGGACACGCTAAGTGAAGACGAACTGCTGGCGATGGTTGTCTTGCTGCTCATCGCTGGGCACGAGACTACCGTCAACCTGATCGCGTCCGGCACGCTCGCCCTTCTGCAACATCCCGGACAGCTCGAGCAGCTCAGACATGACCCTGCCCTTATTAGAACAGCTACCGAGGAGCTTCTGCGTTACACCAGTCCGGTTGAGACCGCGACGGAGCGCTTCGCCTGCGAAGACGTGACGCTTCACGGTGTGAGCATCCCTAAAGGTGAGCTAGTACTGGCCGTACTCGCCTCGGCCAACCGTGATGAAACGCGTTTTGCCCACCCGGAGAGGCTCGACCTTACCCGCGACCCCAATCGGCACCTGGCCTTCGGGCAGGGCGTCCACTTCTGTTTGGGCGCACCGCTGGCACGGCTCGAGGGACAGATCGCCATCCGAACGCTGTTACACAGGCTGCCTGAGCTCTACTTAAGCATTCCATCCGACAAGCTGCGCTGGCGACCGACGTTCGTGGTGCGGGGGCTGGAAGCGTTGCCCGTCGCGTTTAGAGCTACGCCGTAACATTGACGAAGGTTGTGCAGTTAACGAGCGCGAAAACTGCATAAGCTGGCGATAATTGCCCTTAGCGTGCGCTAAAGGGCTTTAAGAAAAGCCACTGCCGTATCGACCCCACGCTCAGCATCAATGTGCGCCCCGAGTTCTTTTGCCCGCTCGCGCATCGCCTGGTTTGCCGACATCTCAGATATCGCCGCAGCGAGGCGGTCGGCCGTGAGCCGTTTTTGAGGAATGGGGTGCGGTCCCACCCTTAAGCTGTGAATACGAGCGCCCCAGAAAGGCTGGTCACCGAAGAAGGGGCAGACGAGCGTCGGAACGCCCGCCTTTAGGCCTTCAGCAGTTGTCCCGGCACCTCCGTGATGGACGAGTGCCGCCGCCTTGCTGAAAAGCCAGCCGAACGGCGCTGAAGGCGTTACGAAGACCTGCTCAGGGTCAGTACCACGTGAACCCGGTTCGTCAATGCCACCCCAGCCGCTTACCAACACCGCCCGCACCTTCGCCTGTTTGATGCCAGCGAGAATCGCCTGCGTCCGCTCGGCCACGTTGCGACCCACCATCGAGCTGAAACCTATAACGATGGGCGGTTCGCCTGCATCCACAAAGTTAGCCAGCTCGTCTGAGGGTCTTTCGTTGGTATCCAGAAACCAGTATCCGGTCATCTGGGTTGTCGCGGGCCAGTCGGTGGGTGGCGGTACGACTTTCGGACTTATAGGGTAGAGCGTAGGCACGGCTTGGCCCAACGCGTCAAGGTGCGGGGAAGCAAATCGGGAGAGGTTAGGCAACCCAAGCGACGCGCGCCAGCGTTTGAGTTCGCCAAAAAATGCTGTGCTCGAGAGGTGAAGTGGGGCGTACGACAAACGGTTCAGCCTCGGCCCCAAATTACGCTGAGCCGCAAGTGGGAGGGCGAATGCACCTGTTGGGGTAAGAGAAGGTAAGGGTAAGCTCAAAACACCAGGCACACCGTGCGCCTCGGCCAAGCTCGGACCGGCCATCGCCTTAGGATGGTAAACGATAAGGTCACAGCCTTCGGCGGCACGCTCTGCGTCACGCAAGGTGCGTGCGAATACTGGCTGCATAGCGCGCACGGCCGCGAGCACGTTGCCTTTACCCTCAGTCAACGCGCGTCCTCCTTGCGTGTCGGCTAGCTCGAGCAACCCGTCGTCCATGTGGGCGTATTCGAGCTCGTGGCCTTCTACGAAACCCTGGAAGCGTGCGTGGGTACAGAGGCGCACGTTGAAGCCTTTACAGCGCAGCCCTCGTCCAAGCGCGACAAACGGCTGCACGTCGCCTCGCGTACCCGAGGTCAGGAGCAGCACCCGTGTCATCCGCGTCCCGGTGTAGCAAGTCCCTCGGCGACGAGCTTGACCATCAGTTCCATGACTTCTGCGTGATGGGGCGCTAAGGTATCGGCGTGCAGCGAGAGGATGAGCACCGCGCGCAACGCCCCGGCCATCACCTCAGGCGTTACGTCGCTTCGCAACTGCCCCGCCGCCTGTAGTCGCTCGAGGAAAGCCTGTAGCGGGGCGAGCGCCCTCGCCTTCGCTTCAAGTTCCTCTAAGCCTACACGCTTGGCTACGGCGCGGAGCTCCTCGGGGCGCTCGAGCAGCCTCCGAAGCAAGGGTTGACCCTCTAGCTCGCTCAGGAAGGCTCGTAGAAACGTGGCGAGCGCGTCACCCGCATTTAAAGAACTCTGCACTACGGGCGTGACCACTCGTGCCTCTACCTCTGGTCCTAACTCACCGAGCAGGGCAAGATAGAGGGACTCCTTCGAGTTGAAAAAGGCATAGAACGAGCTTTTCGAGATGGTCGCTGCATCCGTGAGCGACACCAAAGAGGTGCCTTGCAGACCGCGTTCGGCGAAGCTGGTTCTAGCTGCGTCCATCAGACGTGCCCTTATCTTGTCTTTGTCCGTCTCACTAAACGGTATGGGCATTGTGCCTCCTAAAACCAATAACCATATTAGGATATTGGTTATTGATTGTCAAGAGGGGAGATTATAAAGGGGGCACGTTACTAGCCGATAATGATGTTTATCAGTTTTTATGGCAGCTTCAATATGAAGGCGTTCGATACCCGTTGGGACACGGGGAGCGGGTCGGAAAGAGCATAGAAGTCGTTCTCGTCCACCTTGGTGTACGCCTCAAAAACTAGGCGGTACCTGCCAGGGATGGGCGTGACCTCAAAGCTGGGAGCGACCTTCGGACCCCGATACGCCTCCGCCTCGACCGTCGCGGTGTAGCGCTCGCCTGGCTTTACCTCAATTGGGGGGATACCGCCAACGAGGGGGCAGAGTAGGGCTAAGGCAGTAACCCAGCCATCTCCTAAGCGCTTCTCGAGCGAGAACCACGGCGTGTCAACGTTTCCGCAGAAGCGCTCGAAGTAGACAGTTGCGCCCGTGCGATTGGTGTAGGTCGCTTCGAGCGTGAGCAGATAACGATGTTCGTCCACGTCAAGCGTATAACTCGCCTCGTCGGTCCGAACGGGGGGAGGTTTTCGTTGGCGGGGCGAGGGGCGCGCGTTGACGACGACTCTAACTCGTGAGGTCCCGTGCGCCGCCAGGGTCCACGCCTCACCTGCGCGCTCGACCACGACCGCCGCCGAAAGGGTTAGGTTCGCGCTCCCCTGCACCGGCACCCCGTCCCGCTCGGGCGTGAGGCGCCAGCGGTAGCGGAAGCTCGAGGGGTTCCCGTCCTCCCGGCGCTGCGCCACCCGCCCCTCGCCGAGGAGCCTCCCGTTCGCGTAGAAGCGCGTACCCCGCACCGTAAAGCTGGGCTCGCACCTTCCGCCCGTCGGGTAGGGGTAGAGCCACAGGTCGGCGGTACCGGGCGCGACTAGCGGCTGCACCTCGAAAAAGCCGAAGTCCGCACGCCAGGGTATGTCGCGGCAGACCACGGGCGCGCCTGCGGGGTATCTGCGCACCACGAATGCGTTAGAGACCCGCCACCGCTCCGGGAGCTGATGACGACGCCCTCCTGTCGGGGCGTCATAGACGGAGAAGAAGTTGAAGCGGAAGTTCCCAGGTAGGTCTTCCGTACTCAGCCCCAAGAAGTTCGGCGGGCGCTGCTCTTGGACTCTAACATCAAACAAGAAGGTGAAGACCCCGCCCGGGCGCACCCGGTGCGCCACCGTAGCGCTGGTACAACCACCGCCAGCATCCGCTGGCATCCAGACCCCGTCCGTATACTGCTCGAGGCGGTAGAAGGGGGGTCCGTCCCTGCCGCAAGTGGCGATGTAAAGCGGGCGCTTCGTAAGGTTGGTGTAGGTCGTGGCGACGACAGCGTCGTCGTAGCCGCCCCGGTTCACCAGAGTGTAGGTTGCTTTGTCCGTGCGGATGGGCGCGGCTGGGTCAAGCGGAGGCTGAGGGTGGGCGGAACCCGCGATGAGTGTGACGGCCATAAGTAAGCTTGCGCGCAGAGCCATGCGGTTCAACACGCCTCATTGTAGACCCCGCTCATCAAGAGAGAGCCACGAGCTCTCCAAGGTCACACGATAATAAACGCTACCGGCTGTCCGATAAGCACCATTATCGGGTGGTCGAAGGCTGTCAGGCACTTCCACCACCTTAAATTTTATGGTATCTCTATTTCGGACTATCCCAAAGGAGATCAGAGATGTCACCAGACTATTACCGCAACCTTATAAAGCAGTTGACAAAAAAGAAGGCCGACCTGGAGAAGGATTTAGCTCAGGAGCGGAGTAAGGCTGGCAAGCTCCGTGGCGAAATAGCGACCATCCGAAACAGCATCACGCCTCGAACGCCCTCCAGTACCAAACGAACGAAAGAACGGCGGATCGAGACGAAACAGACCGCCCTATCCAGACACGATAAGAATGCAGCCGACCGCGAGGGGAAACTTTCGCCGGTGATAGGAGACCTCAACCGGGCCCTCTCGAACCTGGAGCGCGTCGAAAAGCAGGAACAGAGCAAAAGAGAGGCCACCGATAAGCGCCGTAGAAACGACGAGCTGAACCACACGAAAAGTGTGACCAGGGAACTTAAAACCCAGGCGCAGCTCCAGAGGGAACTTGGCGGAAGCCACTTTGTCATCGACCTTAAGCAGCTGCCCGAAGCGATAACGGTTCTGTTTGTCGCTGCCAACCCCGACGCCGAGAACGCCCTCGAGCTGAGCACTTATCTCACCGAATACGGGGGCGACGTCCGTATCAAACGGCAAGACGGTCACAGCAGGTAAGACTCGCTCACGAATGTTCTTGAGGTGCCGCTCGCTCGCCTGCGAGCGGTAGGCTCCCTTGAAAAGTTCGCCTATCGACACGGCGCTGGCGAACTGGTCCACTCGTGCAACAGCACTTAGCCACTGGACATAGGCAGGAGCAGGACGAGGCTTCAGAACTTCTGAGATGGCGTCGGTATCGAACAAGTAGGCCACAGGCAGCTACTCAAAGTCGGGAACGCCACGACCCCGTGTACGCGTATGCAGCAGGGTGTTGCTTACCAACTCGTCGGAGCTGTCCCAACCACCCGCGAGTCCAGCCAGACCAGCACCGGGTCCGGCTGCACGCAACCGCTCGAGTTGCCCCAAATCCTCAGTGCTCACGAGAGCAGCAACAGGTTTGCCGCGACGCGTGATGACGACGGTTTCACCGTATTCAGCGGTGCGTACCCAACTGGAAAGCTGTTTTTTAGCTTCGGCAACGGTTACTTCCTTGCTCACGATACGCCCTCCTGGATAGTCATTATAGCCTAAATGACCATTGAACACCGACTAAAGCTTAAGAGTTTATGGTGATAGGAAGGCCATACTGTTTATTTGGGGTAAGATGAGGTAAGGAGGTATCGTGCTCGAGATACAGCAAGCTAACCGCGTCGACAGGACCTACGCCCACTTCCACCGCGTCTTAGGTGGATTGCTGACCGAGCTCTCAGCTCTGCCCGGTGTGCTCTGGCTTTCTGATAAAGAGCAGCACGTCTTGCGTGGCGAAGGTGAGCGCAACAGCTATGCTCGCGCCATCTACCGGATAAGTGACCTCGAGCCCTACCGTGAGCGCCTCACTGAGTTGATGGGGGTGCAGCAGCAGGGTGTGGTCGAGTTCGGGCTCGGCAGAGTGCCCAGAGAGTTGCTGCTACCCCAGGTGATCGAGAACGTGACCCATGTGCGGCTGAGTGAGACCCCCGTCTACCGCACTACGCCGGTAGCTAAAGAGAAGGTACTCGCCAAGATCGACACCGCCCTGACGACGACGAAAAAGAACCTAGCTGAGTTTCAACGTTACGGTGCGCAAGACGACGGGGTCAGGCGACTCGAGGCCGAGGTCAAGGCTATCGAGACGGTCCGAGAGACCGTCGTGCAAGCTCAGGAGGAAACGTACCGGCTACGTGTCAAGCAGGTGCGTTACCGGCCCTATGTGTACCTGCTGGGTGAGAAACCGCTCCAGGTCGACAGCCGTACCCACGGGCTGATCCTGGTCGGCCAAGATATCGGCGTCAGCCGTCCCAACGCGGTTCGGCAAACGAGAAGTGACCAGCGTACTGTCGAGCCCCTATTCGAGTTCGGTAAGACGCGTATCTACTTCGAGCGGGACTGGCAAGAGGCGGGTAGATGAGCGACGTAGGCGAGAGGATGCTACTTGAGCTAAGGCGCATCCGTGAGGCGCTTTCCGGTTCGCAACCGCTCGGCTTCGGCAAGCGCCAGGAGCCGGTGTACGTTTTTGTCAAGTGGGACGGCAAGACCGTCTGGTACCAGCGCGACCGGCATGAAGGGGTGAACCGTCCCCTCGAGGAGCGCGATCTGACCGGGTTCCTGGTGAACGTCTGGCGCTTCGACCGGGTAGACGCCACCACTCAAGAGAAGGTGCCCAGGCTCAACATCCAGGTAAGAGCAGATAAGGACTACATCGTTCAGACCGGCTTCTACACAAACTTCTCCAAGACGTTCCTGGCTGGGCTGCTCGAGCTCGAGCCCTCGGCGCTCAAGGAGCCGTTGTCATTGGTGGTCGAGACGAATGAAGGCTCGAGTCACCGGCCCACGCTCTTCTGCCGCGTCGAGTGGCGTGGCACCCGGATGATGCCGGTGATCGAGAAGGGGAGAGAGCCTAAGGAACTCTACGAGCAAGCCGTGGCCAAATTCGGCTTCGTGGATCCTTATGCCGAGGAGGAACCGTGAGCAAACCCGTCGATGAAACGGTCGTCGAACGACGCCCCTTGCCGCGCCTGTACGCCCACTACCACCGACTCCTGATCGACCTGCTCGAGGACTTGGTAGAGGAAGCCCGGGTCGTCTGGCTCACCGGGGAGGAAGGACATATCCGCAGGCCCGACGGGCAACCCAACACCTACCGCAAGGCGCTCTACGTCCTGGAGGACCTCACCCCATACCAGAAGCGCCTGGAGGCGCTAGCGGCGGTGCAAGCCGAGGGGCATAGGACGATGGGCATCAAGCGCCCGGGGCTCCTCTTACTCGGGACACAGACCGGAGTCCGGCACGTGGTGGTGAGCCGCTCCGAAGCCTGGTCCTCGCACGCCTTGACCAAAGAGGTGGTGCTCGGCAAGCTCGAGGCGTTTGTCCTGAAGACGAGGGAGAATCTGCGGGCGTTCGAGACCTACGCCTCGACTCATGACCCCAGGCGGGAAAAGGTCGAAAGGGAGATCGAGGAACTCGAGGCGGGGCTCGAGCGGCTCAAGGCGTGGGACGAGGCCGTGCTCCGGGAGAGAGCAAGGAGCGACAAGCACACCGGCAGGGTGCTCGTGCCCGACCCCCTGACGGGCGAGGAGGAGACGCGGCTGCTCTACGTCCGCGATGTGGGGCTGATCGTGGCCGGAGGGGGACTCACGACCCGCCCGAACGCCATCGAAACCTCGACCCAGCACAAGCGGCGCAAGGACCGCATGAAGGGAAAGCTCGAGCCCCTCGTTCGCTTCGGTGCCTTCGAAGTTTTTAGTGGGAAAGAGTGGCAGGCGGCAAAGGGAGCATGAGTAGGTCTCTTCAACCGCAGTTATGACAAATTGGCTAACAGTAATACCGCCGTTGCCTAACTTGGATCGCTTTACGGTGCGTATGAATTTACGGACATCGGTCAAGCTGTGAAGATTGTCCGACTTTACGGAGCATTTCACGTCGGCCACCGAATCACCAATGTCGGATGCCTTCCGCTCGCCTCGGCGTAGCCAGTACACTTAGACGAGTGTAGTTTGTTTGGCATTACGGATGAATCGTATGCAGTGAAAAGGACCCGCACCCCGTTAACCAAATGCCGTAGCTGTGATAAAGCACACTTGAGTTTCAAGTAGCATAAGGCTTAATATTTAAGTGTCGGATGTGGTATATAAAAACTTAGCAGGTTCATATGTGGCACCCGTCTAATATTGAGCAGCACAGATTCTAAGAGGAGGGCGAGTGACAAGCACCAACCGGAATGTTCAGGTCTTGAGCACGGAGTTCGACGAATTCGACCGCCTCATCCGCCCAGCGAAGAAACTTCTTAAGGCAGCCCAAGCCGCCCATCTAGATGTACGGGCACGAATTCGGAACGATGACTTCATTGATCGGATGCACGTCGCGGACTTTTTGCAGGGCAGCTATGCCCGCCACACCATGGTTCTCCCAACCAGAGGTGAAGACGGGCAGCTAGGCAAAGCGGACGTCGACGTCATTTTCGTCACCAACGTTTCGGAACGGTTGTATACGCCAGAGCAGGTGCTCAAGGCGGTCGAAACCTGGCTGAAAAAGGAGTACGGCGACGACCGCGTGGAGGTTCAATCCCGCTCGGTCAAGTTGACCCTCGGCGAGGTAGAGGTGGATTTCGTTCCGACGTCCGCCCCGAGCGAGGCGGAGCGCGCCGCGCTGAAAACGCTGACCGAAGGACTTGTCGCGCTCGAGAAGCGTGCTGTGGGGCCGGAGGACGACGTCCACGATCCGAACGAGGTCTTCGGCCCTTCAGGTTCGGACGTCGAGGACAGCGAGTGGGCGAGTGAACCGCTCCGTATCCCCGATCGAGACGCGCGGTGCTGGCAAAACACCCATCCGCTCGCCGTTCTGAAGTTCACCGTGCAGAAGAACAAGCGCTGCGACAAGCGATTCCTGCGCATCGTCCGCGCACTCAAGTGGTGGCGGCGAAAAAGCTACCTCGAGGGGGGCGGCAAGCACCCGAAAAGCTACCCCATCGAACACATGACCGGCGACTGCTGCCCGGAAACATTCGACTCGGTGGCCGAGGGCTTGACGCTGACCTTCGAGCGGATGCTCGAGGCGTACCGCCCCTACTACCCGCACGCAAAGCCGACGCTCAAGCTGCGCGGCCTCGAAAAGTCGGACGGTGACGTGATCTCGCGGCTCACGCAGGAGGACTTCAACGCCTTCTACAAGGAGCTTCAAACCGCGGCCAGCATCGCGCGCAACGCCCTCCACCTCGGCGACCCGCGCGAGGCCGCGCGCGAATGGCAGAAACTGCTCGGCAAGGAGTTCCCAGTGCCGCCCGCTCCGCGCGGCTCCCCGCCGCCGACTGGGGGCTTTCCACCGCGTACGGAATCCTCTGGTCGGCCCACCGGGGGGCGATTCGGCAGAGTAGATGGAGATAGCTGACCTGCCTGAAAATTTGCAGGCTAGCCTAGGTACACTCGTCTACGTACCGGAACTCATCGTTGGTGCGGAATGGACCTTCGACGGTGGTATGTGGACGGTACCGTGCGAGTTGAGGGGCACGGCCACGAGCGTCTACGTCCCGCCGATTTCACACTGGTTTCTGCGCGTAAGCGAGGACTATCCGTGCGGCCCTCTGAAGTTTCAGCCGGCGCGGGAAGGGGGTATCCAAGTCACCTTTCCCCACCAAGCGCCCAACGTGCCCGTCAAACGGCAGCGCTACCTCTCCGGCGACCCCTGCCTCATCGATCCGGCCGCAGTGCTTGGACGTGGAGGCGGCGACCCGGAACCCAGAGACGCATATGGACGGCTCGCCTGGAACGCCCGGAGACTGGTCGAGTGGGTGGAGGACGCCGCGCTCGGTCGCCTACTGCGTCCCGGCGACCCGTTCGAGCATCCTGCGGTACGGCATGGCGACCAAGCTTCAGCCGCCTTTTATGAGGACAGCGCGTCCTACGCCAACTGGCAGGACCAAGCCACCTTGTCCGGGGAAGTTGTGCTGGGTCTCCACCGCGATCACCCGGGCACCTGGTACGCCCTCGAGTTTCGCTCGGCAGGCAGCGTTGTCTACGCGCCGCCGTGGGGAGCCATCGTCTCGCAGTTGTCTGAGAGGCACGAGGGCATATGGTTACTTGTACCCGAAGTGCCGGTAGTGCCGCCGTGGGCCTATCCAGGAACGTGGGGCGAGCTGCGGCAGGTACTCATTGCCCAGGGCGTCGATCTGGATGCGTTGTTGCGTTCCCGGGTCGAAGGGTGGAGGGACGGCCAGCCGCGCATCTTGCTCCTCGGGTACCCAGTTCCCAAGGTCGTAGGCGGGCCTAACAACCAAGTGAACTGGCAGGCGTGTGTGATACCGCCCGTTTCGCGGCAGCACCAGCACCTCGCGGGCTTCCGCGCGAACGAACAAGGGCGTTGGTTACGCGACAAGTGCAAAGTCTTCGGCAACCCGCGTTCGATTAACTGGCTGCAAAGCCGCAATCAGCAGCCCGAGGAACTCGGCAGCCGCGGCTACCTGAGTAAGGGGCTGCGTGAACATAGGTATGTCCTGGTCGGTGCAGGTGCGCTCGGTTCTGCCGTCGCCGAGCACCTTGTCCGAACGGGCGTGACCGACGTGGTCGTTCTAGACACGGACACCTTGGCAAGCGGTAACCTCGTCCGGCACACTTTGGCCATGCCGCAAGTCGGAATGAATAAGGCCATCGCCCTCGCCACCCACCTCAATAGTATCTCCCCACTCGTTCGGGCCGTAGGCTATGCGGATATGTTTCCGCCTCGCGACCCCGAGGCACTGGCGTCGGTTAACAACGCGCACGTGCTCATCGATACGACGGGTAGTGAGAACGTTGTCGACGCCTTGACGCAGCAGGACTGGCCTGAACCCAAGGTCATCGTGAGCCTGTCGCTCGGGTGGCGAGCCCAATCACTGTACGCACACGCCGAACGCGCACGACGCTTTAACGCCGAAGCCTTCCGCGCGGCCATTGACCCGCAGGTGGCGAACGACCTACGAAGTACAGTTACGGAGGTCGCGCCTTGGGAAGGGGTTGGTTGCTGGGCACCCGTTTTCCCGGCGCTGCACACCGACGTTCATCTGCTCGCGGCCACAGGCGTCACCTTCTTACGCGAGTTCATCACAAGCCGCGCCGCTCGGGAGTCTCGCGTCTACGAGCAAGTGCACGGCGACAATGGGTTCGAGGGTCTCCGGAGACGTTCCTCGTGATCAAGCCGCTTTACCGCTTCATTTCCGTTGATGGGCGTTACGGCATCGCCCTGCCCGCACACTCGGTGCGCGCAATGCTGGCTCACGCCCATGCCTCAGGCCGACGAGAAACGGGCGGTATCTTAACCGGCTGCTACAACGAACGCCATGACACCGCGATCGTTGTTCACGCGGACGGCCCGCCTCACGACTCCCAAGCCAGCCGCACACGATTTCAGAGGGGCGTGCAGGGGCTAGCGGACTCGTTAGACCGAATGTGGAAACGTCCAATCCGCACCTACTACCTGGGTGAATGGCACTTTCATCCGTTCTCGAGCGCCGAGCGTAGCTCCGTGGATGACGACACCATGTGGGACCCGGAACTTCGCGACAGCTTCAGATGCCCTATACCCGTGTTGGTTATCCTGGGCGGTGATCCGGAAGGCGAATGGTCGCTACGCGCTTGGGCTTACCCGAACCGACACGAACCCATTTCGTTGCTTGAGCAGAAAATCGACGGATAAGGAGAAGGTGATGACGGACTCGAGCAGCGCCTCGTTAATCGGTAAGCAAGGCATGGGCGGCATTCACGGCGGCAAGGGCTATAAAGCTCAGGACGCCTACCTTTGTATCAAACTGCCCTACTGGTTCGCGGAACCCTATTGCACCCACGTGCTCAACGAAGGTAGCGGCGACATTGACGTGAAGTACGAACGTGACGGCAAGGTCGAACGTCACTACCTGCAAGTGAAAGATCACCTTGTAGACCGAGCCGAGTTCCGTGAGGTTGTGCAGCAGTTCTGGGACAAGCATCAGGCTGATCCGGAGATCACCCGTTTCGTTTTGGTGAGCGGAGGACTGCACAAGGACGTGAAGGCAGTTCGTCTTGCGCTTGCGCGCCTGCGCGGGGCCGAAGCTATGCATGGTGGCACCGCCACCGAAGCCGCCACCGTAACGCAGCTACAGGAAAAGGTCACTGACCTCGACCTGCCGGTCACGGCGGAGTGGCTGCACGAGCACGTCGATATCGAGGATAGTGAGCACATTCGCACCTATCCGAACTCCCCTAGGTCCTTGTTGAACGATTTTGTCGGCCAGACCCAAAGCCTTCCGGGCTTCGAAAACACCTTGCGACCCGCGCTCGTGCAAGCCTACGAGTCGCTGCAAGCCTTCATCTCGAACAACCCTGGCCAGACCTTAGCGAGGGAGGACATCCTCGACGTTATCCGGCGGGCAGTAGACGAGTCCAACCGCATGACGCAGGCGGAAGGGCTTGGTATTTTCCTCGACGTGTGGGGCGATCCGAATGCGGAGGCGCGCCTCGCTCACGACGCGGTCATCGACTGGCGCGATCACTTCGACCGGAAGACGCGGCGCGTTTCAACGGTGAAGACGTGGGCGGAGACCCTTCTGCCCGACCTTGATGAGGTTCAGCGACGCTTCCGCGACTCCGGCACGAACCGGCGGGTGATCGTTCGGGGCAACGCCCCCCTGTCTGTCGGGCTAGCGGTCGGTGCAGCCTTCTCCGCCGTCAAGGGTTACCGTCTGACCGTCGAGCAGCGTGGCGAACTTTGGGCATCCGACACACCAGCCAACGGTACCCGCATGGTCCCTCGCACAGGTGGCATGGAGATGTTGGGCGAGGGAGGGCAAAGCCTTTGCGTTGAACTGAACGGCGTGCGCGAGGTCCGCCGGAAAGTTGACGAATTCAAGCGGGCGAGCGGTACACGCTTCGCGGCCCGATTGGCCTTGGACATGGAAACTGAGATAGAAAATTGGACGGCTGAAGATGCGGCTGGGGTTGTTGCGAGCGTCCGCAGACACCTGATCGACGCTTACGACCGTCATGGCTTTGAAGAACTGCACCTGTTCTTCGCCATGCCGCTCGGCGTCGCCGTCCTGCTCGGTCACAAATTAAATAGTGTTAGCATCGTGCAGGCTTATGAATTGCAGCGTGAGGGCAGCTACGCCCCTAGTTGTCGCCTCGATTTGGGGTAGGTAGTGCAACACAAGTGATGGATAGTTCGGGCGTGATGCGCATTCACATAGCGCCTGCCAGAGCACGCGAAAGCGCGCAAGCTAGAAGGGCCGACATACCAACGGTCACCCCACGGGGTCTCTACCAGGCTCGCGAACACCTCGACTGGAACGACTCTTGTGCTCTTCCGCAACCCATAATATGTAGGCTAACGCAAACCATGTCAGGGCGCGGATCGGGGTTGGATGCTTATAAACTGGTTTTTGGCAAACTTTGCGATTGGCCCTTTTAACGCACTGAAGTGGAGTTTCTTGCTTGCCTTTTTGGTTTTCGGTCTTGGGCATCTTAGCTACTCGGTGCTCAAGATTTTGATTAAAGGCGCGCACGAGTGGCTGCTCATTCTCGGCTCGGTTGTTTTTGCGATCGGCGTGCTTTTTGTGCCGTGGTCGCATCCGCTTGTTGTTTCGCTCTTCGCCCTCGCGGCTGTTGCTGGCCTCTTTGTCGTCTACTGGGGTGCTTTAAGACAAAAACGTGCGCTTCTTGAGCAAGTCGAAGGGCTTAACCAGCACGTAGTCATGATTGATCAGGAAGGAAGAGGTCTCGAGCTCGCACCAAGTTACTCGTTTGGTATCGTCCCGCATTTCAAGACCTACACAAAAGAAGCGTTCAAGGGTTACATCGACAACTTGCTCGAAGCGGTTGACGGCAGTGGTGCGAAACGCATCCTTATATTCGTCCATGGCGGCCTGACTGACTATCAAAAAGCCCTTTTGCTCTCGGAGACGCGCCGTGCTGCCATGGCAGAGGAAGGGATTTACCCTATCTTCATCCTGTGGCGCAGCGGCTTAGTACCTTGCTACATCTCACACCTTACCGAGTTCCGGCAAGGTCGAATGCCTCTAGAGACGTGGTACGGTCGCCTCGCTCTCACGATCGCAAATATTCTTGCCGATGTGGGCCGCGGGATCAGCCGTTTCCCTAAAACCGCTTACTACCAAGCACTTAACGACCTCAGTGCCCTCCACCCCCGTCTCGAGCATGACGCCCTCAATGCACCGAGACTGTACACGTATCTGCGAACGCGCTTTGCGGCTAACGGTGACCCGCCGCCCCTACGACTCAGAAAAAAGCCGGATGAGCAGAAAAGCTCGGAGGGTAAAAGACGTGACGTCTGGCTTTCGGACGATTGGCAACTCCGGCTCGAGATTTTTAATCCTCTCAAACTTGCGTTTCGCTATACGGTGTGGCCACTCATCGACGCCCTAGGCACCAGTGCTTGGGACATCATGCTCAGGCGCACGCACACGTTGTTTCGCTCGCCCTATGAGTTCGATGTGTTCGCCGGCGAAGCTACCAAAGGCGATGTGCACCCCGCGCCTGCGATTCCTCCTTACCCGCCCGAACTTGACAAACCATCTGACCGCACGCGATACACCCAGATGTTCGACACCAAACCGAGCGGGGGCCTGAGCCTATTTATCGAAGCGTTCGCAACCCGGGGCCTCACCGCCGAAGTGACGTTGGTGGGCCATAGTATGGGCGCGATCGTGGTCAGCCGCTGGCTCAGTCTGTTCCCAGGCTTTAAGGCGAAAGACGTCGTCCTGATGGGCGCGGCTTGTACAGTTCAAGAGGGCTTCGCGGCGCTCAACCCCTATTTGAAGCGTCACGCTACGACAACCGGTCACATCCTCACCCTCCACGCTAAAGCCGAGCGCGTGGAGCAACACCTGTTCGGTCTGTCGCCGTTAGGCAGCCTGCTCGAATGGATCGATAACTTCTTCAGCAAACCGCTCACCTTCGACCAGCGGATGCTGGGCAAATGGGATAACCTTATCCAAAGCACTCATCTAATCGATCGAGAAGTTCGAGGCCGCGTACACCTGAAGAGTTTTAGCGTCCGCTCGGACGCCTTCTGCTTGAGTGCTGATGAGGCAGACGCTTGCAAAAGGCTCGCATCGCAACGGCGTAGCGTGTTGGCGGGACAACCCCTTTTTGACCGGAGGCGCAGTTCTGAAGCAGACGAGGTCAGGCCACCCTTGGTCCATGGCGACTTCAGTTTCTGCAAGTTCTGGCGTCCCGCGTTCTACACAGTTGTCCAAGTTAATCAAGAGCCCAAGTGTCTTGCAGCGGAGGAAGAGGAAAGGGAAACTCTCGAGGATGAAGCGCTAGTCGCCATAACGATCAACCCCTAGATGAGGTTAGGACAACTTTAAGTCGTCAACGGCTCGAAGATGATAGGTGTTAGGATTAACGCACTGTTAAGGTAGTTTCGAGTCTTGCTTGAGCTGCAGATAGAGCCGCCGCAGCTTCGTGCGGGCGTCCCCGGTCTAAAACCGCCTCGCCGCCCGCACCGTCCGCTCATTACGCCGTTTTTCCCACACATTCACTGCTACGTCGAAACCAGCTTCGGGCCGCTCGAGTCCCGCATCCCTCTCCATAGCCATATGTTTTGATAATAAATGGTTATCAAAAGACCAAGCTATTTTTTAGCTTCAGGTTGTTCTTACCACCTCGAGTTCTCCTTACTCGTGGCTATGTAGTATAATCACCTAAAGTAAGGGTTTTATGCAAGCGTAAGGAGTAGTGAATGGACAAGGCCACCGTAACAGGAAAAGGTCAGGTGACACTGCCGAGGCAGGTTCGCGAACGCCTTGGCATCGAGACGGGCGACAAGCTGCTCTTCGACATCGAGGGGGATGAGCTGCGGGTCAGGGTTGTTCACGGTCGCAAGATCGACTCGCTCTTCGCGTCGTTGCCCGGGGTGGGAGCTTACGCTGGTGAGGAAGCTGAAAAGCTGGCGGTACGCGAAGGGTTGGGCGGCGCTGGGCAGTGACATTTGTCGACGCCAACATCGTCCTGCGCTTTCTGACCAAGCAGCCGCCCGAGCAGGCCGCGTTAGCTCGAGACGTTCTCGAGCGGGGACAGCAAGGCGCGCTCAAGCTGGTACTCGAGCCACTCACGGTTGCCGAGGTCATCTATGTCCTTACGGGGGTGTACGGCTATCCGCTCGAGCGGGTGAGAAGCGAGCTGTTGGCCCTGCTGACCACGGGCGCGGTGAAGCTCGAGTACGAGCGGGCCGTGCTCGATGCGCTGTCACGGATGAGCGAGAAGCTGGACTTTCCCGACACCTATCTGGCGGCTAGGGCGCGGCTGGCCTCGGGTGAGGTCGTCTCGTTCGACCGGGGGTTCAAACAGCTAGAGGTGGCGTGGCTCGAGCCGGCCGACGATACTGGGCAAGGAGGAGCAGAAGCAGATGAATGACCTTGTCTACGCAGCGGACACCTGGAAGAGCTGGTCCTCTCTCACTGAGGGCGAACGCAAGCTCCGGGCGGCCAAAGCCATCCAGACGGGAGACATGGACGACCTCTGGCTTATGACCCTGGCGTACCTACAGTTCAAAGGGCGAAAAGGAACCAGCATCAGCCAGCACACCCTGCGGGCGTACCGGCGCGGCGTGATCGACTACCTCTTATGAGACCGCAAAGTTGTGCTGGGGTAGGGTTGGTCATGCCAGCTTGTCCGCACTGCTCGAATACCAGAACCCACAAAGATGGACGCGACCGAGCCGGGAAACAGCGCTACCGCTGCTCTTCGTGCCGACGCAGCTTCACCGACCGCACCGGCACGCCTTTCACCCATCACCGTTGGCCTCGTGACGTGATCGTCATGGCGGTGCGCTGGTATTTCAACTACCGCCTGTCCGCCGCGAACATCCGCAACCTGATGGCCGAGCGCGGTCTCGACGTGTCCCGGCAGACGGTGGCGGACTGGGTGCAGAAGTTCGGCGTACTCCTGGAAGAAGCTGGACGACGTTACGCTAAAGCGCTCGGTTCACGCTGGTATGTAGACGAGACTTACTTGCGGATCGGTAAGAAGTGGACCTACCTCTACCGCGCCGTGGATGAGGAAGGACAAGTCGTGGACGTGCTGTTGCGCGAGAAACGTGACTTGGAGAGCGCCGAAGCGTTTTTCGAGCAAGCTATCGAACGTAGAGGCGTCGTTCCCGATGAGGTCATCACCGACAAGCACCGAGCGTACCTGCAAGCGGTAAGACGGCACGCGCCCAAGGCGAAGCACCGCCGCACCGGGCTGCACCGCAAGCGGGCGCTGACGACGAAACCAGTCGAGCGCTCGCATGTCCCTGTTAAGGACAGGACCCGGTCAATGCGCGGCTTAGGCTCTGTCGGGACAGGGCAGCGGTTGCTGGAGGGCGTCGAACTGGCTCAAGCGGTACAACGTGGCGACGTCCGCCCGCCTGACCGGTGTGGCCCAACCTCAGTTCATGAACGTGCGAGGCTAGAGGTGGAAACGTTTTCTTGGCTTGCTTCAGGGTTACGAACTGCGGCTTGAGCAGCCTGGGGGATGAACCATCATGTACCAGCAATTCGGCGTTCGCCATACCCCAGCACAACTTTACAGTCTCCTCTCGAGCGCTCGGGCGAAGAGGTGACAAGGCACCTGAGCGGTATCCCCTACACACCGCGTAACCGTGAGGTTGTCAACCACATCGTCGGAATCGAGCGGTGGGGACAAAGGCGGCTGCGGGTAGCGCTCGGCGAGCCGCCCTTGCTAGACACTTACCGCGGCTACCGCTTGCCCGAAGGTGCGGACCTTGGGGCATTGCGGAGCGCCTTCACTGACACGCGCCGCGGTACGGTGGACCTCGCGCGTGAGCTGAGCTTTGCCGCTCCCAATCAAACGAAGGTGCGGCACAACGACCTCGGCGCGTTGAGCATAGGGGTCTGGCTCACCTCTAGCGCAACGACTGCCGATGAACGGTGCAAGATTGACGTGTCTGAGCCTGTTGCTGCTGGCACTCAGAAGTGGACCCAAGAAACGGGCTCAGCGCCACTTTTGATGAAGCTGGTCATCAGGTCGTAGGTCGATACAGCACCCGAGCTCGCAGCAGATCAAAGTTGGCGCGGCCATACATCTGGCGCTTGATGGTTTTAAGGCGATTGACCTG